>Ga0067045_1028036_pt1 | contig 45571 bp, 42 predicted proteins | sample TerdegcTABiofilm_FD_59184 | JGI IMG/M metagenome (GOLD analysis project Ga0067045, IMG submission 59184) | Combined Assembly of (Gp0054472, Gp0054536) Wastewater bioreactor microbial communities from Singapore -Terephthalate degrading...
AGGCCTGCAGCGGTCTCCTTCCACAGCCAGGGATTGACATTGATGGGCTGCAGACCTGCTACGATGCGGTGATCCTTGCCAAGGCCTGGAATGGCCAGGTCTGTGTATGCAAAACGGGTTTCCACATTGACACCATCGCCGGAGAGGCCGAAGCTGGCGTTTCTGCCTGTTGTAGCAGTGCTGTCACCCCAGGTGCTTGTGCCTACTTCCATTGTATAGACGAACTTGGCCAGGCCGTCATCGGTGGTGCCCACAAAGCCCAAGCGTGTACGGGTAAGACCCATGATATCGCCCTTTCCGCCGTTGTTGAAGACCTCCAAGGACTTCAGGTCTGTGATGGACTTGTTTTTACCACCATAGCTGAAGTAGTCGGTGTCTTTGGACTGAATCGTGCCTTGAAGCGTGTCGTAGTTGGTGGTGCCGAGAATGCCATTGGCCATTTCTCCGTTGAAGGTGGTGGTAAAGGCAAATGCGCCGGTTCCCACGCCAACTATGCTTACGCCTGCCATCGTAGCCAAAACTGACTTCAATAACTTCTTTTTCATGTAACCTCCTTTGATTTCTGTCTTTGATTTCTGTCTTTGTTTTTTGTTTTTGGTTTCTGTTCTCAACTTAAAACAAGCAACTACTTCACTTCCCGCGCCGCATTCTGAATGCCAGATTCCAGAATATAAGGCGCTGCCTTCAGAAAAACGGTGTGTTTCACCTCCTTTGAAGTAATGTGATTTGGATATGCGGTTTTCTATAACCCCTTTATTTATTTGTTAAAAAATACACAACGAGCCACAATCACGACACATTTTGCGTTATATATATTACCGATGGAACCCTCTGTCAACCCTAAAAATGCATTTTAACTTTTTCGTAACATTATCTTGAGGGTTCCCTTGAGGCATCTTGAACGAAGAGGGTATTATATATTGAGAAAGCTTCCGGAATATGTTTTGTTTATTATAATCTCTTTTATTGATATGGCGTTAGCTACACGAGTGTGACTATGAAATATCAGAATCTTATAATAGAATCCATGGAGTTTTTGTCAAGATATGTGCCCTATGTGCCGGAGTTCTGCGTGGTGCTTGGCACAGGGCTGGGCAGAGTAGTGCAGGCCCTCCATGTGGATTTCGAGTTGAGTTACGACGAGATACCCCATTTCCCCCGCTCCACCTCGCCGTCTCACATGGGTAAATTGTTGATGGGCTCCATCAATGGCGTGCCTGTGGCGGTCTTTCAGGGCAGATTTCATTATTATGAGGGCTATAGCGCTCGGGAGTTGACTCTGCCCATTCGAGTCATGGGTGTCATGGGTGTGAAGAGATATGTGGGGTGCAATGCCGCTGGAGGTCTGAACCTGAGCTTTGCCGCTGGTGACCTGATGCTCATTCGAGACCACATAAATCTAATTCCTGACAATCCGTTGAGGGGTCCCAATGTGAATGCCTGGGGCGAGCGATTTCCTGATATGTCACGGGTCTATTCAGCAAAATTTGCTCGAATATTCAAAAAATGTGCCGAAGAGCTGGGCATTCCCCTGCGCGAGGGTGTGTTTATAGCTGTGCCTGGGCCATCCCTGGAGACGCCTGCAGAGACCCGTTTTTTGCGCATGATCGGCGGGGATGCAGTGGCCATGTCCCTGGTGCCTGAGGTGATTGTGGCCGCTCATATGGGCATGGAGGTCGCTGGCATCTCTGTCATCGCCAATGTGAATGACCCTGACAATTTTCAGCCCATTTCCATAGAGGATGTGATAGAAAATGCCCAGCGGGCCAACAGTGACCTTACCCGTCTGCTGGTAAACTTTATTTCAGGAGTTGAGTCTTGGAAAGAGTAGATTCGATTATAACGGCAGGTATGGTGCTGCCTTCTCCCTTTACTGCACCCATCCATGACGGAGCGGTTGCCATTCAAAACGGCCTTATCGTGGATGTGGGGCCAAAAGAGGCTGTTTTGAGCCGATATGATGCGGCCAGGTTGTTAAACAGGCCTTCAAGCCTCTTGATGCCAGGCCTGATCAATTGCCATACCCATGCAGCCATGACCATCTTTCGAGGCATGGCGGATGATTTGCCCTTAAAGATCTGGCTGGAAGAGCATATCTTTCCAGCAGAGGCGGCCTTGACTCCGGAATTGGTGGAACTTGGGACTGAATTGGCCTGCGCAGAGATGATTCGAAGCGGCACCACCTCCTTTGTGGACATGTATCTCTTTGAGGATGTCGTGGCCTCTGTGGTGGATCGGGTAGGCATGAGGGCCTGGTTGGGCGAAGGGGTGTTTGATTTTTCAACGCCGGCCTTCAAGGATGGTGCGAACGCCTTACAGGAGACCGAGCGGCTTTTGAACAAATGGCAGGGCCATGAACGAATCACCATCACCATAGACCCGCATACGCCTTACACCTGCAGGGAGGAGCTGTGGTTAAAGGCGATGAAGCTGGCTGACAGGACCGGCGCCCTTCTCGTGACTCACCTTTCGGAAACGGAGTGGGAGGTGCAGGAGATGAAGGCTCGAGTCGGCAGGTCGCCTGTGGCCTATCTGGACAGCCTTTCCCTGCTGAACGAACGCATGCTTGCCGCCCACTGTGTGGCCTTGTCTCATAATGATATGGAGTTGTTGACTCGCAGGGGAGTGGCCGTGGCCCATTGCCCTGAGAGCAATCTCAAGCTGGCCTCAGGTGTGGCGCCGGTGCCTGCCCTTTTGCGCATGAACGGTCGTGTGTGTCTGGGGACGGACGGCGCCGCCAGCAACAACGACCTCAACATGTTCGGCGAGATGCGTACCGCCGCCTTGCTGCATAAAGGTGTTGGCAGGGATCCTGTAGTGATGTCTGCACCTGATGTATTTGCCATGGCTACTTTATGGGCTGCAGACGCCCTACACCGCCCGGATATCGGCCGGTGTGAGCGTGATTGCAGGGCGGATTTGGTGATCTTGAATATGGATATGCCTCACATGACGCCCTGTTATAATCCGTTGTCCCAGATAGTTTATGCAGCCAACGGTGCGGAGGTCTCGGATGTGCTGGTGAACGGCGCCTCGCTCATGGAGAATGGAAAACTGCTGACCATCGATGAAGCAAGGCTTTTGTCGAGGGTCAAGCAATTGTGCCTGAATTGAGGGTGCCTTGAGGTAATAAAAAAGGGGGCATAAGCCCCCTTCTTCTCATCAGTTGGCCGTTGGGATTATCAGGCCGCCTTGATCTCGATCTGTTTGGGTTTGACCTCTTCTTTCTTGGGCAGAACCAGTTTTAGGACGCCTTTGTCGTAATTTGCCGTCACCTTTTCGGTGTCTATGGCTACGGGTAGCCGAATCATTCTGCAGAAGGACCCGTAGCGTGTCTCGATGCGGTGATAGTTTTCTTCCTTCTCCTCGGTCTCCTGTTTGCGCTCACCTTTTATGGTCAGGACATCTCCTGTAACGGAAATGTTGATGTCCTTGGCCTCCATGCCTGGTATCTCGGCCTTTACAATCAATTCGTCCTTGGTTTCTGAGATATCTATGGACGGCGTCCATGTCTTTTCATCCATGGTGGCGATTGCCCTGCCGCCAAAGAAATCTTCCCACATCTTGTCCATTTCCCTTCTCAGGCTGCTGAGTTCTCTTAAAGGACGGAATGGTTGAATCTCAAACATGGCGATACCTCCTTTTTTTGATGGATTATTTTTTACTGCTTCATGCAAGGGAAAAATAAGTATTTTTGAGTGGCAGTCAATATCTCATGGTTTATGCCCTTCGCCTTCATCACGCCTTGTTCCCGAACGAAAATTCTAATTTTCCGGAATTCCCTTGTGTTAATGTTATCGGGCATTGAATTTGCATTTCGAGGGGCCCATTCCTCTTGTCTTTAGAGGAGGGCAATGGTATTTTTCTTTTCAAGGTATTGAATGCCAGTCATTTTTTAGACTTTTATAGAGGAGAGGAGTAGCTGCAATGTGGAATCCTATCGAGGGTGCTTCTCGAGAAACCATTGAGGCGTTACAACTTCAGAGGCTTCGCGAGACCGTTACAAGGGTGTATCATCTCGTTCCGTTTTACAAGGCAAAACTTGACGAATCAGGCATAAAGCCCAGGGATATAGATTCGCTGGAAAAGCTGGCCCTGCTTCCGTTTACCCTGAAACAGGACCTGCGGAATCACTATCCGTTTGGGCTTTTTGCAACACCTATGGACCAGATCGTCCGCATCCATTCTTCTTCAGGCACCACCGGCAAGCCGACTGTCGTGGGCTACACGGCCCATGACATGGATGTTTGGGGGGAAGTGATGGCGCGGACTCTGAAGATGGGGAATGTGGGGCCTGGTGATGTGGTGCACAATGCCTATGGCTATGGCCTGTTTACGGGCGGCCTTGGGTTTCATTACGCTGCAGAGCGAGTTGGTGCGGCTGTGGTGCCCTCCAGCGGGGGATTTACCAAACGGCAGCTCTTGCTTATGAAGGATTTTGGCGCCACTGTGCTCTGTTGCACTCCGTCTTTTGCCTTACACCTCTCCGAAGTGGCTCGTGAGGAAGGTTATGACCCCAAAAAGGATTTCAAGCTGCGCGCAGGCTTCTTCGGGGCTGAACCCGCATCCATAGGCCTGCGAAATGCCATAAAAGAGGCCTGGGGTATTGAATATTATGAGGCATACGGTCTTTCTGAGATCATAGGGCCGGGGGTGGCGGCCACCTGTCCTTGCGGCCATCTCCATGTGGCCGAGGATCACTTCCTGCCCGAAATCATAAATCCTGATACAGGCGAGGTGCTGCCCGAGGGAGAGGCCGGCGAACTGGTCTTGACCACCATCACCAAACAGGGTCTTCCCATTCTCCGCTATCGCACCAAAGACATCTCCAGGTTGCACAGAGAGCCGTGTAAGTGCGGAAGGACTCTGGTCTATATCGATACCATCAAGGGCAGAAGCGATGACATGCTTATTGTAAACGGAGTAAATGTATTTCCATCACAGGTGGAGCATGTGCTCACCAAGGTGGAGGGTGTTACGCCCAATTATGTAATCGTGTTGGAAAAGAAGGGGGTTTTGGACAGGCTCGAGGTCTGGGTGGAGGTGGATGAAGCCACTATGGGTGACGGCGGCATCGGCGCCCTGGAGGGCCTGAAAAAGCGTCTGGAAAATGAGATGCTGAACGAGCTCTATATCAATGTGAAGATCAAACTGGTGGAGCCCAAGACACTGGAGCGCAGTATGGGCAAGGCGCAGCGTATCTTGGATAAGCGGGATGTGGAGAAGAATAAATAAGGAGGCGGTTCATGAGACAGCAATATGCAGTGAAACAACTTTCCATCTTTCTGGAAAACCGCAAGGGCAGGCTTTTGGAGGTCACCAGGACATTGAGCGATGCGGGTATCAACATTCGGGCCCTGGCCATGGCCGAGTCCGCTGAATTCGGCATTCTGCGCATTGTGGTCAACAACCCTGAAAAGGCCAAGAGTGTGTTGGCGGCCAATGGTTTCACCGTAAAGGAGCAGGATGTATTTGCGGTGAAAGTGGACGACAAGCCGGGAAGTTTCTGCAGGGTGGTGGAGGTCCTTCCCAAAAACGATATCAACATCGACTATACCTATGCCTTCGTGGGTGAAAGCGCTCATGCGGTTTTGCTCTTCAAGACCCCTGACGCCCTGATGGAAAAGGCCCTGGCCGCCCTCAAGGATGCCGGAGTCATGTTGGTGGAGCCCATGTTTTTCTATAGTTGAGACCGAATATGAAGACAAAATTCATCTTCATTACCGGCGGTGTACTTTCCTCTTTAGGAAAGGGGCTTGCAGCGGCATCCATCGGTGCACTTTTGGAGGCCAGGGGGCTGCGTGTGACACTTCAGAAGTTGGATCCCTATATCAATGTGGATCCAGGCACCATGAATCCCTTTCAGCACGGAGAGGTGTTTGTCACCGATGACGGTGCAGAGACGGACCTGGACCTGGGGCACTACGAGCGTTTTACTCATGCAGTGCTTGGCCAGGGGCATAATTATACCTCCGGACGCATATATTACAGCGTGATCACCAAGGAGCGCAGGGGTGATTATCTGGGGGGTACGGTGCAGGTCATTCCGCATGTCACCGATGAGATCAAGCAGGCCATCTTGCAGCTGGAGGGTGAGGCGGATATAGCCATTGTGGAGATAGGCGGCACTGTGGGGGACATTGAGGGCCAGCCTTTTCTCGAGGCAATCCGGCAGCTGCGCGTGAATCTGGGCAAGGAGCATACCCTGTATGTGCATGTCACATATGTGCCTTACATCAAGGCGGCAGGGGAGCTCAAGACCAAGCCCACACAGAGAAGCGTCCGGGAGCTGCGGGCCATAGGTATTCAGCCCGATATCCTGCTCTGCCGGTCCGAGTTGCCTCTTTCAAAGGGCATGAAGGACAAGATCGCCATGTTCTGCGATGTCTCAGAGGAATGTGTCATAACAGCCCAGGATGTGGATTGCATCTATGAGGTGCCTCTCAAGCTGCATGCGGAGGGTCTGGACGATCGAATCATAGATGCCCTTTCCATCTGGACTCGAACGCCGGTTCTGGATGCATGGGAGGACTTCAACGCCAAGGCCAGACAACTGCAACACGAGGTGACCATAGCCGTCATAGGCAAGTATGCCAATGCAAAGGAATCATATAAAAGCCTGTATGAGGCGCTGTTTCACGGCGGCGTGGCCAACAATACCACTGTAAGAGTGGATTTCGTCAATTCAGAGGAGATTCGAGGCGACGAATTGGCAGCGAGGCTCTCCAGAGTGCATGGAGTACTGGTGCCGGGCGGCTTTGGAGTGCGGGGCATAGCCGGCAAACTGGAGGCCATCACATACGCCAGAAAGCAGCGAATACCGTTTTTTGGAATATGTCTTGGAATGCAGCTCGCCGTCATAGAGTTTGCCCGTAATGTGGCCGGAATTGAGCTTGCCGACAGCAGCGAGTTTGCGTCTGCCACGCCCGATCCCGTCATATACCTCATGAAAGAATGGTATAATCCGCGTACCGACGAGCGGTGTTACAGGGATGAAGGCAGCGAAAAGGGCGGTACCATGAGGCTTGGCGCATATCCGTGTGTCCTGACGCCGGATACAAGGGCTGCCGCAGCCTATGGATGCCAGGAGATTTCAGAGCGTCACAGACACAGATATGAGTTCAACAACGCTTACAGGGAGGCTTTGCAGGCCGATGGCATGGTGTTTTCCGGTCTCAGCCCTGACGGAAACCTGGTAGAGATCGTTGAACTGCCGGATCACCCCTGGTTTTTGGGCTGTCAGTTCCACCCTGAATTCAAGTCGCGGCCCCTGTCGCCACACCCCCTGTTTACAGCTTTCATTCGTGCCGCACTGGCTTACAGACATGCGAGGCTGCCAAAAGATTTAAAAGCGAGTGAGAATCCCTGAACATGATTGACACACCCCAGAAACTCCGCATAGGCCGGCTGGAAGTCGGTGAAAATTGCCCACCATTGCTGATTGCAGGGCCTTGTGTGCTGGAGGACATGGAGACAGCCCTTCAGATAGGCCGAATGGCCATGTCTGCGGCACAGGAAAATGGTTTTTCCTATATGTTCAAGGCCTCCTTTGACAAGGCCAACCGCACCTCGATAACCTCTTACAGGGGGCCAGGTCTTAAAAAAGGCATGGAGATGTTGAGAGAGATCAAAACCCTTCTTGCTGCGCCGGTCATTTCCGACATACACCTGCCCGAACAGGCCGAGGCAGTCAAGGATGTGCTGGACTGTATTCAGATACCGGCGTTTCTGTGCAGACAGACAGATCTGCTGTGCGCCGCCGCTCGGACGGGTCTGCCGGTCAATGTCAAGAAAGGGCAGTTCATGGCGCCCTGGGACATGAAGTATGTGGTGGCAAAGCTTCGGGAATGCGGGGCGTCCAGGATACTGCTCACGGAGAGGGGTACCTCCTTCGGCTATAACAATCTGGTAGTGGATATGCGTTCGCTGGCCATAATGCGTTCCCTTGGCGCCCCTGTGATATTCGATGCCACTCACAGCGTGCAACTGCCTGGCGCCGGGGATGGATGTTCTTCAGGACAGAGGGAGTTTGTGTCTGTTTTGGCCAGGGCCGCCTGCGCCGTTGGAGTCAACGGGCTTTTTCTGGAGGTGCATACAGATCCGGACAAGGCCCTTTGCGACGGCCCCAATTCCCTTTATGTGGAGCAGTTGTCAGGGCTTTTGAGGACATTGAAGGCGGTGATGAATGCTGTTTCCCATGTATCGGGCTGAGTTTGAGGGAACTGAATATGGGCAGACTTGATCAGGATATACTTTTCAGAAAGGCCGAAGGAATCGAACTGCTGGTCATGGATGTGGACGGTATTCTGACGGACGGCCGTATAGTTTATGATTCAAGGGGCGAACAGATACAGTCCTTTCATGTGAGGGACGGTTTCGGGATCCATCTGCTGCACAAGGCCGGTGTCAAAACCGCTGTTTTGAGCGCCCGCTGTTCCAATGCCCTTGCCGTGCGCTGTAATGAATTGGGCATAACGCATGTAATGCAGGGCCATTCACGAAAACTACAGGGTTACGAGGGGCTTTTGAGCCTGTTCGGGCTGATGGATTCCCAGGTGGCCTATATGGGTGACGACTGGTTGGATATCCCCGTATTGTCGAGGGTTGGTTTTGCTGTCACAGTGCCTGATGCAGCGTCCCAGGTCAAGGATTACTGCCACCATGTCACTGTAAGCGCCGGAGGAGCAGGGGCGGTCAGGGAGGTTTGTGAGCTGATACTCAAGGCAAAGAACTGCTGGCATGTGTTTTTTAACGAATTTATTGAAGGGAGCCTTGAAGAAGGTCATGCGAATCTACTCAAGGCTGATTGACATGAAGGGGATCAAATGCGATTGAATTGGAATCCAGCCGATGTGGAGAGGCGTCATGTCCTTCTGATTGCCCTCATTGTCCTGGGTGTTTCCTGGTTTTACTGGCAGAGCTGGATGGAACAGAATGAATTCAGAAAGGACCTGATGAAGCGGCTTTCCGGTATCACAGCGGATTTTATGGCTGAAGGCGTCTATTATTATCGTTTGTCTGATGGTAAACTGAACATCAAGGTGCAGGCGAGCCAGGCGGTTTTTTTGAATAATGACAGAATGGATGTGAATGAGCCTGTGATATATTTTCTTTCGTCAGACGGCCAGACTATCCTGACGCGAGCGGCAAAGGGTTTTTATCTCATGAACGACAGTTTGACACTGCAAGGCGATGTGCGGATGGAGTTTCCATCTTACGGGACCCTCACTACATCGGAACTTTTTTATGATCAGGCCAAAAAAATGGTCTGGACCAAGGCGCCCGTGCTGTTTTCCGGAGACGCTATGTCTATAACGGGTGAAGGATTGGAATACGGGTTCGATACCGGCGAGATAAGGGTATTCAGACCACAGGCTCAAATCTCCTCCAAGGCCGGAAAACTGGTTGGATGGTGAGAAGATGTTATTCGAGGACATGTCATGAAACATTATAACATTTTGTTAATATTGCTATTTTATGTTTTTGTCTTTTGTTTGGCCGCTAATTCAGCCCAGGCCGTAGCTACAGGCAAGGATTCACAGACGTCAAAGGGGGCGGCCAGGTCCTCGGGGCCGATACACATCAAAAGTGATCTCATGGAGGCCAACGACCAGGCAGGGGTAGTGGTCTTCACCGGCTCTGTTGTGGCTACTCAGGATGACCTGACCATAAATTCAGACAGGATGGAGGTATTCTATTCCAAGCAGGGAGACAAGGCTGCCACAGACGATGGCGCCAAACGCTCCATAGACCGCATAGTCGCCATTGGTCATGTGCACATCGTAAAGGGTGCGCGCACGGCAACGGCTGAAAAGGCCGTCTATGAAAAACCCGCGGAGAAGATTGTCCTGACCGGCTCAGCGCAGGTAGTGGAAGGCCAGAATCGTGTAAAAGGCGATGTGATCACCATGTTCGTGAATGAAAGCAGGAGTGTTGTGCAGGGGACCGGCAAGGATCGCGTAGAGGCGGTGGTCTTCCCGTCTGAAAACAAATGATATGTCCGATACATTGAGGGCCTCCAAATTAGTCAAGACCTATGCCGGCCGCCGGGTGGTGAACGGCGTGGAACTGGAGCTGCAAAGCGGCATGATAATCGGTATTCTCGGGCCTAACGGTGCGGGAAAGACCACGACCTTCTATATGATTGCAGGGCTGATTCGTGCGGATGAGGGCAGGGTCTTCCTGAATGACAAGGACATCACGGAAATGCCCATACATGAAAGGGCGTTGCACGGAATCACCTATCTGCCCCAGGAACCCTCTGTGTTCCGCAAGCTTTCTGTGGCCGACAATATACGGCTTGTCCTGGAAATCAGGGGTTGGCAGCAGAATGCCATTGACCTTCGCACCCGGGAGCTGCTTGAAGAGCTTGGGATAGAGGGTCTGGCTGGTCAGCAAGCCCATTCCCTTTCGGGTGGAGAGAGGCGCAGGCTGGAGGTATTGCGTGCCCTGGCCACTGACCCTAAATTTATATTGTTGGATGAGCCGTTTGCAGGCGTGGATCCCCTGGCGGTCGCTGATCTGAAGGGGATCGTTCAACGGCTCAAGACAAAGGGAATAGGCATCGTGATCTCCGACCACAATGTCAGGGATACGTTGAGCGTCTGTGATTACGCCTACATCGTGCATCAGGGCAGTATCATAGAGCAGGGGAGGCCGGAACAGATCATTTCGAGCCAACTGGTTCAACAGGCATATCTTGGAGAGGATTTCAGGCTTTAATTATGGCATTGGAACTTAAACAAAACCTGAAACTTACGCAGCAACTCGTGATGACCCCGCAGCTTCAGCAGGCCATCAAGATGCTTCAGCTTTCCAGAATCGAACTCATCGAGATGATCAATCAGGAGCTGGAAAACAATCCTGTTCTGGACGAGACGACGCAGATGGAGGGGGCAGGCGACAGGGATGCGACTGCCGAGATTGTTCCAGCCCTGTCAGCCACCGATCTGGAAAAGACCGCATGGGAAAAGAAGGCCCTGGAAGAGGTTGAGTGGAAGGATTATTGGGACGAGGACAGAAAAAATGCTATTCAATCCTTTTCCTTTGAGGACAAGGAGGCCCCTGATTACGAAAATCTTCTGACCAAGACCACTGATCTGACTGAACATCTTATGTGGCAGCTGCAACTCTCCGATGCCACGGAACAGCAGCGCAGGATCGGAGGGTTTATCATAGGCAATCTGACGGACGACGGCTACCTGGCCCTGTCTGTGGAAGATATAGCGGCTGAACTCGAGTGCGATGTAAAGGATGTGCAGACTACCATGGAGTTGGTGCAGGGCTTCGACCCTGTGGGAGTGGCCGCCAGGGATTTGAAGGAGGCCCTCCTGTTGCAGGCGAAGCACTATGGTATAGAGGATCCGCTGGTAAAAGAGATTATAACTGATCACATGTCTTCACTTGAAAGACATAACTATCAATTGATTGCAAAGGCTACAGGCCGTTCTGTGGATGATGTCAAACATGCTGTTGATATTATTACGCATTTTGAGCCAAGGCCTGGAAGGCAATATGCCGCAAGTAGTGTCAATTATATTGTACCGGATATATATGTATATAAAATAGGCGATGAGTATGTAATAACATTAAATGACGATGGTATGCCTAATTTGAAGATAAACCCTTTTTATCAAGATAATTTAATGAAAACAGTGAATGATAAACAGGCAAAAGAGTTTATACAGGACAAGATGAAATCAGCTTTGTGGTTGATTAAAAGCATCGACCAACGGAAAAGAACTATTTATAAGGTCGCGGAAAGCATTGTAAAGTTTCAAAAGGATTTTTTTGATAAGGGTATTGAATATCTTAAGCCGATGGTCTTGAGAGATGTCGCAGATGATATAGAAATGCATGAGTCCACTATAAGCAGAGTGACTGCCAATAAGTATATGCAGACACCTCATGGTTTGCTTGAATTGAAGTATTTTTTCAGCGCCGGTCTGAAGAGATCTGATGATGCAGATGATATTGCAGCTCAGAGTGTAAAGGAAAAATTAAGGCAGTTGATAGCGGCTGAAGACCCACGTAAGCCATATAGTGATCAGAAACTTGTCGAGTTGCTTGAAAAAAATAATATTAAAATTGCAAGAAGAACAGTCGCAAAATATAGGGAAATGCTTGGCATTCTGCCGTCAAGTATGAGAAAGAGAAATTAGCCATACTGTTGCAAAATAAGCCGACGTTTTTCTGTTCATGTGACAGCTATAGTCATTTTAGTAGTAAATAAATCATTATGGAGGAATATTATGAAAATTACAGTCAAGTTTAGACACGTGCAGCAGACAGATGAAGAAGCGGCAAAGCTTATAGATTATGTAGAAAAAAGGATGCAGAAGTTGAGCAAGTATTCCAATGGGTTAATGGATGTCATTGTAGTGCTTTCCACTGAAAAATTTAGAAATACTGCTGAAATCCTGGTGGTTGGAGACGGTGTAAGAGCTGCCGCCAAGGAAGAGTCAACTGATATGAACACAGCCATTGATCTTCTGTCCGACAAGATCGAGAAACAGCTCAAGCGTTTCAAGGAGAGATTGCAGGAGAGAAAGGGAGGTGTTTCTTCCGAGATGTCTGCCGCCGGTCAGTACAGGGGCGCAGCCGGGGCCGAGGAGATCGCATTTGTAACCCCTGAAAAGCTTGCAACCAAACCTATGTCGGTTGAAGAGGCCTTGGATCAGTTCCAGATACTTGGTGGAGACTTTATGGCATTTCGTGACGCTGTAACCGGCAACATCAACGTGTTGTATTGGCGCAAGGACGGCGGTCTTGGCTTGTTGCAGCCTTGATTTGCCCACTCCTGCCAGGACATTTTCGGGCCCCAGTCAAGTGATATGGAGATGAATGCACGCAGCCGGAGCCGAATGACCCAGGGGGTTGTAATCACCGGTATCTCCGGCTCAGGCAAGAGTACTGCACTCAGGTCTTTTGAGGACATGGGTTATTTCTGTGTGGACAACCTGCCCATCGCCCTTTTGCCCCAGTTTCTGGCGTTGCTTGAGCAGGGGGCGCGTGAGCCGGTCAGGGTCGCCCTGGTTATGGACCTGAGGGAAGAGGCCTTTGTCAGGGAATATCGTTCCATATTCCAGCAGATTCAGGCCGATGGCTTTCATGTGGAGCTGCTTTTTCTGAATGCAAAGGATGACATTCTGGTAAGGCGTTACAGCCAGACCAGGCGTCATCACCCCCTGCAGCAGAGCGGGGACATCCTGTCTGCCATTCACATGGAGCGCGAGCAGCTTGCCGCCCTGAGAGAAAGCGCCGACAGGGTCCTGGATACCAGTGAATTGAATGTCCATCAACTTCGACAGGCCATCTTTCAATTGTATTCACAGAGGGATGACCTGAACAGGTTTGTGATTCAGGTCGTGTCCTTCGGTTTCAAATACGGGGTGCCGGCGGATGCCAATCTGGTCTTTGATGTCCGTTTTCTGGCCAATCCCTATTTTGAACCTGAATTAAAGCCATTGGATGGCAGAACCAAGGCTATTCAGGAGTTTTTGACCGGTCATGCAGATACTCAGGAGTTTTTGCGTATTTGTGAACAGTTGTTGAGTTTTCTGGTGCCTCAGTACCGGTCTGAGGGCAAATCGTATCTGGTGATAGCCTTCGGCTGTACAGGCGGTTTCCATCGCAGCGTGGCCATAGCGGAGTATCTCGGGAATTTTTTGCGCAGTCCGGATCAGGAAGTCATAGTATCTCACAGGGATATAGGCAGAGGAGAGTGAATATGGTCGGTGTGGTGATCGCGGCCCACGGCAATCTTGGGCAGGAGTTGTTGCAGACCATGGTTTTTATCATAGGCTCGGCTGAACAGATGAAGGCTTTGACGGTGGATCCTTCCATAGATGTTCAGGTCATTCAAAAGAATATCCAAAAGGCCATAAAAGAAGTGGACTCAGGTGACGGCGTCCTTATCCTGACAGATATGTTCGGCGGCACGCCTTCCAATATCTCTCTGGCGTTTCTGGAGGAGAACAAGGTCGAAGTGGTTACCGGTGTCAATCTGCCGATGCTCATCCGTCTGTGTCAGTGCAGAAGCGGAGGTAAGGGCCTGAAAGAGGTGGCCGAGGAGGTGGTTACTTACGGCAGAAAGAGTATAAGTCTGGCCAGCGAGATACTGGCCCGGTGATACGCGGTGAAATATACGGGTGTGAGCCTATTTTTATGATTCAGATACTGCGCCGCTGGCTGTGTGGCGCAGTTTTTTGTCCGGCCTGTGATTGCGGCATGGATATTTTACGCCGGGTTATTTTCTAAGTGTTGCAATCATCCTATTTTTTCTCAAAAAGATGTCCAGGGCGTCACATATGCTGGTAAATACCACTTTACTTGCAAATATAGCCTCTTTTGAAGCGCCTTCTTTTCCTATGATGCATATGCCGAGGGAGGCGTTTTTGAGCATGATGGCGTCATTGCAGCCGTTTCCTATGGCAGCCGTGTATTCACAGCCGATATTGGCTATGAATTCCAGTTTCTGGACATCCCCGCGTCCTGCTGCCAGGGTTATGATGTGAATGTCGTTGTTTTCGATGAGAGATTGCGTAAGTTCATGCACGGTTTGATTGGTATCGGATGTCAGGATATAGACGGTCAGTAATTGGGAAACGGCCTTCAGCCGCTCCACAACCCCCTCGATCCATCTGCCGTCCGTGGTGAGTGTGCCGTCCAGGTCGAGCACCAGATATTTGAGATTGTAAAATACGCCGCATGGTAGGTCGAGTTCCACTACTTTTTGATGCTGCATGCAATTCCTCCTAATGGTTTTCGTTTGTTACTTGGGCTTCATCAAGGTGTTTTGCTTCGGTTATCAGCATTACCGGAATGCCGTCTCGTATCTCATAAAGGAGAGCACAGGAGTGGCAAACAAGTCCGGATTGGTCGGAAGTGACGGCTAATGCCCCTTTACACCGGGGACAAACAAGGATTGAGAGCAGTTCAGGTGTCATGTTTTGCATACCGCATATATTATAAGAAATTATGAAACTGGGCAATAGCTTTGAACACACCCAAATTCCGCAATATCATTCAATCGTCCTGGCTTCATTTAGAAATCAGATGATTATGAGGGTATTTTCAGGTGAAATACTCATCGAAAAATCAAGGTGAGACATCGCGGAATTTGGGTGATTGCATTATATGGATGATGGTGTAAACTTGAACATTTCTATATTGCCTGACTGTTTTTTGTGGTGTTTTATTCGGACAACACGCCATGTAGTCTGATAAACGCAAATGCAATAATTCTGTTTTTAGGAGATATTATGGCAAGAATTACTGTCGAAGATTGTCTGACCAAGGTGGCAAACCGTTTCGAATTGTCCCATTTGGCCGTTGAGCGGGTTAAACAGCTCAGAAAGGGTGCTCATCCCCTGGTGGAATGCGACAACAAGGAAATAGTCCTGGCCCTGAGGGAGATCGCCGCCGGCAAGGTCACTTATGAGAACATCGATGACCTGGCGAGGCAGCTTGAGGAAGAAAGGGCCTTTCAGCGTTTTCATCCTGAGACCGTTTTTGCTGAAACGCCTGTCTCTCAGGCGGAATGATTTTTAATTATATAAGCAACCATGAAACGCGATTACTATGAAGTACTCGGTGTTCAGCGGGACAGCAGCCCCGAGGAGATTAAGAAGGCCTACAGGAAGATTGCCTTGCAGTATCATCCTGACAGAAATCAGGGGGATAAGGAGGCGGAGGAGCGTTTCAAGGAGGCCGCCGAGGCATATGAAGTCCTGAGCAATCCGGAAAAACGCAGGAGATATGACACATTGGGGCATGAGGGGCTGGGGGCTGGTTTTCAGGCCTCGGATTCCGATGATATTTTCAATGCCTTCAACGATCTCTTCGAGAATTTTTTCCATTTCAACGGAGCCAGACCCAACCGCCCCCGTGGATTTGTACCTGAAAGGGGTTCTGACCTGCGCTATGACCTATCTTTGAAATTTGAACAGGCGGCAAAGGGTTTGGTGGCGGAGATAGAATTGACACGTCTGGAGATGTGCGATGCCTGCGGTGGAACCGGTATGGAGGATGGTGCACAGCCCATTGCGTGTCCCCTCTGCGGTGGAAGCGGCCAGGTGATTCAGTCGCAGGGCTTCTTCAGAGTGGCTACTACATGTCCCAGGTGTTCCGGACGTGGCATGATCATTTCGAATCCGTGTAAAAGATGCCACGGCGAGGCCCGTGTAAAAGAAAGGCGCAAGGTGCGCGTCCAGGTCCCCCCTGGTGCCGAGACAGGATTTAAGCTGCGTCTGAGGGGTGAGGGCGATGTCGGTCTGCGTGGCGGGCCGAGGGGTGATCTCTATATCTTCCTGCATGTAGAGCCCCATAAGTTTTTTGAACGGCACGGCAATGATATCGTTTTCAAACAGCCTGTCTCCATTGTGCAGGCCGCTCTGGGAGCTGAAGTGGAGGTGCCCACACTGGATGGCCCGCAGCGCCTCAGAATACCGGCTGGTGCGCAGCCCGGCGATGTATTGAGGCTGAAAGGCCACGGTGTCCAGGACCCGCGTGGTTACGGCAAGGGTGATCAGATAGTCATCCTGTCCATTTTCGTACCCAAAAAGCTGACAGACAGGCAAAAGGAGCTTCTGGAGGAGTTCGATGCCATTGAGCAGCAGAAGGATGGCGATGGTTTCCTGAAGAAGATATTCAGATTTTTAGACGGCAAGGAGAGTGGAAACCCGCATCATGAAGACAGGCACTGAGTTAAAGACAGGTCTTGCATTTTCACATCTCGACTCAAAGGGCAGGGCCGTCATGGTGGATGTCACGGAAAAGCAGGTCACCAAACGGGAGGCCATGGCCTCGGCCCGTGTCTTCATGACAATGGAAACCCTGGACAAGCTTTTGAAGGATGCTGTTCCCAAAGGTGATGTCCTCGCTGTGGCGCGCGTGGCCGGTATAATGGCGGCCAAGAAGGTGGCCGATCTCATTCCCCTGTGTCATCCCCTTCCACTTTCGTCTGTGGAGGTGTCTTTCAGACCTTTTGAGAAGGCGAGTGAGTGTGGCATAGAGATCAGCGCCGTTGCAAGGACCACTGCCGTGACAGGCGTGGAGATGGAGGCTATGACCGCTGTTTCCATCGCAGCCCTCACCATATATGATATGTGCAAGGCCCTTGAAAAGGGCATAACAATAAGCGATGTATGTCTGCAATATAAAACAGGCGGTAAAAGCGGCCAATGGCGCAGACATGTTTCAGGAGGTTCAAATGGATAAGGAACAATTGGAGTATTTTCTCAAGTTGCTTTTGCAAAAGAAGGCGGAACTGGCGGGGGCCGCTGATGAGACCATCGAAGAGATGACCCGGCTGGAGGAAAATTTCCCTGACATGACGGACCGGGCCTCACTTGAGACCGACAGGAGCTTTGAATTGCGGATTCGCGACAGGGAAAGAAAACTGCTGCATAAAATCGACAAGGCTATTGAACGTATTCAGAACGGCACATACGGTATCTGTGAGGCCTGCGGAGAGGAGATAGGCTTCAAACGCTTGGAGGCCAGACCTGTCACCACTTTGTGTATCGACTGTAAGGCCAAGCAGGAGCGGGAGGAAAAGTCCCGAGGGGAGTAGCTATGCCGTTATACTGCGCCTTTTTGTGGCATATGCATCAACCCATGTATCTGGATTCCAAAAGGGGGCGATTCACGATGCCGTGGGTGCGTTTGCACGCCACAAAGGCTTATATGGACATGCAGTATGCAGTGGCTCAACAGCTCAGGCAAGAAGGGGTGCAGGCAAAGGTCACCTTCAATCTCGTTCCGTCCCTGTTGTTGCAGCTGGCGCTTTACCGGCAAGGTATCTCGGATGATTTTCTGGACCTGAGCCGCAAACCGGCCTCCTCCCTTTCTTCTCCAGAGCAGGAATTTCTGCTTAAACACTTCTTCAGCTGTCATTGGCCCACAATGGTGGAGCCATATCCCCGTTACGCACAGCTCCTCTCCATGAGAGGCCGCGATGTCTCCAGCGCGGATGCGCAGTGGATTAGAAATAAATTTTCGGTGCAGGATTTGCTGGACCTGCAGGTCTGGTTCAATCTCACCTGGATGGGTTTTGCCGCAAAAAAGCTGCCTCTTGTCCAGACCCTGCTTCAAAAAGGCCGTTTTTTTACCGAGCAGGACAAGAATGACCTGCTGGACCTGCAAATGGAGATACTTGGCGGGCTTGTGAATGCATATGCCCAGCTCTGGCAGGATGGTGTCATCGAGATCAGCACCACACCTTTCTATCATCCGATTCTGCCACTGCTTGTGGATAGCGATATAGCAGCCAGACCAAGACCTGGTGTCAGGCTGCCTGTCCGTTTTTCATGGCCCGAGGATGCACATAACCAGCTTGTGATGGCCGCAGATTATCTCACCACCCTTTTCAAGAGAACGCCTCGCGGACTCTGGCCTTCGGAGGGTTCTGTTTGTCCTGAGCTCGTGCCGCTTTTTCAATCGGCTGGTTTTAGATGGGCCGCCACGGATGAGGCCGTTTTGTTCGGTTCCTTGACGGATATTAAACATGAGAGCCTGTTTCAGCCATATAGAGTGCAAGTGAACGATGCCTCCATTGACATGGTTTTCCGGCATCACGAGCTTTCCGATCTCATAGGTTTTGTCTATAAAAACAGTCCGCCGGATGTGGCTGCCCAGGATATGATTCGCCGTTTGAAGGGGATTCATGCCTCGCTTTCCGGCATGAAAAGACCGCCTTTTGTGGCCATTATTCTGGATGGTGAGAATCCGTGGGAGTATTATCCCGATGGCGGAGAGGCGTTTCTGAACGCCTTGTATGGGGGTATAGACAGGGAACCTGACCTGAAACTCACGACCATCGGCGAATATCTTGATGCGTATCCGCCGGATGTTACATTGAACAGGTTGTATTCTGGTTCCTGGATCAACGGAGATTACGGAATCTGGATCGGCGGGGATGAGGAAAACAGGGCATGGAACGCCCTTGGAAGGGCAAGAAATGCAGTGGCGCAGAAAAAGGCGGCCAATGAGCTCTCACCTGACGTGGAAGCGGAGGTGATGGAGGCCATATACAGGGCTGAGGGAAGCGACTGGTTCTGGTGGTATGGGGATCAGTTTTCAACCAGTTATGCCTATGAATTCGATAGTCTGTTTCGAATTAACCTGCAACAGGTTTATTCATTGCTGGGCCTGCCTGTTCCGGAAGAACTGCTGAAGCCGCTGCGCAGACCAGTTGTCGTACAGCCTGTCATGCAGCCCACAGCCTTTTTACACCCCACCATAGATGGGCGTTTGACCTCCTATTGGGAGTGGCAGGGTGCCGGTGTTGTCTCCTTTACAGATTCAGGGGGCGCTATGCACAAGGGAAGGGGGCTGCTGCGGGATATCTTTTACGGCTTTGATGTTCAAACGTTTTTTTTGCGGCTGGATGCCCATATTTCCTGGTCTGAGTGGCAGGCCGAGCAGGGTGAAGATGTAGGTCTTGTGGTGCGTCTGGCCACAGGCAAGACCATCTGCTCCTTTCGTTTTTTCATGCAGCAGGGCGATTGGCGCATGGTCCTGCACAAGAATGACAACCACCTGGAACCTGTGCCTTCAAATATTGAATGGGCCGTGCATGACCTGCTGGAGCTGGCCGTTCCCTTTGCCTTTCTGGAGGCCTCTGCAGGCTGGGTCTGTGAATTGAGTGTTTATACCGAGCGGCATGGTCTTGTGCTGGATATGTGGCCCAAAACAGGGCACATAGTACTGACCGTGCCTGACAATGACTTTGAAAGACGCTTATGGCTGGTTTGAGGAGGGTTGAATGCCTGAATTGAGAAGAGACCCCATTATAGGCCGTTGGGTGATAATAGCCAAGGAACGGGGCCGGAGGCCGACTGATTTCATCATAGCCGAAGAGCCTGTGCGCGGTGGTTTCTGCCCTCTTTGCGAGGGAAACGAGCATACCACACCTCATGAGGTGCTGGCCTATGGGCGGTCGCATTTTGCGCCGGATACACCCGGGTGGTCGCTGCGTGTGGTGCCCAACAAGTTCCCTGCACTGGTCATAGAAGGTGATCTGGACAAGGAAGGCGAGGGTATCTATGACAAGATGAACGGCATAGGCGCCCACGAGGTGATAATCGAGACCCCACGTCATGATGATGTGCTGCACCAAATGCCTGTCGCACAGATAAAATTGATTTTGATGTCCTATCGGGACCGTATGTTGGATTTGATGAGGGATATGCGATTCCGTTACATCATAGTGTTCAAGAACTTCAAAAGGGCGGCGGGCGCCTCCCTGGAGCACTCGCACTCACAGCTCATAGCGCTGCCCATAGTACCGTATCTTATTCAGGAAGAGATCAACAGTTGTCTGAGATATTTTGATTATAAGGAACGATGTGTATTCTGCGACATCATCCGTCAGGAGCTGGCCACGGGCTCCCGCATAGTCTGTGAAAACAGCAATTTTATAACCATTTGCCCGTTTGCGCCTAGATCGCCCTTTGAGATGTGGCTGTTGCCCAAGAGACACCTCTCTACATATACAGACCTGGACGATTCCATGCTGGATTCACTTGCTCAGATATTTTCAGAGACCATGAAACGGCTGAACGCGGCCATTCCCAATGTGCCATACAATTATATGCTGCACACATCACCTCTTAAACAACTCAACATAGAGCATTATCACTGGCACATAGAGATCATGCCCAAGACCACCATGGTGGCTGGTTTTGAGTGGGGCACAGGTTTTTACATCAACACCACTCCGCCGGAAGAAGCGGCAAAATTTCTGCGGGAGGTGAGATTGCTTGTTTAATGCCGGTTTAGCCGTTATAATAAAGGGAGCCTTGAAAAATATTTGAAAAGGGTGATGAATGTTCCTGATCCTTAAGGGGTGACAATATGAGTGCTGACAAGAAAAAGATACTGGTGGTGGACGACGAGGAACACATACATCTCCTCTATAAAGAAGAACTGGAGGAGGAAGGATACGAGGTGCGTTCCGTGCTGAGTGGAGAGGAGGCCCTGAAACTGTTCGACAGTTATGCCCCTGACCTCGTCATCCTTGATATAAACATGCCCGGTATGGACGGCATAGAGGTGTTGCGCCAGATGAAACAGAAACGGCCTGCAACCCCTGTAATTTTGAGTTCGGCCTATCCTGAATACAAACAGGACCTGGCATCCTGGGCATCAGATGACTATATAGTGAAATCATTCAATCTGGATGAGCTGAAAAGATCCATCAAGAAACATATCGAGAAAAACAATGCATGATTTTTGCGCGTGGCAGGCACCTCAAGGGATTATAGAGCCCCAGCAACTGCTGGTAGTGGATGATGACCCGGGCATTCTCTCCCTGCTGACGGATTTTTTTGCCTGTTACGGTTATCCGTTCCGAATAGCTCAAAATGGCATTGAGGCCCTCAACCTGCTGAAACAGTTCGATGCCACTATCATCATCACCGATCTGCTCATGCCCAATATGGACGGTATGGAACTGATTCGTGAGGTCAAAAAAACTGCCCCTGATATAGACATCATTGTTGTAACCGGTTTTGCTAAACAGTATCGTTATACAGATGTGATCAAGGCAGGCGCCACGGATTTTATTCAGAAACCCTTCAACCTTGACGAGCTGGAGGCAAAGCTCAATCGAGTCATCAGGGAGCGTCAATTGCGAGCGCAGCTGCGTCACATGACCGCAAGGGACGCCCTCACCAATCTTTTCAACAGACGTTATTTCGATATCAAGCTCCGCACCGAGGTGGAAAGGGCGATTCGGCAACATTATCCACTTTATCTCTGTATGCTGGATCTGGACAGATTCAAGGCCGTCAACGATACTTACGGCCACCAGACCGGTGATGAGCTGCTGAAGGAGTTTGCAAAACTTCTGGAAAAGACCACGCGCAGAAACGTAGATGTGCCATGTAGGCTTGGCGGCGATGAATTCGCTGTCATCATACCTTATGCGACGCGTAATCAAGCGGTTGCTGTAGCTGAGCGTATTTTGAGCCATTTCAAAAAGATGAAAAACAGATACGATACGTTCGTCAGCATAGGTCTTGTCGCCTTGAAATCCGTGGAAGATCCGTTGGATATCCTGGGTTCAGAGAATGGAATAGAACGATTGACCGATGAATTTATAAAGGCTGCGGATAGCGCCCTTTATGCTGCCAAGAGGTCCGGGGGCAGTCGAATAGTGGTGTCTGATGCAAGTAACGATATTGCAGAAACAGGAGTGCAATCAGGAGAGACAGCCGGCCTCATGCCGCAGGAAGCGGATGAGCAATCGTCCTCATCCCCTGTTTCCATTCCAGATAGTGTTTGAGAATGATGCCGTGGTCGAAGGCCATGGCCGGTATGCCCCTAAAAAGTGAGTCAATGGAGTAAATTTTTACAGCCCTTGCATCGTCCCCTGCCAGGGGCGCGCCAGTCGCGGTGGCTATGAATACTACGCTTGCAGTGTGGCGGCGTTTATCCCTTGATGGGTCTGAATATACACCCAAAATGCCTTTGAGTTCTATGTCCAGGCCTGTCTCTTCTCGGGCCTCACGTCTTGCCGCCTTCTCTACAGGTTCGCCGTAATCCACGAACCCTCCCGGAAGGGCAAGGCCGTAAGGAGGATTTTCCCGTTCTATGAGCACGATACCTTGTGGAATTTCTATGATCATGTCCACTGTCAGGGCTGGATTTCTGTAGGTGTCCATATAAGTCAGGCTGAGTCAGTCTATCTTTTTTAGAATGCTCATGGCCAGGGGGGGCAGGGTCATTTCAAGGGATTGCGGCCTTCCATGCATGGTAACCGCCTCTGTAGTCATGGGAAACGGGTTTAGGACGCCGCTTCCGCCGTATTCCTTTTCATCGGTATTGAATATCTCCCGCCATACGCCGGCTGAAGGCATGGCTATGCGATAGTTGTGTCGCACCACCGGTGTGAAATTGAGGGCCATCACCAGATTGGAGCCGTCCTTCGCCTTGCGCACGAAACTTATGACGCTTTGTTCGCTGTCGTTGCAGTCCAGCCATTCGAAGCCGCCTGGCTCACAGTCGAGTTCGTAAAGGGCTGGCGTGGCTTTCAGGAGTGAGTTCAATGCCTTTACCATGTTCTGAAGCCCCTTGTGCGTATGGTATTGCAGCAGGTGCCAGTCCAGACTGGCATCGAAGTTCCATTCCGACCATTGGCCGAATTCGTTTCCCATGAAGAGCAGTTTCTTGCCGGGATGCGTGAACATATAGCCATACAACAGGCGCAGGTTGGCAAATTTCTGCCATTCATCCCCGGGCATTCGGGCAATCATGGACCCCTTGCCATGCACTACTTCGTCGTGTGAAAATGGCAAAATAAAGTTTTCATGAAAGGCATAGAGGAGGCTGAAGGTCAGGTTGTTGTGATAGAATTTGCGATAAATGGGGTCTTTTGACATATACAGCAGCATGTCGTGCATCCAGCCCATATTCCATTTGAAGCCAAAGCCCAGCCCTCCGAGATAGGTGGGTTTGGAGACCATGGGCCATGCCGTGGATTCCTCTGCGACAGTCATGGCATCTTTGTGTTCGCCGTATATCAGCTCATTGAACCGTTTCAGAAAGGCTATGGCCTCCAGGTTTTCCCTTCCGCCGTATTCATTGGGGATCCACTCACCTTCCTGTCTGGAATAGTCTAAATATAGCATGGAGGCCACTGCATCCACGCGAAGACCATCTATGTGATAGACATTCATCCAGAACAGGGCATTGCTCAAAAGGAAATTAGCGACCTCTCTGCGGCCATAGTTGAATATCTTGGTGCCCCAGTCCATGTGTTCGCCTTTGCGAGGGTCGGCATGTTCATAGAGGCAGGTGCCGTCAAAAAAGCCGAGGCCGTGTCCGTCCTTCGGGAAATGGGCCGGTACCCAATCGAGCAGCACACCGATGCCGTTATTATGTAGTGTATCCACGAGATACATGAAGTCTTGAGGTGTGCCGAAGCGGCTGGTGGGGGCGAAGTAGCCGATGGTCTGATAGCCCCATGAGGCATCCAGCGGATATTCGGTTATAGGCATGAGTTCCACATGGGTGAACCCCATTTCTTTTACATAGTCCGCCAGTCTGTGTGCGAGCTCCCTGTAAGTGAGCCAGCGGTTCCCCTCTTCAGGGATGCGCATCCAGGAACCGAGGTGACATTCATAGATGGAGACAGGGGCGGCGACATGCTGTCTCTGCCCCCTCTGCGCCATCCAGTCCTCATCATTCCAGTCATAATTGAGCTGCCAGACTATTGAAGCGCTTTTGGGCCTTGTTTCAAAAAAGAAGGCGTAGGGATCCGCTTTTTGAGTCTTATAGCCGTTATATCTGGAATGAATGGCGTACTTATAAAGGGTGCCCGGTCCTATATCGGGAACGAAGCCCTCCCAGATGCCTGAATCACCGCGGTTTTCCAGGGGATTTGCCGTTTCATTCCATTGATTGAAGTCGCCTATGACGGATGTATAAGCGGCGTTGGGTGCCCATACAGCGAACCATACGCCTTTTTTGCCGTCTTTTTCGCCTACATGGGCCCCAAGTTTCTCCCACGACCGGTAGTGGGCGCCTTCCATGAAGAGGTGTATATCGAAATCAGATAGCCATTGCCTGAAGATTTTTTTTGTCTTTTTCATGGCTGAATCTTGCCGCTGCCTTCAATGAGATGCTGGATGCACATCGGAGGGGGGTTGCATAAATCCATCCAGCCAGAAGGCTTCCGGAATGGTCTTTGATGAAACGAACAGCTGCTCGGCTGTTTCGATGGCAAGGGCGTTGGTCAGTACCTCATCCATGTGATCCATCAATTTTATCGTCAGGTTTTTCAGGAGTTTTTGAGGGATTTCCTGAAGGTCTTTCTCGTTTTCCTGCGGAATCAGAATGGTGTCTATGCCAGCCCGTTTCGCTGCCAGTATCTTTTCCTTCAGACCTCCAATGGGCAATACGCGGCCGCTCAGTGTGATCTCGCCTGTCATGGCCACATTGTGCCTTGCCGGTATTCTCAATAGGGCAGAGACAATGGCCGTAGCGATAGTGATGCCTGCGGACGGGCCGTCCTTTGGAATGGCCCCTTCGGGCACATGGATGTGTATATCGATTTTTTCATAGAAGTGCAGAGGCAGATTGAAGTTATGCGCCCGGGTGCGGACATAGCTCATGGCTGCCCTGGCTGATTCCTGCATGACATCTCCGAGTTTGCCGGTGATGGTCAGATTTCCTTTGCCCGGCATTATGGCGGCCTCTATGTATAAAATCGAGCCGCCTGTTTCGGTCCAGGCCAGACCTGTGACCACGCCTGTCTGGTCCTTTTCTCCGTGGCTGTTGAACCGGTATTTAGGCACCCCGAGATATTTTATGATGAGAGACGGAGTGATCTTGGTGGTAAAATTCGCAGACGCGTCGGTTGCTATCTCCTTTGCCATCTTTCTGCAGACAGTTGCAATGGCCCTTTCGAGATTCCTGACACCGGCTTCCCTGGTATAAGAACGGATGATCTCCAGTACGGCATCGTCGGTGAACTGTATGGACCTCTCTGCAAGGCCATGGGCCTCTACCTGTTTTGGAATCAGGAAGTTGTTTGCTATCTCCAGTTTTTCTTCCTCGGTGTAACCGGACAGCTCTATGATCTCCATGCGGTCCTGAAGCGGCAGCGGAATTGTGTGGAGTGAGTTGGCAGTGGTGATGAACAGCACGTTGGAAAGGTCGTAATTGAGGTCAATGTAGTGATCGTTGAAGGCCTTGTTCTGTTCGGGGTCAAGGACCTCCAGCAGGGCTGCGGATGGATCGCCCCTGAAGTCTGAGCTCATCTTGTCGATCTCGTCCAGACAGAAGACAGGGTTTATGGAATTCGCCTTTTTCATGGATTGAATGATCTTGCCCGGCATGGCGCCGATATAGGTGCGGCGATGTCCGCGTATCTCAGCCTCATCCCTGACGCCGCCAAGGGAGATTCGGATAAAATTTCTTCCCATGGCATCTGCCACCGATTTGGCCAGGGAGGTCTTGCCCACACCAGGCGGGCCGGCCAGACACAGGATCGGACCTTTCAGCTTTTTTGTAAGGGCCTGGACTGCCAGGTGCTCCAGTATGCGTTCTTTGGGTTTTTCAAGGCCGTAATGCCCGGCATTCAGTATCCGTTCCGCTTTTTCAAGGTCATAGTTGTCTTTGGTGGCATTGCACCAGGGTATGGCAAGAATCCAGTCGATATAGTTTCTCACGACAGTGGCCTCGGCTGACATGGGGGCCATGGCCTTCAGTTTATTGAATTCCTGCTCGATCTTCTGGCGGGCCTCCTTGGACAACTTTTTCTTTTTGATCTGTTTCGCCAGCTCCGCCAGGTCGTTTTTGTCGTCAGGGCTGCCGATCTCCTTGTGGATCGCCCGAATCTGCTCGTTCAGATAGAAGTCTTTTTGTATCTTTTCCATCTGTTTGCGCACGCGGTCTTTGATACGCTCTTCGGTCTGAGTGATTTTGATCTCGGTGCGCATGATGGTGTATAACTTTTCAAGTCTTTTCAGAGGGTTTGGCTCTTCAAGTATCTTTTGCTTGGCAGGTGTCTTGATGGGTATCTGGGCCGCTATCACGTCCACAAGTCTGCTTGGATCCTGTATGGATGCTATGGAAGAGGCAATCTCCTGTGGGATCTTCTTGTGTATTTTGATGTAGTCTTCAAAGGTGGTGAGCACAAGTTTGGTCAATGCCATCAGTTCCACCTGTGGAATCAGGTCATTGCACTGAATCGGCTCCACCTCTACCTGGAAGTATGTCCCTTCGTCTATAAACTGGAGTATCCGAGCCCGTTCCAGCCCTTCTATCAGGGCCTTTACACTTCCATCCGGCAGGCGGATGAGCTGCAGGACGGTGGCCGTAGAGCCGATTTTGTAGATGTCTTTTGCGCCTGGATTGTCGTTGGAGGCGTCTTTCTGCGTGGCCAGGAACAGCATTTTGTTATGAGACATGGCCTCTTCAATGGCTTGAACGGACTTGGGTCTGCCTATAAAGAAAGGCGATACCATCTGTGGAAAGAATACGATGTCTCGAATGGGTAAAAGAGGTAATTTTTGCTTGTAGGTCATAAAAAGCTGTGTTCCTATCAGGATGCCTTTGCTTCAGCGGTATAAAGTATGATGGGTTCGGCTTCGTGAAGAATGACATCTTCACTTACGATACATTCCTGAACCCCCTCCTTGGACGGTAGTTCGTACATGACATCCAGCATGGTTTCCTCAAGCACGGATCTCAGGCCGCGCGCCCCGGTCTTTCTGCGCAGACACTCCTGCGCCACCGCCTTGATGGCCCCGTCCGTGAAGTGGAGTTTGATACCATCCATGGCGAACAGCTTCTGGAACTGTTTTATGATGGCATTTTTAGGCTCCTGCATGATGCGAATCAGGGCGGTTTCATCCAGTTCCTGAAGTGTGGTCACAACAGGCAGACGTCCCACCAGCTCTGGAATCAGACCGTATTTTATCAGGTCCTCCGGTTGAGTCTTTTGCAGTATCTCCTCCAGGCTCATCTCCTTCGTGCTGATCACATCTGCTCCGAATCCAATGGAGGATTTGCCCAATCTGGCCTTGATGACAGAGTCCAGGCCAACAAAGGCACCGCCGCATATAAAGAGGATGTTGGTGGTATCGACCTTTATATATTCCTGTTGAGGGTGTTTGCGCCCGCCTTTTGGAGGCACGTTGCAGATGGTGCCTTCGATAATCTTCAGAAGGGCCTGCTGAACGCCTTCACCCGATACATCCCGAGTGATGGAAGGGCTTTCTGATTTGCGGGATATTTTGTCGATTTCATCTATATAGACGATTCCCCTCTGGGCCAGTTCGACGTCATAGTCAGACGCCTGCAACAGCCCGAGAATGATGTTTTCCACGTCCTCTCCCACATAACCTGCCTCAGTAAGGGTGGTGGCATCGGATATGACGAATGGGACATTCAATATCTTTGCCAGGGTCTGGGCCAGCAATGTCTTTCCACTGCCCGTGGGGCCGATGAGCAGCACGTTGCTTTTCTGGAGTTCCACATCCTTCGTGGATGCCTGCATGTCTATCCGTTTGTAATGGTTATATACCGCTACAGAAAGGGTCTTTTTTGCGCTATCCTGCCCGATGACATATTCGTCCAGGAGCTTTTTGATCTCCATGGGCGAGGGATTCCGGTTATGAGCGGCTGTTTCCTCAGGCTGTTGCTGACTGTTTTCTTCCAGCAAGATGGAGTTGCAGATGTCCACACACTCGTCGCAGATATAGACATCCGGGCCTGCAATGAGTTTTTTTACCTCATCCTGGGCCTTGCCACAGAAAGAACAGCTTAATTGTCTTGAGTTTTCCTGTTTTTTTGCCATGTTAGTTGTTCTCCTGTTTGTTGTCAGGACGTTTGAACAGCACTGTGTCTATCAGGCCGTATTGTTTGGCCTCATCGCCTCCCAGGAAATAATCCCGTTCGGTATCCTCCTGTATCTTGGAGACAGGCTGGCCCGTATGCTGGGCGAGAAGTTCATTCAACCGTTGCCGAAGCCGCAGTATCTCCCGTGCATGTATGTCGATGTCGGTGGCCTGCCCTTGAAATCCGCCCATGGGTTGATGTATGAGGATGCGCGCATTGGGCAGGGCGTATCTCTTGCCTCGCGTCCCCGCCGCCAGGAGAAATGCGCCCATGCTTGCTGCCTGGCCCAGACACAGGGTGCTTACATCCGGTCTGATGTATTGCATCGTGTCGTAGATCGCAAGCCCTGCCGTGACATGCCCGCCCGGAGAATTTATGTAGAATGTGATGTCCCTTTTAGGGTCTTCCGCCTCCAAGAAGAGGAATTGGGCTATGATGAGATTGGCGACATCGTCGTCGATGGGGCCGCCCAGAAACACTATGCGTTCCTTGAGCAATCGGGAATAGATGTCATAGGCCCTTTCGCCACGAGCGCTCTGCTCTACAACCATCGGGATTAGAGGCATCAGGCCACCTCCTGGATATTTGCGTTTTTCATAAGGAAATCCACGGTCTTCTGGGCCTTCATGGATGGAATGACATGTTGCAGAATGGCATTGTAAAGGGTGTGCTGATCCATGCCCCGAGTGTTCATGGAGTTGACGTAGTTTCGAATCTCGCTCTCCTCCACCTCTATGTTCTCCTGCGTAGCGATCTTTTCAAGGATGAGTTCGGTTTTGACCTGGGCGATGGCGTCATCCCTCATCTTTGCCTTGAGTTTTTCTTCGGATAACCCCGCCTTCTGCATGTCCACCCCGCGCTCACTCAGGTGACTCGCTATGTTGTTGAGCATGCTCTCCAGTTTGCGTTCCACCAGACCTTCCGGCACAGGAAAATCCACCTTTGAGACCAGACTGGACATGAGTTGTTCCCGCAGGGAACGTTCCACGGCATTCCGTTTGTCTATTTCGAGCTGAGTGCGGAGACGATTTCTGAGGTCCTCCAGGGTCTTGTAGGCCTGGTTGACCTTTTGAGCGAATTCGTCGTTCAATTCAGGCAGCACACGTCGCTGTATGGTCTTGATGGTGGTGTTGTAACGCACGGTCTTGCCTGCCAGATGGTCGTTGACAGCATCTTCCGGATAGGATACCTCGATGTCTTTGGTCTCGCCCTTCTTCATGCCTATGAGCTGGCGTTCGATCTCCTCATGGAAATAGCCTTTTCCGACCTCTATGAAATAGTCTTTGTCCGCTGCGCCTTCGATGGGCTCATCGTTGTGATATGCGGTGTAATCCACTGTGACGATATCGCCTTCTGTTACGGTCCTGTCGTCGTCCTCGATGATCTCCATGGCACCCCAGTGTTTTCTCAGGGCCTCAAGCTGTTCGTCTATCTCTTCCTCTGTGACCGAGACCGCTGGTTTCTGAAGCTCGATGCCCTTATATTCAGGGAGTTCAAACTGGGGCCAGAGTTCCAGAATGGCTTTGTAGGAGAAGGATTCGTCGGCCTTAAATGGTGAAATGTCTTCCACGGAGGGGTCTAATATAAGGGTGGAGCCTACTTCCTTCACGGCCTCGTTCAGGCTGTCTTTTATCAGATTGCGGATGGCGTCGTTTTGGGCCTCTGCACTGTAATGACGCTCCAGCAGGTGTCTTGGGGCCTTGCCCTTTCTGAATCCGCTGATCTTGACCTCTTTATTGATATCGGCATATATCTTGTCGAGCGTTTTTTTTACGGTTTCAGGAGGTAACTCCACAGTGATACGTTTTTTTACAGGGTTGATTTCTTCGATTTGAACCTTCATGATGTGTTTACCTTTCAATCGTGATATTATCGCTGCTATCCGGAATTTCAGCCATACTTAAAACATACTCAAAAATGGTGCGAAAGGCGAGACTCGAACTCGCAAGGGTGACCCCGCTGGATCCTAAGTCCAGTGCGTCTACCAGTTCCGCCACTTTCGCAGAATATTTTGAAAATGTAACCTAAAGGTATTATTGAGTCAATGAATAGATACAGGTTCTTTAAGGGAGCCTTGAAAAATTAGAATTTTCAAGGCTATCTTAATACGGTACAGGTTTATTTTTCAAGGAACCCTGAGGTTAATCCTTGATTGTGACAGGGTGTTGAACTGATATTTTTGAAGGGGGTGTTTTATTCCGATGGACTCAGACCGCATTTCCGGCAGGGCATTGGGGCTTTTTGATGAGGGATTTCATTGCAGTCAGGCGGTATTTTGTGCTGTGGCCGAAGCGCTTTCTCTTCAGGCCGGCGAGGTCAGCGCTGTTGCGTCCTCGCTCTCTCCATTCGGGGGTGGAATGGGAAGCAGCGGCAATATATGCGGCAACCTGTCCGGTGCCCTGGCTGTACTGGGCGTGCTCATGGGCAAGCGTGAGCCAAAACTCCAGGACGACAAGAACATCTGGCGGGCGAGCAATCGAATGGTCAGGGAATTTGAAGAGATAACAAAGGAATACCACGGCATGAATTGCCGGGATATAGCGCGTATCGACTGGCGAAACAGAGAGGATGTAAGGGCATTCAGGGCGAATCCAGAGGGCCGGCGCAGGGAGTGCTGCCGTGTCATGGACAAGACCGTCAGGGCTTTGGTGGAGATATTGAGGGAATTGCAAGCCGTTCATTCAGTCCGGTAACCCTTGTGAGAAGATGTCCGCTCAGCTTGCCATACAGTTCATAAGCCCCCAGAACGGTCAGATGGTTGATAATAGGCAATCCCTGCACGTCAGCGCCTATGTAACCCTGAGCTGTGGGGCGCCCACTTGCGCCGGAGGCCGTTATGATGCCGCTCAATTGCATGTGACAGCAGAGTTGTTTCGGGAGGGCTTGCCGGTGAGTGCTTCACGTATGTCTTTTACGGGTGATGTGAGCGAATTTGCCTGCGAAATTGCCCTGCACGGGCCCGGAAGATATGAATTGACAATCTCGGCCATGGACGAAAATTCAGGCATGGCAGGCAGGGCCAGATGCAGTTTCGGAGTCAGACCGTGAAATCATACAAGGTATGGGTCTCAGGGTTGTATGCCGTTGTCTGGCTCTGGTCTGCCGTGGACCCGTTCAGCCGGAGCGACTGGTTGTTGGAGAACCTGCTGGTGTTTCTGGGGCTGCCCGTGGTCTTTTTTCTGAATAGAAGATACGACCTCTCTCCCATTTCCTTTGCAGCAGTTTTTCTGTTTTTGGCCCTTCATTCCACAGGAGCGCACTACACCTATGCGGAAATGCCCGCTTTTCATCTGCTTTCCCAATGGGTTGGCCTGGGACGCAACCACTACGACCGTGTGGTGCACTTTCTGTTCGGGTTCCTGCTGTTTCAGCCCATATTCGAGTGTTTTCATAAGGCCGGCAATTCCCGTTCCATGGCAGGTTTTGTGACGCTGTGCCTTCTGGTCTCCCTTTCTTCCATTTATGAGATACTGGAGTGGCTGGTTGTGGAACTGGTCTATCCTGATTTAGGGGCGCAGTTCCTGGGCATTCAGGGCGATGAGTGGGATGCCCAGAAGGACCATGGCCTTGGGGTCTTGGGGGCGCTTATCGCCTATGTAATGAACAGACGGGCGCCTTTCTGAAAAAAATGGCCAATAATTCAAACAACCATGGCGAGGGGTTTACAGATATTGCACGCTTGCTCCTTTGTTCTTTGGCCATTTCTTTAAAGGGAGGTTGTTGGAATGACAGGAATACCTTGCCCATTGTCCAATTTTTGGGGATCACCGCGGTTCGGAGGCATGGAGCGTTCTGGTTTTTTTTGTTTTTTTATCATGTTATTATTGAACCAAAACTACAATTTTTTAAATTTTTCTTGAGTCTATTTTATATTGGCTCAGAAAATCCGGCTGGGTCAGGGAATATTTCCGGATTTTATAACCAATCTGACGCTGGCTGAGCCCAAGTTCCCTTGCTGCCCTGGACTGAACCCATCCGTGGCGTATCAGGGCTGATTCTATTTCCCTACGTTCCATGTCCTGCAGGACAGTGAGGACTTGTTCGGTTTTTTTGTGAGGATCTGGTGAAAGGATGTGCTGTTTTTCTTCAAGAATACATGGTGTTGTCGTTGGTTCTGGTGTTTTGAATTCATGAACACACTGTTCTTTTGCCGGAAGAGTAGTCATGTAGGAGGGCAGCGCTTCCAGATGGATCGTACTACCTTCTGACATGATAACCATTCGTTCTATCAGATTTTGAAGTTCCCGTATGTTTCCGGGCCATCTGTATCCAATGAGAAAATCCACTGCACGGCGTGAAAACTGAACTTTTTTACCATGCAACTTGTTGCTTTTTTTGAGGAAGTAATCAATAAGAATAGGGATATCCTCTGATCTGTCCCTAAGTGGAGGAAGTACTATGGGCACCACGTTCAACCTGTAGAAAAGGTCTTCTCTGAAGGTCTTTTCCTCCACTGCTTTTTCAAGGCTTCGGTTTGTGGCAGCGATGATGCGGACATCAACATTGAGAGTCGTTGTACCTCCAAGCCGTTCAAATTGTTGCTCTTGAAGTACCCTCAAAAGTTTAGCCTGAAGGGCAAGGGGCAGCTCGCCTATCTCATCCAAGAAAAGAGTGCCTCTGTGAGCCAGCTCAAAACGGCCTTTTTTCATAAACTGTGCGCCAGTAAACGCCCCTTTTTCATGCCCAAGCAGCTCACTTTCGAGCAATGTATCAGGAAGAGCGGCGCAGTTGACCTTTACAAAGGCCTGATGCCGCCGCTGACTGACTTGGTGGATGGCCCGCGCCACAAGCTCCTTGCCTGTGCCTGACTCTCCAAGGATTAGCACAGTGGCCTTGCTTGGCGCGACCTTTTCGATATAACGATATATCTCCTGCATAGCCTTGCACTGGCCTATGATGTTGTGATAGCTGTCCCGATTGATCAGAGCGGCTTTAAGAGAGTTATTTTCCTCGATCAGATGTTTTTCCTTGCTGGTAATGGCCTTGTTCAGGCCAAGAAACTGGGCTATGAGCGTAGCGACCACTGTGAGAAACCTTATGTCTTCCTCAAAAGAGATCTCAGGCCCGAAAAGACGGTCAACGGATAGCACGCCCACAGGTTTTTCCATTAGGATTACAGGTACACCGATAAAGGATATCTCACCCTTGCTTAGTCTCTTGCGTGCACCTGTCCTGTTCAGAAATAATGGCTCATTATGGACATCAGGCACCACAAACGGCTCGCGGTTTTGAAAAATCCTGCCTATGATACCTTCGTTCATACGATAAACGCCTTTTTTGGCCTCCTCGTCCGCAAGGCCATAAGAAGCCCTAATAAGGAGCTTCGTGCCTGTTTCATCTCTAAGTACTAAGGTGGCCCGCTCCATCCTGAGGGTGTCGTGCAGTATCCTGAGGGTTTCAGAGAGGGCCTTGTCTAGGTCAATGGCTGACTCGATCAATTGAGCAATCTGATATAGGGCCTGTGTTTCCAGATGTTGTGCTGTTAAAAGTTCAGGATTCATCTCAAAACCTCTGAAAGGTGTGTGATGGTTAAAAATCAAGGGAGTTTTTCAAATTTATGGAACTATTCAAATAAAAAAGAGCAAGTTTCGTTCCATGCTTTTTAAAAGAGTTTCTCGATAGCTATCTATACGAAAAGACATGATTTAATGAAATATGGTTGATGTAGCGTTTTGTTACTACGGTCTACAAAACCATACATTTTTGTAGTTTTTCAAAATTGTAAAGTTTCTTTCTTTTTCGTCTTGTTTCAATCAATCCTGAAAGTATAAGTATTATATCATCTCTGCATCACAGTAAATTTTCTGACAATTATTTCTGTTATAACAGTATGTTACCATGTATATAATCAGTTCCTTCCGCTGTGGCACAGCCATTGCTCTTACATAAGATAAGCAACATCACATTTGCCTCCAGCAGGGGGTGCGACTCAAAGGAGATTTGACCATGAGAAAGATAGCTATTTACGGCAAAGGCGGAATTGGAAAGTCAACAACGACTCAGAACACAGTTGCAGGGCTTGTGGAGATGGGCAAGAAGGTCATGGTCGTTGGATGCGATCCGAAAGCAGATTCTACGAGGCTGCTTCTTGGTGGGCTTGCGCAGAAGAGCGTGCTTGACACCATGCGTGAGGAAGGCGAGGACGTTGAACTTGATGACGTAATGAAGGTCGGCTATGGAAACTGCAGGTGCGTGGAATCAGGTGGGCCTGAGCCTGGGGTGGGCTGTGCTGGCAGAGGCATTATCACATCCATCAATCTGCTTGAATCCCTTGGCGCCTACGATGAAAGACACCAGTTGGACTATGCCTTTTATGACGTGCTCGGAGACGTTGTGTGCGGCGGGTTCGCAATGCCAATTCGCGAAGGCAAGGCAAAGGAGATATATATCGTTGTCTCAGGCGAGATGATGGCCATGTATGCGGCCAACAACATTTCAAAGGGTATCGTGAAGTTTGCTGACGCTGGCGGTGTGCGCCTTGGCGGGCTTATCTGCAACAGCCGTAAGGTTGACAGGGAGGAAGAACTCATAACTGTATTTGCCAAGGAGCTTGGCACACAGATGATTTACTTCCTGCCCAGAGACAACATAGTGCAGAAGGCTGAGATCCACAGAAAGACCGTCATAGACTTTGATCCAAAGGCGCAGCAGGCAGATCACTATCGAAACCTTGCAAAGGCTATTGACGAAAATGACATGTTCGTTGTGCCAAAGCCTCTTCCAATCGAAAAACTGGAAAAGCTTCTGATGGAATACGGGCTGTTTGACTAACTAAAATCACAAAAATATAAAGGGGACAAAAAACATGATGATGATACGAGCTATTGTAAGACCGGAGAAGGTGGAGGAAGTCAAGGCAGCACTTCTTGAGGCAGGCTACCCTGCTGTTACCAAGATGGAGGTGTTTGGAAGAGGCAAGCAGCGTGGACTAAAGGTGGGAAATGTGACTTATGATGAGCTTCCAAAAGAGATGCTCATGATAGTTGTTCAGGACTATGAAAAGGACGTGATTGTGCGCACAATACTTGAAAATGCAAGGACAGGGGAAAAAGGCTCTTACGGCGATGGCAAGATATTTATAAGCCCTGTTGAGGAGGTCTATACCATAAGCTCAGGCTTGAAGGAGGGCTAAATGAAAGAGGTGATGGCAATCATCAGAATGAACAAAATAAACGCCACGAAGTCTGCCCTCGTTGATGCCGGATTTCCAGCCTTCACAGCCAACAGGGTGATGGGTAGGGGTAAGAAGGCACTGGATAAGGAGCTTGTAAAGGCGATTGACAGCGGGGCAATAGACGGGGCAGATGTCCTCCCCATGATTGCAAGAGGCCCAAGCCTTATGCCAAAGAGGCTGATAAGCCTGATTGTGCCTGACAATTGTGTACCTGATGTGGTCAAGACCATCATGGATACGAATAAAACAGGAAACCCTGGAGATGGTAAGATATTCGTAATGCCTATCTTGGATGTCGTCAGGGTGCGGACAGGGGAGGCTGGGATTACTGCTGTGGATGAGATGTCAGGCAAAAAATGATGGCGTCGCAAAAAGTCGTCAACTGCTGCGCTTACGCTGTCTCCTTCGCTGTTTGGGTGTACAGACAGTACGATTCATTCCTGCCGGCTGCAAGCCTCAGGTTCTGCGCACCTTGCATCTGACGATTTTTGCTCAGCTATGGGGCAAAAAAGGCAATTTTTAGAAAATGATTACTGGAAGATAAGAAAAAATATCAGGAGATTATCAATGAGCCAACAGTTATCGATGAGCCAACAAGGGGAAAATACAATACTGAACAAGACGCTTGTTGAGGAAATAGTCGCCAAATATCCAGCTAAGGTCGGGCGCAAAAGACGGCTTCACATGGTGCCTGTAGAGCCAGGGACACAGCAGGAGATAGAGGCAAACGTGAGGACAGTGCCGGGCATTATAACCCAGAGAGGCTGCGCTTATGCAGGCTGCAAGGGTGTTGTGCTTGGACCTGTGGTGGACATGATACACATAGTACATGGTCCAATCGGCTGTTCCTTTTATGCATGGGGCACAAGACGCAATCAGGGCAAGGCGCGCGAAGGCGGTCAGAACTTTCTGCAATACTGTTTTTCCACAGACATGCAGGATGATAATATCATATTCGGCGGTGAAAAAAAGCTGAAGCAAGCCATTCAGGAGGCGTATGACATCTTCAAGCCAAAGGCGATATCCATACATGCTACATGCCCTGTTGGGCTTATTGGCGATGACGTGGTGGGTATTGCCAGTGATATGAGCGAAGTCCTTGGCATTCCTGTCATTGGCTTTGCCTGCGAAGGCTATAAGGGTGTAAGCCAGTCTGCTGGCCATCATATCGCCAATAATGGGCTTTTCAAGCATGTTGTCGGCACGCAAGACAAGGAAATGGACAGGTTCACCATCAACTTGCTTGGTGAATACAATATCGGCGGAGACGCATGGGAGATAGAGCGTATATTTGAAAAGGTAGGGATAAAACTTGTTTCCACTTTCAGCGGAAATGGCTGTTATGACGAGATGGCCATGGCGCACAATGCAAAGCTTAACCTCATCCAGTGTCATAGATCCATCAATTACATGGGTGATATGATGGAGGAAAAGTTTGGCATCCCGTGGCTAAAGGTAAATATGATCGGCGTAAAAGCCACCTCCAAGAGTCTTAGAAAGATAGCGGCATTCTTTAATGACCCTGAGCTTACGGAGCGCATAGAAAAGTTGATTGCAGAGGAAGAAGCGTTGGTGGAAAAGGAGATTGCCCCTATTCGCGAAAGACTTAGAGGCAAGACCGTGATGCTCTTTACAGGCGGCTCACGCGCCCATCACTATCAGGAGCTGTTTAAAGATCTTGGCATGACAACAGTGGTTGCTGGCGATGAGTTTGCTCACAGGGATGACTATGAAGGACGTCATGTCATCCCTACCATCAAGATAGATGCGGATAACCGCAATATTGAGGCGTTGAAGGTGGAGCCTGACCCTGAACGTTACAGACCACCAAAATCACCTGAAGAAATAGCTAAAATGAAGGCTGAAGGGTTGCTTAGCTCCTATGAAGGAATGCTGCGGGACATGCCCAACAACTCTATCGTTGTAGATGACATAAACCATTTGGAGCAGGAGATGATGATCAAACACTACAAGCCAGACATAGTCTGCTCAGGCATTAAAGACAAATATGTCATTGAAAAAATGGGCATTCCATCAAAACAGCTTCACAACTACGACTACAGCGGGCCTTTTGCAGGCTATAAAGGCGCAATCAACTTCGCAAAAGACATTGACATGCGCATAAACAGCCCTGCATGGAAGATGATAAAGGCACCGTGGCAGACCGGTCCTGTTATCAAGGCAGAGCTTGCAAGCCATGCAGAAAAGGCCCTGCACGCCATTTAAGGAGGATGGCGTAGTAAAAAGTCTTCATCTGCTGTGTTGCACTGCATCCTTCGTCCTGCGGCGTACAGGAAGTACGCCTCATACATTAGGATTTGCGCGTCTTGCATCTGAAGTCTTTACTTAGCCATCTAAATTTTTGATTTTTTACGAGTTGATCTAAGGAGATCTGACCATGCTAAATCATACACCCAAAGAAGTTTCAAAGCGCGAGGCATTGAGGATCAATCCTGCCAAGACATGCCAGCCCATAGGGGCTATGTATGCCGCTCTTGGCATACATGGCTGTCTGCCTCACAGTCACGGTAGCCAAGGTTGCTGCGCCTATCACAGAAGCCATCTGACAAGGCACTACAAAGAGCCTATCATGGCAAGCACAAGCTCCTTTACCGAAGGTGCTGCTGTCTTTGGAGGAGGCGCAAACCTCAGACAGGCAATAAAAAACATATTTCACATCTATAATCCAGATGTGATAGCTGTGCATACGACCTGTCTTTCAGAGACTATAGGAGACGACATACCTACCATCATAAAAAATGCGGCTGATGAGGGGGTTTTGCCTGCTGGCAAGATAGTTATTCACGCCAATACCCCGAGCTACGTCGGTTCGCACGTGACTGGTTTTTCCAACATGTGTAAGGCAATGGTGAACTACCTTGCGGTCTCAAGCGGGACAAAAAAGAACCAGATAAACGTGCTTCCGGGCTATGTTGAGCCGTCTGACATGCGTGAGATCAAAACCGTGCTTAGGATGATGGGCATTCCTGCCGTGGTTTTTCCTGATACATCGAACGTGGTTGACACACCACAGACAGGAAACTTCACCATGTATCCCAAGGGCGGCGTAACCATCGAACAGCTCAGGTCAACGGGTGACAGCCAGAAGACCCTAGCTCTGGGCAGGTTTGCATCTGAAGACGCTGCTGCTGCGCTTCGCACCAAATGCAATGTGCCTTATGACCTGCTTGATCTGCCCATCGGGCTTGCTGCAACAGACAGATTTATTGAGGCGCTTATCAACCTCACAGGCAACGAGCCTCCTGAAGATATTACTGATGCGCGTGGCAGACTTGTGGATATGATCCTTGATGGACAGCAGTATCTCTACGGCAAGAAGGTCGCCATTGCAGGGGATCCTGACCATGTGATTGCAATGACCGAGTTTTTGGTGACCATGGGTATGAACCCAACGCATATCATAACAGGCACGCCAAGTAAGAAGTTTGAAAGCCGTATCAAGGAACTCCTCAAGGAAAAGGCCGCAAAGGCAAACGTAAAGGCATTCACCGACTTTTTTGAGCTTCATCAGTGGATCAAAAACGAACCTGTTGATCTGCTTATCAGTAACACCTACGGAAAATACATCGCAAGGGCTGAAGACATTCCGTTTGTCCGCTTTGGCTTTCCGATTCTTGACAGGGTTGGGCATAGCTATTTCCCGACAGTCTGCTACACAGGCGCAATGAGGCTTGTGGAAAAGATCCTCGGCGTACTGCTGGATCGCAAGGACAGGGATGATCCTGAGGAGACGTTTGAGTTGGTAATGTAGGTAAGTTCACAGAGGGTTAAAGAATGCGCCTTGTCCTTTTTGTTACAAGGCGCACAATAAGGAGGTGCCTGTCATGAAGGAAAAGATATACAACTGGCTGATGAAAAATAAGGCCAAGGATGGGGGTGTAGAGGCGTATTTGCTGGCTCTCATCATATCTTCAAAGGCTGAATCTGCTTACTGGACACTTAATGACATGCTTGGGCTTTCTCATACTGAATTCAAGGCGCTTCTGGCAAAATACTTTCCTGATGCATTAAGTGAGTACAATGGGGAATCATGTTTTAAGATATATTTTTATCAGCAAATTGGCGTACCATTTGTATGCCATTGCTGCGGTGAAGCTGTCACAAGCACTGGAAAAATCAGAAAGGCTGCTGTGGCAATCATGAAAGGATATAAGACTGCTGAAAACAGAAAGATGGAAATAGATGACCTTGTAGCACTTTTGCTTTCCAACAGAAGCTTGAATACAGAAGAAGAGGTCTGGTTTGCAAAGATTATTGCCACAAGCGCCATAGGCGAAAACCATCTATGGCAGGATCTTGGGGTAACAGGTAGGGAGGATGTTTCCTATCTGCTCAGACTTTTTTTTACAAAACTGTACGCAAGAAATACAGGTATGAAATGGAAGAAATTTTTCTACAAACAGCTCTGTGATCTGGAAGAGCTCAAGGTCTGCAAAGCCCCAAGCTGTTCTATATGTGACCATTACTCTAACTGCTTCGGCCCTGAGGACATTGAAAGCTGGGCTATGTAATGCCGAAAAGACAACACGAGGAGACCAAAATATGCAGGCAGCCATATTGAAGGAACGTCAGGGTCAGATATATGAAAAGGGCGACAGCCCATTTGCCATGGAGTGTAACAAGGACAGCTTGGCTGGCGCTGTAAGCCAGAGGGCGTGTGTGTTCTGCGGCTCGCGTGTGGTGCTTTATCCCATTGCCGATGCCCTGCACCTTGTACATGGCCCGATTGGCTGTGCAGCTTACACATGGGACATCAGGGGCGCACTTTCATCAGGACCTGATCTGCATCGAATGAGCTTTTCCACAGACCTGCAAGAGCACGACGTCATTTTTGGAGGCGAAAAAAAGCTTTATAATGCCCTTACGGAGCTGATTGACCGCTATCATCCAAAGGCTGCCTTTGTCTATTCCACCTGCATAGTAGGTCTCATAGGCGATGACATGAGTGCTGTTTGCCGCAAGGTTGGGGCTGAGAAGGGCATCCCTGTGCTTCCTGTCCAGTCTGAAGGGTTTAAGGGCAACAAACGTGAGGGCTACAAGGCTGCATGTGACGCCTTGCGAAAACTTGTCGGAACAGGCGATATAACAGGCATTTCTCCTTACAGCATCAATATACTTGGGGATTTCAATCTGGCAGGCGAGATATGGCTTATCAGAAGCTATTTTGAGAAAATGGGCATTGAGGTGGTGGCAAACATCACCGGGGATGGTCGGGTGGCAGATATTCAGCGGGCTCACGGTGCAAAATTAAACTTAGTCCAGTGTTCAGGATCCACCATGTATCTGGCAAAGCAGATGGAGAAGGACTATGGCATCCCCAACATTCGGGTCTCCTACTTTGGTGTTGAGGATATGGCTGAGTCTTTATATGCAGTTGCAAGATATTTTGGTGTCCATGAGATCATGGAGCGGACAAAGCAGGTCGTGCATGATGAGTTGACCGTGCTTTTGCCCGAACTGAAACGCTATCGTGAGGCACTTGCTGGCAAAAAGGCTGCCATCTATGTGGGAGGCGCTTTCAAGGCGTTTTCTTTGGTCAAGGCATTTAGCCTGTTGGGCATGGATGTGGTAATGGTCGGCTCACAGACAGGCACGAAAGAGGACTACGACGAGCTTCAAGGCATCACCCAAAAAGGCACGATTATTGTAGATGACTCAAATCCGCTTGAGCTTTCAAGCTTTCTCAAGGAAAAAGAGGTGGATATCTTTGTTGGTGGGGTCAAGGAAAGGCCTATTGCGTACAAGCTCGGTGTGGCGTTTTGCGACCACAATCACGAAAGAAAAGAGATGCTTGCAGGCTTTGCCGGTATGCTCAATTTTGCAAAAGAGGTTTACAGCTCTGTCATGAGCCCTGTGTGGCGGTTTGTGCCGAGAAAGGAGAGAGCAAATGTCTAATTATCAGTCCACAACCAATCCCTGCAAACTCTGCAAACCCCTTGGCGCAAGTATTGCCTTCAGAGGCGTTGAAGGCGCGGTGCCATTTCTGCACGGCTCGCAAGGCTGTGCCACATACATGCGCCGCTACATTATAAGCCACTTTAATGAGCCGATTGACATTGCATCCTCTGCGCTTGGCGAAAAACACGCTGTTTATGGAGGTGGACCCAATCTTAAACTTGGGCTTAAAAACGTTACAGCAAAATATAAACCCAAACTTATCGGCATTGCCACTACCTGCCTCACAGAAACCATTGGCGATGACGTGAACATGTTCCTGGAGGAATATAAACGGGAGTTTTGCGCGGGTTCAGATGTGTCGCCAACCTTGATCAATGTCTCGACACCAAGCTATTCAGGCACACACATGGAGGGTTTCCATGCGGCAGTTGCAGCCATCATTGAGCAGCTATGTCTGGAAAGTCCAACCTCAGATACCATCAATTTTTTCCCCGGTTTTGTCTCCTCAGCAGACATCCGTTGGCTAAAAGATGTGTGTGCAGACTTCGGGCTTTCGTCAACCATACTGCCCGACTACTCAGACACCCTTGATGGCAGGGCGCTCAGCGAATATCCCCTTGTGCCTGAAGGCGGTACTCCGATAAGTGCCATCAAAAAGATGACAGGTTCAAAGGCGTCAGTGGAGTTTGGCTGGTGTCTTCCTGCAAAGACTGGAGGCAAAATCCTTGAAGCAATCTGGGGCGTGAGGCTTGAAAGAACAGGACTTCCCATAGGCATCAGACAGACAGACCAGTTTTTGGAGGTTTTAAAGGGATTAAGCGGCAAAAACATGCCCCAAAGGCATGTTGGGGCACGCGGAAGGCTGATTGATGCAATGGTTGATGGGCATAAATATCTCTTTGGCAAACGTGCAGTTGTGTATGGAGAAGAGGATCTGGTGGTGGGGCTTGCGAGCTTTTTAAGCGAGATCGGCATACACCCTGTTTTATGCGCGTCAGGTGGGAAAAGCGGGCTTTTAAGCCGCTCTATCCATGATGTAACAAAAGACATCCTGCCTGAGTCTCCTCATGTGAGGGATGGTGCGGATTTTTACGATATGGCAGAGGATATTGAGGGACTTGCGCCTGACATCATAATCGGAAACAGTAAGGGATACCACCTTGCAAGAAAGCTTGGCATTCCGCTTGTACGCGTGGGTTTCCCAATCCACGACAGGCTCGGCGGTCAACGCATCCTGCACCTTGGCTATCAAGGCGCTCAGATGCTTTATGACACGATTGTCAACACGATAATCGCGAAAAAACAGGAAGATTCGCCTGTCGGATATAGTTATATGTGAGGAAGCCCTCTGTGCCAATATAAGTGAGACATCTTCCCCTTGTTAATTTGAAGTAGGACAGATAGGAGATTTAGAATTATGGATGCCAGTTCACAACCAACATCGCTAAAATTGTCTTTGGATTTTGCGCGCCACCCGTGTTTCAATCCTGCTGTCAAGGGCAGCTATGGCAGGGTGCATCTGCCTGTAGCGCCTAAGTGCAACATCAAATGCAACTATTGCAACCGCAAATACGACTGCGTGAACGAGTCGCGGCCAGGCGTAACAAGCACTGTCTTAACCCCACATCAGGCATTGGTTTACATGGAAAAGGTGCTGGCAAAAGAGCATAGAATCTCAGTAGCAGGCATCGCAGGGCCAGGAGATCCATTTGCAAATGCTGAAAACACAATGGAAACCTTGCAGCTTATCAGGAAAAGCTTTCCAGAAATAATTTTGTGTCTGGCATCAAATGGCATGGCACTTGCCCCTTTTGTCCCTGACCTGGCAAAAATACAGGTATCGCACGTGACAGTCACGGTAAATGCCGTTGATCCTGCTATTGGCGAGAAGATTTATGCCTGGGTAAGGGATGGAAATGTAGTTTATCGGGGCAGGCAGGCTGCCGAAATTCTGCTTTTTCATCAGATGGAGGCTATTGCTGCGCTTAAGCAGCATGGCATCATAGTCAAGGTCAACACTATCGTGATCCCCGGCATAAACGACGACCACATCCTCGATGTGGCAAAGGTCATGAAAGGCAAAGGTGTTGATCTTTTGAATTGTATGGCCCTGTTCCCCAACGCTGAAACGGCATTTGCGCATATCCCCCAACCAGACAAGGAGATGATGGATCGAATCCGCAACAATGCGCAAAAGTATCTGCCCCAGATGCGCCATTGCACCCGCTGCAGAGCGGACGCTGTCGGGCTTTTAGAGGACGACAAGACTCATGAATTCAGAAGTTGCCTTTCGGCATGCGCCGCGCTTCCTTCCATTCCCACGGAAAATCGCCCTTATGTGGCAGTCGCCACTTTGGAAGGTGTGCTTATAAACCAGCACCTTGGCGAGACAAAACGTTTTCAGATTTGGGGCTATGAAAATGGAAGAGCTAAATTTTTGGAAGAACGGGTTGCGCCAGAGCCAGGAGGCGGCATCAAGCGCTGGCATCAGCTTGCACGGTTGCTTTATGACTGCAGAGCCGTGTTGGTAAATGATCTCGGTGAGTCGCCCAGAAGCGTTTTGGAGGCATCAGGCGTCAAGCCTGTTAGAATCAGCGGTTTTATTGAAGATGGGGTGGCAGGCATCTTCGAAGGCACTGGCCTTGAGGCAATGAGGTCAAGGAGGTTGGCTTGTTCAAAAGGCGGCTGCACAGGATCAGGGCAAGGGTGTGGGTAAGTAATCTGCACGATTTCTGCCTCAAGGAATTCTTGAGTAACGAAACGTGTCAATGCAAATGAGACACTGTTATTAATAACTTAAAGTAGCGACTCACAGTGTCTCTTAGGCACGGCAAGGGCACCAGTCTTCCATGCCTGCATATCGCTGGAATCGGGAATCTCTGTCCTGACCCTTCGGTTACAAGCGTTTCAGCGCTACCTGATGGGGGATTTATTCAGGCCTTCCCGACGCAGTATCGCCCCTATCTCCCCTGGCGATTTGCAGGCATCTACCTTCAAAAGCTGAGCTTGTATTAAGCGGTAAAATACCTGCTTTTCTTTTTCTCCGACACCTCTGGATCAGGCCTCAATAATCCCTTATCTTATGCCTCCCCAGTTCACCAGACTGATTTGATCCCTTGGACATACTATCCATATCATAAATCTCCTACCTGCCCTACAATTTGACAAGGGGAGAATGTCTCATTTATATTGGCATTGGCACAGAGGGCAGTGGCCGCTATTCCACAGCTCGCTTTCGCCCCTGCTGGACAACCTCTTGCAGTAGACAGCCACCAGCGGTTCATGCAATCTTTTGAACCAGAGAACACGAACAAAGGGAGGCTTTGTATGCGATTCCAGGTTAGCGCTCTTTTTTTCCTGCTGCTTATCATTTCTGCCCCGCTCCTGGCTGCCACAATCGAATATGACCTTACCATTGCCGAGCAGTCGATCAATATTACCGGCCGGCCGGTGGTGGCCATGACGATCAACGGCGCCATCCCTGGCCCGGTGCTGCGCTTCACCGAGGGCGATCTTGCTCACATTCGGGTCCATAACGCCATGGACGCGGAGACCTCGATCCACTGGCACGGCATCCTGGTGCCGCCGGGCATGGACGGTGTGCCCTATGTGAGCTTCCCGCCCATAAAGCCCGGCGCCACCTTTATCTACGAGTTCCCCATCCGCCAGAGCGGCACCTACTGGTACCATTCCCACTCTGGCTTACAGGAACAGCGCGGGGTCTACGGTGCCATTGTCATCCTTCCGCGCGGCAACAACCAGCCAGCCGCAACCGAGCCAGTGATCCTCTTTTCTGACTGGACCGATGAGAACCCCCGCGCGGTGCTTCGCACCTTGAAACGCGGCAGCGACTGGTACGCCCTGGCCAAGGGCAGCGGCCAGAGCCTGCTGGGCGCGGCACAACTCGGCATGCTGGGTGACTTCATTACCCGCGAACTTCAGCGCATGCCGCCCATGGATATTGCCGATGTGGCCTACGACCGTTTCCTGGCCAATGGCCAGCCGGAGCTCGCGCTGCCGGTCGCGCCAGGGCGACCAGTGCGGCTGCGTCTGGTGAACGGCTCCTCCACCACCTATTTTCATTTGGAATTCGCCGGCGGGCCGCTGACCATTGTGGCGGCCGAC
>Ga0067045_1028037_pt1 | contig 45565 bp, 34 predicted proteins | sample TerdegcTABiofilm_FD_59184 | JGI IMG/M metagenome (GOLD analysis project Ga0067045, IMG submission 59184) | Combined Assembly of (Gp0054472, Gp0054536) Wastewater bioreactor microbial communities from Singapore -Terephthalate degrading...
GTGTGGCAGATTCCAGGAGCTGGTCGATTGCAGACGCCGAAGAGAAACACCTGCATTCACGCCCCACCATTGTAGGCAGACGGGTGGGGGCTGGTAAAGGGGCAGCGTCGCGGTTCGCGAGGATTCTGGCCAGCGCCGAATCAGCGGACCTCGAACACGTACGCCAGCGAGAAGTAGACGCCCAGGAGCACGAAGATCCAGCCGGTCAGTTGGCGGGCCCACCATTCGATCTTGGATAGGGTGTTGTAGGCCTTGCCGACCGACTGCGCGCTGTAGGCCAACAGGAAGGCGACGAGGAGGACCGGGACGGCCGTGCCGATGCCGTAGATCACAGGCAGGACGACCGTGCTGCCGGGCAAGGCGGCGTCGGGGAGGTTGATGCCGATCTTGGCCAACTCGGCCGTGATCTGTCTCGCCTCGGAGCCCATCATCAGGGCCAAGAGACCGAAGAACCAGGCCGCCGACGTGGGGCAGAACGACACGGCGAAGAGGATCCCCAGGACGAGCGCGCCCCAAACGCCCATGGCGTCCACCCGCTTCTGGAGCCCCGCCGTCATCATCGCCCCGCCCAGGCTCGTGGTAATCAGCCCGACCAGAAACATGCCCAGCAGGAGGAACACCGGGCCGAGCACCAGGTGTACGTACTGCTGGAGGAAAAGAGCGACGGGGCGGATCGACATCGCCGTGCTGACCAGCAGAACGGCGAGGGCCAAGTACAGCAGACACCGGCCCGCCGTGTAGAGCAACCCGGCCCCCATCACGGCCCGAGGACTCCCGACCTTCCGGCCCACATAGGAGATGGCCGCGATGTTGGTCGCCAAGGGACACGGGCTGATCGACGTCAGGAGGCCGAGATACAGGGCGGCCGCGATGTAGAGCAGGTAGGCGGTCACGGCAAGCTCGTGAGGGTTCGGGGTTCAGGGTTCAGGGTTCAGGGTTCCGGGTTCGGGGGAGACATCAGACGCCGCAGCACAACGTCGTGACCGATTCACCACTTGAGAAAGCCCACGGGCTGCGACCCGTGGGCTTCGGAACCGGTCAACGCATTCCCCTACGGCTCCTCAAGTCCTGAACCCTGAACCCCGAACCCTACCCCCTCACGCCCCTAGCGTTTGGCGGTCTTTTCCTTGTCCTTGAGATAGGACTTGACGCTCGTTTGAACGTACTCGATGAAATCGGTCTTATCGCGGACCTTGGTCCACATCTCGTCGAGGTTCTGGTACTCGCTCACCTTGTTCCCCGAGGCCTTCGCCACGAGCAGCGTGGGACCCTGGATGCCATACGCCTTGGTGAACGCCGCGTTCCTCTGGTCCTGGAAGTCGATGAAATGGAAGTCGACCTTGCCCTCCTTGATCTCGCGGGCAAACCCTTTCTTGATCGCCTCCTCCGTGTAGTTCCCCATCTTCTGGCACGTCGGGCATCGCTGGGTACGGTGGAAGTACATCACCACCACGCGGTCCTTGTCCTTCGGCGCATCGGCGGCCGATGCCGCGTCCGGGAACAAGGAACCCTGGAACGCCGCGGCCAGGAGAGCCAAAAGGAATACGACAGCACGCATCATTGGATTTGTCTCCCTCCAAAATGGTCAGTGTTCAGCGGAATGAAGTGCAAATAGGGGAAGGGAAAAGGAAAAGCCCTGGAAAAACGGGAAAGGCAAAAGACCGTGCCATGAGCACCCAATTCTGAATGGAAACCCTCCCTCTTCTTTACCCTTTTCCCCTGCTTCATTTTCCCCTTCTCCCCTTCCTGCGACTTGATACGGCTGCAATGTTACGGAACCGGCAATTCGGCCGGGGGAGCCGGGAGCGGCAGGTCTGCAGGGGCAACGGCCGGCACGGCGGGCTTCTTGGCCGAAGCGGGTGGGGGGCCCTTCTCCACGCCGAGCATCTGGCGGACCTCGCCTCGCACGAACGCGGCGAACGCCGGCTTGTCGTTCACGAGGCCCCACACTTCATCCAGGCGTTTCCAGTCCTGCACCTGGCCGCCCTTCCTCTTTGCCAGGACGACGACCGGCATCAGAACCTCGAACTTCTCAGCCAGCGGCTTCGCGGCCGGTTGCTCGTAGTTGAGCGTCTTCCAGACGATCTCGCCGGCTTTCAACTGCGGGCCGAAGTCGGCCTGGACCGTCTCGTGCGTCTGCGACTCGATCGCCTGGCACGTGGGACATCGCGTGTTGCTGTGGAAGTAGTAGACGACCAGGCCGTCGTCGACGGTCTCGTCTCGGGCCGCCGCGCCCGGCGATGCCGGAATGCCGCCCTGTTTTCGGATCGCCTGGAGTTCCTCGACGATGCGGGCAAGCTGCGGCTCGATCCGCGCGGCCGCCTGCGAGTCCAGCGTTCGCGCGATCAGCACCACCAAGGTCGCCGAGAAGAGCGAGATCAGGCACACCGCCAACGCATTCTTCAGTTCCAAGGCCGTTCTCCTGGTTCAACGCGTTACTTCGGCAGCATGGCCTTGCCCCGCTTGGCCACCTTCGTCACGGCTTGGTCCGTGGGCGGGGTCTTGCCTTTCTCCATCCCAATGTCGGCCAGGCAGAGATGCTCGAACTTCTTGAACCCGGCCTGGAGCAAGGTGTGGCGGGCGCAGTGGAGCGGGCAGCCGTCGATGGCCAGGATGGCCTGAGCGGCTTTCGTCCCCTCCATGATTGGCTTGACGCGGCCGCCGACGCCAGCCAGGCAGAACATCTTGCCCGTTCCCTCTTCCGTCAGCTTCCTCGCGGCGAGATCGGCGATCTTGCCTACGTCGGCCGCCCCCGAGCAGGCGAAGATCAACTTCGATGCCGGGGTGCAACACACGGCCGGAGCGGCACCGCCGGCGGCACGCTTGGTCTGGGCATCGGGCACAGGAATTGCAGGCGAACTGGAAGGACTCTCGGACGCACCAACCGATGCGACGGCCGTCAGAGCCGCCCCCGAAGCGATCCCTATCCCCGTTCCCTTCAAGAACCGACGACGATTCACCTTCGAAGCCATGGCAGACTCTCCTTATCCTGAGATTGCACTCCGAACGTGCCTGCTGTTACAGAAACGCCTTGATGTCCTCGGGCGACAGCACCCGTCCGACCGATTTCACCTCGCCGTCGACGGCCAGCGCCGGCGTCATCATCACGCCAAAGGCGGTGATCTGGCCGATGTCGGTAATCTTCTCGACCAAGGCCTCCGTGCCTGCAAGCCTGGCAGCCTCCTCGGCGTTCTTCTTGAGCTTCTCGCACTTCGGGCAACCGGTGCCCAAGACCTGAATCAGCTTCATTTCCAGACTCCCGGGCGGCCGCGCCGCCCCTTCATGTTAGACAAAGAACCAGCCGAACACCATGCCGACCGAGGCGCTCATGACGACGGTGAGCAAGATGAACACGGCGGTCTTCCTGAACCCGATCACACTGTAGATCACCGCGATGCTCGGCAGCGAAAGCGCCGGGCCGGCCAAGAGCAACGACAAGGCCGGGCCGCGGCCCATGCCCAGCCCACGGAGGGTCTCCACGATCGGGATTTCGGTGAGCGTGGCGAAGTACCACATCGCCCCGATGACCGACGCGACCAGATTGGCCGTGATGCTGTCGCCTCCGACCCATCGGGCAACCATTTCGTCGGGAATGAGCGCCCCGACGAAGCCGGTGACGAATACCCCGCCGAAGAGCAGCGGGATGATCGACTTGGCGAAGCCCCAGGTCTGATCTATCCACTCGCCCAGTTCCTCGCGTTGGAACCAGGCGCCGACCATGGCCAACGTGGCGGCAAGGCACGCAAACGCGAAGTACCAGCGGTGGGTATAGATCCAGTTGGCCCACTCGTAGCCCTCAGGAGTGGCGTAGTCTGTCTTGGCAATCTCGCTTTTCGGGACCGTCAGCTTCATGCCCGTCTTCAGCGTCCCGACCGGCTCCTCGATCTGCACCCGGAACATCTCGGTCGTCTCCAGGAGCACGGCGACCTTCAGGTGGGTGCCGTCGGTCTTCTCGATGGTCGTCTGGCTGGGGTTCGCCCAGTCGCTGAAGACCAGGAACCCGATCATGGCCGCGAAGAACAAGACGGTTTGGAGCAGCGACCGCCGGGCGGGCGGCGGATCGGGAAGCTGCAAAGCGGCCGCCTCCCGCTTCTCCTCGTCCCTGCGGAAGATCGCCGCCATAAGGACGCCGATCACCACCGCGAAGACAATCGAGCCGATCACCCGGGCAATGCCCAGGTCGTAGCCCAGCACGCGGGCGGTGAGGAAGATCGCCATGACGTTGATGGCCGGACCGGAGTACAGAAACGCCGAGGCGGGCCCGAGGCCCGCGCCGACGCGGTAAATGCCCGCGAACATCGGCAGCACGCTGCACGAGCACACGGCCAGCACCGTGCCCGAAACCGAGGCGACCGAATAGGCCTCGACCTTCTTGGCCTTGGGCCCGAGGTGACGCAGCACGGCCTCCTTGGACAGGAACGACGCGATCGCGCCGGCAATGAACATGGCCGGCACCACGCAGGCGAGCGTATGGTTCCGGGCGTACCATTGCAGCATGTAGAACGCTTCCATGATCGCGATTTGGATCTTCCCGTCCGTGAAGTTCAGGAAGTACGCGATCAGGAAGACGGTCAGCAGGCCGACGAATATCCCCAGTTCCTTCTTCATTTCCCATCTCCGATAGGTTACACCCGCAGGTCAGGCTTTCCAGCCTGACGGCCGAAGTGTCAGGCCGGAAAGCCTGACCTACGGCCCCACGGCGAGGGCCTCTGCCTCGTTGAAGAAACGTCTCCGGAAATAGAGCGACACGTTCACCAGCCCGATGAGCACCGGCACCTCGACCAGCGGCCCGATGACCGCCGCGAAGGCCGCCCCGTGATGGATGCCGAACACGGCCACCGCCACGGCGATGGCCAGTTCAAAATTGTTGCTGGCCGCGGTGAAGGAGAGCGTGGCCGTCTTCGCGTAGCCCGCCCCCAGCTTCCAGCCCATCACGAAACTCACCAGGAACATCACCACGAAGTAAATCAGCAGCGGCACGGCGACCATGAGCACGTCGAGCGGTTTCGCGACGATCTTCTCGCCTTGCAGGCTGAACATCACGACGATCGTGAAGAGCAGGGCAATCAGGGTGATCGGGCTGATCCTCGGAAGGAACTCCTGCTCGTACCACGCACGCCCCTTGGCCTTCACGAGCACAAGCCGGGTCATCATCCCGGCGAGAAACGGGATGCCGAGATAGACGAATACGCTCCAAGCGATGTTTCCGATGCTCGCCCTTTGAGCAAGAATGGTCAGCGTCTTCTCGTCCATGCTCCCGCCCGTGAAGACCGGCAAAAGGATCTTGAGCGACAGCCAGGCATAGAGGCTGTAGAAGAACACCTGAAAGATGCTATTGAACGCCACCAGGCCGGCCGCGTACTCCGTGTCGCCTCGGGCCAGATCGTTCCAGACGATCACCATGGCGATGCACCGGGCCAGGCCGATGAGGATGAGGCCCACCAGGTACTCCGGGGCCCCGCGGAGGAAGATCACCGCCAAGGCGAACATGAGGATCGGGCCGATGACCCAGTTCTGCGCCAGCGAGAGCCCCAGAATCTTCCAGTTGCGGAACACGTCGCCGAGTTCCTCGTACTTCACCTTGGCCAGCGGCGGGTACATCATCAGGATCAGGCCCAGGGCAATGGGGAGACTGGTGGTCTCGCCCACCTTGAGGCTGTCGATCAGCGAAGCCACCTCGGGCGTCCATCGGCCCAAGGCGACGCCGGCCCCCATCGCAAGGAAGATCCAGAGCGTCAGGTAGCGGTCGAGGAACGAGAGTTGCTTGGCGATGCCGTCTGTCATGGAGAGTTTTCGTTATTGGCAAAATAGCAAAACAGCGGTCAAAAAAAGAGAAGACGGATCACGAAGACACGAAAGGGCGAAAGCACGAAATGGCCCGGACGGCGAGATCTGTTGCCCTCTCTTTCGTGATTTCGTGATCGCATGCTCTCGCCGTTTCGTCCTTTCGGGCTTCTTCCCATCACCAGCACCTGCACGTGCCGCCGTCGTTCGTGTTGCCTTCGACGACCGACTCCACGCAGCGGAAAAACTCGAGGATGCACGGGACCCGGAGACGGTAGAAGACCTGGTTGCCGCGGCGGTCGTCGGCCACGATCCCGGCGTTCTTGAGGATCGAGAGGTGTTTCGACACCGTCGAGATGTCGTCCCCGATCATTTCCGTCAACTCGCAGACGCACCGCTCGCCCACGCGGGACAGTTCGTCAACGATGAACATTCGGGTCGGGTGCGCCATCGCCTTCACGACGCGCACCCGGGCCTCGTATCGGGATCGGGTCTTCATGGGTGCCTCGCGACTCGTTGGGGATATCCCTCCAGGCATCTATCGGCAGTTCAGTATTTGGCATTTTAGCCAAATATCGTCCCCGCGGCAAGTCCACCTGGGGAATCTGCGTAAGGATTGCTGGCGCGGTTCCCACGCGATGCCATCGTTCCGGGCCGTTGCATTTGCCAGGCGGCCGTTGTCGTGTAGAGTTGCCTTGGAAAGCGGTTCGGTCCATGGACACGGGTGGTAGGAGGCCCGAGCGATGAGAGTGAACAAGTCGTATGGTTTTGCGCTTCTGGCGATCTTGGTTGTCGCCTGTTCCGGCTGCCAGTCATGTGGTTGGCATCCATTCCGCCGTGCCGCAGCCCCGCCGGCGACGTATATGGTGCCTGGCCCACCCCAGGAGGTGGTCAACTCGCCGATGGTGACCGCTCCGGCGTGCAGTCCGGGATACACCTCGTGCGGTCCCGCGGCCGCCCCCAGCCTGTGTGCCCCGGGCCGGTGAGCCGGCCGCGTCTCAGAATTCCAATCGCCGGAAGGCCCGGAGCCCGACGACCAGCGGAACGACCGTGGCGATCAGGCCCAGGGCCAGGCTGCCCAGCGTGCCGGCCAGGAACCAGATCTCGATCCACGTCTGGAGGCGAGTGAAGCCGCCGAGCACGTCGCCGATGCCGGAGGAATGCGCGCCCAGATAGAAGTGGCACGGGACGGCGGTCAAAAGGACCACGGCCAGGATGTAGAGCGTGCTGAGCACGAGGTTGAGCGTTCCCCCGAACCCGGCCGCGATCCGCGACGGCGACTCCTCCCGGAGGCTCGGCAACTTGGCCCCCAGGCCGACCGCGATCCCGGAGAGCCCGAAACAGAGGACCAGGCAGGTCAATTGGTGGCTGGCCAGCACCAACGGGGCGACGCCGAGCATCGCATCGCTCAGCAGGATCAAGAGCGAGGAAGGGACGATCGAGGCCCCCACGGCGAACATGAACTTGCTCCAGAGGATCGTGTCGCGGTGGATCGGCAGGAGGCCGAGAATCCAAAACCGTCGGCCCTCCAGGCTGACCATGGGAAAGATGAACCGCGTCGTGAACGTCGAGAGCAGCAGGCCCACCACGGAAACGTTCAAGAAGCTTACCAGGTTGACCCAGTTCACGTAGTACACGTCGTAACTGAAACGCCGGATGTTGAGGAAGTACAAAGCCAACAGCCCGGTGAAGATCAGCAACTGGGACCACTGGACCGGATCGCGGCGGAACAGCCGCAGGTCCTTGATCATCAACACCTGGACCGGCTTCGAAGCAAATGCGCTGAGCCGCGCTGCCGCGCGGTCGGACCAGTGGGCCCGGGTCCGCTTCTGAGAGGTGCGGCGTCCGTGCAGGCGGCTGAAGGCGGGGCGGTAGAGGGCCGCCGCCGTCCAGATCGCCGCCTGGCGGAAGAACAGGGCGTTGGAAATCATCAACGCCAGGAACAGAACGCTCTGGCTCGCCTCACGCCGCGTCGCCTCGAACAGGCCCGCGCTCAGCCACCAGCTCGGCAGGAGGCGGTACTGGGTGATCCGCAGGCGGTCGAGCATGTTCTGGAACCACTGCGGCGTCAGGAGGTTGCTGGCCGGGGCGCTCAAGAGCGACCATGCCGTGATCAGCCCGCCGGCGACCACCACCATCGCCACGATCCCCAGCACGTGCCAGCGCACGTTGGGAAGCCGGTAGACCACCACCAGGCACGTCACGGCTCCGATCCCCGCCGGGATATACGTGAACGCCACCAGAAACGGGATGAGCATGACGTAGAAGTACCACGGGGCCTTCCCGACAATACCGTAGGACAAGAGCATCGGGCTCCCCAGGAGCAGAAAGGCCCAACTGCTCATCAGGATCGCTTCCTGGAACTTGTTGAGGAACACCCGCTCCGCGCGCCCCGGGAGCGTCAAGAGCAACGGGATATCGCGGCCCTTGAAGACCGTGCTATACAGAATGATCGCCGCAGAGAACATGAGCATGACCATCAGGGTCACGAAGAAGGTCCCGAAGACGATCTGCACGGTCTGGTCGTGGAGGTCGGGCGAGGGGATTGCCGAGTCGAGGAACCGGAAGGCGTCGGTGAACAGCCAGAAGAGCGTGGACCAGAGGAAAACGGTCAGCCCGGCAACCATCGTCACCCGGAACCTCGCCTGGCGGAACGCCTGGGTGAGAACGGTCCGGACCAAACGGACCCGCATCCGCCAGAAGGCCCGCGCCTCCTGCCGGGGCGAGGCCGACAGGCCGGCCGGGCCCAGCGAGCTCGACGCCGCGGGCAGGGGGGGCTGGTCATCCGCAGGGTGATCGAAAAAGACTCTCGTCACATCCGGTTCCTGAACGGGTTCTCACAGTCCTGGTGGCTGGGACTCCTGCCATGCCGACAAGGAGCGAACCTCACCTCCTGGGGCACAGCCGAGGGCGGCTGTGCCACATATCAAGCCGTCCTCGCTCTTCTCCCACATGTCCTCACATCTCTGTTGGCTTCACACGCCCCGATTGCCGTTCTCATGCCTTCTCGTCCCGCAGTGTCGCGGAGGAGGCCGGGCAGTCGTCGCCGTTGCTCTTGGTCAGTTCCAGGAAGAGTTGTTCCAACGAGCAGTGCTCGTCGCGAAGGGCTTGCCGCATCTCGCCCAGACTGCCGAGGAAGCGCAACTGTCCCCGGTCGATGATCCCGATGCGGTCCGCGATCTCCTCCGCCACGCTCAACGTGTGCGTCGACATGAACACCGCAGCGCCGGCCGAGGCCCGCGCGCGGAGCAGGTCTTTCGCCAGGCGGACGCTCTTCGGATCCAAGCCGACCATCGGCTCATCGACCACGAGGACCGGCGGATCGTGGAGCATGGCGGCGGCGAAGACCAGTCGCTGCCTCATGCCGTGGGAATAGGTCTCCGTCAGGTCGTCGAAGAACTCCGCCAGGCCGAACAGGTCTCTCTGGCGTTCGATCCGCTCGGCCTTCTCCGAGTCGCTGAATCCGCGCATGTCGGCGGCGAACTCGAGAAACTCGCGGCCGGAAAGCTTGTCGTAGAGGTACGGCTCCTCGGGGACGAACCCGAGGCATCGGGCGGCATCCTGCGTCCTGGCGGAAGTGTCGTGCCCGCAGACGCTCACCGTTCCGGAACTCGGATGCAGCAGGCCCGTGAGCATCTTGATGGCCGTGGTCTTGCCCGCCCCGTTCGGCCCGAGGAACGCGAAAAGCTCGCCCGGGCGGACCTCCAAGGTCAGGTTATTCACCGCGACCTTGGGACCGTAAGTTCGAGTGACTGCGTCGAATCGGATCATGGCGTGAGAGGGGGCCAAGAGTTAATCATCCAAGGAGGCCTTCGCGGCCAGTGCGGCAGCTTCCTCCGGTCCCATACGCAGGAACGTCATGGTCGAGCGGAGAATCGTCACCTCCTGTTTGAGCACGGTGCCGTCGGGCCGCACCCAGAGCTTCCCTCGCGGCCCGCCCGAGTGGCCCACGGTGTCGCCCGGGTCGGAGCGATAAACGACCAATCGCGTATCGACCGTGCGGCCCTGCCAGACAAGCGGCGTCGTCGCCTCGACCGTGGCATGGAGGATTTCCTTGGGGCTGCTGGGCGGGCGCAAAGGGCTATACGATTCCATGGTCCACGACTGTCCTTCGTGAAGCCCCGGCAGGTGACTCTGCGGAGAGAGCGTCTCGCCGAGCATCGCATCGCGAGGCACGTCCACGTCGGTCTCAAAGGGAGGAAGCCCGCCCACGCGAAGCCACAATGCCATCTTCGATCCGTCGAGGGACCCCCGCATCTTCACGAACGGCTCCTGGGCGTCCAAGCGGACCGACGATTCAAATCGCGACAGCCTCCCCAGCGGATCGAAGACGAGCGTACTCCGCGATTCGACCGGCACTTCCATCCGCTGACGTCCAATCGGCGGCGCCATGACGCGGAGCCAATCGGGCACCAACCGGTCCAAGGGAAGATCGTCGAAATGGATCAGGCTGCGAACCTCCGTGATCTCCTGCGGAAGCGATTTCGTCTTGCTGACCGCCCAGCCCAGACGCCGGCCGTCCCACGAGATCTGCCAGCCTGCCGGAGGGTCTTCCCGCTGCGCCGCCAAAATGGTCCGGTAATTGGGAGGTTCCCCCACGAGCAACGACGGCATGACCTTCGTCACGACCAGCCATTGCATCATGACCAGCCAGAACGCCACAACGGCGACGTCAAACCACCGGGAGTACATCGTGCGATACGAGATCAGGAGCGACGGGATCGATGGATGGTCATCCAGGGGGAGCGACCACCGCCCCGGATAGTTAGGCATCCCTGCCGTGTCCATTATCCCGATCCTACGGCATCCCACGCAAGCTAGGAACCCGGGGGGGAAAAGAATGCGGCGAAGCGGCGTCCCATGGTCATGGATGGTAGGTCAGGCTTTCCAGCCTGACACTTGAACCGTCAGGCTGGAAAGCCTGACCTACGTGTTTGCTGCGAGAACGGGACGAGCCTCAACGCGAAGCGAATTGCCCGAAATACCCTATCCTGCCTGGTTGCTGTTTCTTTCCCGAAATTGACGTTGCCTCCGGCAATCGATTTGTGGATGATACGACACCCAGGGAATGACTTCCCAAGTGGGCCTGGCCGCCCAGTGGGCCGCCCCGTCGTGATCGGCGAGCGATTCCGTCGCCAGGCATCCACTCCATGCAAGGAGGCAAGGAAATGCGACTGGCTTGGACCCTTCTGACGGCGGGCGCTGCGATGGCAGTGCTCTTGATTTCTTCGGGGTGTGGCAAGAAGACCGACGCCGGTCCTGACGCCAGTACCGCGGCGATCCGCGGGAGTGGAACGGGCAGCCAGGGGGATTCCTCCCCGGCCTCTCAAAACGCCGGTTCCACCAAGGACCTTAAGAAGCAGGCGACCTCGGACCCCTATCACCCGGTCGTCGAGATCCAAACGAACTTGGGCAGCTTCCAGGTGGAACTGGATGCGTCGCAAGCCCCTTTGACGGTGGACAATTTCCTCCGCTACGTCGATAGCGGACACTACGACCGGACCATCTTCCACCAGGTGCTCCGCGACTATGTGATTATGGGTGGGGCCTATACCGCGGATCTCACTGAAAAGAGGCCTCATCCGTCGATTCGCAACGAAGCCCAGCGGTGTGCCCTCAAGAACGTGACGGGCACCATCGCCATGGTTCGCAAGCCCGATGCCCCCGACAGCGCCACTTGCCAGTTCTTCATCAACGTGGCCGACAATCCCAACCTTGACTACAAAGGCCCCAAACCGGAGGAGTATGGCTACTGTCCGTTTGGGAAGGTCACGTCGGGGATGGACGTGGTGAAGAAGATCGCCGCCGTCGAGGTCACCGACAAGACGGCCGACGTGCCCGGCAAGAACGAGAAGGCCGAATTCGAGCGACTTCCAACACAATCCGTCGTGCTGCAATCCGTCCGACGAATCCGGTGAACGCCGAACGGGAAGTCCATGGCCCAGAGGCGCAGAAGAACTTAGGGCTCCGTCTGGCATGCTCTGATGGAGGAAGCGATGATCCCATGTGGCACAGCCGCCCTCGGCTGTGCAGGGCATTTCGCACAGCCGAGGGCGGCTGTGCCACACATCAAGTAACGAGGGACGGAGTCGCGGGACCGTCGGAGCGAAGCGACGGAGTGTGTCCCAGCGCGGGCCGGAATCGCTCTCTGCGGCGGGCCTCGCTTCGCTCGATCCGCTCTACCACCTGGCGTACCTTGCCGTTTCTGCGCACCCTGCCCAGATTGCCGCGATTCCATCGGGAATCCCTTCGTTCATGATTGCGGAAACCTCGCCTCCGCCATATCATGGCGGGGTGGAACTAAGGATGACCGCCGGCAGGAGGGATCCCCATGGCTAACGGCACTTTCTTCGTTCAGCAGTGCCCGACGTGCGGTCGGCGATTGAACATTCGCGTGGCATACTTGGGCCGAACGCTCGTGTGCCAGCATTGTCGCGGGCAGTTCACGGCCCGCGATCCGGCCAGCCACCGCTCCGCCGAGGCCGATTCGGCCGAATCGATCATGCTGCGTGCCGAGGAGTTGCTGCGGCACGTCTCGGAACGTGAGAACGCCACGCGTCTGTTGCGCCCTCGCTGACAGAGGGCGGGCGGTCCCTCCGGGCTATCGAGGCTGGGCGAGCCTCTCCAGATCCTGGAAGAACTCGGGGTAGGTCTTGGCGGTGCAACCGGGATCGCGAATCACGACGCCTGGGACCGCCAGGCCTGCAATCGCCAGGCTCATGGCCATCCGGTGATCGTTGTATGTGTCGACCGCCGCGCCGTGAAGCGGGCCGGGGACGATCTGAAATCCGTCTTCTCGCTCTTCCACGCGGGCCCCGAGCTTGCGCAGCTCCGTGGCCAGGGCTCCGATGCGATCGGTCTCCTTGTGGCGGATATGGCCCACGCCCGTGACCGTCGTCGGCCCGTCGGCCACCAGGGCGACGGCGGAGAGCGTTTGCGCGGTATCGCTGATCGCGTTCATGTCGGCCTCGATACCGCGGAGCGGCCGTTCGGGGGCCCTTGCAACGGTGATCGAGTCGGGGCCGTAAACCACCTCACAGCCCATGCGTGCCAGGCAGTCGCAGAACCGCACGTCGCCCTGGAGACTTTCCCGGCTGAGTCCCTCGACGGTCACCCGGCCGCCCGTCACCGCCGCCGCGGCAAAAAAGTAGCTTGCCGCCGAAGCATCGGGCTCCACGGCATAGTCCCGGCCGCGATACTCCGCTGCGGCGGGCACCAGGAACTCCTCGAAGCCCCGATGCGCGACCGCGACGCCGAACGACCGCATCACGGCCAACGTCATCTCGACGTAGGGTACGGAGACCAGGTCGCCGGACACCACCAATTCCACCGGACTCTGCGCGTAGGGGGCGGCCATCAGCAGACCGCTCAGGAATTGGCTGGAGATCGCGCCGCCGACCGCGGCCCGGCCGCCGGGCAACCCGTCCGCGCGGATCCGCACCGGAGGGCATCCGCCGGGCGATTCCCCCGACGCCTCGGCCCCCAACTGCCGCAAGGCGGCGAGCAAGTCTTCGATCGGCCGTTGGCGCATCCGGGGCGATCCGTCGATGCGAAAGAGTCCCCGGCCCAAGGTCGCCAGGGCCGCGAGGAAACGCATCGAGGTACCGCTATTGGCCACGTAGAGTTCGGCCCCGTGGGCCGGGATCGCGCCCCCGCAGCCCGACACGCGCAAGGTCCGTCCCTGCGCGGACGGTTCGACTCGGATTCCCAGACGCCCGAGGGAGTCGATCATCACGAGCGTGTCCTCGCTCTCCAGCGCCCCGGTAAGCGTCGATTCGCCGCGGGCGAGGGCGGCGCAGACGAGTGCCCGGTTCGTAATGCTCTTCGACCCCGGCGGACGAAGGGAACCGTGGATCGGGCCGCTGGGACGGATCGGCAGGGAGGGCACGCTCATGGTTTCTTCTCCGGGCCGTGGGCCGGCGCGCCCGGTCCGCCCTGCGAGGGCGCCCCGCACTTCACTTCGCCGTGGAACGCGCCGATCCGTCCGTCCTCGGTATGGGCGTCGACCCGGATCCGATAGGTCGCGGCCTTGCCGGGCCATCGGATGGGCACCGACGCGCGGCCCTGGTCGTCGCTCATCAACAACGGACACCAAAGGGGAGTCTCGGAATCCGGCGAACCTCCCGCCCGGGGACCTGCGTCGCCCAGCGGCGTGAGGCGTTTGCTCGCCGTCTCCTTCCGAAGGGACTCGCGGACCGGCGCCGCATCGAGTGAGGCGAACGGCACGGTCCCCTCCCGATTCGGCTTGAGTCGTTCCGGGGCCATCAGCACGGCGCCGATGACCACGCATGCCGCGGCCACCCCGAGCGAAGGTCCCCAGAGCCGCAGCCCGCAAGGAATATTGAGCATGCTCAGCATCGCGACGAAGACCACCAGCCCAATGCCGCCGAAGAAGCTCAGCGTCGTCAGGGTGTTCAGGACCCTCGTTCGGTTCTCACGGTAGGAGGTCAGGCTGTCCTGAAAACGTTCGAGGAGTCCGCTGAGGTTATCGGACATCATCGGAGGATCGCATCCGGGGCACGCAACCTCCGTCGCATCGGCCCGGGCCGCCTGCCTCCCGCTCTCGCCTTCCGCGACCGTGCGGGCCCGTCTCGCGCGCGTCCCCAGGAGGAGATCCAGGGCACGGGCCGTCCCGTCGCTGCGCGCGAGGTAGGAGCCGGGGTTGTCGATCGTTTCCGGCCGGTCCAACTCGCCTAGAAGCAAGAACTGACTCGCGGCCGAGACAGGCCCCGCAGGAGCCTCCGGGCATTCCGTCGGGGAGACCACCGCGATACTCAGGGCCGTTGGCCGGGGCTTGCCTTGCTCGTCGGCTACGCGGATCGCGATCTCCCCCGCTTCGCCCGGCCGGACTGATTTTCCCGCCGCCACGGCCTGCACGTCGAGTCGCCTGGTCGGACGGCGGTAGACGAGCCGTTCGGCGATCAGCTTGGGCGGGTTGGACCGATACTCGTAGACGGCCAGACGAAGCGTGCCGGCCGCTTCCTCGTTCAACGGAATGGCCACGCTGTTGGCTCCGACCGCGGTGATCAGCATCTGCTCTCCGACCTGGATCCCTCGACACCAGACCACGGCCACGAGGGGCACGCCGGCCGTCGACGCGCGGAGGTTGAACTCCAGCGGGGCCCCCGGCTCAAGAACCCCCAAACCGATCGCCAGAGCTACGCCGCGGTTTCCGGAGACCTCGGGCAGGGCGGCGTCGGGAACGCTCTCCGCCGCGCTGTCGATCTTCATGCGGTACGGCTCCGCGGCTTCGGGGAGGAACTGGAACGATCCCATGCCGTCCTGCGATGTTTCCACAATCGCCACGGCCCGGCCCTGGCCGTCGACGACCCGGCCCGAAATGCGCGCCGGACGGCCCCACCCGTCGCATGCCGAAACGTAAACCCGGTTCTCCAACCCGGCGACCAGTTCTCCCCCTTCGGGCTGAAAACTCACCCGGAGGCCGCGGTTCTCGGCACGTGGCACAGCCGCCCTCGGCTGTGCGGGGGCCTTGAATGCACCCGAGGGCGGCTGGGTAGGCCCTTTCAGCACAGCCGGGGGCGGCTGTGCCGGGCCTTTCAGCACAGCCGGGGGCGGCTGTGCCACATCGGATCGGCCGTGGACTTCCTTCTCCGATCCAACGGCGCGATCCCCTCGCACCGTGAACTCGCGGCGGACCTGTGGGAAATCGTTCCTGGGACTGGTGGCCACGAGGGCGTAGACGCCGTCGGCAAGGCTGCCAGGAAGAAGGTGCTCGCCCCACCCCGCACCGCAAACCGTCTCGCCCTCACGCACGGAATCGGCCAGCCGCGAGCCGTCGGGGGCGCGGACTTCAAACCGGATGGGCAGCGGGCGGGCAGTGGCCAGCGAGACCCGCGAGACGGTCGTGGAACGGTAACGGAGCCTTTCTCCGGGCCGATAGCAGGATCGATCGACGCACAGCGCCGTCATGGAGCCCTCGGGCTCGACGGCCAACCGGCCCTCCATCCGCTCCGTGCGCGTCAGGTAGGTCCCTACCACCTCCATGCGCACCTCGGCGGGCCACGGTTCATCGGCCAGCACGGCAATCTCGACCGTGCCCTTTTCGTCGACCGCCTCTTTGTGGGCCATCATGAGCCGACCGTCGGGCCCGGCCATGGTGAATTCCACGTGAGCCGGCACGGGTCGGCCCGTCACCGTGGTCGTCCTCACGGTATAACGCTGGGGGACGCCGGCGTGGAGTCGCGCCGGGCCAGTTACCACCAGTCGCAAATGTTCCGCGGCGATGTCGGCGAGTTGTCCTCGGTGGTACAAGTAGCCGCCCAGCGATATGACCAAGAACACTCCAGCCGAGATTCCGACGACCCAGTTCGCCCACCGCGCCCAGGCGACCCGCGCAGACCTGTCGGTGCGGAGGACCGTCTTCTCGTGACGCCGGTGGAGTTCGGGATCGATCGCCATGGATTCTCTCGTGGACTCCAGCGAGGGTACCCCGCTGGGCTCGGATCGACAAGGCGGTTGCGCCGGAAATCGGAAGCGCCTCGTCGCGCCTACGTCCGAATAGGGGGTTGAAGCGTGCCCGGATGTCCCCTATTCTAGACGACCTTAATCGTGTGGTTCGCTTCAGTCGGTGAAGCTCCCTATTGGAGGAGAACAAGAATGATTCACCTGGGAATGCACACGGACAACTGGCGGCCTCTGAGCGGCAGTTTCCAGACGGCGGTCGACAGCGCGGTCAAGTACGGCCTGAGCCACATCGAGTTCGGGGTGATTCACGGGCAGTATTTCGTGAACGGTTTGGGATACGATCCGGCGGTTTCCCTTCAATCGAATCCGCGGAAGCTGAGGCGGCTGTTGGAGGAGAAGGGTCTCCAGGTTTCCCAGATTGACGGGGCATTCCCCTTGATGGGGCCGGAAGGTTCGACGTTCGGCGTTCAATACATCCAGCAGACGATTCGCTTTGCCGCCGAGATCGGCTGCCCGATCGTCGATACGACCGACGGGGCGTTCAAGACCGAAGGGTACACCGACGACGAGGTCTTCCGCATTGCGTGCGAGAACTACAAGCAGTGCCTTTCCTGGGCGGAAGACTACGGCGTGATTCTGGACGTGGAGACCCACGGGCCCTACACGACGAATCCCGAATTCATGGAGCGATTGTTCCGGCACTTCGAATCGGAATACTTGCGGTTCAATTTCGACACGGGAAACACGTTCATCTCCGGAAAGGACCCGCTGGAGTACCTGAAGCACTTCCGAAAGTATCTCGCCCATTGCCACATCAAGGACGTGAGCCCCGGTCTTGCGGCCGCCCTTCGCGGCGAGGAGACGGGCATCGGATGTTCGGAAGTGCCGGTCGGCGGCGGCGTGAACGCCGAGAACATCAAGAGCTGCCTCGATTACTTGAAGCAGAGCGGATGGGAGGGCGTCGTTTCGATCGAGTGCTACGGCGCCGACGACAATATCCGCAAGAGCATCGAATTCTTGCGTCCTTTGTTGTCTTAACCTCTTGCAAATTCTCTTCGAAGGGTTAGGATATCACCAAACCGGGGTGTGGGAGGGCAGTGGAAGCCTGCGATTCCGCATCCTGGCCAATGGATGGACGTACAAAGGAGTGTCGAGAGTCGTCCGGCGGACGGATGTTCGATCTCGATCATCCCGAAGGAAACCGTTGGGCGGCTTGTTGGGTGGTTTCCGTGGCGAGCGACCCTCCGATGGCTCGGCCCCAGCCCGAACCCCGGTCAGGGACTCGCCCAGGACGTTTCCTAGGAGGACGTGAGGTGGCCAAGAAGAAAGTAGCGAAGAAGAAGGCGGCAAAGAAGGCGGCCAAGAAGAAGACGAAGAAGTAGGCCGTCGGGCGGATGGCCGTCGGTCTCTCGCACGACCGGCAGGAGGTACGCCATCTGCCAGCTTTCGCCGCTACGACGAGAAAGAAACGCCCGGTGACCCCCGGGCGTTTCTATTTCTTGGGTGAGGGATGAGGGGTGAGGGAGCCATTCGCCAACGCACCACAGGTGTGCAACGAGAGACAACGGAATGACGTTTCTCATAGCACGCCACCCGCTGATCCCTCATCCCTCATCCCTTCCGTCCGACGGGAACGGCGGCTGCTGGCCCGCCAACTCGTGAAGCGCGTTTCGCGCAGCGCGCTGCTCCGCTTCCTTCTTGTTCCGCCCCCATGCGGCCTGGTACCGATGGGAGCCGATCAACGCGGAGATCTTGAAGCACTTGCTGTGATCCGGGCCTTTCTCATCGAGCAGTTGGTATGTCGGCGTCGTGCCGTGCTCGCGCTGCGCAAGTTGTTGGAGGAGCGATTTGTAGTTCCCGCCGTACTCGCCTTCCGCAGCCAACTCGATCTCCGGGGTTACGTGCTTCTCGATGAACCGGCGGGCCGACTCGTCCCCGCCGTCCAGGTAGATCGCGGCGATCAGCGATTCAAAGACGTCCGCCAGTAGCGACGACGGCACCGTCGGAACGGAACTCATCCCCTTGCCGAGAATGAGGAATTCCCGCATCCGCAGCGCCTCGCTGATCTTGGCGCACGTCTGGCGGCTCACCACCACGGACTTCAGGCGTGTCAGATCGCCTTCGAGGTAATCCGGATACCGCCGATAGAGAATCTCGCATACCACGGCGCCCAAAATGGCGTCGCCCAAGAACTCCAACCGTTCATTGGAGGCGAGGCGGTGCTGGGCGCCGGAAGCATGGGTCAGGGCGGAGCGCAACAGACTCCTGTTGACGAACTCGTAGCCGAGACGCTGCTCACAACCTTGAAGAATCGTGGCCAATTCCTGTCCGGGATCGGCCGGTTCAGCCATTGCCATAAGGTCTGACTCAAACACGGATCGGCATACGGCCCCGCCGCGCGGTTCCGACAGCGTAAACCTAACAAGGGTCAGGTCTTCTGTCAACCTCCGTTACGCGGGACTGCGTGGCGCTTTCCTCATTTGCCCCGGCTCGTTGTGCTCGACGTCTCGCAGTTGGCCAACTCCCGCCCGCCCAAGATTCCGAATGATGCCGCCTGCCTGTTCCGGGGCGGCGTCTCCGGCGACCGCCAGTTCCTTGGGCTGGTCCCCAATCTGAAATCGGTTCTCGGCATCCCGTTTCTTGGAGCGATGAGCGAGGCGGCCGCAATGCGCTCGGCGCTTGAGAACATTGCACCGGGGGATCGGGTGCCGCCGGATGGCAGGCGTCTTGCCTGCGGTTGCACGCTTCCGCCGCGATCCCGCCGGGCCCGAGCCGGCGGAGGTGAGGCTCCACCAACCTGCCTGGCTGGGGCATGATTGAATGATTCTGGGGGGGTGCCGAAATTCCCATTGGACCATCGAGCCGCTCGACAGCGGTTGGGAGCTCGCTCGGGGCCCCGCTTCCGGAACTGCCCTGGTTCGAGACGCCCAATCCGTGGCGAGTCTGATTTATCTAGGCTTCGCTACCGACGCATCTTCTCTGGACCGCTTATGCTCTCCAGAACTCGGCGTCCGGCTCATGATCGGTTCGTTTGCGACACACCCGTCGCACTGACCCGGACGATCGCCTCCGCGAAGTCCCCGGATGTGTGCTCAGGCGTGCAGATTCTGCGCCGGCGTTACGTCTTCACGGAATCGTTTGGAGAACTGGGATGAGTTTGCCGATTATTCGGATTGCATAGAAAATGCGCCCGGGAAACATCTTGAAACTCCTGCAATTCCCTCAAAACGAGCGATCCAGGAAACGCCATTCCCATGAGTGCCTTCCAGAAGCGATCGGACTGCGCGGACCCGTCGGCTCATGTCGTCTTGCTGGCCGCGTGGTCCATCGGATTCCTCGTTCTCTTGGGTGGATCCAGTGCCTTCGCGGGGCAACAGCCCGACGGATACCAGGTCTACGCGCTCCAACACGCCCGGGCGGAGCAGGTCGAAGGGGTGCTTTCGCCTCTCGCACCGGCGGGAACGGAGATTGTGGCGGACCGCACGGGGAACCGTATCCTGGTCCGCGGTTCGGCGGAGTCCCAGCAGATCGCCCAGCGCGTGGTCGCCTCGCTCGACCGGATTCGGCCCGGCGAGACGGCCCCGAGCCAAACGGCGTCACAAGCGGTCTTGAAGGTGTACCCGTGTGCGTCGGGCGGGGCGACGGCTCTGGCCGGGAGGCTTCAGGATGAATTCGGGCGGATCGCCGGGGTGCGGATCGTGGCCGACGACCGGACTTCCCAGGTGCTTGTGCTTGCTGTCCCGGAGATTCAAGCGAGGGTGGCGGCACGCATGTCGGACACGGCAGGCGCCGCATCCGCATCGGGGCCCGAGCCGGCCGTGACGCCGCAGGCCGTCCAGGCGGTTTCCCCGTCGGGCAACTCTCAGGTTCAGCAGATCCAACTCCGTGAAGGCACGACGGCGGTGCTCGAGTCGTCGCTGGCGTCGATGTTTGGGGATCGACTCGTCGCGACTGGGGGGACGGCGCCAGGCATGGCCGTCTACCGCCTGCGGCTCAATGACGGCAGCGAGGTTGAGTTTGCCGTCGATCGCGGGACCCACTTGGTGACCTTTCGCGGGAAGGGGGCCGGTGTCGCATCGTTTGGGGAGTTGATTCAAGCCCTGGACCACGTGGATTCCGGCGCCAATCAGAGCACGCGGCTGGTGCCGCTGAAGACGACGCGGCCGGCCTCCGCGAAACGGACGGTCGAGGCGATCCGCGCCGGGAATGCCGTCTCGGAGCGGGCGGTGCCGGCCGGCCGATCGGCGGCGAAGACGTTGCCCCTGGTGTCGCAAATTTTCCAGTCGGGCGGGAGGCCGCAGGCGGCCACCGTGGCCTTGGCCGGCGAGGCCGGGGCTGCCCCGGCGCCCGCCTCGCAGCCCGGCGCCGCCCAACCCGGTCCGGGGCTGCCTCCGGGAGTCGGGGCACCTGGCATCGAGCCCGGAGGGGAGGACGGCGCTGGGCTCGTCGGGCCCGTACAAGTCGAAATGCTCGAGGGGCTCGACGTGCTGGTCATTCGCGGCAATCGGCGCGACGTGCAGCAGGTCGTCGAGATCATCCAGCAGATCGAGAAGCTGAGCGTCGAGACCGAACCGGCCATCGAGGTCTATCCTCTCGCGCACGTCGATTGCACGGCCATGTCGAACCTCGTCACGCAGCTCTATTCGCAGGTATTCGTATCGCGGCAGGGTGCGGCGACGATCGTCCCGTTGGTCAAGCCGAACGCGTTGCTGCTGGTCGGGCGCAAGGAGAATGTGGAACGCGTCGTCTCGCTCTTGAAGAAGCTCGACGTGCCGGTGAGTCCCGACAGCCAGTTCCAGACGTTCCGCTTGAAGCACGCGCCGGCCGCGACGGTCCAGACGATGATCGAGGAATTCTACGCCGATCCCACGGGGCTGGCGCCCGTGGTTCGCGTCACCGCCGACGTGCGATCGAACTCGCTGGTCGTCCACGCCAGCCCGCGCGACCTCGCCGAGGTGGCTGCGATGATCGCGCGGATCGACACCGACGACATCGAGGCGGTCAACGAGCTTCGCGTGTTCAAGCTGACGAACACCGTGGCCTCCGACCTGGCCGATACGCTCACCGAGGCGATCCAGAGCCAGTCGGGGATGGAACAAGGTCAGTATGGCGGGGCGCGGACGACGGGCGCGACGACGCGGGCCACCCGCACCACCCGCACCACGGGAACCGCCGGAACCTCCGGCATGAACACCATGGAACAGCGTTCCAGCATGCTCCAGTTCGTCACGGTCGACGACCAGGGGCAGCGCCGCCTGAGTTCCGGGATCCTCGCCGACGTGCGGATCACGCCCGACACCCGCACCAACACCCTGATGGTCGCCGCTCCGGCGAAGACGATGCCGTTGATCGAGGCCCTGGTCAAACAACTGGACCAGCCGCCGGCGGTGCGGGCCGAGGTCAAGGTCTTCACCGTCGTCAACAGCGACGCCTCCGCCCTGGTCGATATGCTCAATGAGTTCTTCGGCGTGACGACGACGGGCGCCGGTCGGACGACCGGGACCACGACGGGCCAGAACCTTCAGTCGGCGGCCGGGGAAGGCGAGAGCTCCTTGGTCTCCCTCCGCTTCGCCGCCGACCCGCGCTCCAACACGATCATCGCTTCCGGCACGGCAAGCGACCTCCTCGTGGTCGAGGCAATGCTCGTGCGTCTCGACGCCGGCGACGTGCGGAACCGCATCAACACGGTCTATCGCCTGAAGAACGCCCCGGCCAGCGACGTCGCCAGCGCGATCACCAGCTTCCTCACCAGCGAGTTGCAGGCGGAGGGGCAGAATCTTGCCGGGGTGATGAGTCCCTTCGAGCAGATGGAACGGCAGGTGGTCGTCGTGGCGGAGCCGGTGAGCAACTCGCTCATCGTCGCCGCGACGCCGCGGTACTTCGAGGAGATCAAGAAACTGGTGGAAGACCTCGACCGCCGCCCGCCCATGGTCATGATCCAGGTGCTCATGGCGGAAGTCGACCTGACGAACAACGACGAGTTCGGCGTGGAACTCGGGTTGCAGGATTCGATCCTCTTCAACCGCGGCATTCCGAGCAGCGGCAATCTCGACCCCGGCTACCTGTTCAACGGCGATTCGCTGGGTAATCAGAATTCAACCTCGTCGCTGGCCAACCCGGGCCGGGTGGGCGGCCAGAGCTTAACGAACTTCGGCCTGGGACGGACCAACAGCGCCGGCTACGGCGGACTCGTGCTCTCGGCCTCCAGCGAGAGCGTGAGCGTGCTGATCCGGGCCTTGAAGGCGAGAAGCCGCGTCGACATCCTCGCCCGCCCCCAGATCCAAACCCTCGACAACCAGACCGCCTACATCCAGGTCGGCCAGTCGGTGCCGCAAATCTCCGGAGTCAGCCTCACGACCTACGGCCAGACCAACAACGTCCAGTACACCAACACCGGCATCATCCTGGGAGTCACCCCGCGGATCAGTCCCGACGGGATCGTCGTCATGGAGATCGACGCCAATCGCTCCGACGTCGGCTCGGAGGCGGACGGCATCCCCATCTCGGTCTCCTCGACCGGCCAGATCATCCGCGCCCCCAAGATCAACCAGACCCTGGCGCAGACCACCATCAGCGCGACCGACGGGCAGACCGTGGTGTTGGGCGGATTGATCAACAAGACCATCACCGAATCGCACCGGACCGTGCCGTACCTCAGCGACGTGCCCGTCCTCGGCAATCTCTTCCGCTACGACAGCAAGATCGCCACGAAGACGGAACTGCTCATCATCATGACGCCCCACATCGTCCGCACCGAGGAAGACGCCGAGGCGATCAAGCGCGTCGAAGCCGCCCGGATGCACTGGTGCCTGGCCGACATCGTGGAGATTCATGGCGAGAGCGGGCTCCGCGGGCGGACGGACGAGTGGCCCGACAGCGAAACGCAAGTGATCTACCCCGACGGCGATCCTCGCACCATGCGGCCCCCGATGCCCCCGGCGCCCATGCCTCCCTCGGCTTCCCCGGAGGTGGTCCCGTCGCCCGACGGCACGCCCTTCCGCCTGGAATCGTCGGGGACGACGCCCGGCGGCGTGCAGCCGACCGTCTACCAATACCCCGCAACCGTCGCCCCCAACGCGGCGCCACCGCAGGTCCCCGCCGCGTACCAGGAGCCACGCCCGTATTGAGCGGCCTGACCTCAACCATCCGGCGCGCCTCGGACAGGATCGCCGGGAGGACGTTTTGTAACACTTCAGCCGTATGAAATTGCAGGAAGAGGAGAAGGGAAAAGGAAAAGGCGTGGGAAAAGGGGAAAAGAAGAGGAGAGGGTTCTCATTCAGAATTGTGTGATCAGGGCACGGTTTCTCGCCTTTCCCATTTCCCCAGGGCTTTCCCTTTTCCCTTCCTCTGCTCGCACTTCATTCCGCTGAACACGTACGACGTTTTCAATTGAATCGTTCCCCAGAAGGCAGCGCAGTGCCATGAAGTCGTCCTTTGGATTCTCGATCGCGTGCCTGACGCTTGCGTGTGGATGTTCCACGCTCGATGTCTCGAAGGCCAAGTCCTTCTGGCCCGCTCGCCAAGAGAAACCCCAGCAGCCTTCAAGCGTGGTCGCGATCTGGTCGGAAGGCGTTGCCCATCAAGCCGGCGCGCCGGCGATCCGGGGCTTCGCGGGCCGGGTGATCTTCTATGACGCGGAGGGCACCAAGCCGGTGAAAGTCGACGGCACGCTGACCGTGTACGCCTTCGACGAGGGCGGACGCGACCGATCCGATACGAGGCCCGACCGCAAATATGTCTTCACCCCAGAGCAGCTCGAGAAGCACTACGATCCGGTGAAGGTCGGGCCGGCGTATGCGATTTGGGTTCCATGCGACCGGGCCGACGGCTTCCGGAAGGAGACGAGCCTGATTGTCCGCTTCACGCCGCGCAAAGGCACGCTCGTGGTCGGGGAAATGGCCAAGCTCGTGTTGAACGGCCCGCCCCCGCCGACGGTCGCGGGACCGGCGCAGCCCACCCCACGCGACGGCGTCGTCGCCAGGAACGATCCCATGGTCCGGCCCACGGCCTACGAATCGCCGATTCCGGGCCGGCCGGGTGAACCGCTGGCCGGCGAGCCTGGCGCGAGCGGCATCCGAAGCACGACGATCCAACTGCCCGAGAACCTGGCACGCCGGATGGCAACCGCACGGCCCACGGGCGTGGAGCGAATCGGACGTACCACGGTGGTGCCGGGAGGGGTTGCCAGCAGCTATGCCGGACCGCTCTCGACAGGACGCGCGGCGGCCGCGTCCCGGGCGCCGTCTACCGCGCTGCAGGCGTCTGCGGCGACGAGCCCGGCTGGGGCTGCGGCTTCCCAGGCGTCGCCCCCACAGGCCCTACCTGGAGTTCATTCTTCACCCTCGCGACCGAGGGTTCCAGGAGTAACAATTGCTCCGCAAGTGCGCGATCATGGCGGGTTGCGACCGTTCCCCGGAGCGTCGCCGTACGCCCCTCCAGCGACACTTCCAGCGGCGCCCCCGACGGCCAGTGCGTCAACTTCGTCAGGTGTCCCATGGTCACCGGGCCCAGTTGCCGAGTGACCGGGGCCGGGAACTCGATCGCCGTATCGAGTCCCAGGGCCATTTGCGCGGTGCCGTAACCCGATCCGTACCCGCCCGACGACCCCCGGTACGACGAACTGCCCGAACGGCTGGTGTTCGACGAACGGTACGACGAAGACGACCTCGAACCGCTCGACGAACTCGTTTGGCTCCCCAGCATGCTCGCGCGGGTATCGCTGCTGTCGCTGCCCACGAACTCGCCGCTGGAACGGCTGCTGTACTTGTTCGACGGGTAATTGACGCTGCCGATCGTGCTCATCCGCGACGTTCCAGACGACGATCCGGACGACCGCGTCCCTGACGACGAGCCAAACCCGGAACTCGTGCTCGACCCAAGTCCCGAACTCGAGCCAAACCCCGAGCTCCCGAACGCACTGGAACTTGCCCCGCCCATCGTGCTGCCGAGCGACGTGGAAGTCCCAAACGTTGTCCTGCCCGACTGCGCCCAAGCCTCCTGCGAGGCCAGCGAGGCCGCCACGAGAAAAGCCACCCCAGCGAGTGATCGTCGGTCCATGGTCGGAGCCCTCGGAACTAGACTTCCCCATTCCTATTCTATCGTATCGCAACGTGCGGATATTGCCAATTCTGTGTCTCGGGCCGCGTGAATCAGCGACTCCGGCGAACACTAGGCGGCCCCCCGGCTTTGAAGCTGCCCGGAAGATGCCGCGTACTGGTTCCCTCTCCCTCCGGGAGAGGGTTAGGGTGAGGGCTTTTCACCGGCGAGAGGGGGTTGATTTACCTCTTCAGTTTCGGCACGTCTTCAGAATACCCACCGTGGGGGGGGATGGGTTACGAGTGGCTGTCCCGCCGAAGACTAGTCATCCGAGGGCTCTCCTCCTCCGGCCAAGAGGGTCTTCAGGCGGGCGATCGCGTCGGCCGATTGCGGGCCATGCGCGAGGATCTCGAAGTGCCGCGAAGTATCGCCGGTGACCTCGATGCGGACCTCAAGATAGTCGCTCGGCAGGCAGTCGTTCACCCGGTCGGCCCATTCGATGAGCACCAGCCCGTCGCGCTGGCAGTACTCCTCGGGCCCGAGTTCGAGGAACTCCTCGCCGTCGCGAAGGCGATAGGCGTCGAAATGGTAGAGAGAGCGTCGTCCGTGATACTCCTGGACCAGCACGAACGTGGGACTCGTGACCTCGAGGCGATCGACTCCGCAGGCCGCGGCGATGGCTTGCACGAGTCGGGTCTTCCCAGCCCCCAGGGTGCCGCACAAGGCGACGACGGAGCCGCCCGGGAGCGCCTCGGCCAAGACGGCCCCGAGGGCCTCGGTTCCGGATTCGTCGGCGGCTTGGTAGACAAACCGTTCCATCAGGTGAACTCGTGCTCATAGCCCTTGGGCACCAGGGGCGAGCGGCGGCCGGCGGCGTCGACCTGCCACAGGCCGGGCTCGGCGACGAACTCGCCGATTCCCGAGAGCGGCACGGCAAGCGGCTGCTCGGCCAGCATCTTCTCCGCCTGGTCGGGCGGAACAGCGAGGAGCAACTCGAAATCCTCCCCGTCCGAAAGCGCACGTTCCAGCGCCGTGGAGCCGTCGGCCAGCCGTTCGGCCAGACGGTAGGCGTCCGGGGCGATCGGAACCGCGCGAGGGTCGAGCACGGCCCCGCAGCCGCTCTCCGCGGCCAGGCGGGCAAGGTCGATCGACAGCCCGTCGCTCACGTCGATCCCGGCGTGCAGGTCGTAACGCTCCGCCAGGCGCAGGGCTTCGGCAACCCGGGGTTCAAAGTCGAGGTGCCGGCCGAGGATGCTCCCGCCGAATGTTCCCGTGGCAACGATCCGGTCCCCGGCTTGCGCCCCGGAGCGTCGAAGAGGGCCCCGTTCGGTGACGGTCCCGAGGAGCGTGACGCTGATCACCAGCGGGCCGTCCCAGCTATTGGTGTCGCCGCCGGCAACGGCCAGCGCGTGGCGTTCCGCGAGGGGGAGGAGGCCGTCGTACAGGGCCAATGCGATCTCCATGCCTCCGGTCCTGGGCAGGGCCAGGGAAATGACGCCCGCCAACGGTCGCGCCGCCATGGCTGCCAGGTCGCTCAGATTGACCGCCAGCGCCTTGCGTCCGACCCGCCGCGGATCGACCTGCGAGAGCTCGAAATCCACGTGGTCCATGAGCATGTCGGTCGTGACCACGCACCGGCTCGTGCCGGCCATTTCGAGCACGGCGGCGTCGTCGCCGATCCCCACGGACACGGCCGGATGAGGGCCGATCCGCGTGCGCAGTTGAGCGATCAGTTGCGATTCCATGGACGCCGCGGTCCTGGCGTCTGGCGACGCCGTTACTGGCGTTTGGCCGGCACCATCGTGACCGGGAGATAGCCGAAGAAAGAGTCCTTGCCGCGCAGGATGATGAACCGCACCGGGTTGAAGGACGAGAATTCGGGCCGGCTGAGCACGTAGCTGACGTGGTCGGGGGTCACCGTTTCCCAAACATGCAGGCCCACCAGCACATCGCCCCGCCGGAGGCCCTGCTCGGCCGCGGGGCTCTCGGGGCGTACCGCCGTGACCGTCAGGCCGCCGCGATACTGGTTGCGATAACGCTGAAGGAACTCCTGGGACGGGATGGGCTTGAGTTCCAGGCCCAGCGATTCCCAGGTGGGCTCCCCGGACGACGAGGCGACGCCGTCGGTCGGTCTCGCCAGCGTGAGCGTGACCTTCACGTCTTCCTGCCCCCGGACCGCCACAACCTCCACCTGCTCTCCGGCCGTCCGGCCGAGCAAGGCCCGCTCGACGTCCAACGGCCGCTCGGTCTTGGTGTCGCCGACCCGGGTAATCACGTCGCCGGGCTTGAGGCCGGCCGTTGCCGCGGGGCTCTTCTCCTCGACTTCGGCCACGACCGCGGCCTGGGGCGTGGGAGAAGCGGCTTGCTTGAGGCGGAGCCCGGTCCAGTTCTTCTCGGTCGCCAGCGACGCCATCAACTCGGCGCTGACCGCCATCACCTTGTCGACGGGAATGGCGAACCCGATCCCTTGCGCCCCGGCCCGCACCGCCACGTTGATGCCGATCATCTCGCCGTCGATGTTCAGCAGCGGGCCGCCCGAGTTGCCCGGGTTGATGCTCGCATCGGTCTGGATCAGGTCGTCGTAGTGCTGGGCGTCGCTCACTTGAACCGAGCGGTGCAAGGCGCTCACGATGCCCCGCGTCACCGTGTTTTCGTATCCGTAGGCGTTGCCCACCGCGATCACCGACTCGCCGGGCATCAGGTCCGACGACGTCCCCACCTTAATCTCCGGAAGCGGCTTGTCGGTGTCGATCTTGAGGATCGCCAGATCGGTCTCCGGATGCCGCTTGACCAGCTTTCCGGTGTGCCGGCTCCCGTCGGCCAGGGTGACCACGATCTCGCGCACCCCGTCGACCACGTGGTGGTTCGTGACCAGATAGCCGCGGGAGTCAATCACCACGCCCGTCCCCATGCCGTTGACACGCCGGCCCGCGTCGGGTTGCCCCGGGGACCCCACGGTCTTCTCGCCCCGGATATTCACCACCGATGCCCGGACTTCCTGGACCGCGCGGACGATCGCCGTCTGCCGCAGCTCCGATCCGGCCAGTCCCTGACACCATGCCACGAGCGCTGCTGCCGCAAGGAGCGAGCTGAGAACGGTGGGAGAGAAAACGGGCACCGGGCGGGCGGGTCGGTCTGCCATGGGAAGTGGTTCGGCGCGGGTTGCGATCCTACCTGGCTCCCGCGTCGGCCGGTTGGCGACACGGAAACAACACCGCCGCATGGGCGGCCTGTCACCGTTGCTAGATCGGCCTCACCGGACGGGGCCCTTGACCAGTGGGGGCCTGCGCCGAATAACCTCCCCAGTCTTCCACGGAGTACCATCGACATATTCGCTCACTTGCCCATACTGACACGGACGGCCGGGAATCAGGGATTAGGGATTACGGATGATGGATTCAAAGACTAGGGAAGGGGGATTAGAGACAGGCGGTCGGACGCTCACCGCGTAGCGGGCGGGCTTGCCCGCCGATCCGCGTCGCGGGCTTGCCCGCCGGGCGTTGCGGCCGTTATCCTCATTCCGTCGTACCCGATTCAGCGGACGAACCGCCCGCCTTCCGAGGCCACCTCGGCAGGGCGACTGCGAGGTCCGGCCGGTCGGTCGTCGGGCGTGGTCGCGGGCAGGAAGATCCAACTCGCGGCGCCCGAGTTCCCTCGCGAGGCTTGACGCTGAGGAGGAGGGGGACTGCTGCCAGGCAGTGGGAGCGAGCCCGGCTTCGCGGGCGGCGTCGGGATGGGCTCGGGAAGGGGAGCAGGCTCGATGGGCCCGAGCTGCGGCGACGGCCCAGTCGGTCGGTCCATGGGGACCAATGGCACGCGGGCCCTCGGAGGATCGTAAAGCGATGGGAAGACAGGGCTTGTAGGCACGGGGTGGAACCGAGGGTAGTGATCGTCGAACGGCTGGTAAGGCTCCCGAATCACCAAACGTCGGCACAACTCCCGGACACATTCCGAAAAACTGGCCCCAGAGCACGCAGGGCAGGGTTCCTCCCCGAGACATGCAGGGGTGCGGCAGACGTACAGGCAGTACACGACCGCCGCGGCAATTCCCGCGGCCGCCAGAAGCCGGTACCATCGTCGTCGCCCGTGATGCACAGAAACCCCCAACAGTGCTGGTTTAGTAGCACTTCAGCGGTATGAAGTTGCAGGAAAGAGGAGAAGGCAAAAGGAAAAGGCAGGGGAAAAGGGGGAAAGAAGAGGAGAGGGTTTCCATTCAGAATTGTGTCATCAGGGCTCGGTTTCTTGCCTTTCCCATTCTTCCAGGGCTTTTCCTTTTCCCTTCCCCTATTCGCACTTCATTCCGCTGAATACTCGCCTGGTTTACGGTTCGCGCCGCACCTTGCTTCCCGGCAGCTACGGTCCCAAGTTACAGAGATCGGCTCACGGCAACCGGAAAATTAGGGATAATCGGCCAAGTCCCCGCAACCGACCCATTTACGCATGGCGTCTTCCGGGCGGCGGATTGCCCGGCGGGCTGATCCCGGCAATCACGTGCAGGAGCGTAATCTACCTGCTTGAGCCCTATCGCACGCTGCGGGCGATGCGAAAGCCAATACGATGCTCGCGTGCGTGGGGCCGCTTCCGATGGACTTGACCGACGACTTCGAGGTCCACCGGATCGTTGTCGCATGATCCGCCACAGAAGAGCGACCAGTCCGGGTCGTCCACCTTGGTGACCCACTCCCAGACGTTTCCATACATGTCCGACAGTCCCAGCAGATTGGGCTTCAGTTGTCCGACGGGTCTTGCCCGATTCTGCCCATCGCTTCGAGAGTTGCTGTAGTACCACGCATGCGCCCCCAGCAGATCCAAGTCGCGGCCAAAACTGAAAGGCGTGGCTGCACCGGCTTGGCAGGCCGTCACCCATTCCTCCAGCGTCGGCAAGCGATAGCCTTTCCTGCGAAGGTAATCGGACTTGGCTCGCAGCGTGCCGTCGCCCACTTCGTCGTAACACAGCTCTTCCTGCGGCAAGCCCGCTTTGGCGCTAAGCCAGTTACAGTACTGCATGGCGTCGTAGATGCTGACCAGGACCGCCGGACAATCGCCCGGCACGCCGCGGGCGAGGAATTGATCGAGCACGACCGCATAGGTCTCGCGGTAATGGCTGTTGAACTGTTCGTACTGTTCGATGGTCAGCTCGTGGTCGGCGATGGCATAGTCGTGACTGAGCTGACCTCGAAGGATCACCATGCAGCATGAATCCGGCGCCATATACCAGGTCCCCTCCTTGGCACGAGCCTCCGAGGGCTTTGCTCCGGGCATCGCCAGGCCCCACCGGCGGCCAAGCCACAAGGCGGCTCCGTGCTCGCCCGAATCAGCCGCCCGCAACGAAAGCCGGACCTGCTCTTCAACGGACTGCAGGAGTTTCTGCGGCACGGTGGATCGAGGATACTCTCCCAGCGACAGCAGCAGCGCCGCGCGGACTTCGGGCTCGGACTCCGACATCAAGAGCTTGCCCACAACCTCGACCGACACGCCGAGGTCGCTCAATCGGTGTACGAGTCTGGAACGAAGCGTGCCATCCGCAGCACGTTTGAGCTTCGATCGCATAAGATCCGGCCGATCCGTGAGCAAGAGCGTTGCGATGATCGCGTTGGCCATCGACGCGGAGGGCAAGAGGTGGCGTCCTTGGAGCGGCCCGGAGGCATTCCGGTCCGGGCCGGACGCCTGCGAGTTCGTCAGGCCCTCCAGATGCGACCGCATGTGCCCGACCGATTGCATCGGCGCGGCCAAGAGCGGCTCGAGCAGGCTCTGGAACTCACTCGCGTCCGCCGCGTGGAAGACAAGAAGGCGGCTGACCTCGGCGGAATCGTCGCGGAGGTACGTTGCGAGGGCGCTGGCGGCCATGTGCCGCTGCTGTACGATGTGTGGAGACTGCGATTCGCTGGGGACGGCGACCGAAGATCGCGTGAAGAACTCCCGCAACGGACCGACGAGCCATCGGCCAACAGGGGCGAGATTCTCAATCCACTCCGACTTGTGAGACGGGCTTGAAGCTAGCAGCGCTTCGAAGACCAGAGAGGCACGGCCCTCCCAACGTGGGTCTTCCGGATCGTGTCGAGCCACCACGGCGCCTGCCGCCAGAATTTCCCGGTGGGCGGTCGATTTGTCGAGCACCGCCCAGAAGGACTCCGCCATTTCCGGCGCCGCCGATTCGAGCTCGGCGGCGATCACTCGGACTTGATCAGGCGGGGCCGCCAAGATCGCCGCGTGGAGCCTCGCGAATCCCTCCGGGGGCAGTACCCCGAAATGCAGCCGCGCCAGGTCCATGTGCAGGGAAGTTCTCGCCGGGCGCATCGAGGCCGGCGGTGGGCCCTCCAATCGCGAAACGGCCCATCTTCGGTACGGCTCGAGTTTCGCGAGGAGTCCGGGCACTTCCGTGGTCTCGGCTGCCGCCAGGGAGCTCGTGAGGGCTTCCACTTGGGCTCGTGCTGAGATGCCAACGAGGATCCAGCCCGCGAGGAGAAGAAGAGACAGCGCCGCGAAGGTCCGCGACAAGTAGTGTCGGGCGGCACTGCGCATCATCAGCGTCTGAGCGGGAAGCCATCGGCGCGGCCTCGTGTAGGCCCGGATAAACACATATTCCCGAAGTGACGGCAAATTGCGGCTCTCTTGGGAAGCACTCCAGACCGCGGCGCGTTCGGCCAGCGACAACTCAGCACGGCCTCGGCGGCTTTCCTTCTGCCTGCGCGTGAGCCATTCTCGCAGTGACGGGACGAGATAGTCGTGGGTGAGCTGGAAGTAGCGTTCGTGCAGAGTCGGGGGCGCAGCCGATTCGTCCTCTCTGAGAACCCCCGTGGGATCGACGGAGGAGATCAGCCGAAGCTCGCCGTCGAGGATCTGCACCAGTTCGGCGAACTCCTGCCGACGCCGCCCGTACCCGGATGCCTCCTCCAGTTCTCTGCCGGAACGGATATGGCCCTTGATGCTCGAACCGGTCTCGGGCAAGAGGAGGCCGAGAACCGCCCGGGCCGCTTTCTCGTGGAGCCGGTGGTTCGGTGGCGCCGCTGCGGCGTCGAAGGTCTCTTCAAGGAATCTGGTTCCGATGCCGGCAATGCCACCGACTTCCTTGAGAGCGAGCGGCGTCCAGGGTCTGTCTTTCATCATCTCGGCAAACAGCGCCACCCGTACGCAAACCACTTTGCCGTCCTCGGCCAGGCCTGCGATCGCCTGCTCGAGAAAGACCTTCTGATCGGCGGTCATCGCTCCGGCCTCTGCCGGCAAGGCCCCGAAGGCGCGACCGAAGGCCGCCAGGACCTTCATGGCATGGCGAGCGCCGAACAAGTCGACGGCAGCGGAGTTCTGCCCCTCCAGGAACGGGATTTCGATGTGCCGCATGAACCGCGTGGCTGCCATCCAGAAGTCATCCCGGACCATCACAACACACTGCACCCGTCCCCCGTCGCATTGCCTGAGCGACTGAATCAGTCCGGCAATTTCTGCTTCCGGGTGGGCGTGCAGCCACTGTTCAAATTGGTCCAGCACGATGAGCACTTTTCGGCCGGGCGCCAAGCCGTCGCCGCGACGCAACAACATCAACGACTCCGCCAGCCCGGTGCCCTCCGGTATTCCCGGGCAGGCCTTGCGCAGGCCCCGAAGCAGCCGGGCCTCCGTTTGATCGCCCGACGCCTCCACGTAGATCGGCACAATGGATTCGGGCAATCGGGGAAGCAGTCCCGCCTTGACCAAGGAGGTCTTGCCGCACCCGCTGGGGCCGTAGAGTAGTCCGACGGCGAAGGTTTGATCCGGGTCGCGTTGTTCGATGCGGTTCTTCCAGAAGCGGATCGTCTCCGGAAGACCGTCCCGGTCGCGAGGCCCGGGGAGCAACTCGAGAAAGAAGTCGGCGTCTTCCGCGTCGAACGAGCGCAGGCCCTTGGGGACGATCTTGGCCAAACGGCCGCTTGTGCCGAATACCGGCGCCGTCAGAGTTGAGTCCGGCAAGTCCGAGGGGGTCGAGATCGTCACACGAGGCACGGAGCCCGCGGTGGCACCTCCGGCGGCGCGGGCGCCGTCGGCAAAACGCCGAAGATCTTCGGCGAGATCCGAAGCCGTGGCATATCGATCCGAGACCCGCTTCGCCATCGCCTTCAGACAAATCCACTCCAGCTCCTTGGGAATGGAATCGTCCCACTGCCGCGGCGGACGAGGTTCGCCCGTGGTGATCTGCTCGAACAATTCCCTCCGGTCCACCGCGTGAAACGGGAGGCGGAATGTGAGGAGACCGTAGAGCACGACCCCCAGACTGTACACATCCGTCCGGCCATCCACGCGGTGCCCCTCGCCGCGGACCTGTTCGGGACTCATGTATGCCGGCGTACCACTGGATGCCGAGGGCTTTCCCCAGTCCTCTTCCCGGAGGGCCGATCCGAAATCGGCCAAGTAGGCGCGGCCGAGGTCATCCAAGAGGATGTTGCCCGGTTTGACGTCGCGGTGGACCAGGCCGTGGCGGTGGGCGTGGTGCAGGGCGTCGGCGACATCCGCTGCCAGGATCGCGGACCCGACGTGCCCGCAGGGTGACTCAAGGGCCTTCGTGGCCAGACTGCCTCCCTCCATGAATCGGGACACGACGTAACAGACTCCGTCCTCGCTCCGCCCCACGTCGTAGACCGGGACGATCCCCGGGTGATCCAGGCTGGCCACCGTCCGGGCCTCGGCCAGGTACATTTCGGCGTCTCGCAGGCACTCGATCCGGTCTCGCCTCGGCACCTTGATCGCAACGCGCCGTTTCAACTCGTCATCCTGGGCAAGATAGACCGTGCCGAAGCCCCCTTCGCCGAGGAGCGACAGCACCCGGTACCGGCCGATTCGCTCCGGCGGGACGGTCGGCGTAGCCTGCCTCACCTGCAAGTCGATCGTGTCGTCGCACGGATCCGACTGGCTCATGCCAACGTCGCCTCATCATCCGGGGATCTTGTAGGCCCGTCGGTCGATCGCGTACAATCCATGGACGGCGTTCGTCCAGTGCCGCCAGTCAGCCAAAGCCTGAGATCGGCCCCGTCGCGAGGGACGCCGAGTTTAGCGAATTCGCGAGGCCTACAGGCCAAGGGGATTGACTCCCTGGCCGCATCCGTGACTTCCCGGAGACAGCCGTCCGGTAGAACAACATCGCTTTTTATCATAGATTTCCAACGAGCCATCGTCAACGCTTGACGCGACTTAAGGTCTGGAGGCGCGTCGTATCAACGCCGTCCTTCCGTGCCCGGACCGTCTGTCGCCAGTTCTTGGCCTCGATGACAAGGAGTCGTGTTCCATGACGAAAGACAAGCAGGGTCCGGGGCCGGCATCCCGCCAAGAGGCGGATCTGGCAGCGCGCCAGTCGTTCCTAACGAGCGGGTGGGCACCGAGGAGCGGCATCGGGACGATGAGCGGCATCGGGACGATGGGCGTACGCAGCGGATGGTACGAGACAACCTCGCCGGTAACGAAGAGCGTGTGGGAAGAGGCCGAAACCAAAGGCTTCCGGCTCGCTCCACGGATCTACATTCTGGAGGTCGCCCGAAGCGAAGGATCACCCGAGGCAACACGATCAGGAGGTGTATCCGCGGATCCCGTGGTCGATCTTCCCGTGCACCTGGCCTTCTCCCAGGTCCCCCGCTCGCCAGAGGGACCCTTGCGACAAGTGTGGGCTGCCGAGGACTGCGGTCGTTGGAGTTGGCGACTCACGGTAGAGCCAGCCAATGGAATGCTGAGCGGTCTCTTAGTGGTTGCCCCCATGGAGACTGCGGCTGCCGCCAAGCCGTTCGTCTGGCGATCGGAAGAGGCATGGGACTTCTTCGCCTCCAATCGTTTAGTGCCGGAAAAGGGAGGTCCGCTTGAGTCCGCAACGATCCTGATTGCGAGAGCGGTATGAATGACGACGGCTTGCCGAAGTGCCGCCACCGCGGGGGGGAATTTGCGCCGGGTCGCTGGGCATGCGGGTCGTCCCGGCTTGTGGCCGCCAAAGGGGTGACGCGCCATGTCTGTCGCGAGGTCTGCCCGTGGAGAGATCACGAAGTCGAGGCGGCTCCCCGTGGCCCAACTCTCGCGGACCTCGGCTCCGGATACGGCGTGGCGATCGGGACCTTCGACAGCCTCGATCGCCGCGGAAAGCGTTACGGCACGGAAGCTGTCAAGCTGAGCCTTGCCGTGCTCCGCGCCACCTGCGGGAAGAGCGTGCGTATCCTTGTCTGCGACGACGCATCGCCCGAGCCGAGCCAAAGGCGTTACCGGGCACTCTGTGAGAAGTACGACGCGGAATTCACCACGAATCCGGTCCGCATGGGGCACACCTCAGGTGACATGATCGTGTTCCACAAAGCGATTCATTGGGCCCGAGGTCACGGCCTGAGGACGGTCACGAAACTCTCACACCGCATGATGATCGACGTGGAGAACTGGGTTCAGACGGATTCGGAACGCCTGCTCTCCTCCCCGTTCGCGACGCAGACGCAGATGCTGACGAACTTCGGCTTCGAGCAAATCCGCACGGAATGCGTGATGATGGCGGTCAAACAGTGGTTCTCCTCCGGGGTCCTCGAGCACTACCGGCCCCGGCGCATTCCCTATTGGAACGAGAGCCACACCTTTGAGGCGATTTCCCGCCTGGTGGATCCCGGCAAACCCTATCCCCATTTCCTGCCCTGGCCTCGCATCGCTTTCGTGCGCGGCGCGGACAGGCCGCCGGTCTTCTTTCGCGAGATGGAAGACGCGGACAACCGTTTCCGGACCCTCGCGCGAAAGCACGGTGTCTTGTTGAGTCCCGATTTTTCGACGGCAGACAGTTGTTCGAGCGCCGACTACCAATGAATCCGCCGACGGCCCTAGCGATCCTGACCTACGTGGATGCCTCGCGCCCGAGCGACGTTGGCAGGCGACTGCCCGACGCCATTGCATCGCTCGAAGCAACGAATTACGGCGGGCCCGTCTTCGTTGTGGACGACGGCTCCACGTGCGCGAACCACCTCGCCTACTTGAGGACCCTGGAGCGCAGCGGGCGATACGTCGTGATCTACCGGCCGGAAAACGGCGGGATTAGCCGCGCGAAGAACACGTGCCTGCGCGCCATCATGGACGCGGGAGCGGAGATCGGATTTCTGGTGGAAGACGACATATTGTTCGCGGAAGGGTGGGACTCGGCGTATGTCGACGCGATGCGCCGGTCGAGAATCCGGCATTTCAGTTGGTACCTTCCGGAGGAAGCCAACCGGGTCGTCGCGTGCAACGAAGAGGTGGTCACGATCACCGCGGGGCTCCTGGGACTTCTGGCGACGTTCACGCGAGAAGTCGTTGAGACGGTGGGCGGGTTCAAGGTTCTTCCCCACCGGTACGGATTCGAGCACATCAACTGGACCTACCGGATCGTCCACGCCGGCCTGGCGCCGTTTCCCGCCGACATTTTCAACAGTTCCAGATTCGTGCGGCGCAACAGCCTCCCCTCGTCGCTTGAGGAGGCCGAGATCCGAGCAGGCGCAGAAGCGAATCGCATCCCCGGATACGAACTCAAGCGAATCCATGAGCCGCTCTCGGAGTAATGTCCAGCCGCGGTGCCGCTGCATCGCGCCGGCCGAACCCGGGCCAACCGCCCATGAAGAGCGGAGAGGATACACCCATGAATCGGGACCTTGCCGTCGATATCGCTGAGACCATCGATGGCTGGATGACTCGGCGCGAGCTGGAGTGGCTCTTCGATACGGCACGAACCGTTCCGCCGGGTGCGACCTGGGTCGAATTGGGCTCGTGGAAGGGCCGGTCCTTCTTCACGGTGGCCATGGGTCTGCCGCTCGGGTCGCGGCTGGTGGCGGTCGATTCCTTTGCGAGGGCAACCGCGGCACTTCCTTCGGTTCCCACCATGGATTGGGTGTGGGATCATTTCGTCGCGGTCCTCCACGGCGTACGGAAACTGCGAGAAGACCTGGCTCTGCTCGTCCAGCGATCGGACACCGCGTCGGCCGGCCATCTGTTCGCCGATCGCTCGGCGGATGTGATCTTCTTCGATGCAGACCACTCGCGTGACGGACTCGCACGAGACATCGATGCCTGGTTGCCTAAGCTCAAGGCGGACGGGCTGTTGTGCGGCCACGACTACAACCCCGGCTTTCCCGACGTCGTTGCGCTGATCGATCAGCGGTTTCCCCGCCGCGTGATCGTCCCGGACACATCGATATGGCTCGCCTCCGGGGCTTCCTCCTGATGCGGACGGTCGGGGCGGATGCGGGAGGACTTGCCCAGCAGCGGCACGGCAAGCTCGGCCCGATCTTAATGGAAGTCGCGCGACTGCGAGGTCAGTTCTTCCATCCGGCCGGAGAGGTCTTCCAGACGCGAGGCAAGAACGTGGATCACAAGGCCCTCGCACTGGAGTCGTCCGTGGGCCAGGAGGACGGTGGCGCCGAGGGCGGCCGCGCGGAACTTCTTCCACACGTCGGGCCGGACAAGGAGGTTTGCGGTCCCGGTTTCGTCTTCCAGAGTGACGAAGGTGATCCCCTTCGCCGTGCCCGGCCGCTGACGCACCAGCACAATCCCCGCAACCCGGACCGGCTGCCCGTTGGGCCACGTGGCGAGCCTCTCCGCCGGCACCACGCCCATGGCCTCCATACCTTTGCGCAAGAAGCCCATCGGATGACCACGCAAGGAAAGGCCCGTCGTGCGATAATCGGCAAGGACTTCTTGCGCGGGGGACATTGGCGGAAGAGGAACCTCTTGGGGAGATGGGGGGATATCCAATTGCGAATTGCAAATATCAAATTGCAAATTGGGGGACGAGGGTCGAGACGGATGGGCAATGGCCGCCCTTTCCTCTTCTCGCGTAACCAACTTACGGGGCTTTCCACCCGCGCGTAACTCCTGAAGTTCGCCTTCAATTTGCAATTTGCAATTTGCAATTTGCAATCTGCAATCTTCCTTCCTGTCGAAAAGTGGCAATCGCTCTTCCTTAGGCCCCTGTGCGAGAGCATCCCACAGTGCTCTGCGGCGCTCGAGCCCGAGCGACTCGAAGGCCCCGGCCTTGGCCAGCCGGACGATCACCGCACGGCCAAGGCCCGTGCGCCGGGCGAAATCTTCCACCGAGCGGAACGGCCCCGCATCCCGCGTCTCTTCGATCCGCCGGGCATGGACCTCGGAGAACCCGGCCGCCATGCGGAAGCCGAGACGCAGGGCGACGGATGAATGATGAGTGATGAATGATGAATGATGAAGGACGCACGGCGCTCTTCTCGATTCATCATTCATCATTCTGCATTCATCATTCTCCTCCAGCGTGCAGTCCCAGCGGCTGAAGTTCACGTCGACCGGCCGGACCTCGACGCCGTGCTCCCGGGCGTTGCGAACCAACTGGGCGGGGGCATAAAAACCCATGGGCTGGCTGTTCAAGAGCGCGGCTGTGAACGCCGCGGGATAGTGGCACTTCAGCCACGCCGACACGTAGACCAAAAGCGCGAAGCTGGCGGCGTGCGATTCGGGGAATCCGTACTCGCCGAACCCACGAATCTGGCGGAACACCGCGTCCGCATATTCCGGCGTCAGGCCGCTGGACCGCATCCCCTCGAGAAGCTTCTTGCGGAACTGGTCGATCACCCCCGGCCGCCGCCAGGCCCCCATGGCGCGGCGCAACTGGTCGGCCTCGCCGGGCGTGAACCCGGCCGCGACCACGGCCAGACGCATCGCCTGCTCCTGGAAGAGCGGCACCCCGAGCGTCTTTTCGAGCACCTCGCGGATCGCCTGGCTCGGGTACGTGACCGGTTCCTCCCCGTTGCGCCGCCGAAGGTACGGATGGACCATGTCGCCCTGGATCGGCCCGGGACGCACGATCGCCACTTCAATCACCAGGTCGTAGAAGCGTCGCGGCTTGAGCCGCGGCAGCATGCTCATCTGGGCGCGGCTCTCGATCTGGAACACGCCCATCGTGTCGGCCCGCCGGATCATCGCGTAGACCTCAGGGTCGTCGGCGGGGATGTTGGCCAGGGTCAGGGGAAGAGGGGCCAGGGTTCGGGGTTCAGGGGGCGGGGATCGGAGGTCGGAGTTCGGAGACTGGAGTTCGGAGGTTGGAGGTTGGAGGTCAGGGACTAGGGGTAGAACATCCGGCTTCTGCGTCGCGGTTTCTACATTCTCTGATTCACTACGTGCAGTCTCCTTCCTGAACCCTGAACTCTGAACCCTAAACCCTAGCCCCTGACCCCCGACCCCCGACCCCTTCTCCGCTCCGTAGTGCTCCGCGATCAAATCGAAACAGCGATGGATCGCCGACAACATGCCCAAGGCCAGGCAATCGACTTTGAGGATGCCCAACTCGTCGAGGTCGTCCTTGTTCCACTGGATGACCGTCCGGTCGGGCATCGCCGCGTTTTCGATCGGCACCAGTTCGCACAGTTTTCCCCGGGTCATCACCATGCCGCCGGTATGCTGCGAAAGATGCCGGGGAAAGCCGACCAACTGGCCGACCAGCTCGATCAACTGCCGGCCCACGACGCCCTCGGGATCGATACCCACCTCGCGGCAGCGGCACGAAAGGGGATTAGGGATTGGGGATTGGGTGCTGGGGATTGAGGATTCGGAATCGGCCCCTCGAATCCCTGGTTCCCGATCCCTAATCTCTTCCCCGTGAAAATGCTCGATGCTCTTGGCCAAGCGATCGACACAGTCCGGCGCAAGCCCGAGGGCCTTGCCCACGTCGCGCACCGCGGACCGCGGCCGGTACGTAATCACCTCGGCGGTCATTCCGGCCCGGTCGCGCCCGTACTTCTCGTAGAGATATTGAATCACTTCCTCCCGGCGCTGGTGCTCGAAATCGACGTCGATATCGGGAGCCTCGTTCCGTTCGCGGCTCACGAAACGCTCGAACAGCACGTCCATCCGCTCCGGATCGACCGAAGTGATCCCGAGGCAATAGCAGACCGCCGAGTTGGCCGCCGAGCCGCGCCCCTGGCAAAGGATCCCCCGCCGCCGGGCAAAGCAGACCAGGTCCCAAACCGTAAGGAAATACGCCTCGTAGCGGAGTTCCCCGATCAGGGCCAGTTCGTGCTCGATGAGCTGCCGGACCTTTAGCGGTATGCCGCCGGGATAACGCTCCTTTGCCCCGGCCCAGGCGAGCTGCGTAAGGTACTCCATCGGCGTCATGCCTGTCCCCTTTTCCGTCGCCTTTTCCGGCGGTGCGAATTCTTCGGGGTATTCGTAGCGCAACTCGTCGAGCGAAAACCGCACTCGGTCGGCCACTTCGAGCGTGCGCCGCACCGCCTCGGACGCCCGGGCGAACAGCGAGGCCATGGCCTCGGGCGATTTCAGATAGCGTTGGGCGTTCGGAAAGAGGTGTTCGCGGGCCTCGACGACCGTGCATCCGAGCCGGGTCGCGGTCAGCACGTCGTGCAGAGCCTGGCGTTCCGCAGCGTGATAATGCACGTCGCCGGCCGCCACCAGCGGCACCCCCGCCTCGCGTGAAATCGCGAGCAAGTCGTCCAAATCCCTCGCATCGTCCGCCCCCTGGTGCAACTCCCCCAGCAGATAGCAGCGATCCCCGAAGACCGTGCGATACTTCCGGAGACAAGGGGTTAGGGACCGGGGGTTAGGGTTCAGGGTTCGGGGGTCAGGGCTCAGGGTTCGGAGGTCAGGGTTCAGGGTTGCGCGGCCAGGCCCACGGGCTCCCGTTTCGGCAATTTGATATTTGCAATTTGCAATTTGCAATTTGCAGTCTTCTACCTGAACCCTGAACCCTGAACCCTGAACCCCAACCCCCTGCCCCCTCGCTCCTCTCCCAGCCACCACGCACGCCAGAAGTCCTTGGGAGAACTCCGCCACGTCGGTGAAGCAGAGGCAGCACTCCCCTTTTTCCGCGCGGCGGCGTCCTCGGGTAATGAGGCTGGCCAGGCGTCCGTAGGCCGCCCGATCGGTCGGAAGGAGGACGACGGGCAGGGCATCCTCGGGCGTGATTTCGGCCCCCACGAGCAATTTCAGCCCCGACGTCTTGGCCGCCGCATGGGCCCGGACCACGCCCGCCAGACTATTGCGGTCGGTGATCGCCAACGCCGCATATCCCAGCTCCGCCGCCCGCTGGACCAGTTCGTCCGGGTACGACGCCCCTTCCAAAAACGAGAAGTTTGTCTTGGCGTGAAGTTCCGCGTAGGATAACGGTGGCATGGCCCCGGCCTGCCGATTGGCTACGGGCGAGCCACGATCGCCGCCGCCCAGTTACTTTTTCCGGGCGGGTGGATCGAGACCTTTCCCCCAACCGGCACATCCTGATTCGGCCCCCATTCGCCCGAATCGATGTTGATCCAATAGGCGATCCTCGGGCCGCTCACTCCGGACAAATCAAGTTGCACCTCCCCGCCCGCGGGAAAGTACAGGGCATAGGCGCGCCCCTTGTCGGCGGCCAGGTAGGCTTCGTTGGGCTGCCGGTCCGAGAGCAGCTCGTTGGCGGGCGTCACTGACCACAACGGGATCTTGGATTCCAGCTTCCTCGCCGCCCGGATCGCGGCGACCGCCTTGTCGTTCAGTCCCAGGCCCGAATCGGGCCTGTGAAATCGCATCGAGGCGGCACCGGCAAGGAGGTGTCGCCAGAAGCGTTCGATGCCGTCCTGGTCGGTGTGGCCAAACTTGTTGCCGGTCGCCCCGTAGGTCTTGGTCGTATTCATCGGCCGGGGGTGTTTTGCCAGGTAATTGCGGACGTACAGGAAATTGTCCCAGTGCTTCTGGCCCTTGTTCTGGTTGTTCTGCGACACGTCGACGAAATCGTACAGTTCCGGGTGATCGAACGTTCGCTTGTGGCGCGCGGCGGTCAGGTCCCAGTCGTCCCACATCTCCGTCACGCAGACCTTCTTGCCCTGCCTGGCCGCCCGGTCCTTGACGAATCGGGCCCAGTATCGGCCCCACTCCTCCTCGCCGTTGGTTTCGTTGTCCATGCAGTAGAGGATGTGGTCATAGCGGAGCGTGCTGTCGAGCATCTTGTCGACGAACCGCATCTGGTACGGCAAGACGACACGGTTATTCCGCTGCTTCGGAGTGGTGAAGAAGAACGGCTGCCGGTTCCGGCCCGGGTGGTCGGGATAGCGCTCCGCAAAGCCCGATTCCTGGTACGTGTAGTTGACGTTGTTCTTGGGGTTGTACGGGTGGATTTGCCAGCGGTTGCCGCCGCCGCTGTCGGTGTAGTCGAAGCGGTCCCAGATTTCGATCTGCACGACGATGCCGCGCCGGCTCGTCTCGCGCAGCATGCGATCGAACCGGGTCCAGTATTCGTCGTTCCAGGCGCCCAGATCGTACTTGCCGCCTTCGAGCTGCTTGAACGGATAGACCTCCCAGCCGCGGTCTTTCCGGTCGCTCATCGTGTTGCGGATCACGTTACCGCCCGCCGCGGCCAGCCGGTCCAATTGCGCGATCAACTCCTTCTCGGGCCATTGAAAGAGGTTGTCGTCGTCGCTCCCGCCGAGCAGCAGGACCGGTTTCCCCCGGTAGCTCCAGTACCACGGATTCTCGCTCCAGGGCTTCAGCGGGGGCTCCGAGGCGACGGTGCTGGAGACCCCGCAGATCCACGCCGCGAACAGGCCCAGAACGCAAGCGCAAGTCTTCATTGCCGATGTCTCCTTCTCGCTGCAATGATGTGCAAGAAGCTCCGTAACCGTTTACGGGCCGGGGAGTGGCTCATTCTGCGGACCGCCAGCGCGTAGCCTGACGGGCGAGAAATGTGCCAGTCCGCAGGGAACGGTTGCCTGTTCGCCTACCCGTTTTCGGATTGACGCTGCCGCCACTTTGCCAATGACATCCGCCACGTGTTTGCGCACCATATCGACAAATGCATCGCCCAACCCCGGTGAACGACGATCGCACCAGGCCGCAGCCTCGCGCACATCGCAGTCGAAAAGGGAATGGTATCGGAGGTGCTTAGCCACTGCGTTGCTCGATGCGACGCCATGTTTCCTCGTGCGATAGCCCAAAGGATGGGTCGCGCATCTCATCACGACGCCGAGCCGCTTCGCGGTCAAGCCAATCCGGCAGCGGGATGGCCTCAGTCGATTCACCAAGATCGTCCCAGAGGATCTCTACCAGACGCAGCTTCTCGCTGGGGGCGAGTGATCGAATGGCGTCGACATCAATGGACATGATCCGGCTCCTTTTACGACGGATTCACCAAAGAGAATCCTACAGAATTATCCGCAAGCGGCGAGGGGCCGTCAAGCATCGCGCGTCCTCTTGCCACCAGTGCCGCCCGCCTTTCTCCTAATCCCTAATCCCTAATCCCTTCTTCACTCAAAGCTCCCCTGCAAGAACCACCGGCCTTCCTCCAGGCTGCGGAAGAGCCAGAAGCGGTGGCCGGTGGTGGTTTCCACGCGGTAGTAGTCGCGCGCGATCGGACGGCCCCGCCACCAGCCGGTTTCGATCCGCTCCGGTCCCCAACTCCGCGCGATCCGGTGCTCCTGACCGTGGAAACGGAAGCAAAACGGAGGCCCCTCGGGCATGACCGAAATCGCGGCCAGCGCGATCGGTTCGCGCAAGAGCCGCAAGGGTCGGGCTGGGTGGTACGCCCAGACTCTTTGATGGGCGTGGTGAATCCCGTGGGGGCTCTGCCTCGCCCTTCGTTCCTCAGGGCGAGCCACCCCGTCGTTTTTTGCCGAAAGAGGCTTCCGGCACTTTTTCCCGCCACCCACCAGCGAATCGTAGCGGCAGGCCAATTCCGGCTGGGCCTCGGGAACGAGCCGGGGCCGCAGCACCGCGTTGCGGCCGAGCCGGCCCGCAAGCCGGTCGATCAGGACGGCCAGCAGCCGTGGGCGACTGCGGGCCGAGCCGTCCGCAAAAAGCTCTTCCTGGCGGTGATTCAACGGGCCCGTCAAAGCAGCCTCGATCGTGACCGCCGTCACGGGCGATGGGATCGAAAGCCGCTCCAGGTGCATGGCGATCAATGGGTTCAAGTGGCGGGGCGACGCGGAGGGCTGGAAAAGTCCCACCGTGAACGGCACGGTTCCCGACTGGCAGTCCAGCCGGCATTCCAATCGCACGGCCCCGCGCCCGCACCGGACCAGCATCTCCGCGACCCGGTCTACCAAGCGCTCCAGCACCAGCAATACGGCCTCCCGGCTCGCGGTCGGATACTCCAGGGTGTGCCGGGCGTCGAACCTCGGAGGCAGCGGGACGACGGGGATCGGCTCCTCCAAGCGGCCCACGGCCTGGTCCCACCGCTCGAGCAGCCGAGGGCCGAATCGGCAATCCAACTCCTCCCGGGGCAATAACTCCAATTGCCCGACCCGAACGATCCCCAACGAGTGCAAGAGGTCGACGATTTGCCCGGGCAAACGCAGGGCTTCGATCGGAAAGGGGCAAAGCGCGTCGGAGGTTTGGCCGGGCGAGATTCGGCAGAGGGAGGACTGCAAATTGTCAATATCAAATTGCAAATTGTAAATATCAAATATCAAATTGCAACTTACAGATTGTCCGTTCCCATGCTCTTCAACTTTCCCGTTCCCACGCTCTGCGTGGGAACGGACCCGGGGGACGCTCTGCGTCCCCTCTGGTTCGGGCCGCGGAGCGGCCGGGATGTGCGTTCCCACGCAGAGCGTGGGAACGAGGTGAGAGGGCGTGGGAATGCGGGTGTTTTCAATTTGATATTTGATATTTGCAATTTTCAATTTGCTATTTGCAGTGTGATAGTTGCAATCCCCGAACCTCGCCGCGGCCCAGGCGGCTCCGAGCGTGTCGGCGATCGCGAGGCGGACCGCAAATCCGCGTTCGGCAAAATCGCACGCTACTTTCTCAGCCAGCGCTGCCTCACCACCGAAGAGATGCTCCAGGCCGGTAATGTCCAGGAAGAGACTCTCGGGGGCAGGAGAGTCTTCCACTCCGACGGCCGGACTGAATCGCTGGCACCAGGCAGCCAACCCCAAGAGCGTCTCGCGATCGGCGTAGGGATCAGGAGGGCCGGCGTGCGGAGTCGACATAGCAAATTGAAAATTGCAAATATCAAATTGCAAATGGAAAACATCTCTCGTTCTCACGCTCTGCGTGGGAGCACACCCGGGGGCCGCTCCGCGTTCCTTCTCGTCCGGGCCGCAGAGCGGCCCGGACGTGCGTTCCCACGCAGAGCGTGGGAACGAGGTGAGAGAGCGTGGGAACGAGGTTACTCCTCTCCCCACTCCCTTCTCCCCACTCCACTCTCCCCTCTTCCTTCCCCTCCCGCCCTCACGCTCCGGCCGCGCGGCGGCGCGACGCTGGGCGGGCCACTGGGGAAGCCAGATGCAAAGGATACGTTTCATCGTCGAGTTCCACTTCCACGCTCCTGCCGCTGGTTCCCCCGCGGCCGTGGAGCAATTCGACCTTGAGCCGGCGCGGGGCGTGCGGGTCCACGGTCGGGAGCGGCTCGACCCCAAGC
>Ga0067045_1028038_pt1 | contig 45540 bp, 45 predicted proteins | sample TerdegcTABiofilm_FD_59184 | JGI IMG/M metagenome (GOLD analysis project Ga0067045, IMG submission 59184) | Combined Assembly of (Gp0054472, Gp0054536) Wastewater bioreactor microbial communities from Singapore -Terephthalate degrading...
GCTCTGATTTTTTAAGAGATGGAATTGAGTTTTAAAGATTGAAGATTTGGCATTGTAAAAAAGGAATAGCCCGCTGATCTTCGCTGACTGCGTAACGCTGATTGGCTCTGATTTTTAAGAAATGGAATAAAGCTTTGACACTGCAAAAAAGGAATAGCCCGCTGATTTTCGCTGACTGCGTAACGCTGATTGGCTCTGATATTTAAAAAGATAAAATCAGATAACAACATATTATAAATAAAGAATTTTCTTGTTGTTAATTTTACAAAAATGCAACGTTAGAATATTCAGGATAATATTAATCAACCGAATAAATTTTTTAGTTTATAAATACAAAAGAGAGGAAAATAAATTGACGAGAAAAGAACTAAACTTAGCAATTTTTGAGGGAAAGGCAGATAAAGTTCTGTGGCAACCAAGATTAGAAACATGGATAAGCCACCATCGCCATTATGGAACATTACCCGAAAGATATAAAGACCTTGACTATTTTGGAATCTATGATGCGCTTGGAGCCTCCGTCAGATATGCTGCTTCTGCTGGAATTGAGGGCTATTCGGACTCTACAGACGTAGAATATGGCGCAGAGCAAAAAGATGGCTACTATATAACTACAGTCAAAACGCCTAGTGGAAAACTTGAAACCATTTATCAAGACGTCTGGGTGAATGGTGAACTTAGGAATCGCAGAATAGTCGACTTTCCTGTAAAAACACCAGAAGGTTTGAGAGTCATAACTGATCTTGTTGACCGTCAGCAATTCAGAGCAAACAAAGAAGCATTTCAAAAGGCAGCAGATGCTGTTGGACATCGCGCAGAACCTACGATATTTTTATCAAGCTCTGGTTTCACAGAACTTATCAAAAATCACTGTGGGTTATTACATACATATTATCTTCTTACCGATTATCCTTCAGAAGTAGAGGCATATCTTGAGGCGTGTGATCGTCGAGATGATAGAATGATTGATGCAGCGTTAGAATTGCCATGCAGAATATTTAACCTTGGCGATCATGCGACAAATGAGTTTACACCTCCGCCAATTCTGAAAAAATATCTGCTTCCGAGATGGCAAAAAATCAGCGATAGGCTACACAAACATAATCGCTTTGTCCATACTCACTGGGACGGAAACTCTGTTACAATGCTCCCATATCTATTGGAAACAAGGCTTGATGGCGTAGAAGCATTGACTCCAGAACCAATGGGAGATATGACACTTGAGCAGATCAAGGATGCTGTCAAAGACAAAATGGTTGTCCTCGATCTAATCAGGGCAATTGACTTTTTGCCAAACTTTCCTATGGACGAAATGCTTGATTTTACAAAGAAAGCGATTGATATGTTTGCACCAAAACTGATACTAGGCATATCTGACGAAATATCACAGGTGGGACAGATAGAGAAAGTCGAAGCAATATCGGAACTTGTTGATAAAATATGTGGTCTTGCTGATTAGGAGGACTAAATGAATAGCTCTCAGAAAATACCTTATGCAAGTGTCAAATTTCATAACGGGACGCCAACTTTTTTCCTTGATGGTGAACCGACATTCTATTCTGCATTATGGTTGACTACATTAACATCAGGGACTTGGAACGATACAGAATTAGTCAAGCGATATGCTGAAAATACTGATATACATATATATGCCTTTGATGTCGGCGAGGCATGGTACGGACCAAATCAAAACACATCAGGACATTTTGATTTTACTCCAATAGATGCGAAATTTAATAATATCATCGATGCTGATCCAAAGGCGCGCTTTCATCTGCGTATCGGTTTGGAAAGAAATGCCACTTGGTGGCAGGAGATTTATCCGCAGGAATGCGAAGTTACATCGACAGGTATTCAATATCAACAGTCGTTTGCATCAAAGGTCTGGCGTGATGAAGCAAAGGATTTTTTGAGAGCATTTGCAGAACATATAAATAAAATGGGCATGTCTGAAAGAGCTATTGCGTATCAAGTCGGTGCAGGGCATACAGGCGAATGGTGCAAGCGAAATTCGTCTATGGCAAATCCATGCGGAGACTACAGCGAACCTATGAAAAACCATTTCAGAAACTGGCTTTTAGAACGCTATGGCAATGTTTCTTCATTAAGAAAGGCATGGAACAGCGATTTTGTTACTTTCGAAAATGCAGAAGTGCCAACAGAAGCTCAGCAACTAAATGCAATAAATTTTACATTCCGAGATCCAAAGCAAGAGCAAAATGCGATTGACTATTACCGATGCCTTGCAGAATTATGCGGAGATTTAGTTATAGATTTTTGCCAAACAGTTAAATCCGCAACTGATGGGATGAGCATGGTTGGAGCATTTTATGGATATATACTCGAAATGTCATGGAACTCTTGCTTTTTTTCAGAATGGGGGGAAAGATGGACAGAAGGAGATTATAGCACACTCCAAAGAAGCGGTCATCTTGGCTTGGGAAAGGTGCTTAATTCCTCTGATGTTGATTTTCTCGTAAGCCCTTATAGCTATGGATTTCGTGGTATCGGTGGACACGGTCCCAGCATGTTGCCATCGGAGTCTGTTCGCCTTCATGGCAAATTATATATCTACGAAGAAGATTCACGCCTTCATGTTGGGCAATATCATACTACCTATGGCAGAGCAGATAATCCAGAACAAACTAAGGCTATTCTGCGCAGAAACTTCTCATATATCGTTACACATGGTCAAGGCGTATGGACTTTCCCCTATGAAGATGAGGGGATCTTTGACGAGATAAAAACCTTTAAGCAAAAAGGTGATCTTACAATTGAATCGGATAGGTCGTCTATTTCTGAAATCGCCGTTATTGTTGATGATGAGAGTTTTATTTATGAATCAAACAATAACGGTCTTGATGTTTCGCTAATTTTTCATCAACATTTACAGGGCTTGCCAAGAATAGGCGCGCCTTATGATGTATATCTGCTTGATGATCTGCTAAATGGAAATCTAAGGTCCTATAAACTCTATATATTTCTTAATTCTTTTTATTTGGACAAAGATCGCCGAAATAAGTTAAAAAGTGTTTTGTGCAAGGATAACCATGTCGCTTTGTGGATCTATGCGCCCGGCTACATTGACGAAGAGGCTTCTCTTGAAAATATGTCCGATTTGACAGGAATTAAGTTCGGTATGGGGAAACAGCCCTGGAGTTCATTTAGTCATATAACAAATTTCAGCCATCCTATAACAAAAGGACTTCCGCAGGATATATTCTGGGGGACAGAAAGGCTTATTTCACCACATTTTTACATTGAAGATAAAGAAGCGATAATATTGGGTCAAGTAGTATATTCTCAAGGAAGTTGCGTCCCTGGGATAGGTGTTAAGGCATTTTCAGAATGGACATCAGTATATATTGCATCGCCAAATATACCTGCATCGGTTCTGCGAGGCGTTGCAAAATTTGCCAATGTGCATATCTATAACGAAGATGGCGATATAATATATGTTTCGCAGAATCTTTTTGGTATCCATACTGTATCAGGTGGAATGAGGACATTTCTATTGCCCAAAAAAGCCAAAAAAGTATATGATATGTTCGATGAAAAAGAGATTATTTGCGATTCAGATAGCTTCCAAGTAAAGCTAGAGCCAACATCATCAAGGCTTTTTTATATAGAATAACAAAGCTATTGGATATAAAGAAGAAGAAGTTTTTTCAAAATCGTAAGGAATTTGCTATATGAGTTCATTGGAAAGAAAATTAAATAAACATGACATAAAAAGAATATTGAAAGAGCATAGAGATATTCTGGATAAATATAAGGTAAAAACCATCGGGCTTTTTGGCTCTTATGTAAGAGATGAGCAGAGAGAGGATAGCGATATTGATCTGCTTGTTGATTTTGATGAAAATACATACAGCAACTTTATAAATCTGATTTTTGAGTTAGAAGACCTGTTTGAGAAAGAAGTCACAGTTGTCAGTGAAAAAGATTTATCTCCTTACATTCTCCCATATGTGTTGAAGGAAGTCGAGCAAATTGAAAGATAACAGCGTTTTTATAAGACATATACTCGATGAAATGGATTATATTATCCGTAAAACGAAATTTATCAGCTATGAAGATTACGTTGATGATGAAACTTTAAGAAAAGCAATAGAACGAAGCCTAGAAATCATAGGCGAAGCGACAAAAAATATTTCAGACGATTTTAGGAAAAAATATCCTGATGTCAAATGGAGAGAATTGGCAGGATTAAGAGACAAGCTTATTCATAATTATTGGAGAGTAAATAGCGAAAGAGTGTGGGATATTATAAAAAATATGATTCCAGAAGTTGAGAAAAAGCTAAAAGAAATATTAAAAAATAGTTACAGATCGCATAGCCAAAGCTAATATATAATCCATCTCAAAAAATATAAAATATAGTAAAAAATCATGAATGAAAACAACTCCAACAAAGATTCAATTCGATGGTATACTATCGTTATCGGGATAATACTCCTTCTAATAAATACCTACTGGATATTTATGGGAAGCGAGGTTTGGCATTCGACACAACTTACGATTGCATCGCTTTTTTTCAATGCGGTCTTTACTCTCTTAATACTCATTATCATAAATCTGGCTATACAGCGATTTGCACCAAATCACGCCCTTAGACAATCCGACCTGTTAATGATCTACACAATGATCGTCATGCTTTCGACAATAAGCGGTCATCCTATGATGGGCTACTTATTACCTGCAATTGAGCATCCGTTTTGGTTCGCAACTCAGGAAAACGAATGGGAACAACTTTTTGGGAGTCATCTTCCGACATGGCTGGTTGTGCATGATAGAGACGCCCTGCAGGGGTATTTCGAGGGGAACTCAACCCTGTATACTATGAAGCACCTTCAAGCATGGTTAATGCCTGTTTTGTCCTGGTCTGCATTTATAATTGCGCTTTGGCTTGTGTTGATGTTCACAAGTGTTTTATTAAGAAAACAATGGATGGAAAACGAGAAACTCAGTTATCCAATCGTCCAATTACCATTGGCAATGACAGCAGACCCCAAAAGGTTCTTTAAGAATAAATTTATGTGGATCGGATTCGCTATTGCAGGAAGTATCGATATATGGAACGGGTTTAGCTTTATTTTTCCAACATTGCCTATGATTCATGTGAAAAATCATTATATCGGTCAGTTTAGCTCACGACCTTGGAATGCAATGGGCGGGATCAATACATCGTTTTATCCGTTTGTTATCGGGATCATGTTTTTTACCCCACTTGATCTATCGTTTTCATGCTGGTTTTTCTATGTTTTGCAGAAGTTTCAATGGATGTTTGCCAGCGTTTTTGGATTAAGAGATATATATCCCTATGAACAATCACTTGGTGCTTGGGTTGCTCTCGGTATTATTCCCCTTTGGATGGGACGAAGATTCTTTGTTCAGGTCATTCGCAAGATATTGGGTATGAAAAGTTCTGTTGACGATTCATTAGAACCTGTCAGTTACCGAACCGCCACATTTGGAATTATGGCAGGATTGCTTTTTCTGGGATTTTTTTGTTATCAGATGGGTATGTCTTGGTGGGTCATTCTAATATATCCCCTAATCTATTTTCCAATGGTTTTAGGCATAACAAGAGCAAGGGCAGAGATAGGTCCCCCTGTCCATACGCTTATATATATCGATCCGGGGCGTGTGCTTGTCACTTTGTTTGGCACTCGAAGTCTTGGCATTAATAATTTGACATCATTTACATTGCTTTATCCCTTTAATAGATGCTATCGCGCTAACCCTATGCCTAGCGAACTTGAGGCATTTCGTATAGCAGAACGCTCAGGCATCAATAATAAAAAGCTAATGATGGGAATGGTATTAGCCATTATATTGGGAGTTATAGTAACGTTTTGGGTATATTTGCACGTCCTTTATAAAATGGGCGCTGCAGGAAAGGCACGTGGCTGGCTTGTTTATATGGGCTGGGAAACATATAATCGCCTTCAATCATGGGTAACAGATCAAAGGATGCCTAACTATACAGAGTCATCAGTCATGTTGGGTGGATTTTTATTCACTTTGTTACTTATGGTTATGAAGATGAAATTTATCTGGTGGCCCTTTCATCCTGCGGGATATGTAATGGCAGCAGCGGAGGGATTAGGGTATTTCTGGTTTGCTGTATTCGTTAGCTGGGCTATTAAGTTTGTAATAATGAAGTTTGGCGGGGCAAGGAATTTCCGTAGAACCGCACCTATCTTTTTGGGACTCATATTAGGCGATTATACTCTCGGATGCCTGTGGAGTATAGTTGGATTAATATTGCAAATGCCAACTTATGGAGTCTGGCATTAATCACTAAGCATATTAAAACATCAATTGGTTAGGAAGCATTTGATAACAAAGCTATATATGTGTTATAATGAATTTATAAGAAGTTTTAAAACGAGGAAAAAATATGAGTTTATTCGAAGATAATCTTGCTGAGATAGAAGGACTAAGCCAAAGAGGACAAACTCTAAGCATAGTCGATCTTATAAACGCCAATACGATTGATGTTGATATGTCCGCTTTTTGTCTTTATGCAGTATCAAACGGGGCATCATTTCTAACATCAGCGCGCCCCGGAAACGCAGGTAAAACAACTCTTATGGCATGTTTATTGACATTTTTGGCTTCTGATGTTCGCATAGTCCCAACAGCCAATCCATCTGTAATTAGTATGATGCAGGCTCCCATAAGAGATCAAAAACTATGTATCCTCAGCCATGAGATAGGCTCAGGGCATTGGTTTGGATATATATGGGGAAAGCATGTAGGGCAGTTTTTTAATTTAATGAACGAAGGACATCAAATCGCATCCTGTATACATGCGGATACTTTGCCAGAAATGCACGATATACTTGTATCCAAAGAATTGGGTGTAAATGAAAGAGATTTTGCAATGCTTGAACTCATATTATTTATGAAATTAATACGAGAATCCTATGGATACAAAAGACGGGTTTCAGCAATATATGAAAGGGATTACGAAAAAGGCAAACACCATCTTTTATACTCTTGGGACGAAAAAACAGATACATTTATTAAGCATGGTGATTCTACCTTACTTAATGAGATGGCAAAAACAAAATCTATTCAACAGGTATCAGATGAAATTCAAGAAAGTAAGTTTTTTATCGAAAGTCTTGTAAAATCTGGAATAACAAATTTTCGTGATGTTAGAAAAATGGTTTTGGGGAGGAAATAGCCCATGCAATATAAAATGCTATTATTTTCAATAATTATCGCTTTATTAGTTTGTATAAGCATAAATGCCAAAGTGCCTGATTGGGTAAGAAACCTTGATAGTAGCCAAAAATATCCATCTAAATCGTATCTAACAGGCTTCGGAGTCGCTACTGGCGAGATTGCAGAAGCGACAGGTATTGCACAAGAGATCGCAAGGGGCGAAATCGCAAGGATAATAGTTGTCAGTATTAATAGTATGCTTACTGCGGTTAAAGAAGAAAAAAATGAGCAATATTCACAAGAATTTAGCTCAATAACGCAAAGTTCATCATCATTACAAAACATAAAAGGTCTTAATATTGAAAAATTTGTTGAAAGTGAGAAAGATCAATCAACGGTATATGCACTTGCCTATGTTAGTCGTGCAGACCTAAAAAAGTTATATACAAAAGAAAAACAGGACTTAATAAAGCAAATTAATACTATAATCGCCGATGCACAATCCTATGAGAACGCCTCTGAGGTTATGGATGCAGTAACGAAATATCTCAGCTTATATCCCCTTTATGAAAGGTTAAAAGAGGCAGAAACAGTGCTTGTTGTTATAGGTGGATCAAGTATCGAAGATGCTTTTGGCGAACTTGATAAAGAAATCGGAGTTAGTAGTAATGCGCCGATAATGACCCAAACGGAAGTTGCAATCAAAGTAGATCGGCTGCTTTCTGAGTCGCTAAACTCCCTAACTGATATAGCAAGGTCTGTGGTTCTAAGGCTTGCAAAACAGCTCAGCACCCCCACAGAAAAAATGCTGGTTGTTCCATTAACATATCAAGATACAAAGATGGGAAGCTCATTTTCACGACAATTTAGAGCAGAAATAGAAAACCAGTTTATACAAATAGCTAATTGGAAAATAGCAGAACAACTGCAATCTTTTAATCCAAAGTCGTCACAAATCATGCGAGATATGATAAAGGATTCGGGTGCAAATTTGATCTTTTCTGGGACATACTGGGAAAGAGATAACGAAGTAAAATTGATGGTTAATATAAGGGATATAGATAGCGGAAAAGTTCTTGCAGGAACAGATTTATCCTTTGATTCTGCGATATTACCCAGTAATATCGAACTAAAACCAGAAAATTATGAATCTGCCCTTACTGCTCAGGGGGCTTTTAGCCAAGGCGAAATTGTTAGTAGTCAGTTGCGTGTAGAAGCATGGACAAATAAGGGAAATGACAATATAATGTATTCCGCAGGGGAAACAATGAAGTTGTTTGTTCGTGTAAATCGTGAGGCATATCTAAGGTTTTTGTATGTCCTTGCAGATGGTCGCTGGACATTGCTTTATGACGATTATTATATCGATAGATCAAAGGTTAATCAGGCAGTTGAGTTACCTATTGAATTTGAATGCGCTCCACCTTTTGGGGCAGAAATGCTGGTTGTGATCGCAAGAACAGAAAAATTTAATCAAATAGAAACAATAGAAGAAGATGGCTATTATTTTATCAATAAGGAACCTACTCTCCCTCAGGTAAAAGCAAGAAGCCTTGCATCGTTAATACGAAATGAAAGAGGTATGAAACCCAAAAAACAGTCAGCTTTAACCACGTTGAGCCAGAAAATTTTAAATGAACTTGAGCGCAATGAAATAACCGAGATGATCAGACAGGAATTTGATAATAATGGCATTTCACTTTCCCAAAATTCGAATATTTCAATGACAGAAGAAGGTATTGAATGGCTGATAAATGATATAGGAAATCAGCAAACATATCTGATAAAATTGGAAGACCAAAAACTAAATGTCTATAAAATACAGCAATCAGAAACTAAACTAATCATAACTACAATGGAGTGAAATGTTGATAATAAAAGTTGATTTACACGTTCATACCTCGCCTTGCTCTCGTGATTCGCTGATAGATGTTGACGAACTGCTGGAAACATGTGACTATAAATGTATTGATTGTGTAGCAATAACAGATCACGATGAAATAGAATGTGCTGTTAGATTACATGAACAAGCGCCCAAACGAATAATAATCGGTGAAGAGATACATACCACAGACGGTGAAATAATCGGATTATTTCTCAAAGACAGAATAGAGTCAGGGCTTTCTCCAAATGATACTGTGGACAAAATAAAAGAACAAGACGGGCTTGTTTATATACCACATCCTTTTGATAATATGAGGGCTTCTGTTCTCAAAAAAAAATCCCTTATGGAAGTATTGCCCAAGGTTGATATAATAGAGGTTTATAACAGCAGAAATGTTTTTCATTTGAGTAATTATCGAGCATTACACTTTGCCCAAGAAAACAAGATAATCGCAGGTGTTGGCAGTGATGCCCATAGCAATTTTGAGGTAGGACAGGCTTATGTAATGATAGAGGAATTTACTTCTCCAAAAGACTTTTTAGATAATCTTGCAAAAGCTGAATATAAAACACATAAAACACCAGCAATGTTTAATTTGGTAAATAAGATATATAAGATGGCTCGATCGGCAAAGAATAAACTCATTATTCATTAAAGGGATATATATGTCTGATTTTGGTATTTTTAAGATGAACAAAGAAGATATAGAGTGTGTGTTAGAAATAGAAAAAGAATCTTTTAGCTCTCCATGGAGTAAGTGGATTTTTGAAAATGAATTATCAAATAAAGATAGATCACATTTTTTTGTGGCAAAGAACGATAATGAAATACTTGGTTATATAGGTTTTTGGCTTGTATTTGATGAAGCCCATATTGTTAATTTAGCAGTTCGCAAAAGTTTTCGCAGATCAGGCATAGGGACATTACTTCTTGCTTCTGCCTTAATTATTGCAGATAGAATGGGAGCAAAAAAAGCGACCCTTGAGGTAAGAATATCAAATATTTCTGCACAAAAACTCTATGAGAAGTTTGGCTTTGAAATAATTTCCATAAGAAAAAAGTTTTATACGGATACTAATGAAGATGCTTATATCATGTGGATATATAAACTCGGCGACAAATTAGGCAAAATAAGAGAATTAGGACAAAACGCCCAAAACAAAATATTAACAAATGATCTAAATATAGAGATATAAGTAAACCTACTAACGTCTATATTTTTGCAATTTAATCATACTATATTATTATTGTAAACGGAGGGATAGTTATGAAATGGAAATTATTAAGTTCAGCTATTTTATTTGTGTTTATTATATCGATGATAGGTTGCACAACAACGATAATGTTTGAAGACCAATATGATGTTCGAATAGTAAATAGAACTGACGATACAATAAAAGTGAAATTTGATGATGGTTCTTATCGCCGTATAGATAAAGACGAAGTTCTTATTATATCATCAGTAAATTTTGGCTATCATAAGATAACTTATGAATGGGAATCAAGAAGCGGACGCAATGTTTATAAAGAAGTATATGAATTTAGTATTGATGCGGATTTTGAGATCGTGATTAGAGATGATACGGAAAATTCAATAATCATAATAGAGTATTAGTTGACCAGTCTAATATTTTATGTTATTCTTGATGGTGTAAATATCCTTAAATTTAAAAAAGGGACGCCATCATGAATACAAAAGAATTCTCAAAAAATTATAAAAAGGAAATCAGAAAGAATATTATATCGTTACGTGATTCATTAAGCAAGGACGATATAAAACTGAAAAGCGATATTATTAAAGGAAAACTATGGCATGTGATCGAGAAATATAATCCCAAATCAATCATGTTTTATATAGCTTTTGGTAGTGAAGTTAGGACTCAGGAAAGCATAAATAAAGCACTTGATAATGATTATATTGTCATTGTTCCTATATGTATAAATATTTCCTCATCTGATAAACATATTTTACCATCAAGGCTTTTAGATTTAGATTTAGAAGTTGAAGAAGGGACGTTTCATGTTCTAGAGCCTAAACCTGAATTTATAAGACCTTTTCCTCCAGAAAATATAGATTTGGTTATAGTTCCCGGGGTTGCCTTTGATGAGAAATGCTATCGCATTGGCTACGGCGCTGGCTACTATGACCGCTTTCTTCCTAAATGCACAAACGCAAATACCATCGCATTAGCCTTCGATATTCAAATCATTGATGACGTATTTCCTGCGTCATGGGATATTCCTGTCGACTGTATAATTACAGAAACAAGGATAATAGATAACGGGAAAGGCATTTTCCCGTAGAAAGGCGAAAAAATGGACTTAAATGCTTATACGCCAGAACATAGATTGGAACTAGAAAAACTACTTGATTCTAATAAATGGAAAAATGCAATCAAATCAGGACTTGTTGAGGATGTTAAGGCAAATAGACTAGAACCAAATAAACTAAGACCATTCATCGATACTGTTGTTAATCAACTTTTGGAATTTAATGAAGAAAGAGTGAAAAATCTGGTTTCAAAACAAGAAATGGATGAGAATCAAATACTTGATGAACTCGCCACATGGCCAGAGAATCTAAACGGTAAAGACCCAGAAATATCCTTTTTAGGATTAAATGTAACGCCTGAATGTAATTTTAAGCCAAAGTGCATATATTGTAATCAACCTTATGTCGAACCAAAAGTTGACCTTCAAGGCTGGAAAGATATTATCGCAGAAGCAACATCGAATGTCAACGGTGCAGGACCTTATATATACATAACAGGTGGAGAACCATTGATTTTAGGCGAAAAAATATGGGGTGATGATGGTCTTGTAAGATATGCAACTGAGCATGGTGCGGGAGTTAACATTAATACTAATGCAAGCCTTATTACTCCCGAAGTCGCATTATATTTTATTAAATCAGGACTCTCAAGGCTTCATATATCGCTTGATACTCCTGATAAGGAAATGCAGAATTATCTTTTGGGTGGAGATCGCTTTGATATAGTAATGGAAGGTATCTATAACATTCAGATTGCTCGTGATCTTGTTGGTGTTGGTTATCCTGTTATACATACAAATTGCGTCCTGACAAATAAAAACCTTGAGCATTTTCCGAGTCTTTTTGCCTTTATTCTGGAAAAGCACAAGCAGACAGGCGATAGAAGCGATCCATTTTTTAATGACCTTTTTATGCACGTTATTCCTGTTGGCGGTATTAGTAACAAACCCATAAGGCCAACAGAAGACGAATTTAAGAGATTCTATACTGAAATATGGGACACAGTTTGCCAGATGTGGAATGATTATCAAGACAAAATGGGAGTTCCAAGCGATAAACGTGGTTCATTATTTGGCTATTTCTCTAATCCGTTTATGCGAGTCAAGCATGAAGGCGGACTCGATGCTTATGCAAAGGTTTCAGCAGAAGGTGTTTATGGCTCACTTGCCCTATCAAGACATTGCTACGTTGCACCTACCCAAGCGGCATTTACACCAGAAGGGGATCAATACAGATGTGGGGCGCACGCAATACGCCATTCCTTACCAACAGGCAACATTAACGAAAGAAGTATGTTTGATAGCATAAAGGCAGGAATACCATCAACATCGGATTTGCCCAAACATGAGTATTGCTATGGTTGCGCTCTTGCAACATTATATATTAATCAGGCAGTAGAATCCAAACTAATAGAAAAAGCCAAAAATATCAAGAATTTGGCATCATAGGGAGGATAGAGGCATCATGAAAACTTACCTTGTGTTTAAGATTCAGGGCGAAAGCGACATAATAGAACCAGTGGGGAAATTACAGGCATCAACCGCACAGGATGCGATAAAACAGTCCTATAACATATATAAAGATGATTGGTTTGATAATGACTTTATGTTTAATGATGAGTGGACTATTGACGATGCGATGGCTGATGGAGGCATAACTGGCGGGGAGGATTCTGCTTTATTTGGCTATCTTCCAGAAATGGCAGATAGCTGGGTTGTAACAAGCGAAACTGAATATGCGGTCTTGGCTGTTGAGGAAATGCAGTTGATTTCTGCAATAATGAAAAGTATTAAGAATATCGTTAGCTAGTGCTTAAATGAATTAATAATATCGCTTCTTCTTTATGTTATGGACAGGTTTCTAAGCCTGTCCATTAATACCAAAGACTAATATGGCTGAATAAAAAGAAATATAGTTATTTTTTCATATCGCCCCATGTTGAAGCTAATTTGCTTTTAGGCTCAACAGGATTGAGAACTCCTTTCATAACACCATTAATTTCGTCAACAGATAAGACACGATTATAAAAAGCAACATCATCAATAACGAATTTTGCTGCTGGTCCGCCGTATGCAGGGGATTTACCAATGAAGAAGCTAAATGCCCCCTGATCAAATTTTGCTGGTATAGGTGCGCTGGCAACTTCCTTTCCGTTAACATAAGCAATTATCGATGCTTTATTGGTGTTTGTCGCACCAGCTATATGAAACCATTTGTTTTGGTCAAAGAAATCAGCGTTTTGGTTACCAGTTTTTGTAATTCCCCATGGGCCGAGGTTACCCGGATTATATCGCCAATGTATGCTTAATCCTTCTGGAGTAACCCATAGACCCGGTGATCTATCGCCGCCCGGTGCAGGCTTGGCTATGATCTGATCCCAACCGCCGCTAGCGGGTGCAGTGAAATTGATCCAAAAAAGCAAGGTATTATCCTGATATGTTTCCAATTCTTTGAAGGTTTTTACCTCCATTGTTTGATTTCCACCATCAATTCTCAAAGCACCAGTTCCGTTTTTCTTAACGTCTTTATCTATTTTTGCTCCTGATTGTAATTCGCCATCATGCCCACCACCAGACAAGTCCTTTGTATCGCCATCAAAGGTAAAATAAAGCATCAATCCATCCTTCGGAGCAGAAAAGGCAAAAGGCACTGCAAAAATTAAAAATATAGCCATAGCGGCTAAAATAATATATTTTTTCATTGTAAATCATACCCCCTAGATATTATAAATGAATATAAAAATATAGGCGCCCCTCAAGATATGACGCCTATACTTATTATCGATTTATACCTATTTTTTTATTGTCCCCCAAGTTGATGTGAGTTTATCGATAGTATTAACAGGGGTCAAACCGTCCATAAGAGCTATTACTTCCGCTGCGGTTAAGGCACGATCATATATCGCTAAGTCGTCAATTATAAATTTGGCAGCAGGTCCGCCATAAGACTTTGATTTTCCTACATATAGTCCAGCCATACCTTCACGTGCGCCCTGTGCAAATTTTTCAGGGACAGCTTTTTCTGCTACTTTTTTACCGTTTACAAAAGCTGTTAGTAAAGCTTTTGAAGTAACACCGACTATGTGATACCATACATTCTGCTCAAAGAATTTGGCATCCTGATCTCCAGTTTGGGTGATCCCCCAAAAACCAAGATTTCCGGGGTTATACCTATAATGTATGCTCAATCCCTCTGGTGTAACCCAAAGACCCGGTGATCTATCACTGTCGGGAGCCGCTGGATGAACAAGTATCTGATCCCAGCCACCACTAGCAGGTGCGTAGGTGTTGTCTGTGTAGGTTTCTAACTTTGCAAATGTCTCAACCTCCATCGTTTGATTTCCGCCGTCAATTTTCAAAGCACCTGCACCAAATTTTTTCGTTGTTACAATAGTTGCTCCTTCTTTTAGAATTCCGTTATGCCCCCCACCTGTTATATCTTCTACAACACCATTTTTCGCTGAATCAAAGTTGAAAGCGATGATTGGTCCACCAATTGCCCAAGCACCTGTGTTAAAAGCTATTAGCACAAAAACAAGTAACAAACAAATAAAAATCTTCATCTTTGTTTTCTCCTTATAATGTTATAACGATCTTATCTTTGTTGAATTCATATATTGAAACAGGAAATATAGCTTTTGATACACCTCCTTATGTTGCTTAAAAATATATATTATTATGTATTAAAATTGGTTAACTGAAATATCAAAAATTACTATAAAATAAGTAGTGTATGTTGTCAGGAGGAAAATGGGGCAAATTATATAAAATGCCCCATTAAATATTATAATTTATTGGATGCTTACTGGAGCGCCAATCTCCATAGACCTATTAGCGGCAAGTGTAACTTGCATTGTTTTAAATCCATCCCGATAAGTCGCCATTAGCTTTGAGGGGTCCTTTTGCTTAATTGCTTGTATAAAAGCATTATCCTCAATTGCAAAAATATCACCTTCACCTGGGATATTTTCTGGTTCTTTCCCACTTCGCAGAATATTTACCGAATGTTCCCAACCACTAAATAAGGCGGTGAAATCATTCGCATAAACGTTTAGAGTAACTCCCCCACCTCCACCATTGCTTGATGCAGATGCAAAGAGATTAGCGATCGCACCACTAGCGAATTTTAGATTTACAACAGTAGCGTCTTCTATGCTGTATGCAGTTGGGACTCCCTTATTAAAGCCTTTTGCACCGTAAGCATGGACTTCAATAACATCACCACAAAGGAAACAAGCAATGTCAACGGTATGAGTAACCTGCTCATGGAATTGTCCACCGCTTTTATCCTTTTGGATCCACCAACTTATGATCCCTGTATCTGCTGCACCTCTTGGTGAACCGCCGATCCATCCACCAAGCATAAATATTGCAGGGTCACTCTTAAGCATCTCCTTTACAGTCTGGACTCCTCTGCGATAGCGATTCATATATAATGCAGAAGTCATCAGGCCTTTTTCGTCAACAGCCTGTGCTATTTCACGAGCCTGCTCTTCATAGAGATTTACAGGTTTCTCAACTGCAAATGGAATACCATACTCAACCGCTAGTAGTTCTGCTCCATGAGCAAAAGGCGGCAAACAGAAATAAACACCGTCTAACTCCACCTCTTTAAACATTGTTTTTGCATCAGTAAAGGTTTCAGCATCTTTTGAGTATTTTTCCTTGATAGCATTAGTGCGCGCTTCATTCACATCACAGAAAGCAACAAGCGAAACTTCCTCGTGTTTGCTTAATCCTCCAAGATGCGCTTCTGAAATACCTCCGCAACCAACAAATCCTATTTTCACTTTCTTTGCCATATTATTCATCCTTTCAGTATGCAAAAATAACAAAGTTTCTTTCCAAAATATTATACTAGGTAATTATACAGCTAGTTACTGAGTATGAGCAAGGATATTTTCAGAAAATCCTATTGTTTAATAGGGAGATTATGATAAAATATATCACAAGCAATATCAAACACAATATTATTAGAGGCATGATTATTATGCAGATCTCCAAATTCCAATTGAAAATTACACTTATATTTCTGATCGTTTTGATCGTTCCCGCTACAATTTCAATATTTCTTACCCAGTATATCCTAACCATAGAAAAAAGAACAGGTATGGATGTCGATAAAAAAGTAGAAGAGGTCTTATTGGAAACAAGCTCGATTGCCTATGATATTATTGACAAAGAGAAAGAAGAATGTAAATTCATCGCACAAGCAATCTCTGAGGAAATATCATATAATATAAATGTGCTTCAATCCAAAGATAAATTAATGCAGTTAATCAAAGACATAATGCCTGCAGATAATAGAATTGATTTTGTGATATTCGATGTTATAAATGACACAGTAATATTAACAAGTTCAACAGATGATTCATCATTTTCATCGGATATAACTCAAAAAGCAAAATCTTTACAAGGAATAATATCAGAACAAGAAGGGGAAATTATATATGGTATTGCATCACTAAGCAATAATAAAAAACATATCCTATCAGTGATTATTTATAAGAAACTAGAGCAAGGGCTAGTTACAAACATAATGGATTTAAAGAATCTTCTAGGCTTTTATGCCTATAAAGAGGAATATGAGAAAATTTCATGGATAATAATGTTTGCGCTTGTTATAGCTTTAGCTGTATTGGGAACATTGCTTTCTACTATTCTTGCAAGAAGTATAACAAAGCCCATATTGGATCTTGTAGCAGGAACAAAAGAAATCGCAAAAGGCAATCTTGACTATCGAGTTCAGGTCAAAGCAAAAGATGAGATCGCAACCCTCGTAGAATCATTCAATCTTATGACATCACAACTAAAAGCAAGTCGTGAGAGGCTTATGATAACAGAAAGACTCTCTGCATGGAGAGATGTTGCACGCCAAATTGCCCATGAAATCAAAAACTTACTCAGCCCTATCCAACTATCAATGTATCGCCTAAAAAAGAATCTCGGTAGCGATAGATATAATGAGATATTCGAGCAATCTTATGAAAGCATAACTAATGAGGTCGAGAATCTAAAAAACATGATAACAGAGTTTTCAAATTTTGCTCGTATGCCCAAACCACGAACTCGCCCTGCGCATATAAACAAAATTATTGAAGATGCAATAAGCCTATATACAGGACTTCCAAATAATATAAAGATACAGAAGAACCTTGCGGAAAATTTGCCTCAATTAATGGTTGATGTCGACCAGATAAGGCAAGTTCTTCATAACCTTATCGGTAATGCGATTGATGCTATGCCAGAAGGGGGGCAATTGATTCTGTCAACCAAATTAGATGAAAACGGATATATAGTAATGCAAGTTAAAGATAATGGATGCGGAATGTCTGATGAAGTTCGCCAGAAGATATTTACACCGTATTTTACCACAAAGGAAAAAGGAACTGGTTTGGGGATGTCAATTGTTGCCCAAACAATTGAAGAACATGAGGGAACTATATCTGTTGAGAGCATTCAAGGTGCAGGCACAATAATAACAATACGCTTAAAGAGCGGAATTACTGAAAAAGAAAACGAAATATAGAGATTTTACCTGCTCTATTAAGTCAAAATCAAACAGCTAAGCTATATTGCTAGTGGACTTTATAGAAAACGCTTGAGTAGATTTGGCGGATTAATGTTGATAAAATCAAATAAATCAACATATATCCGCCTAATTCGCTCTATTTATAAAAACATAATCTGAATTGCCAGATTATGTTTTTTTTGGCTTATTTATTACTAGAAAATCCCTATAAATTTCCAAATGAACGAAATAATTATCGACAAATTATTGTCTGCCCTATATTTATCATCTATTTTATCGGGATCATAGTTCCCGTTTGATTTGATTTTTGGACAGCATCAAATATCTTGGTTATTGCCAAAGCCTCTTCACCTGGGACTGGTGATGGTGCGCCTTCTTTTATTGCCTTTATGAATGCTTTGATCTCAGTAGTATGAGGGTCTTCATTTGATCTTGGCACTTGTGGAGTTATATCAACCATAGAACCGTTTTTGTCTGTTGCAATGACAAAGGGCGATGTTTGAATACCACCTTTATCACCAAGTATAAATGATGGTCCTGAATTGACAATATGCGCTGCCCAGCTTGTCTCAAGCGTTGCGGATATGTTATTTTCAAAGTTTATATATGCAACCGCAAAATCCTCAACATCATAATTATCCGCATCCCACATACCCCAATCACCAACAGCGACATCTTTTCTATTTCCAAACATAGTATACGTTCGTCCTGCTGCGCTAATAGGTTTTGGACAACCCATAAGCCATACGATCAAGTCAAGTTCATGAACACCTATATCAACCAATGGTCCTGCACCTGACATCTTCTTTTGAACAAATGCCCCCCAACTTGGTATTCCCCTTCTTCGCATGGTAACTGCACGAGCATAATATATCTGACCAAGCGTGCCTGCTTCTATATATCTCTTTATTAGTTGGCTACTTGGCATAAATCTAAGATGCAAACCGATTTGGAGTATCTTTTTAGCTTTCTTCGCAGCATCAACCATTGCCTGCCCATCATCAGCATTGCCAGCGATCGGCTTCTCACAAAGGACATGTTTGCCAGCGTTAAGTGCGGCGACTGTCGGACCCGCATGGAAATTATTCGGCGTGCAAACGCTGATAGCATCAAGTTCGTCCATTTGAGCTATATCATTGTAATCCGTAAAAACATTTGTCTTTGGAATACCATATTTCTCAGCGAATTTCTCTGCTCTTTCTTTTACAACATCACAGACTGCAATAACTTTTACATCTGGAACTGCAAGATAGCCGGGCATGTGTGCGCCCTCCGCAATTCCACCTGAGCCAACGATACCAACGTTTATTGTGTCTTTCGCTTTTTTGGGAGTTTTTGCGGTCTTTGTTGATGTTTTTGCTTTTGCTGATGTTGCCATTTGACTTCTCCTTTTTGTTATTAGAATTTTGGATGACTATCCATTACAAACACTATATCTTTATTGCGGATAATTTGCAGTATAAAGATATATCTCGGAATGATCTTGCTTATTTATTATCATAATAAGTTCTTTAACACCATCATTATTTGGGTCACCAACGTATAAGGCAGATATACTTCCGTTTATTGCAAGGCTTTCCCATTTTTTTGCATAGGTGTCTCCATCCCACTCAAATATGCTCAGAAAATCTTCATCACCTATAGGCAAAGCGGATGTTACAATGATCTCATCTCTTTTGTTATTATCTATATCCGCTATAATTAATACATTACCAAAGGCATTTGTGCTTTGCCATATTTGTTCCATACCTTCTGTAAATACTCTCATGGTATTTTCTATATCAACTATCAAAATTTCGTTATCTTCATTATCATTTGTCTGTCCAATTGCAACTGTGTAAAAATCATAAGGTAAAAGTTTTTCTGTTCGTATATTGTTTAACTTTGATATTTCATAAGTTTTTTGACCAGAATAATAGTTTCTATTGCTTTTCAAAAAACTGGATAAAATCTTGTCTTCCTTTTCTGCAACAATAGTAAATGGTAAAGACCCAAATCTTATGATCGTATCTTTTTCCCATTTCCAAATAGATGTCTCCATATCAGGCACAGAAAGATAAATTTCATCGATTCCATCACCATCGGAATCCCAACCATGAACAAATCTTATATTCTTTTGATTTCGTTTTAGTTCTGCTGAATCTATATACTTTGCGGATGACCTCTCAATAAAGCCAAAACCATCCCAAGAAAGAATCTTTAGCTCCTCGTCTGTTATTAAAATGAGTTCATTAATCCCATTGCCATCAATATCATTTACAGAAACACCCAATATACAATATGGCAATATCGGACTTCTCCATTTTACTGAATAATAATCATGATGCTCTGCGTTATTACTATATGGCGTTTCAAGCAGTGCAATAACAGATGCGGTTTTCTTAACTTGAGATGATCTGATAGTTAATAAATTCCCATCCTTAATGTTCCAAACTAAAGTATTTATATTTATAATTGTATACCCATCTGCAACATGACCAGTAATAATAAAATCGCAAGCCAAATGTTCTTTTAATTTTATCATATCTTCCGCTTCGAGCAAGCCTTTTTTAATATTTATATTAAGTTTTGCGATGATTTGAAAAGTTATTTGTTTGTCTATTAACTCAAAGCCATTAATCTGGCTTAAGTTAGTATAAACAAGCTCGGTCATCACACGACATAAAGCCCATTGATCGTTCTTTTCCCAGCAAAATGGCAAAACAGCAACTTTGATCGGCAAACCAAATGACTGTGAGAGAAAAAAGGTAATATTGTCAGATATTATCCTTATACTGGATTCAATTTCGTTTTCTGCACTATGGGAAGGTAAGGTAAATATGAGGGAAAAAAGAAGTATCATATATACCAAAAAAGAATTGAAATGGACTTTTATAAAGCGATGAAATTTCATGATTATTTATTATAGACCTTTTATCGCACTTGCTAACTCTGAGGCAAAATTTTTGACTGATGAAAGCAATTCAGGGGGATTATCTTTATATTTTTCAACTATATTGACAATTGCACTGCCGATTATAACGCCATCAGCAACTTTCGCAATCTCACTTGCTTGCTCAGGGGTTGATACTCCGAAGCCAACAGCGATAGGCTTATCAGTATATTTTTTTATCAATTCCAATGTCGGTGCAAGCATTTCAGATACGGTTGTCCTTGCACCTGTAACCCCTGTTGTGGAAACGCAATATATATATCCTGTGCTAGATTCTGCAATGAGTTTAACCCTATCAGGAGTGCTTGTTGGCGCTACAAGGAATATTGTCGCAAGATTATATTCCTTTGCTGATTTAGTTAATTCCGTCGATTCATCAGGAGGGAGATCAGCGACAATAACACCATCAACGCCTGATTCAGTGGCATCTCTTGCAAACTTGGCAACACCATATTTGAATATAGGATTATAATATCCCATGAGAACAATTGGTATCTGAGTTTCTTTTCGTATTTCTGCAACCATGCTTATTATGTCTTTTAGTGATGTATTATGCTCAAGAGAGCGCAAAGATGCCCTTTGTATGCTGGGACCGTCTGCTATCGGATCAGAAAAAGGAATACCAAGTTCTATAATATCAGCGCCAGCAGATTCAAGCGTCAATATAAGCGATTTTGTAATATCAAGCGTTGGATCGCCAGCTGTGATGAAGGGAACAAAAGCTTTTTTTCCCTTGCTCTTTAATTTTAGAAGAGCATCATCTATTCTGTTTGTAAATGTCATAATTAACCATCCTTACATGATGTTTTTTCTGATAAAATGCTTTAATTTTCTAAAATTATTGAAACCATGATACGTGTGCCTTTTATACAAGCTCTGCCATGACAAATCTCAGGATCTACTGTAATACGTTTTCGCCAATCCATAATACCACCTCTATTTGTTTATTATCTGGGATACAGACTGAACATCCTTATCGCCACGACCAGAAAGGCATATAACCATAATTGACGACTTATCCATCTTTGGCGCAATTTTTGCTGCGTATGCTACTGCATGTGCGGATTCTAAAGCAGGAATAATTCCTTCTTGCATGGATAGTAATTTAAAAGCCTCAAGCGTTTCATCATCAGTAACGTAAACATATTTTGCCCTGTCAACATCTTTATAAAAAGAATGTTCGGGACCAACTCCCGGGTAGTCAAGTCCAGCAGATATCGAATGTGTCGGCATTATTTGCCCGTTTTCGTCCTGCAAAATATATGTCATCATGCCATGAAGGATACCAACTTCCCCAGCGCATAGGGTTGCTCCATGCTTTTTTGTCTCAATACCAAGTCCACCAGCCTCAACACCGATAAATTTAACATCCTTATCCTCATAAAACGGATAAAACATACCCATTGCGTTGCTTCCACCACCAACGCAAGCTATCAGATAATCAGGCAATCTGCCCTCTTTTTCAAGAATCTGCTGTTTTGTTTCCTTACCGATAACAGACTGAAAATCTCTCACTATCATCGGATATGGATGCCCCCCCATAACAGAACCAATAAGATAATATGTATTCTGCACGTTTGCCACCCAATCACGAAAAGCCTCGTTTATTGCATCTTTCAATGTTTTTGTTCCAGATGAGACGGGAATAACCCTTGTTCCCATGAGTTCCATGCGAAAGACGTTTAGGGCTTGTCTGACCGTATCTTCTTCGCCCATATAAACTTCACATTCAAAGCCAAGTAGCGAGGCGACGGTTGCTGTGGCGACTCCATGCTGACCTGCGCCAGTTTCGGCGATTATACGCTTTTTGCCCATTCGCTTTGCTAGCAAAGCCTGTCCGAGTGTGTTGTTGATCTTATGTGAACCTGTATGATTCAGGTCTTCACGCTTTATATATATCTTCGCCCCGCCGAGATATTTCGTTAACTTTTCAGCATAATATAATGGGCTTGGTCTGCCAGCATATTCACGAAGGTAATAATCGAGTTCAGCATGAAAACTGTCATCAGCCTTCGCTTTGAGATATGCGGATTCCAATTCAATCAATGCGGACATAAGCGTCTCTGAAACAAATCGCCCGCCGTATATTCCAAAATGTCCTTTTGTATCAGGTAACATCACAAATTCCTCTTTATTGTTGCAGGATATTGATAAGCATCCAATATCCCACAACAAGTAATCTAACTTTAGTCAATCTTTGGCAAGGTTGCAAGTGCTTCCTGAATTTTTTCATCTGGTAGCACATAATCGGTCAATTTGCCATTGTGATATGCGTCATAGGCAGCAAGGTCAAAATGTCCATGTCCGCTGAAATTAAATGCGATAACTTTACTTTCGCCAGTTTCTTTGCATTTCAGAGCTTCATCAATCGCCGCCCTTATTGCATGTGAAGTTTCTGGTGCAGGTAAAATGCCTTCCGTTTGAGCAAATAGAACGCCTGCCTCAAACGTTGATAGCTGATGATATGCAACAGCATCTATAACCTTTTCTTTAACTAATAAACTCAACAAAGGTGAATCACCATGATAACGGAGTCCGCCTGCGTGAATTGCTGGTGGAACAAATGAATGCCCTAATGTATACATCCTAACAAGCGGAGCCAATCCAACAGCATCACCCATATCATAAGCAAACAAGCCCTTTGTTAACGTTGGACAAGCGGTAGGCTCAACAGCCAAAACTTTCAGGTTCTTTTTGTCGCCCTTGAGTTTATCCATGACAAACGGGAATGTAAATCCACAGAAGTTGCTTCCACCACCAACACAGCCTATAACCACATCAGGATAATCGCCAAATATCTCCATCTGTTTTTTTGCTTCAAGACCGACAACGGTTTGATGAAGCATAACATGATTTAAGACGCTTCCAAGAGAGTATTTAGTATCATCATTCTTCACGGCAACTTCAACCGCTTCACTGATGGCAATACCAAGACTACCTGTTGAATTTGGGTCCTTTGCAAGAATTGCTCTTCCAGATTCAGTCTTATTGCTAGGGCTTGGAGTTACGTTTGCTCCCCATGTCTCCATCATAATTCTGCGATATGGTTTTTGTTCATAGCTGACTTTGACCATATACACAGAACATTCTAAACCCATGAGTTTACAGGCAAATGCAAGTGCGCTTCCCCATTGCCCCGCACCTGTTTCGGTCGAGAGTTTCTTTACTCCCTCAACCTTGTTAAAATAAGCTTGTGCAACAGCAGTATTTGGCTTGTGGCTTCCCGGAGGGCTGACTGATTCATTTTTGAAATATATCTTTGCAGGAGTATCAAGGGCTTTTTCGAGATTTATAGCCCTGTGCATCGGCGTCGGTCTCCAGATTTTATAAATATCCTGAACTTCATCTGGAATTTCAATCCATCTTTCTTGGCTAACTTCCTGCATGATAAGCCCCATTGGAAATAACGGTGCAAGATCAGCGGGGCCAATTGGTTGATGCGTTACTGGATGTAATGGTGGATCCAATGGTTTTGGAAGATCAGCCTGAATATTATACCAACTGGTTGGCATGTCTTTTTCTGATAAAAACACTTTCTTTTCAGCCATAGTTTTTTACTCCTCAATTGTTTGATTTGTTAATTGTTTAACTTTCAGGGCAATATTATCACTCGCCATAATAGCTTCACCGACAAGCATTGCCTGAACACCACATTCTTTTAGAAATCTGACATCTTCAGGAGATGAGATGCCACTTTCAGCTACGACCACTTTATTGTTAGGTATGATCTGCATTAGTCTAGCAGTCGTCTGAATATCTGTCTTAAAAGTTTGCAGATCCCTGTTGTTTATCCCAATTATTTCTGCATTTGTTTGAAGAACTTTTTTTAATTCTTCCTCAGTATGAACCTCCACAAGACAATCAAGCCCTATATTTTCCGCAATTTCCAGCAAATTGATCAAGTCCTGTTTTTCAAGGACAGATGCTATCAAAAGTATTGCATCTGCACCATTTAATTTTGATTGATATACTTGGTATTCATCAATAATGAAATCTTTGCGGATTAGTGGAATTGATGAAGTAACGGAACGGGCTATTTTGAGGAAGGATAAGTCGCCTTGAAAGAACTTTTGATCGGTGAGAACAGAAATTGCAGAAGCGCCATTTTGCTCATAGATACGGGCAATATCAGATGGATCAAAATCCCGTCTGATAATGCCCTTTGATGGTGAGGCTTTTTTGATCTCTGCTATCAAGTTAACTTTTCCTTTTTCTGAAAGCGCACCCTTAAAATCTCGCCTGTCAATGATGCTTTCAGACATGCGTTTAACATCATCAAAAGACATATTTTTCTTTTGTTGCTCGATCTCTATTCTTTTATGGGCGATAATATTATCTAAAATCATTTTATAACCATTTTTTGCTTATTCACATGCTGGCTCTATCGGCACACTCAAAAGTTCTATTGCCTCATCTGCGGATTTACCTTCATGGACAATTGCGCAAGCAGCTCTGACAAGCCTGTCGGGATGCTCATGTTGAAAAACGTTTCTGCCAACCGAAAGCCCCGCCGATCCAGCTTTCATTGCCCCTTCAATCATTTTTAGCGTCTCAACATCGGTTAGCCTTGAACCGCCAGCAATTACTACTGGAACAGGACAACCCTCAACGACTTCCCTGAATGAATCAGGGTCGCCTGTATAAGTTGTCTTGATTATGTCTGCACCGAGTTCTGCACCCACCCTAGCGGCAATCTTAACTGCTTTTACATCTGCCTCATCTTTAATTTTGGGACCACGCGCATACATCATCGCAAGCAGAGGCATCCCCCAATCAATACACATCTGCGAAACCATACCAAGATCACTAAGCATCTTTGCTTCTTCTTCAGAACCGATGTTTATATGAACAGACACGCCATCAGCCCCCATCTTTATCGCCCTTTCTACTGAATTAACAAGAACCTTGCTATTAGGCGATGGGCTAAGACTCGTGCTTGCAGATAGATGCAAAATTAAGCCGACATCCCTGCCATAACCTCGATGACCGTGCAGGGCAAGACCAAGATGACCAACAACCGCATTTGCTCCTCCACTTGCAACAAGATCAACTGTTTTACCCATATCAATCAAGCCCGGAATAGGGCCAAGCGTTACTCCATGATCCATCGGAACAATAACGGTTTTACCTGTTTTGCGATCCATTATTCTTTCGATTCTAATCTGTTTGCCGATCATTTTTATCCTCCTTAATTATACATGAAATAAAAAAAGCCGTAAACACAATTAAATGTGTCCACGGCTTTTAAATTTAGTAATATATTTATAGTAAATTCTAGATCATCAACCCTGCCCCGGACACACTAAGACGTAATAAAATCGCCACCACCAGCGCCAAAATCGAATAACTGCATCGGCGTAATCTTTGATCTCTATTTTTAATGTAGAGGATAGTGACATCGTCTTAATTAGTGTCCCGTCTTTGGATGATAAAAAATAACGTTAAAACTCAAAACCAAATACAAATAATATATAATTACGTTCAGATTATACCAGAAAAAAATATAGAAGTCAAGAATAAAAATTGACTGACCATCATCAATTTTTATATTGTGTAGATATTACAATGATTTTTAATAGAGAATATGTAAGAAAATATTGAAAATAAACAAAAAAAATAGCATATCCTTTAACCACAATGAACAAAAAAAATTATTATTGCTAATTATATGAAAACTTGTTAAAATACTTTTTGTATAAATTAAATAATACGACTTTTTCAGTTAGCAATAGATAATACCATTTCTTAATTCAAACACGTCATTCTGAGCATAGCGAAAAATCTGATTGAGATGCTTCACTTCGTTCAGCATGACATTTATTTGTTATGATGTATTTCAAATGAGAAATGGTATAATGACAAAAAGAGATTCTTCACTACGTTTAGAATGACATTTTTTTGTCACCCTGAACGAATTGAAGGGTCTTCTTTATGCCATAAGTGAAAAAGTCGTATAAATAATAAAAATTTATAATGGAGGGTAAAAGTATGAAAAAAGTATTTTTGATCTTAGCTGGTATGCTTTTATTAGCTATTGTTCCAACGCTATATGCTGCAAATATTTGGTATGATAGCTTTGATTCTGCACAAATGAATCCTGCTTATAAACAATCAAATGGTGGAAATGGCATCAATCCACCAAAATGGGTTCAAGAAGGCGGAGTTATGAAGCAAACTGAGCCAAAACCCGGCGATCCAACTTATCTTGCTTTAGAAGTCCCAAAAGATATTCAATTCTGTGGTCAACTTGTAAGAATCCGATTCGATTCATGGGTCGATCATGATCGCTCACGCGCAGGAGTAGGTTTCTGGCTTGATCCTGCTGATAAGTATAATGGCTATACGACTGTTATACATAATTCTCTTGTTACTGGCAACTTCCAATTCTTGAATGATGCTAGGGCATGGGACAATGATCACAAAATCAACGTCAATATTGGCAAAACAGGCGTTTGGTTCTGGATGAGGACTGAGGCTAACTCCGCAACCAAAGCGGTAAACAGCAAGATATGGCTTGGAGATCTAAAGGATGAACCAAAAGATTGGTTACTCACAACCGATTACTCAAAATACGGTGCAGTAAGAAACGTAAGCAAATGGGTTGGTCTGAATGGCGGAGCAGGAACTGCTGATGGAGCATCAACTGTATCGTTTGATGATTGGTATGTCTATGACTCTGGCGGGGTAGTAACGACAGCGGTTGAGCAAAATACCAAACTTTCAGCTACTTGGGGTGAGCTAAAAAGGTAAAATAACTTCATTGTGTCATCAGAAGAAAAAGATAAAAAGTCGGTAGGAGTGACATGGCGCGCCCTTTTGCTAGGGATTTTTTTGATTCCAATAAACGCCTATTGGATAATGGCTTCCCGCGCACAGGGGTTTCCTACCACTGTGTCTTTATACTTCAATGTTATTTTTTGCGTATTTGTCCTTATCTGCCTTAATCAGCTAATCGGCAAAATATCACGCAAGCTGGCATTTAGTCAGGGCGAACTCCTGACTGTCTATGTCATGCTTGCAATAGCTTCCTCGATAGCAGGACACGATATGATGCGTGTCCTTGTCGCCCTTCCATCGCACCCATTCTGGTATGCAACACCCGAAAACGAATGGGCTGAATTATTCCATCGTTATATCCCCTCTTGGATTTCCGCAAGCGATAAGAGACTTCTCAATGATTACTACAAAGGCGATTCAAGCCTGTATACTGCGGAAAACCTAAAATTTTGGGCAAAACCTGTCCTATGGTGGACATCATTTATTTTTTGCTTGCTGTTTGTCATGCTTTGTATAAATACCGTCGTCAGAAAACAATGGACAGAGCAAGAGAAACTCAGCTATCCTGTCATGCAGTTGCCCCTTGAAATGACTTCCAGTGGCGGTTTGTCCGGATTAATCAGAAATAAGGTTTTATGGATAGGTTTTGCTGTTTCTGCCTCAATTGACATCATAAATGGTATGAATTTCCTCTATCCGACAGTTCCTAGCTTTGGCGGAAGATTATATGATATTCAGCCTTTTTTAGCTTCTAAGCCTTGGGATGCGATAGGCTGGACCCCCGTTGCAATATTCCCTTTTGCTGTTGGTATGGCTTTCTTTATTCCTCTTGATCTTTCGTTTTCATGCTGGTTCTTTTATCTTTTCTGGAAATGGCAAAGGATCGTTGCATCAATTTTGGGATTAACGAATCTACCAAGTTTCCCCTATATTGAGGAACAGGCTTTTGGTGCATATATGGGTTTATGTTTAATTGCTATATGGACAACACGTATGCACCTAGCAAAAGTCTTTAAGAGGTTTATAGGCAAAGGCTCAAAAGATGATGATGCAAATGAACCTATGCCCTATAGATGGGCTGTAATTGGGCTAATTCTTGCGCTTGTTTATCTTATTGGCTTTTGTTATATGATGGGTATGTCAATATGGGTGGCGGTTATTTTCTTTATAATCTATTATGCAATTTCAACAGCTATAACAAGAATGAGGGCAGAACTAGGGTCACCTGTCCATGATTTACACTTCATTGGACCTGATCAGACATTACCAAAAATTCTAGGCACACGCAAGCTAGGACCTGCCAACTTAACAGGATTTGCATATCTATATTTTTTTAATCGGGCATATAGAGGTCATCCAATGCCACATCAGTTAGAGGGATTTAAGCTTGCAGAACGAACTCATATAAGTAATCGAAGGTTATTGATTGCAATGGTAATCGCTGTTCCATTGGTTTCAGTATCAACATTCTGGGCGCATATACATATCGCTTATGAAATAGGCGCGCCAGACTGGTTTGCGTGGGAACCATTTAATCGTTTGCAAAGACAACTTTCTACACCAACAGAGGCAGATTATGGCTCAAGCATAGCTTCTGTGGTTGGCTTCGTATCAACACTTATTTTAATGTTTATGCGTATGAAGTTCTTTTGGTGGCCATTTCATCCTGCCGGTTATGCTGTATCAAGCAGTTGGTCAATGAACGTCTTTTGGTTTTCAATATTGATAAGCTTTATCATAAAATATATCATACTTAAGACAGGTGGAATTAAGTTGCATCGTCAACTTATACCATTCTTTTTAGGGTTAATTTTGGGCGAATTTATTATTGGTAGTATATGGAGCATAATCGGCATATCAATTAATAGGCCGATGTATAGATTTCTTTATTAATTTGTCTATATGTATAACTAAAAAGGAGTATTAATACATGAAAATACTACAATTTTATCTACCAGAGCAAGGACGAAGAGTTGGCTTATTGAAAGATGAAAAGGTTTTTGATATTACCTCATCATCTATAAAAAGCACTATTGAATTGCTTGAGCAAGCAATTAACCAAAAGACAACCATTGATGAAATTGTTAATTCACAAACTATCGTTGGCGAATTTCCCTATGAATCACTAAATATCATGCCCGACAGATCAAAACCACATCTTCTATTGCCGATCAATCCGCCAGAAGTATGGGGATGTGGCGTTACATATAAGCGTAGTGCAGAAATGCGCGATGAAGATACTACAGGCGCAAAAGGGATTTATGATCATGTCTATTTCGCAGAAAGACCTGAACTTTTTTTCAAGGCAACTTCCGCAAGATGTTCAGGACCCAACGATTATATAAATATCAGAAGTGATTCATTATTGACAGCAGCAGAACCAGAACTTGCATATATACTTGGTAAAGATAAAGAAATAATCGGTTATACTGTATGCAATGACGTTTCTGCATGGGATATAGAACGTGAAAATCCGCTTTATCTACCCCAATCCAAAATATTTTATGGCTGTTGTGCCTTGGGACCAGTTATTTCACTTTGTTCCGAGATAAAAAATCCCTATAACCTTGATATTTCCTGTAAAATCATTCGTAATGAAAAAACCATATTCTCAGGCGAAATCCATTCATCACAGATAAAAAGGAAATTTGAGGAACTAACAGATTTCTTATGCAGGGATAATCCAATACTACCCGGAACAGTTATGACAACAGGGACCGGCATAATGATACCAAACGATTATGCCCTTAAGCCAGATGATGTTGTTGAAATAATCATAGAAAACATAGGCAAACTCTCCAATCCTGTAAAGAAACTCTAAAAGAGTATCATTTATACTACACTATGTATTAAAAACGATACAATATGAAACATAAAAAGTGAAGCGTAAGACGTGAAGCTCATCATGTATTACTCATTCCCATAACGTTTGCAAACTTGGCATTAAAGTTGCTATTATAGTCACCAGTGAACAAAGTTTTTCAACAATAACAACTATTTATGAGAAAGGGGTTGACAAAAATGTTGAAAAGTAGAATGGTTACTATTTTAGCAATATTTATATTTATTTTCATATCACAGGCAGTTTTTAGTGAAGTGTCCTTTGGAGTTTCTTTTGACAGTCGTCGAGATTATTATATAAAACCTAATGAAAGGATAACCACTGAAAAACGTAACGGATACGATGTTGATGATTGGATCGAAAGAGGTTCGTCATCTGTAACTGAAAGCCCAAAATATAAAAATGGCATCAGGCTATCAACCTGGGCTAATAGATATGATGACGATTATAATTTTGGTCTTGCATCCGCAATATATCTTTTCAGAGTCCCTAACAAAGCTAATGATGCAAAAATAACAATTCGCTATGATGGCAGTTATGGTAAATTTAGTGATGACGATAATATAGCTGGAAGGCTATGGATAAAGGCTAGAAATAATAGAACAAGATACTATCAAAATGAAGGCAGATATGAAAATGAGGCTTTGTATGGTGATACATTTATCTTGCGTGAAAATAAGAAGAAAGAGGAAATAACAGTCTCATTGAGAGATCATGTCATTAACGGAATTATGGAGATACATATTATTGCCGAAGGTGGACAGCTTATTGATATAAATGATGTTAAAATTGAATCATATACATCTTTGCCAGAAGTTAGGATTATTTCAAGAGAATATAACATTTCCAAACCATGGTATAATAATACATATCTATATTTCTATACAGGACCCGTATATCATTTCGGCAATGGTTATTATGTTCGCTACGATCGCTTTAATGAACGGCATATTATCGAGGTAAGAAGGCAATATGGTATTTATTTAAGTGAGTTTCATTTAAGACATCCAAATATAAGGATTTATTGGTCAGGTAAAACAAATTCTCCGAGATTTAACCAGAGAAATACCGAACGTGTTTGGTTGGATAAATGGACACCTGAGCATGAGACAGCAAGAAAATCCTATGTTATAATATCTCAAAAAAACCATAAACCAAGTGAAGTCAGAACAATAAGAGAACAAGTTCAGCGTGTAACCACTGAACGTAGAAACATGTCTCGCAAGGATTGGGTAAAAGATGAACGAAAAGAAGATAAAGAAAATGATAGAACTTGGCGTAAGGAATTGAAAAAATATGAAGATGATGATCGTAAAGATAGGCGCGATCACATTAGAAATAGATAATGCCTATATAATATATAATGATTAATTAGCCTTTTCGCTAAGTCCTTAATTTTATTTTGGTCATAGCGAAAAGACTTAAAAACAATTCAAATAAAACACAATTCTATTTAGATGAGCATAGATCAACCACAAGCATCTCAACGACAAGTTCAGGTGTAAGTGTGCCAGATTTTAACTGAATATCTGCCTTAAGCAATCGTTCCATTGCTGTTATTAGTTCTTGTGTCGTGAAATTTTTTGCCTGTTGAACATTGAGATATAATGGATATGGATGCTGTTTTAAAACATTAGATTGTTTTGCCTCTGGAAGCATAGCGATCACTTCTGGGGGCAATTTTTTAATAACCATTTGTTGAAAGTTATCGTAACTCATACTAGCAGAATCCTGTTTTATCCATCCTTTTTCCATAAGTAATCGGATTTGTAGTAAGAATCTAATCTGCCTCGTAAGCATAGCGTGTATCAAAAGGGGATGCTCGCCCTTTTTCATTATGCTTTTGAGATTAGCCAATGCCAAAGGCAGAGACCTTTGACCAACTGCCCTCGTTAGATCGAAAATGCCATCTGCCTCAGTTTGTGTAACAAGTTCCTCAACATCATTCTTTTCTATTTGCTGTCTATCACCGATGAAAGTTAATAGTTTATTAATTTCATCAAATATCTGTCCCATATTATTGCCAGTTTTCTTTTGCAGTTCAGTAAAGGCTTCTAATGATATTGTTTTCTTAGATTCAGAGAGTTTATCATTTACGATCTTAAACATTGGATCATATTTGGCATAGGAAGTCTGCTTGAGTTTTGCAAAGTTAATAACCTTTCCAATCTTTGAAATTATCTTTACCAATTGATTATTTGCGCTAAGATCGGAATGCACGGATATTATAAGAACAGAATAATTATCCGTTCTTTCCTGAAGCCACTCCAAAAATAGCTCCGTTCCACCAGATGCGGAAGATAGCGCAAATATATCAATCTCATTAGTCAAACTTTGCGGAACATCATTCAGAAATTCAATATCCTCGGATGTCAGCTCATCTTCATATTCAGACCTAAAATCCTGTATTGCCTTTGAAAAGGTTGATCCACCCTCTGCAAAATCTGCTGGCTCTATATTCAGGGCTTTTGTTAAAAGTGAAGCGGATTTTGCTAGATTATTGGAACGATAAAATTCCTTACTTTCCAGAAAATATTCATATTTATCTTTTTCTTTTTTTGAACTTAGAAATGCGGGATTCTTAACAATAACAAGACGACGATCTGACATTACTGGGTATGTATCTGCCGATGCAATTATTTCTTCAACAGAGACATCTGGTGTGGAAAAAATATCAAGATTGAAATCTCTGGCAGATTTTGGGGCAAGTTCCTCTATCAAATCAGATATTGTATTTTCGATAAGATAAACTTCCTCACCATAAAGAAGATAGACCGACGCTATCTTGCCTTTTCTTATATCTTCAATGATATTACTTGCTTGTCCCATGAGAAAAGTAGGATAATGATCATTATCTAAGAAGGTTCAGGAATTTTAACGATCTTAATAAGATTGTCTATTATATCAAGACTGCTAATACCATCAGCTTCTGCGGTAAAGCTAGTTAGAACTCTATGACGCAAAACTGGCTTTGCAACAGCCTTAATATCATCACATGAGATATGATAATGACCATTTATGACTGCCCTCGCCTTTGCCCCAAGCACTAGATACTGTGAAGCTCTTGGTCCTGCTCCCCAACTAATCCATTTTTTTATTGAATCAGGACAACTGCCATCGTTTGGACGAGTACTTCGCACAAGCTCAACAGCATATCTAACTACATGATCTGCAGTAGGAACTTTCCTGATGATTTCCTGAAGTTTGATAACGTCCTCACCTGACATAATTGGTCGTATATTTGGCTCACGTGCTGAAGTCGTGGATAAAACGATCTCTATTTCTTCATCAAGCTTTGGATAGTCAACCTGAATATTAAACATGAACCTGTCTAACTGTGCTTCTGGAAGAGGGTATGTCCCCTCAAACTCAATAGGATTTTGCGTCGCAAGAACGAAAAACGGCAAATCCAGATCATAAGTCCTACCCCCGACAGAGACTTTGTATTCTTGCATCGCTTGAAGGAGCGCAGCTTGAGTTTTTGGAGGAGTTCTGTTTATTTCATCAGCAAGCACTATATTTGCAAATATCGGTCCTTTAAGAAACCTAAAATTGCGTTCACCAGTGGATGAATCTTCCTGTATTATATCCGTTCCTATTATATCAGAAGGCATAAGGTCAGGTGTAAATTGAATACGACTGAAATTTAGGTCTAAGATCTTTGCCAAAGTGCTTATAAGAAGTGTTTTTGCTAACCCCGGAACACCAACTAAAAGACAATGCCCTCTTGAAAACAATGCCATGAGAAGTTGCTCAATTACATCCTGTTGACCGATAATAACCTGACCAATTTCTTGAATAAGCGTTTGTCTGGCTCTTTTTAAGAACTCAATAGAATCTAGATCAGCTTTTTTTATTTCCAAATCATTGTGCAAACTGAATCTCCTTCAGTTATTTTATCTGCTTTTATATTAAAAATATTTGCATCATGAGTTTGCTGCTTTATTTTTTTTTGCTTTTTCACGGCGTTTCCATCTTCGTCTTATTTGCATTCTTCTTCTTGTCGTTCCACTTTTTGAATTTGCCATAAAAAAACCTCCATAAGTGCCTTATAATTATATGGCTAGGCAAGATAAGAAGGGGGAAAATAGATAATACTTGCCAGCCAATAAATGTTATTAATGTCGTTATTATCTTCCTTGATGCCTAAACATATTGGGGTTTTTAGCCTTTGTTTGAGGAAACTTTGCTTTTGGTTTTGTAATATTGTTAGATTTACTATTAGATTTGCTTTTTTTCTTAGACATGATAGCTTCCCTCCTTAAATATGTCTTGCAATGATAGATTATATCTCTATTCATTAGTTCTGTCAACCCTAAACACTTTTCTAGGTATCTGTTTTAAAATACTGTGCAATAAAGAAACTTTATTATTTCGCTAATGAAAAAACAGCCATATTACCATCTTTGTCTTTACAGACAATAATTTCGTCAGAAAGTATTACATGAGGATAGCATGTTCCAAGAACAACTTCTTCAATAAAACCAAGTTCGTGGTATACACCATCAGAAGGGAGAGCGTCTATCAAAACGAGGTTACCTTTACCAAAAGCGATTATTTTATCATCAGAAGTAGCAAAACATGAGCCATTATCAAAATTTCTGCCCTTCCACTTCAATTGTCCAGTTTCTAGATCAAGGCATCTGAAATTACCATCAGATATATAAACATTACCTTTATAGATAGTCGGGCTTGAGACCTGTGATCCCCCTTTTATAGTCCATTTTTCCTTTATTTCTTCTGGGTGAACTTCGAGTAAAGTAACTTTATTAACGTTAAGGTTTGATGTTAATATGATTTTGTTTTCAAATATAGCAGGTGTAGGGATATTATTACCATAATCAGTCTGCCAATCATATTCCCCGATAGTCTGCCCTTCGTGTCCTTTATCTATTCGCATAATAACAAGCTTATGAAGTGAGAGATTTGCAATACAATCTATCCCTTTTATGTTGATGATTACAGGACCGCTTGTATGTCCAGCAGGTCCTTTATATGACGAAGTCCATAGCTCTTTGCCATTCATCTTATCGAAGGCAATAACCGTTCCTTCTTTTGCACCAACTTCTATAATTACTGAGTTATTAAAAATAAGAGGAGAGCTTATAAAGCCATAATCCCTTAAGCCTCCACCAACATACGGTCTTTGTGGAATATCATAATCATCATGCAGATTTTTAGCCCAGATCAATTTCCCATTTTGCTTTGTATCCCAACATCTAAGATCTCCATCAGTGCTAAGCGTATAAAGCAATTTTGTCTTAATATCAAATGTCGGTGTCGATGACGGACCTCCATAATGCCCCTCGTCACCAGCTTTTAATCTGCTGTGATAGCTACATGAGTAGGATTGCTTCCATAATTCTTTTCCTGTGATGGCATCAAAGCAATATATTGTATCTGTTCCAACAGGATTTTGCATAATATCGCCATCGCCATGCCATCCCATTACATATAGCTTTTTATCGACTATTATTGGTGTTGTGCATCCAATACCTACATTTTTTTTCCATATCATTTTAGGCGACCAACTTTTTTGCCATCCTGACCTATCATTTGTAATACCATTGCGATTAAGCCCGCGCCATTGCGACCAATCATCAGCAAAAGAAAATGTAGATATTGCTACTGTAAAGATAATTGCAAATAAAATAAATTTTTTCAAATTCATCTTCCTTTCTTAACTATTATTTTTTCTAAATGCCAGCTTGAATCTGTTTGATATGCCCTTTATGTAATAACCATGCTCTGGTTTAAGGCTTCTTGTCATCAGATCATATATAGCTGTCTTAATATCTTTACCTTCATAGAGTATATAATAGATTTGCTCGGTTATTGGGATGTCAACATCTATCATTTTGCTAAGCTCATATACAGCTTTGGTTGTTTCAACACCTTCAGAGACCATACCATGTAGTTTTTCTTCTTTTATTTCATTAAGCGTCATTCCCAATGCAAGACACTCACCAACAAGGCGATTTCTACCAAAGTTGCTGTAAGAAGTTACAAGCAAATCCCCCCAACCCGATAATCCATAAAATGTCATCTTTCTTGATCCAAGTGATACTCCAAGACGCGCTATTTCCTCAATTCCCCTTGTGAGTAAAGATGCCTTTGCATTATCACCGATAGCAACTTTTTCGCCCTGAGATTCTAATTTTTTTATTCCATCACATATTCCCGCACCGATGGCGATGATATTTTTTAATGCTCCACCCAACTCGACGCCTTTTATATCTCTCGATGTATAGATTCTAAATGTTTGAGTGCTTAGTGCTTCCTGAATGTAATTTGCAGTTATAGATGATGTTGATGCTACAACCACCGTAGTCGCCTTACCAACGCTAACTTCCTCTGCATGGCTTGGCCCTGAGAGAACAGCAATATTCCGTCTTAAAATCCCTGTTTCCTCATATATAATTTCACTCATCCTTCTAAAAGTTCCTAGTTCTATACCTTTTGATGCACTGCATATAACCACGCCTTTTTTTAGATAAGGTTTCATATCCCTAACAATATCTCTAAGGTGTTGTGAAGGAACAACAACAATAGTGATGTCTGCATCTTCTAATATCTCTTTAAGTGATGAATTAATTATAACAGTTTCTGGTATTTTGATATTTGGAAGATATTCTGAGTTTATTCTTTCATACATAATTTTTTTGGCAAGTTCCTCTCGCCTAACCCAGAGTCGAATATCATGTTTTTTTTGTCCATTAAGAACTTCATTTCCAAGAAGCACAGCAAGAGCTGTCCCCCATCCGCCTCCACCTATAATGGCTATTTTTTCTTTTGATGACGCATAAAACATAGTGTTTCCCTATCTTAATAATCTTCTGATTTTTATTAAAGCAATAGAAGATGTCATTAATAAGATTATTAGATAACTAAAAATCATTATTAGCCATTCTGGCAACAAAAACAATAGTTCTTGTTCAATAAGATTTCTGAATATGACGATAAACGGACTCATCAAGTTTACTACCCTTAATGTCATTTGCGGAATCTCGATTTTAAATATTTTGTCTAACATTAATGGAATAATTACTGTTCCTATCGCAAGTATCCCTGAAATTATATAGGTCAAAACCATCGAATTTCTAACATTCTTGAAAAATGATGAACACATAAGCCCTATAATGCTGAATGTTATAGCAGAGATAAACAATATTAAATAACAACGTGCTATATCAATAAATGATATTCCACTTATAGGCATTATAATTATCATTAATGGTAAAGAAAGTGATATTAAAATAATAATATAAGTGATAATCGCAAGGACCTTTCCCAATAATATTTGTCTAGCTTTAAGTAAAGTTATCCTTAATAAATCAAAATGCCCTTCCTGCCTTTCTGTCAAAAAAATCCTTGCACCAAGCCCGGAACTTATTGTGCATATTATTGCAGTAACTGTATAAAAAAATACTATAAAAGTGTTTCTGCCAAATTTTATGTTTAGCGGATTGTTGGCTGTAGATGCAAACCAAAACATGATAAAAACAACGCAAGATATGACAAAAACATAAATCAATGCAAGATTGAATAATATCCGATCTCGCATTTGAACATTAATTTCTTTTATTAAAACTGGGTTCAACATTGTTAATATAATTTGGCAATGCCATTAGTTAATTGTAATCTTTTGGCCTTCTAAATTTTTATAAGCTTCATATAACTTAGTTATCTCCAAAGCAGTCTCAAGATTGCTTTTATCAGGAGGCTTATTATTAAGGACACATTCGGAAAAATACATAATTTCGTTGGCATATCCAAGCATGAACATTCCCTTGTTATAAAGTTGCCCAAGAGAAAATTCTGGCTCCCAATATATCGGTGCGCTTTTGTCCTCGCCAATATAGCTTCCAGAACGTCCATATCCGCCCTCTCCACGACCTCCACGCTGATAATATGTAAGTTTTACGCCATTTTCAACAACAACATTACATCCATTTCCGATAACCTCTAACCTCTCAAGAGGGCTTGTTCCTGATTGACCAGATGCAAGATGGAGACACCCTATCCCTCCATTTGCAAAAGTTATCACAGCTATTGTTCCACCGTTATTTGCCTCTCGTTCAAAATATATCGTTTGCATTTTGCCCATTAGGTAATGCAAAATTGACCCCGGATGGCCAATATGATCCAGAAATCCAAGCATCTTATGGGGGTCATTGCGATCTTTGAATTCAGGCAATCCTTGAGGATAACGAACATATATAGATGACGGCTTTCCAAATTCCTTTGATGAGATAATTTCTTTTGTTTTCATAATAGCTGTAAAGAAAACTTTTTTGAAGCCAACCATCACATATTTCCCTGTATCTTCGCTAACTTCCATCATTTGTTGGACTTCGTTAACGCTTGATGCAGGAGGTTTTTCTATCCACACATGACAATCGTTTTTCATAGCATCAATTGCGATCTTCGGATAGCGAGGGATAGCATTATCATAATTGGTAACAACAAAAACCGCATCAAGTTCCTCATTTTTTAGCATTTCAAGATGATCGTCATAAAATCTCTTCGCACCAAAAAAGGACTTATATATCTCAGCACGTTTCCTATCAAGATCACATACAGCGACTAATTCAACAGGCGCATATTGAAAAGTGGGATATATATTCCTAAATGAATGTCCTCCGCATCCAATAAAACCAACCTTGATTTTTTGCTCAAACTCGAAGTTATATTTTACGCTCATTATTCTATACCTTTCATTCCTTAACGTCTGTTTGTCTTGCTGGATTAGAATAGAAGATCATCGCTTTCAGATCATTTTCACTTGTTACAATCGCATAATGCTCAACGTTTCTCGGTATAATAATAGTCATTCCCGGTGTAAGATGATACATTTGTTCACCTAGCAAATGATCACATTCACCTTCGAGAATATACATCAATTCCTCACAATTTGGATGTGCGTGAAATGTGTTCTTTTTTCCTGAATATATGGTAACTTGACCTAATGTCTGCTCTGCACTTGGATCAATCTTCTGATTCCATATCCATCTTATTTCACCCCAAGCATATTTTTCCAAAGTCGCATCATTAATGTCTATTATTGCTTTTACTTTTTCCATGTAATTTTTTTCCTTTCCATATTAATTTGCTACCTAATCAGCATATAACAGAGAAAGAATATCAAACTTATATTATATAATCAAGACTTGTCTTTAATGAATTAAGCGTTATAAGGTTGACATTAATATAATGTAATGTTATATTTTCATACATAAAGAAAAATGACCATCAAATATGATAATACTGTATTTAGAAAGGACAGAAATTATGAATCGTCTTGTTGGCATAATCGTTGGAAGCGATTCTGATCTCCCTTTAATTCAAGAAACAACAAATGTATTAGAGGAACTAGGCGTTCCCTATGAGGTAACGATCGGATCAGCACATAGAACGCCTGAACGTGTAGTAGAATATGTTACAACCGCTAAGGATCGTGGAATAAAGGTTATTATCGCAGGCGCAGGCGGTGCGGCACATCTTCCGGGTGTTGTCGCATCAAAGACCACTTTGCCTGTAATAGGCGTTCCTGTTGATAACAACCCGTTAAATGGAGTGGACGCTTTATACTCAATCGTTCAGATGCCTGCGGGAATACCTGTTGCGTCAATGGCTATCGGTAAAGCAGGGGCAAGAAATGCGGGAATATTTGCGGCGCAGATTCTCGCTCTAATGGATTCGGAACTTGCCCAGAGGCTTGTTGATTTTCGCAAAAAGATGGCGGAATCTGTGGAAAGCAAAGCGAATAAACTGGCGGAAATCGGTATTACTGAATACATAAACAAGATGAAAAAATAATGAAAACATCCGTTATAAAGGTTGATTCATCTAACAAAAACATAGTTGTTGAGAAAGCCGTTGAAATATTAAAATCGGGTAAGCTTGTTGTATTTCCAACAGATACGGTCTATGGTATCGGCGCAGATGCTTTTGATAAATCTGCTGTGGAAAAGATATTTGAGGCAAAAGGGCGTGATTCAAGGAAACCGCTTCAAGTGTTGATTGCGGATAAAAAAGATTTGAATTTTATCGCAGAGGAAAAATCTGATATTTTGATAAGCCTTGTTGAAAGATTCATGCCCGGTCCATTGACTATCGTGATGCCTGCAAGAAAAGATTTTCCCCGTTGGGCGACATGCGGGCTTGGGACAGTCGGCGTGAGGATGCCAGCGAATAAACTTGCGCTTGAGATAATAAAGACATTTGGCAAGCCTATCTGCGCAACAAGCGCAAATATATCAGGTATGCCCGATCCAAAAGATGCCCAACAGGTGCTTGAATATCTTGACGGCAAGGTTAATCTCATACTTGATAATGGGGCTACTTCTGATAATGTCCCTTCAACTGTTTTAGACATATCCACTAATCCACCGAAAATATTACGACAGGGGAAAATATCTGAAGATGAGCTAAAAAGTGCTTATTATTATAGAAAATCCCTCTAAATCTCCCTTTGTGAAAGGGAGATTTTCAGAATTTACCTTATATTGTATTATTTTGTGTTTTGGAGTCTTTGTGGTATTATTTTATAAAGTGCATCCAAAGAGGAATAAAATAAATGAAAATTGCAATAGGAAGCGATCATGCAGGATTTGAATTAAAAGAGAAAATAAAAGAATTTTTGAGTAAAAAAGGTTACGAATATGATGATCTCGGTGCAGAAGAAATGGACCCAGATGACGATTACCCTGAATATGGCAAAAAAGTCGGTGAAGCGGTTGCTTCTGGCAAATACGATAGGGGCATTGCCATCTGTGGAACAGGAATGGGCATCTCAATATCAGCAAATAAAGTTCCCGGCGTTAGGGCGACTACGTGCTATACTACCGAGATGGCGAAAATGGCTCGTGAACATAATGATTCTAATGTCCTTGCATTAGGCGGGAGAATAAAGACAGAAGAGCCTGTATCGAAGATTGTTGAGGTTTGGCTAGATACGCCTTTTTCAAATGGAGAAAGGCATAAACGAAGAATAGAACAGATTAAAGAGATTGAGAGATCAAAAAAAAGAGGAGTGGATTAATGGAAGAACGTTTATCTTGGGACGATTACTTTATGGAGATAACAAGGCTTGTAGCAAGGCGATCAACGTGTCTGCGAAGGCATGTCGGGGCGGTAATAGTCCGAGATAAAAGAATACTTGCAACGGGCTATAATGGAGCGCCGAAGGGCTTGGCACATTGCCTTGAAATAGGCTGTCTAAGAGAAAAAATGGGCGTGCCTTCGGGACAAATGCACGAGCTATGTCGCGGTCTCCATGCAGAGCAAAACGCAATTATCCAAGCGGCGTTGTTTGGTGTTAGCATCGAAAATTCACAGATTTACACAGTTACTCAGCCATGTGTTGTCTGCGCAAAGATGATAATAAACGCAGGTATAAAGCGTATAATCTATGATAATCCATATCCAGACGAATTAGCCGAACAAATGATTAATGAAGCAGGGATCGAGTTGGTAAATATTAGGTCGGATGTTTAATTATTCATAGAAATATATTAAACGGAAAGGGAAAAAATGAAAGAAATAGATGGCGGAATTACTGCTGTGCCGGGGATAAAAACTGCGGGCGTCGCAAGTGGCATCAAAGCAACAGGAACTAAAGATTTAATCGTGATATATTGCGATGAATTGGCAACTTCGGCAGGGACATTTACAACAAATAAAGTCAAATCTGCGCCGGTGCTTGTGTCAATGGAACATATAAAATGCGGGAAAGCACAGGCTGTTGTTGCAAACAGCGGGAACGCTAATGCCAGCACAGGCGAACAAGGAATAAAAGATGCAAAAAAGATGGCTGAATTAACCGCAAAAGAGCTTGGGATTTCCCCTGAACATGTGCTTGTTGCATCAACAGGAAAAATTGGTCGCTTTATGCCGATGGATAAGGTAGAATCGGGAATTAAACTTGCGGTATCAAAACTTAGCTATACAGGCGGACATGAGGCGGCGCAGGCGATTATGACTACCGATACATTTCCAAAGGAATGTGCAGTTGAGTTTGAATTACAGGGCAAAAAGGCGCATATCGGCGGAATGGTCAAAGGTGCAGGCATGATTAATCCAACGATGGCGACTATGCTATGCTTTATAACTACCGATATTGATATTGAGCAAAATATTTTACAGACAGCCCTCAAAACAGCAGTTGATAAGTCATTTAACATGGTTTCTGTCGATGGTGATATGAGTACAAACGATACAGTCATAATCCTTGCCAATGGCAAGGCTGGAAATGAAAAAATAAGCCAACAAAATAGCGATTATAATGAATTTTTTAAGGCACTTAGCCACGTAACAATTTCGCTTGCAAAGATGATAGCGAAAGATGGTGAAGGGGCAACCAAGTTTATAGAATTACAGCTTAAAGGGGCAAAAAGTGAAGATGACGCAAGAAAAGCGACACATGCAATAGCTCAATCGCCTCTTCTCAAATGCGCATTGTTCGGCGAGGATCCCAACTGGGGCAGGATAATGTCTTCTCTCGGCTCATCAAGAATAGACATGGATCAGAATAAAGTTGATATATGGTTCGATGACCTGAAAATAGTAGAAAATGGCATAACTACAGGATTTGATGTCGAGAAAGCAAAAGACATATTGAAAAAGAAAGAATATATCATAGCCATTGACCTGAAAGTTGGGGATGCTCAGGGAACGTTGTGGACGTGTGATCTGTCTTATGATTATGTGAAAATTAATATGGAATAAGGAGGATCGGAAATTGCAATTTGCAGTGGATTTGCAGGAAAGTATCGGCAAAGCCGATGTTCTTATCGAGGCGTTAAAATATATAAAGCAGTTTTATGGTAAAACTATCGTGATAAAATATGGCGGACATGCCATGATAGACGAGGGACTCAAAGAGAAAGTCATCCTTGATATAGTTCTGATGAAATACGTCGGCATGAATCCTGTAATCGTTCATGGAGGCGGTCCCGAAATAACCGAAGTCATGGACAAGATGGGCAAAAAGTCTGAATTCGTCAATGGGCTAAGGGTAACAGACGCTGATGCGATGGAAATAGTTGAGATGGTGCTAGGCAGAATCAACAAAGGTCTTGTCGCACTCATAAACCAGCACGGTGCAAAAGCTGTCGGTCTAAGCGGAAAAGATGCAGGACTAATATCCGCAGAAAAATGCAAAATGGATGTTGATCTCGGCTTTGTCGGTGATGTATCAGAAATTGACCCGACTATCATAAATGTTCTTGATAAAGAGGGCTTTATTCCTGTTATTAGCTCAATAGGCACTTGTAACGGCGACACGTATAATATCAATGCGGACTTAGTCGCTGGAGAGATCGCCGCTTCATTGAAAGCAGAAAAGCTGATTATGCTCACAGATGTCAGAGGCATTATGCGCGATCCAAAAGACGAAAAAACGTTAATATCAACAATTAAAGTATCAGAAGTAGATAATCTTGAAAAAGAAAAAGTCATAAGCGGTGGCATGTTGCCAAAGGTGGAAGCCTGCGAGATAGCCCTTCGTGGTGGAGTCAAGAAAACGCATATTATTGATGGCAGAATAAGTCATTCAATCTTGCTTGAGATATTTACTGATAGTGGCATTGGGACGCAGATAATTGCGTAAACTTAGTAAGGGACAGTATATGTGAGAAGACCCACTCGTAGAGGAAATAAGAAAAAGACGTAGAGAACTTATGGCTGAATACGACAATGATTTGAGCAAACTAATTAATAGCATAAAGAAAGAAATATTCTAATCGTCTAATACATATTAAAAGGAAGAAAATAATCAAAGAAACAACAAATATATATTATGAATAGGAGGGAAAATTAATTGACTAATGCAGAAATAAAAGAGATGGCAACTAAATATATAATCAACACCTACGGCGAAAGGCAGATCGCTTTGGTAAAAGGCGAGGGCGCTTATGTTTGGGATGCAGATGGAAAAAAATACCTTGATTTTGTTGCAGGAATATCAACAGTCAATATCGGTCATTGCCATCCGAACCTTGTAAAAGCAATCGCAGATCAGGCACAAAAACTGGTTCATGTATCAAACCTTTATTATATCGAGCCACAGGCACAATTGGCAAAAAGAATCGTCGAGCTGTCTTTTGCGGATAAATGCTTTTTCTGCAACAGCGGGGCAGAAGCAAACGAGGCGGCTATTAAATTAGCGAGAAAATATACAAAAGAGAAAGTAAATCCCAATAAATATGAAATAATAACCATGTATAAATCATTTCATGGAAGGACAATGACAACCATCACAGCGACAGGACAAGAAAAATATCACAAAGGCTTCGAGCCTATGTCGCCGGGATTCAAGTATGCTCCCTTCAATGATCTGAAAGCACTAAAAGAAGCTATCACAGACATAACTTGTGCGATTATGCTTGAACCGATACAGGTTGAGGGCGGGATCAATATCCCTGATGATGATTATCTCCCCAAAGTGAGAGAACTCTGCGATAAATATAATCTTCTTCTCATATATGACGAAGTGCAAACAGCAATGGGCAGGACCGGTAAAATGTTTGGATATGAGACCTTCGGTGTTGTTCCTGATATTATGACGATGGCAAAAGCGCTTGGAGGTGGAGTTCCGATAGGCTGTATGGCAACGAAAGATCATATAGCAGAAAGCCTAACACCCGGCTCACATGCGTCAACTTTTGGAGGAAATCCGCTGGTTTGCTCTGCATCTCTTGCATCAATCAACACTATAATTGATGAAAAACTTGCAGAAAACGCACAAAAAATAGGCGATTATCTTAAACAAAAACTTACAATTTTAAAAGAAAAATTCCCCATCATCAAGGATGTCAGAGGACGTGGACTTATAATTGGCGTTGAACTTGAGATTGAGGGCAAAGAGATCGTCAATAAAGCTATGAATTACGGACTTATACTTAATTGCATTGGCACAAACGTTTTAAGGTTCGTGCCACCATTGATCATCGATGAAAGTCATGTTGACGAAGCAATATCTATACTTGAGAAAGTATTATCAGAATAGATTTTAGGAGGTAAAAAAATGTCGTGGGATGGTAAAATTCCTATTTTGGTCGTAGGTGGAGGGATGATAAGCGAGGAAGTCGTTATTCCAACAGTTCTACAAGAACAAAAAA
>Ga0067045_1028039_pt1 | contig 45485 bp, 53 predicted proteins | sample TerdegcTABiofilm_FD_59184 | JGI IMG/M metagenome (GOLD analysis project Ga0067045, IMG submission 59184) | Combined Assembly of (Gp0054472, Gp0054536) Wastewater bioreactor microbial communities from Singapore -Terephthalate degrading...
CACGCCGCTCTCGTGCTCCCGGATCATCGCGATGATCTGCTCGTCTGAAAATCTGCTCTTGCGCATGTGTCATCCTCTCTAATCGAGAGAGTCTGCAAAATCATGGCCGGAATTCAGGGGGCTGGGTCAAACAAGAATTCAAATCAGAGTTTGCAGATTTCCTTTTCCCACTAAATACGGGAGTCTGGTTGTCCGAGTCCAATGGAACAATCATTGCGGATTGGCTCTCTGACATTGGATCGGGCGGCTCCGCCATTCTGAGGCAAGGCAATGCTCGAGCAGAATCAAATGTTGAAACGAAATCAGACGTAAGAAACTGGGATAGCTTCAAAAGCTATGTAGCGTCGCTGACCCCCGAGCAGTATGTTTTTCGAGGACAAGCTGCAAGTTGGCCACTTCGAACCGCTTTTCATAGATCAACACGCTCTGATTTACTCCCATTTATACAGCGTGACGTACCTAGTTTGCTGAACAACCTGTCTGGAAAATTGAGGCATCTGTACGATCTGAGCAACCCAACAATGAATGCATCATTTTGGGCCTTAGCTCAACATCACGGCTATCCCACCCCTTTGTTGGATTGGACTTATTCTCCGTTCGTTGCAGCTTACTTTGCTTATGCGAGCGTCAGCCCAAAGCAGACCACTGGCTCAGTGCGAATATTTGGTTTGGATCGCCAACGCTGGACGACAACTAGTCAGGTATTTCACCTCACACATTCATATCCAATGGTACGCTTGTTCGAACCATTCGTGCTTGAAAATGATCGATCCATTCCCCAGCAATCGATTATGATGATCTCAAATATAGATGACATCGAAGACTTCATTTCATGGCACGAAGCAACCGAAAAACAAAAGTATCTGTTCGCAATAGATCTGCCTGTCAGTGAGCGCATTCGAGTCTTATCAGAACTCCGTTTGATGGGTATCAGCGCAGGCGGCCTGTTTCCAGGCATTGATGGTACATGTCGGGATCTCAAGGAGCGGTTTTTTCCTGAGTATTGACCGCTTCCGCCGTCCGCAGAACTATCGGTCGCTTTGCCGGTATGGAGCGCCGGGTTTGTTTGGCTGCAAGCGTAGGGTGGGTTGAGGGATAGCCGATACCCACCGGGCTGCGGCGCGGCGGAATGCGAGGTGGTGGGTATCGACCCGCTTTCGCGGGCCTCAACCCACCCTACGGGTATCACGGGCACGGAGCATAAGGCCCTCACCTCCCACGCCCTGCGGGCGCGGCCTGCTGCGGGCGTTTGCAGGGCAAACGCTAATCCTCCGCAGCCTCTCCCAGAGGGAGAGGGGTTGGGACTTCACCTCAAGCGCAGCGCCTCTTACCCCTCTCCCCTCGGGAGAGGAGGAGCCCATTGCGCAGCAATGGGAGGTGAGGGCTGCAAGAGTGAGGATGGCCCCGCCAGTCCGGCCAAATTCATATGGAAAAAAATACTCCGCTCACGGCCTTATGCCCCCACGAGCAAGGCGAAGGCACAGCGGCTCCGCGTCGCAGACGCAGAAATAGCCGCGAGCAATCTAATCAAGCGCCCCGATATAGGGCAGGCCGCGATAGCGCCCCTTGTCGTCCATGCCATAGCCGACGAGGAAGCGGCCCGGCGCGTCGAAGGCGCAATAGTCCACGCCCATCTCGCCGCGCGGCGCCCAGGGCTTCTGCGTCAGCGCCACGGTGATCACCTCGCGGGCGCCCTTGGCGATCAGATGCTGCTTGGCGAAATCCAGTGTACGGCCGGTATCGAACACATCGTCGATCAGCAGGATGCCGCGCCCCTCCACATTGCGAGCAATATCGGCGCGCACCACCACGCGGCCCGAGCTTTCGCGGGCATCGCGGTAGCTCTCCAGCCACATCACATCCAGAACGGGGTGAATGTCGCGGCGGGCCAGCGCCTTCATCAGGTCGCTGGTGAAGGGCGTTGCTCCGATGAGGATGGACACGGCGGTCCACTCCCCGCTCGCAAGGCGCGGGGCCAGGCGCTCGGCCAGTTCGTCCACGCGGGCCATCAGCTCGGCCTCGGGCAGGACCACATCAATCTTCGGCAACTCGGTCATCAGCCGGGCGCTCCTTCCTCGATCAGGTCATCCGTGGGCGGCAGAGGCGGGGCTGCCTCCTCGATCACCTCTTCGGGCGGGGTCTCGGCCGGCGGCTCGGTGGGCACGGCAGAGCGGTCCACAAAGGTGAGTTCGATCTCAAAGCTCTCGATGGGGGTGGGCTCGACCACCACGCCGAACTGGCCGGCCGCGCCCGGCTCCAGCTCCACCGGGGTGACATAGCTGTAGCGTGTGGCGACGATCGCTCCGCTCTCGTCCTTGAGATCCACCCGCACGCCGGGGGTCTCGATCACGGTCTTGGCCACATTCACCGCCCGGCCGGTCACGGTGACGATGGGGATGGTGTCGTTGAAGGTGCGGGTGTGGACGATGCCGTCAAACTCAAGACCGAAGCGGTTCACCTCCAGGCCGAACAGACGGTAGGCGGCGGCCGATTGGGGCCAGGCTTTGACCACCTCATTGCGGAAGAAGAAGAAAGCCGCCGTCAGCGCCACGAAGATCATCCCGATGATCAGCCAGGACATCAGCGCGGCCCAGCGGCTCTTCTCGCGGCGCGATTCGCGCATCTTCTCGCGGTAAAGCTCATGCGGGGCGGGGGTTGCCGGGCGGTCTTCGGCCAGGTGGGCAGGCTGCACAAACCAGGAATGGCCGCAGCTGGCGCACTTAACAGTGCGCCCACTTTCACCGATTGTTGAGTCATCGGCGAAATAATGGGTTCCGCAGGAAGGACAGGTAAGGATCATGGCCCGAAGTCTTCCCCGCAATTCGCCCCGTTCGTTGAACCCGCAAACACCGGACGCGCCCCAGATATGACCCAGCTACGCCCGGACATTTTCGACGAAGCGGCCGTCCGCCTCGACGCGGTGACGCTTCGCTATGATGCGTCTGGTGAAATCCTTAGCGGGATTGATCTCGCACTGAAACCCGGCTCGTTCAGCTTCCTCACAGGTGCTTCGGGGGCGGGCAAGTCCAGCCTGCTGAAGCTGCTCTATCTCGCCCGCCCGCCCAGCACCGGGGAAGTCTCGCTGTTTGGCCGTCCCACCAGCCGGCTGACGCGGGACCAGCTCTCGGCCATGCGCCGCCGGATTGGCGTCGTCTTCCAGGAATTCCGCCTGCTGGGCCACCTCACCGCCTATGAAAACGCCGCCCTGCCCCTGCGCGTGATGGGCCGGAAAGAGGCGCAATACCGCACCGATGTGGAGGAATTGCTCGCCTGGGTGGGCCTGGGCGAGCGGATGCACAAACGGCCCGAAACCCTCTCGGGCGGGGAGCAGCAGCGTGTCGCCATCGCCCGCGCCGTGGTTACCCAGCCGGACCTCTTGATTGCCGACGAGCCGACCGGAAACGTTGATCCCGAAATGGGCGCCCGCCTGATGCGCCTCTTCATCGAGCTCAACAAGCGCCTGGGCACCACGGTGATCATCGCCAGCCATGATCTGGGGCTGATCCGGCAGGTGGAGGCGCCGGTCTATCATCTGGCCAATGGCCTCCTGGCCAGAACCACGCCCGAGCCCGGCAAGACTGCCCGGCGCCGGGGGGACGGCATCGAAATCAAGGCGGAAGAAGAATGAAGCGCGGCGAAACCTCTCTCCTGCCGCTGGAAGACGCCCGCGAAGCGGCGCTGTTCTTCGTCGTCGGCGCGCTGTGCTTCCTCGCCGCGCTGGCGGCGCTGACGGCGAAATCCACCTATGGCGCAGCCCGCGCCTGGACCGCCGAAGTGGAGGGCGAATACACGGTCTCCCTGTCGGACGCCGCCCCGCAGGACGCGCAGGCCGCCACCTTGCTGGTGCAGTCGATTGAGGGCGTGAGTGGCGCGCGCCTTCTCTCCGAAGCGGAGATCTCCGCCCTGCTGGAGCCGACCTTCGGCAGCCGGGGCCTGCCGGCAGACCTGCCGGTACCCCGCCTGATCGCCATCACCGCTGCGCCGGAGGCAGGCGATATCGGCCGCGCCCTGACCGCCGCGCTGGAGACTGCGGGCTATACGGCCGCCGTCGATTCCCATTCGGCCTGGGCGGGCGATGTGCGCCGGATGCTGGGCACGGCCCGGATGGTGGCCTTCGCGATCGTCGCGCTGCTGGCCTCCACCGCCATTGCCGTCATCGCCTTTGCCACGCATGCCGCCCTGCTCGCCCGGCGCGATATTGTCGATGTGCTGCATATTGCCGGAGCGCGGGACCGGTTCATTGCGCGCCTGTTCGAGCGGCGCTTCTGGCTGCTGGGCCTGCGGGCGGGCACGGTCGGCGCGCTGGTGGCGCTGGCCTCCGTGGCCCTGCTGATCGCGATTGCCCGGTCGAGCGGAAACCGGTCTGGCCTGTTGCCCGAACTGACGCTCGACTTTCCCGATCTCGCCATTCTGGTGATCACGCCGATCCTTGCGGGGCTCGCCTCCCGCATCGCGGCCGGGGTTACGGTGATGCGGGCCCTGAAATCGGTGATGTAGCGCCTGGCTAGTGACGGGCAGGCGGAACGCCGCTACAGCGCGGATATGATGGCACTTCGATCCTACCTGTTCGTGGCCTGGCTCTATGGCTGGATGGCCATCTGCGGCATCCTCTATCTGCCGGCCATTCTGCTGCCGCGGATCGTGACGCAGCGCGCCATCCGCCTCTACGCCCAGATCATCCGGGTGGGCCTCAAGCTGATCTGCAATATCGACACCGAGATCCGCGGCCGCGAGCACATCCCGCAAGGGCCCTTCATCTATGCCGGCAAGCATCACTGCATGCTGGACATCTTCATTCCCTTCATTGTCACGTCCGATCCCGCCATCGTCCTGAAGCGGGAACTGCTGTTCTATCCCTTCCTCGGCTGGTACGCCCTGAAAACAAAGATGATCCCAATCGACCGGGCTGGCACCTCCAAGACGCTGAAGGCCATTGTCGCCGAGGCCAGAGAGCGCGTCGAAAAGGGGCGGGCCGTGGTGATCTTCCCGGAAGGCACCCGCACCGCCCCCTATTCCGAACCTTCCTATCAGCCAGCAGGCATTTCCGCCCTCAACAAGGCGCTGGACCTGCCCATCGTGCCGGTGGCGACCAATGCGGGCCTCTGCTGGCCGGCGCGCGGCACACGGCGCAAACCGGGAAAGATCATCTACGAAATCCTGCCCCCCATCGCGGCGGGTCTTGACCGCAAGGCCCTGATGCCGCGTCTTGAGAGCGATCTGGAGACAGCCTCCAATCGTCTGCTTGAGGAAGGCGCGGCTGTGCAGAAGGAAAAGCTGGGATGACCGCGCCGAGCCGCCGCCGGCTGAAAACAGCCTGCGAGCGCCTCGCCGGGGCAGATCCCGCCCTTGCCCGCGCCTATGAGAGCCTGGGCGTTCCCGCCTGGCGCACCAGCGAGCCCCGATACGGCATGCTCGGCCGGATGATCGCCCACCAGCAGCTCTCCACCAAGGCCGCCGCCACCATCTGGGGCCGGGTCGAGGCCTTCCTCGGCGAGGTGACGCCTGAGGCCATGTTGGCCGCCTCGGAGGAAGACCTGCGCGCCTGCGGCCTCTCCCGCCCGAAGGTAGCCCACCTCACCTCAATTGCGCAGGCGATGGTGACCGGAGAGCTGAACCTCGCCCGTGTCTGCGCCGCTGACCTTGATTCGGCCCGCGCCGAGCTGGTTTCGGTGCGCGGCATCGGCCCATGGACGGCAGAATTGTTCCTGCTCTACGCCGTCGGCGCAATGGACGCTTTCCCGATTGCGGATGTTGGCCTGATGGAAGCGCACAAACAGCTGGGCGGATACGAAACCCGCATGGAATCAAAGATTTTCACCCAACATGCGGAAATCTGGCGGCCCCATCGCGGGGTGGCCGCGCACCTGCTTTGGGGGTGGCTGAATGCCGAGCGGGCGCGCGACGCGGCCCCTTCCGCCTGAACCGGCGCAGTTCACAAGGCCTTGCGTTCGGCCTCTGCTGTCATAATCTTATTATGGGAATCGCCTAAACGGATGGCGAATAAAGCCGTAAGGAGCACGCGTCTTCAGCAGGATCAGACAGGATCATGCCCATCAGGGCCACACCGGAGGGAACCATGGCTGAAATCATCACCACCCCGCCGACTGGCCGTCCCGCTCTCGTCCTGAACGCTGATTTCAGGCCGCTTTCCTATTATCCGCTGTCGCTCTGGCCGTGGCAGGAAGTGATCAAGGCGGTGTTCCTCGACCGCGTCGATATCATTGCCGAGTATGACTATGTGGTGCGCAGCCCCAGCCGGGAAATGCGCCTGCCCTCGGTCATCGCCCTGCGCGATTTTGTACGCCAGGACCGCGCGCCCGCCTTCACGCGGTTCAACGTGTTCCTGCGCGATGGCTTCAAATGCGCCTATTGCGGCGCGCATGACAATCTGACCTTCGATCACGTCATCCCCCGATCCAGAGGCGGACGCACGACCTGGGATAACATTGTCACCGCCTGCAGCCCCTGCAATCTTGCCAAGGGCGGCAAGCTGCTGCGCGATAGCGGGCTGGACCTTCAGCACCGCCCGTTCCGGCCGAACAACTTCCAGCTTCAGGACATCGGCCGGAAATTCCCGCCGAACTATCTGCACGATACCTGGATGGACTATCTCTACTGGGACGTAGAACTGGAAGGCTGATCGGCCACCGGACACCCACCCCAGTCAAACCGCCAGGCGCGGAAGTGCACCGGATCGCCATTTGAATAGTTGAGCGCATAATGCGGCGGCCCTTCGGTGAGGCAGAGGCCCAGCGTTTCGGCCTGCGCGCGCAGATGGGCGGCTTCTTCCAGGATCGGCGGCTCCGCCTTCCGGTCCTCGAAATTCAGAAGATAGACCACCGGATAGGCCGCCTCGTCCGTTGGCAGATCAAGCGGCGTCTGCGGCGGGTGGAGGTTCTGCGTGCCCAGCGAGAGCACATAGGAAGGCTCGGCATAGCCAAGCGCCAGAATGCGCGCCGGCGTCTTCACGGCGCAGCCAGCATCCTCGCCCGGAACCCCGCACACATCCTCCAGCGCCAGCCGGGCCGTCTCGCTCGGCTGCACCCAGATCTGGCTCGGCAGCATGAAGATGCGCACATGCCAGCCGATGGCGACGCTTGAGAGGACGGCCATGGTGATCGCCGCGCCCATGCGCAGACGCGCCGATTCCACCAGGGCCAGCCCCGCCAGCGCAAAGCCAGCAGCCCAGAGCCAGAGCGGGAAGTCGCGATAATCCGTCCAGGAAGCGAGCACCTCCTCTTTCGAGACAGTGGTGAAGTCCCCTGCCGTCTCAGCCATGAAATAGCTCGTCACGCCGGGATAGGAGACCGCCAGCAGGAGGATCGCCCCCAGCGCAAAGGTTACCATGCCCAGCCCGCGCGCCAGTGGCATCTTCATCCCGTCCATCATCTGCACGGCGGCGTAACCACACAGCAGACCAAAGGCCGGATAGGCGGGCAGAATGTAGTGGCTGAGCTTGGTGGGCAGCAGCTCGAAGAAGATCCAGGTCGGCACGCCCCAGGCGAGCAGGAATTTGAGGCCCGCCGTGCCATGGCCGAGCGCCGTCAGAGTTTCGCCCCGCAAAGCGCGCCGGGTGGCGACAATCGCCGGGATCAGCAGGAGGCTGGCCGGATAGAACCACGCCGGAATATGCGCGAGGTGATAGCCGGGCGGGCCGCCATGGCCTTCAGATGCGCCGACGAACTTGTCTTTCAGATCCTTGCCGACCGCGCCCTGCACATAGAGCCCATCGGTGGCCATCTGTATCCAGATCAGCCAGGGCAGAACCAGCGCGACGAAAACCACTGGCCCCGGCCACCAGAGCAGCACGCGCCACCAGTCTCCGCCCCGCCCCGTCTTCAGCCGGTCCCACAGCCAGACGCCAACACCGGCATAGGCCGCCACCATCGGCGTGACCGGCCCCTTGATCAGGAAGCCGGCCCCCATCGTGACCCAGAAGAGGAGCGCCATGGCCTTCGATTGGGACTTCTCGACATAGAGGCGCACCAGCGCGCCGATGCCCAGCGTGGTGAGGAAGACGAGCATACCGTCCGTCTTCGAAATATGCGCTTCGGAGGTCAGCAGCAGGGTGGCCCCGAAAAGGGCTGAGCCGAGAAAGCTCGCCCGCCGCCCGATGAGGGGGATACCCGCCCAGAAACAGGCGATGGTGCCAAAGGCTGCGCCCAGCCAGCTCGGCACCCGGTAGGTCCAGATCTCGTTGGCTTCCGGCCCGGTGAAGATCGCGGTGGAGGCCGCCTGCAGCCAGTGGATGCCGGCCGGCTTCTTGTTGCGCAGCTCGTCCTGATACTGGATGAGGATGTAATTGTCCTCCTCCAGCATCTCCTTGGAGGCCTGCGCAAAGCGGCTTTCGTCCCGGTCGAGCGCGGGCAGCAGGAAAACGCCCGGCGCAGCGGCGCCAAAGGTGATCACGAAGAGAAGAACCCAGGCTTTCCAGCCTGTCGAGAGACGGTCAAGCAGTGTCATGGGCAGGGTAATAGCGCTGGATTTCCCGTTCGTCTTGCAGAATTGGCGGCAGGCATTTTGGACACACCCGCCCGGAAATGCGGGCCAGCGGCGGCCCCCATGCCATCCAGGTCTCGATTTTGGCCCCTGCCGGGGTTATGTGCGCAAATTAGCTGAATTGAATGAATGGACTGACCGTGGCCGACTCGCTTGAATTTTCCGTTGTCGTGCCCGTCCACAATGAAGCCGGCAATGTCGAGCAGCTTGCCACCGAAATCGCCCGGGCGCTGGATGGCCGCGCCTTCGAGATGATCTTCGTGGACGACGCCTCCACCGATGAAACCCGTGCCGAGCTGGCCGCGCTCAAGAGCCGTTTCCCCATGCTGCGCGTGCTGGGCCACCGGAAGAATGCTGGGCAGAGCCGGGCGATCCGCTCCGGGATTCTGGCTGCGCGCGGGCCCGTGGTCGGCACGCTGGACGGCGACGGCCAGAACGACCCGGCCGACCTGCCTGACCTCTACCGCCAGCTGACCCGCGCCGACGCTCCCCATGGCCTGAAAATGGTGATGGGCCGCCGGGGCAGCCGGAAAGACACCGCCTGGAAACGCTTCGGCAGCCGGTTTGCCAACAATATCCGCAAGCGGATGCTGAAGGATGACTGCGACGACAGCGGCTGCGGCATCAAAGTGATGGAGCGGGCGACGTTCCTGCAGCTTCCCTATTTCGATCACATGCACCGCTACATGCCCGCGCTGATGCGTTCGGATGGCCATCTGGTGGAGTTCCGGGAAGTAAACCACCGCCCGCGCGGCACAGGCCGCTCGAACTACACCAATTTCGGCCGCCTGAAAGACGCCCTGTCAGACCTGCGCGGCGTGATGTGGCTCATCCGCCGCCGCCGCAATCCGGGCGGCGCGGACGAAATCTGATCCGGCCCTAGAAAAGCTCCGCAAGACAAGCCGAGATCGTCTCCGGCGTGTCCTCATGCGTGAAGAAGGTTTTCAGCTGCCAGTCCTCATCCATCACATAGATGAGGTTGGTGTGGTCCATCGTGTATTCGGCGAGGCTTTCGGGCTGCTCGATCCGGGCATAGTCCGCCTTGAAATGATCGGCCGCCGCGCGGATTTCCGCCGCTGAGCCCGTCAGGCCAACAAGGCCCGGCGGAAAGGCCGGCGTGGTCACATAGGTGGCGAGTGCCTCTGGCGTGTCGCGTTCCGGATCGACCGTGATCAGCAGGGTCTGCGGCGCAGTTTCCCCTTCCGGCAGACGGCGATAGGCCGCGCCCAGCGTGGAAAGGGCAGCCGGGCAGACATCCGGGCAATAGGTGAAGCCGAAATACACAACGGTCGGCTTGCCCTTGTAATTATCCTCTGTCACGCGCGCACCGGTATGGTCGATCAGTGAGATCGGCCCGCCGATTTCGCTATAGGCGCGGCTGGCGCAGCCCGATTTCATACCGCCGGAGCTGGCAATACCGCCCCCGGACGCAGGCGCGTCCGAAGCGCCGCAGGCGGCAAGCAGAAACAGGGCCGGAAGGGCAAAGGCAAATGAGGTTCGCATTCGGCGATAGGCCCCCATTCCGGCGCTTGGCGCAAGAGACAGGCTGCCGCATAAGATCGGCATGGATGATTTCTCCCGAGATTCGAGACTAGGCTTCGAAGACGCGATCTTCACGCTGGCACCTGAAGGGCTCGGCTCGGCGCAGTCAGCCCTCGGACGGACGCGGCTGCGCACCTTCATCACGCTGCGCTGGCTGGCGGTGGCGGGGCAGACCGCCGCTGTTCTGTTCGTGGCCTTCATCCTCGGTTTCGATGTTCCGCTGGCGCTGTGCCTGGCCATCATTGCGGCGTCTGCCTGGCTCAACGTGTTCCTCTCCTTCGCCTTCCAGTCCCAGCGCCTGACCCATAGCTGGGAAGCGGTGCTGCAGCTGGGCTTCGACACGGTGCAGCTGGCGGCGCTGATCGCGGCGACCGGCGGGCTCTCCAACCCCTTCCTGCTGCTGATGCTGGCACCGGTCACGGTTGCCGCGCTCAGCCTCGGGCGCTTCCGGGCGAGTGCCATTGCCGTCCTGGCGCTGGGTCTCGCGGCGCTGATGCCCTTCCTCAGCCTGCCCCTTCCCTGGGAAGTCAGCGGCGGCACGCATCTGCCGATCCTCTTCCAATGGGGCCAGTTCACGGCGCTTGCCGTGGGCGTGGTATTCTTCACCCTGTCGGCCGCGCGCGTCAGCCAGGACGAGGCGCGCCTTGTACGCGCGCTTGACGCGGCCAGCGTTGTGATGGCGCGGGAGCAGAAACTCTCGGCGCTGGGCGCCATGTCAGCCATGACGGCGCATGAACTGGGCACGCCGCTCGCCACCATCCACCTGGTCGCCAAGGAACTGGTGCAGCAGGCGAGCCCGGATGATCCGCACGCCGAAGATTTCCGCCTGATCGCCGAACAGGCCGACCGTTGCCGCTCGATCCTTTCGGCTATCCGGGAGGCACGCGACGCGACCGACATTGTTCACGCCCGGATGCCGCTGGACGCGCTGGTGGAAGAAGCCGCCGCGCCGATGAAGGGGCTTGGCGTGGCGCTTGTGGTGCGCGCGGTGCCGGGCGAAGGCGGCGCGGAAAAACCGCCAATCCTCGCCCGCAGCCCGGAAATTCTCCATGCGCTGGGCGCCTTCATCGAGAACGCGGTGAGCTTTGCTGCCACCCGCGTGGACGCCACGGCGAGCTGGACGGCTGATCAGGTGGTGATCACCATCACCGATGACGGCCCCGGATTCTCGCCCGAAGTGCTGCCGAAACTGGGGGAGCCGTATATTTCCGAACGGTCCGAAGCTCGCCTCGGCGGGGGGGATATGGGCCTTGGCTTTTTCATCGCAAAAACGCTCATCGAGCGCACGGGCGGGCGAATTGCGTCCCGAAACAGGACACCGCCGGCCACAGGCGCCATCGTTCAGGCCGTCTGGCCGCTCAGCGCGCTGCTGCCGCGTGGATTGGAATAGTTGACTTTTCCGCCATATATTCGCTTACCCGCGGCAAGACCGCCTGAAGGAGAGAGCGCATGGAACGCCCCGCTGTCGTGAACCTGCATCCGAGCCTGGAAGGCGTGGAGGATAAATCCTGCCTTGTGATGGACGATGACGGCCCGTTTGTGCAGCGCCTTGCCCGCGCGCTGGCCCAGCGCGGCTTTGTCGTTTCCGCCGTCACCAACGTGTCGGAAGGCAAGGACATTGCCCGCCTGAACCCGCCTGCCTTCGCGGTTCTGGACCTGCGCCTGGAAGATGGCAGCGGCCTGGAAGTGGTGGAAGTGCTGCAGAAACACCGCCCGGAAGCGCGCGCCGTGATCCTCACCGGCTATGGCGCCATCGCTACCGCCGTGGCCGCCGTGAAGGCCGGCGCGGTCGATTACCTCTCCAAACCCGCCGATGTGGAAGACATTATCCGCTCGCTGACCGCAACGCAGGACGAGCGCCCGGCGCCGCCCGAGAACCCGATGTCGGCAGACCGCGTGCGCTGGGAGCATATCCAGCGGGTCTATGAGCTGTGTAACCACAACGTTTCGGAAACCGCGCGCCGCCTCAACATGCACCGCCGCACGCTGCAGCGCATCCTGGCCAAGCGCGCGCCGAAATAGGCGCCTAGGCCTGCTCTTCCGGCTCTGGCGTATTCCGCCCGAAGTTCACCGCGCTGGAATCCTGGCCTGCATCGATGATCGCCTTGCGGATGGAGCGCGCGCGCGTGAATTCGCGGATCAGCGTATCCCCATCGTCCCAGCGGATCGCCCGCTGCAGGGCGGCGAGATCCTCGGAAAAGCGCCCGAGGCATTCGAGCACGGCTTCCTTGTTGTTGAGGAATACGTCCCGCCACATCACCGGATCTGACGCGGCGATCCGGGTAAAGTCCCGGAAGCCGCCGGCCGAATATTTCACCACCTCGCCCTGCTCGACCGATTCAAGGTCAAAGGCGGTGGTGACGATGTTGAAGGCGATCAGGTGAGGCAGGTGGGAGGTGATTGCCAGAACGCGGTCATGCCGGCCGGCGTCCATCGCCTCCACCTTTGCGCCAAGGCGGGTCCAGAAGGCGGCCAGCTGATCGGTAGCGGTCTGGTAGGCTTCATCCTGGCCGGAAAGCGGCGTCAGGATATGCCAGGCCCCGCGAAACAGCGTTGGGAAGCCGGCTTCCGGTCCCGATTGCTCGGTGCCAGCAATCGGGTGTCCGGGAATGACATGGATGCGGCCATCGCCAGCCCCGTGCAGCGCGCGGGCCGCCTCACTCTTGACCGAGCCGACATCGGTAAGAATGGCGCCATACCTCATGCAGGGCACGGCCCCGGCGGCCACAGCACCAATTGCGCCCACGGGAACGCAGACGATGACGCAATCCGCGTCCGAGACGGCCGCCTCCAGCGTCGGCGCTACGGTGCCGAGGCCGAGCGCGCCGGCACGGGCGCGGACATCGGGGCTTGCATCATAGAGGACCACCTCCCCTGCCGCGCGATATTCAGCCGCGGCCCGCGCAATCGAGGAGCCGATGAGGCCCACACCGATGATGGCGATGCGGCTGAAGACAGGGTCTGACATGAAGGAAGCTCCCGGAGGGCGTTGAAACCGGCGCACTCGTGGGCAATGCGCCTGCCCGCGTCAAGAGGAGGCGCGGGCGTTTGTCACGGGGCTTTCGCAAGATCGCATGCCTAAATACCGGGCATGGAACACAAACAGACCCCCATCCTCTCCGGAATTCGCCAACGCTGCGGCGCCTGCGGCGAGGGCAAGCTGTTCAAGGGCTATCTGAAGCTCAATGACGCCTGCCCGCATTGCGGGAGAGACATGACGGCTGCCGACACGGCGGACGGCCCGGCCTTCTTCGTCGGCTTCGGGGTGCTGATCCTGATGGCCCCGTTCCTGTTCCTGGTGCCGATGAGCCCGCTGCCGGTAGGGCTGAAGATTCTTGCGATGATCGGCGTCGGCGTTGCGGTGACCCTGCTCTGCCTCTGGCTGCTTCCGGTAGCGAAAGGCGTCCTGCTCAATCTGCAGCTGCACCACAAGGCCCAGGAAGCGAGCTTCGACAAGCCACCTAAAAATCCCTGAAGCTGCCGCTTTGAGGGCGGCCTCTCAAAGCCCCTCGCCACCCCCGCTGCGATACGGTAGACAGGGTTGGTAAACGCAATCGTCATTGCGAGGGTGGACGTGGCAGGCAAGGCCTCTAAGGACACGAGAATCGCATTAGCGGGTGCGGCCGTTGCCAAGATGGAGCGCGACCAGAAACGCCGCGCAGGCAATGGCGAAACTCAAAAACAGGGGTCATTCATGCGACTAATCTTCGGCATCTTTCCGCTGCTGGTCATTCCCGTCGTGCTCTACAATCTCATGGCGATGGCTTTCGGGGGCCCGGTTCAGGCGGTCGATGCCAGCGGCCAGCTGCTTCAGGCGCAGGCCGCGCCGATGGCCAATCTGCTGAACGAGCGCTTTCTGGGCCTGCCGATGATTTCCGGCGTGGAATGGGTGCTGACCAAGGGGGACGCGATTGTCCTCCTCGCCGTGATCTTCCTGTTCCTGGAAATCCTGAAATCCACCAGCACCGGCACTGCCACGATCGTCAATCATGGCATCTCGCTGCTGATCTTCATCCTCTGCCTGGTGCAGTTCCTGCTGATGCCGAACTTCGCCACCTCAACCTTCTTCATCCTGACGGCGATGACGTTGCTGGATGTTCTGGCAGGCGTGATCGTCACCATCGTCTCGGCACGCCGGGACTTCGGCGTGGCAGGCGACGTCTGAGGCGAGCTTTGGCAGGCCGACCTTATTCCTTGCGGGACAGGTCGGCCAGCTGCTTCTGGATGGCTTCCATCTGCTCCTGCATCGCAGCAAGGGCTTCGGCCTGATATTCCATGAACGGGTTGGCGGGCGGCTGCGCGGCAGACGGGCGCGGATCTGCGGCGCCGGTTGCTGCGCTGCCGGGCGCAACGCCGGGCATGAACATCTTCATTGCCTGCTCGAACATCGCCATGTTGCGGCGCGTCTGAGCCTCGAAAAGGCTCATCGGGTTGGCCGCCTTGCGCCATTCCTTCTGGGCCTGGGCAAAGCTGTTCATCGACATTTCCAGGAAAGACGGCAGATAGGCCTGCGCGCCGCCGCCGTAAAAGCCGATCAGCTGGCGCAGGAAATTCAGCGGCAGGGCACCCTGCCCCTTGGTTTCATGCTCGAAAATGATCTGCGTCAGCACCTGGCGGGTCAGGTCTTCGCCGGTCTTGGCATCGCGTACTTCGAATTCCTGACCTTCCCGGACAAGATCAGACAGGTGTTCCAAAGTGACATAGGAAGACGTCGACGTGTCATAGAGACGCCGGTTGGCATACTTCTTTATAATGATCGGCCCGCCTGAGCCTGATTGTCTGGCCATGTCCTCACCTCGCGCGATGCCCTGCAATGGAGCAAGCAATTATTGTGCTAGTGCAAAATATTTGCACAGAACCCTCGCAAGACCAATGCGCTATTGATGTGAGACCCGCTTCTAGGCGAGTGTAATCTGAACGAGACAATCGGGAGGAGACAAGACCATGGCGAAAACGGCTCTGGTGACCGGCGGGACGCGCGGCATCGGCAAGGCAATCAGCGAAATGCTGAAGGCCAAGGGATATACGGTGGCCGCAAATTATGGCGGCAATGACGCGGCGGCGGCCGAATTTTCCCGCGAAGCGGGCATCAAGGTCTACAAGTTCGACGTGGCCGACTATGACGCCGTGGGCGCCGGGTTGAAGGCGATCGAGACGGACCTGGGGCCGGTTGATGTGCTCGTCAACAATGCCGGGATCACGCGGGACGCGCCGTTCCACAAGATGACGCTGGCCCAGTGGCAGGAAGTGATCAATGTGGACCTGACCTCCGCCTTCAACGTAACCCGGCAGGTGTGGGACGGGATGCGCGACCGCAATTGGGGCCGGGTGATCAACATCTCCTCGATCAACGGCCAGAAAGGGCAGTTCACGCAGGCCAACTATTCTGCCGCCAAGGCCGGCCTGATCGGCTTTACCAAGGCGCTGGCCTATGAAGGCGCCAAAAAAGGCATTACGGCCAACGTAGTAGCGCCCGGCTATATCGATACCGAGATGCTGCAGGCAGTGAAGCCCGAAGTGCTGCAGGGGATCATCGCAACCATCCCCGTGGGCCGTCTCGGCAAGGCCGAAGAGATCGCCTCAATGTGCGCCTACCTTGCCTCCGACGAGGCCGCCTTCATCAACGGGGCGACCATGACGGTCAATGGCGCGCAATATATCGCCGGCTGACAGGGCAGGGCTTATCCCGTGGATAAGCCCTCCGAAAACTCCAACCATTCCTCCAGCGAGAGGGCAGAAAACTCCAACACCGTTGGAGTTTTTTAATGTCTGGAGGCCCCGCCTTCAGACGTCTGGCCGCCAGCCCGGCGGGGCCATCGTGAAGCCGGAAAACTCAAACCCCGGGGCAACGAGGCAGGACACCAGCGTCCAGGCGCCAAGCGTCTCGGCGGTCTGCCAGTGCCCAGCCGGAACAATGGCCTGAGGGCGCTGACCCGCGCGCAGGTCCGGCCCGAGGGTGACGCTGGCGGCGCCCTTCCCGTCTGGCGGAGAGAGGGTGAGGGCGAGCGGGCCACCGGCATGCCAGAGCCAGGCCTCATCTGCGTCCACCCGGTGCCAGGCCGAAATCTCGTCGGCCTGGAGAAGATAGTAGATAGCTGTCAAATTAGTTCGGGCGCCCGCTTCCGCCGCAGCGCGATAGGTTTCGCCGTAATGGCCCCCTTCCGGATGAGGCCGAAGGCCAAGCATCCGGATGATTTCGTTCGGACCAAGATCGCCGGAGATGGCGGGCCGCATCAGAAACGATCCTTGCGCCCGCGGATTTCACCGAAAGTGGCCGCCGCATTGCCGGCATGGCCCATGGCAAGCTGCATTTCGGGAAGGTCGGCCCGCAGGAAGGGATTTGTCTCCAGCTCCCGCTCCAGCAGCGCGGGCACAGTCGGCTTGCCTTCGGCCCGGCGCTTCTCGATCCAGGCGACATATTCTTTCAGCGCCTTGTTTTCCGGCTCGATCGTGACCGCGAATTTCGCGTTCGAAGCCGTGTATTCATGGGCGCAGTAGAGCCGGGTCTTTTTCGGCAGTTTCTTGATGCGCTTCAGGCTTTCCCACATCATCTCCATCGTGCCTTCAAACACCCGGCCGCAGCCGAGGGCGAAGACAGCATCGCCCACGAAGGCCACGTCCTGATCGGGGAAATGGAAGGCGATATGGCCCAGCGTGTGGCCCGGCACATCGATGACGGTAGCCGTTGCAACCCCCAGTTCCACGCGGTCGCCGCCCTTCAGGCGCTTGTCGATGCCCGGTATCTTGTCAGCTTCGCCCGCCGGACCGATGATGCGGCAGCCGGTGACTTCCTTGATCTTGAGGTTGCCGCCGGCATGATCGGGATGCCAATGGGTGTTCCAGATCTCGCTGATCTGCCAGCCCATCTTTTCGGCTTCGGCGAGGTATACGTCTGCATCGGGTGTATCAATCGCGATGGTGGCGCCTGAGCCGGGTTCATGCACCAGATAACCGTAATTATCGTTCAGGCAGGGAAACTGGTGTATTTCGATCAGAACACTCATGGGTCTACCTCCGCAAACAGGCCCGCGATTACAGGAACGCGCTGCAAGCCATAACGATGCGACAGGACGCCGTCACCCTTGAACGCTTTTACGCCTCCGAGCTGGGCAAGGCGGCCGCGCGCATTCTGACGGGCAAGCTGACCGATCTGTGGGGCGACGCCAAGGGCCTGTCTGTTCTGGGGCTTGGCTACGCGCTGCCGGTGCTGGATGCCTTCACCCACGGGCCGCGCCGGATGATTGCCGCCGTGCCGCTGGAACATGGGCCTGTCAGCTGGGACTGTTCGGGCCGGGGGAACGCCACCGTGGCGGTGGGCGATCCGCGCCTGCCCTTCCCCGACGGGCTGTTTGACCGCGTGATCATCCTGCATGGCCTGGAAGAAACCGGCGATCCGCGCGCCTATCTGCGCGAGATATGGCGTGTGACGGCGCCGGAAGGCCGCATCGTGCTGACGGCGGCCAACCGCTCCGGCCTCTGGTCGCGCGCCACGCGCACGCCCTTTGGCCATGGCCGCCCCTGGACGCGCAGCCAGCTGTCCAATCTGCTGTCCACCGGCCTGTTTCAGGTGACGGCCTCTTCCGGGGCGCTCTACATGCCGCCGACCGATCTTGGCCTTGTGACCTCCGCCGCCGAGGGTTGGGAAGCGATGGGCCGGCTGATCGCGCCGGGTATGGGCGGGGTGGTTCTGATCGAGGCGGTCAAGCGCCTCTATGCTCCGCCGCGCAGCGGCACTGCCGCGCCGGTGACCGATCAGGTGAGAATTGCGCGCCCTGCCCGTGCGGCAAGGCGTGAAGAACATTGACGAGACCGTCATGTTGATTACCTTCGCATGTGCAGCATCCGCCCGTCAGACAGGAATACCGCCATGAAACAGATCACTGCAGTCTTCAAACCGAGCCGTCTGGACGCGGTTATCGAGGCGATTTCCGAAGCCGGCGCCACCGGCCTGACCGTGACCGAAGTGCGCGGCTATGGTCGCCAGCAGGGCAAGACGGAAGTTTATCGCGGCGCCGAATATGAAGTGCGCCTGCTGCCCAAGGTGAAAGTGGAACTGGCCTGCGCCGACGCCGATGTGGAGCGCTTCATCGAAGCGATCACGCAGGCGGCCAATACCGGCACGATCGGCGACGGAAAAATCTTCGTCCATGACCTGGAAGCGATCCTGCGCATCCGCACCGGCGAACGCGACGAGCAGGCGATTTCGGGCTGAGGCCCACCTCCAACAGATGGCAGATTTGAAAAGGGCGGCCTCATCAGCCGCCCTTCTTCGTTCTATTCGATGATTTCGTAGCCCTCGGGGATGATCCATTCGGGGGCAGAGGCAACGCCGATTTCTGGCTCAAGCTGCTCACCGGGGCCACTCTCGCGGCGTTCATACGCCTTCACCAGCGAGAGATAGGGCGGTACATGCACCCAGCCATTGCCGGCGGTGTTCTGGGTGATCTCGAAATGCAGGTGGATGGTGGTGGGCGTGCCGCCGAAATCATTCGAGACATAACCGATCAGATCACCCGCCTTGACGAACTGGCCGGCCGTGACGGAGAGGCGGCTCATATTGAGGTGCATGTAGTTGTAGATGCTGCCCTCGCTGCGGAGTTTGACCGTGTACGTACCGATGGAGGAAATGACGCCATCCTCGACAGCGACCACTTCGTGAATGCCGCGCGCCGCTGCGCTCTGGCGGCGCAGGGTGTTGCAATCTGCCGCCGTGCCGACGCGAATGTCCTGTCCCTGATGGATCTTGTTCACCGGGCAGAAGGGCGAGCCGCGATTGGCCGAGCGGGTTTCGCAGAAATTGTCCCGCCAGGGATAGGCGTAGTTGCGCGCGTCGCACTGGTCTCCGCCCGCAACGCCGCCGCCATACATGAAGACCTGTGACTGGAGATAGGCCGGGGCCGACTTGATCGGGAAGACCATGTTCGGCGCATGCACGATCTGTTCAGGGAAGCCGCCACCCGTGCCCGCCAGCAGCGCGCCGGGGGGATGGAAGCTGAACACCGGCTGGACCACGGGTTGAGGCTCAGGTTCGGGCTCTGGCTCCGGCTGGGGCTGGGGCTCAGGTTCCGGATCGGGCGTTGCGGGATCTGCGGGGCCGGGCGTCTGTTGATCATCCGGCGGCGTTTCACCGGAAGTGGTTTCCTCGCCAGGTGTTCCGTCTACGGGCATTTCCGGATTGGGCTCTGCCTCCTCCGGCGCGGTGCCATCAACGGGCTCTGGCTCCGGGGTGGTGTCTTCCTCCAGCGGGGGAAGCGCCCAGGGGTCTTCGCCAGGCTCGGGCGGCGGGGGGCCCGGCGCGCCCGGCGGAATGGCCGGGCCAGGCTCAGGCGTTTGCGGCGGCGGGCCGCCATCCCCGGGGAAGCGCACAAAATCGCACGCCCCCAGCAGCAACAAGAGCGCCGATAATCCGGCGGCAGATAAACGTGCTTTCAGCATCAGCGGGTCCCCGAAATCACCAGATCCGTTGCAAAGGCCAGCGCCTCATCCTGCGTGATGCAGGTGGGCAGGCCATTCGTCAGCTCCTTGCATTCAAACTCTACCAGATAGTCTGCGCCATACCGCGAGAAGGACACCTGCGCGCCGGTGGTGGTTGGCTGGAAATTCAGCGCGTCCCCGCGCGGGGTAACTTCCTCACCCGGAGCGGCGACCACCTTGTTGGTGCCATTGACGATGGTGTCGTATTTGTCGCCGGGGAAGAAGGCATAATACCCATCGCTCATCGGCTGGAAGCGGACATCGGCTTCCCCGCTCTGTACCGAGACCGGCGCCGATGGCAGGAAAACCGGCACGGGCGGGGCAGCCTCCCCGGAAGCAACCTGGAAGGCCCCTTCCCGCGTTTCAATCGGGCGGGCAGCGAGATCCCGGCGGGCCGCCTCCCAGTCAATGGCGCTGTCGGCAGCGGTTGATTCCGGACGGACGGGAAATTCGACCTCACTAGGCCCCTGATCTTCTTCCGTTCCCGGAGGGAGAATTTCTTCACCGGCCTTGGGCTCTGCGCCGGTATTGCCGCTGGCGCCCGGAAGACGGATCTGGTCGCAGCCGGCAAGCACAGCGCTGGCAGCCAGCATGAGGGAAACGATCTGGAGACGGATGAGGCTCATGGTTTGTCCTTCTGGCCGGGGTGGGCGACATAATCTGGATCGGCATAGGCCACGCCCTCAATGGCGAGGAGGCGTTCCTGCACCTGCTTGATGGCCTCGGGCGTCGCCTCGGCCAGGCGCCGCGAGAGGCGCAGTTCGCCGGAATAGCTGGCGCCGGAAAGCTCGAACTCCGCCAGCACCGGGATGCGGGTGGTCAGTTCCAGCCAGGCGGCCTGGGCGGCGGCAGGATCCCGCTTGAAATTGCGGGTGATGGTGTCGACCTCCGGCACGCCCTTGAGGCGGACGATGAAGACGACCTCCGCCGTGCCGGCGCGGGCGGGGAGAACGCCGCTGCCACTGCCTTGCTGCTGGATGGTGACCTGCGGAACGAGCGGGACGGCCTCTTCCTCAGGTTCGTCCGGCGGCAGGGGCGCTGGTTCCGGATCTATGATCAGGGCGGGGCGCCCCGGCGGCGGATCCAGAGACGGGGGCAGCGGGCTGGGCGGGTCATCCTCTGACAGGGCCTGCCCGTCAACGGCAGCAGGCCCGGCGGCGACTGCCCCATTGCCGGTTTCCTCTCCCGTACGCACGCCGACAATCGCGAGGCCGGCAGCACCGGCCAGAAGACCGATGCCGAGCACACCGAGCGGACCGCGCACATCCAGAGGAACTGACCACGCCATCTAGCGGCCACCCCCACCTGTCGCCTTGACCGGTACATTGGCCATGTTCAGCAGCCCCTGCCCGCAGGGGCGCGCGCACATGTCCGGACTGCCTTCAATCGGCGTGGCACCGGGATACTGGCTGCAGAGGCCCGCACATTGCAGGCTTTCTCGCGGCTCCAGCGCCGCTCTCAGCGTGCTGATGATATCCTCCCGGCTGGCGCCAGGATCCCGCGCCTTGAGAAGCGCCAGAGCGGCCGAGACATGCGGCGCCGCCATGCTGGTGCCCTGCTCATAGGCGTAGAAGCAGTTTTCAACGCCTGCGCCGGTGACCGGATCGTAGCAGTTGGTGGCCGCCTTGGTGGAGAGCACGCCGTCAGGCTTGCCGTCGCCATTATCGTCCCGCGTCAGGTCACCGCCCGGGGCGAGCACCATCACTTCAGGCCCGAAATTCGAATAGGGCGCGATCTGGCCCCGTGCATCGCTGGCTGCAACCGTTACGACATTCCGGCAGCCGGCCGGCGCATAAAGGCTGGTGGCCATACGCGCATTGCCGGCCGCAGAAACAACGATCACACCGGCTTCGGTGACAGAGTCGATCGCGTCCTGCAGTGAGGCCGGGCAGGTGCCCAGAAGGCCGATCGACAGGTTGATGATGTCTGCCGGGTTTTCGTTCCAGACTTCGGTCCAGACATTGTTTTCGTCAGAAACTTCGGCCGGAACCAGGCCAGCGGCCCAGCGGATGGCGTCGTTGATATCCGACAGGCGGCCGCCGCATTTACCCAGCGCGCGCACCGGTACGATGCGCACGTCCCACGCGCCACCCGCGACGCCGGCTCCGTTATTGGTCGCGGCCGCGCCGATGGTACCGGCGACGTGCGTGCCATGGAAGCTGTCAGCGGCGCCGGGTTTGGTGGGGTCGCAAAGGTCGCCCGGATCATTGGGATCTGTGTCGCGTCCGTCCCCGTCATTGCCCATGCGCGGATCGGAGACCATGTCATAACCCGGCATGATGTTGGGCGAACCGGCAATGTCGGGATGGTTCATCTGCAGGCCGGTATCCACGACCGCGACAACAATGCCGTCCGAGCCGGTGATGCCCTGACTTTTCCAGAAACTCTCGAAGCCGGCGCCACCGGCGGTGCGGCCCTCTGCCGTTCCCTTGTCGCGGAAATGCCATTGCAGGGCCCAGAGCGGATCATTCGGATCGGAGACCGCCGGTTTTGCCGGCGTTGCGGTGGAGCCGTTTGAGCCCGTCTTGGTTTCCCCTGGCGTTCCGACCGGCATGTCCTTCGGTTTGCGGGCAAACTGGTTCTGGAAGATGAAGTCAGGCTCGACATATTCGAACTGGCCCGAGGCGCGCAGGTCGCGCACCACGCAGGCGGTGGCCACGGCGAGGTCTTCGCGGATAACCGCCGCATCCGGATTGTCCGGACACTCAGCAGCTTCGGCGCGGGCCAGGAAATCGGCCGGGCCATTGCGGCCGCGGAACTGGGTTGGATTGGCGCCATCCGCCCCGATCTGGATGACCATCTGCCCCTGCCGCGACAGCGCCACCTCGCCGCCGACGCCATATCTGGTCATCGTGTCGAGCATGACCGCGTTGGCGTCGAGCTGTTTCTGGACAACTTCACGGGCGACCGGCGCGCGGCGGGCAATCTTGCGCACTTCCACGCGCTCCTCCGGCGCCATGGCCTTGAGATCGTCCTGCGACAGGCGGCGCATCTGCAGGCGCTGGGTGTCGTCCTTGAGGGCAAACTGCTCGATGTTGCGGCCCGCTTCGGCGATTTCCTGGCGGCTTTCCTGGGCCGCGCGCGGATCCAGCTTGATCCTGGGCATCACCTGGGCAGGTTCGGCGAGAATCTCGCGAGTGACAGGCGCTTCGGCGGCGGGCGGGGCGGGCGCGGCGGCAGGCGCCTCCTCGGCTTCCAGCATCGCCTCCCCTTCCGGGCTGTCGAAATATTCGAGTTCTTCTTCGATCATGGCGGCGTCGTCGGGGATCTCGACGGGCGCGGAGGCCGGAATATCGAGCGGCTTGGCAATGATCGAGCCGATGGCAAACATCGGGCGTTCTTCATCGTCTACGGCAAATTGCGCCATCACCGTGCCCGCAAGGGCCCGGTCTGCCGGGGCCGCGCGCTCAAGATTGCGATAGGTGGGGTCGATGACGGTTTCGCCATTGATCTGGTCCACCGAAGCGTCCGCAATCTCCCGTGCGCGCTCAATGCGGGTATCGATCTGGTCGCACGCCGCCAGCAGCGCAGCGCCGCCGAGAGCCATCGCGATTGCAGCGCGCGCAGTCCTCGCTGTGTAGTGTTTCAACATACCGGATATCCCCATGCGATTGCCAATGAACGCCCCAGCTCCATAGGTTAACGCTGTGTTGAGATTATGACGCCCGGAGCGGGCTGTCCAATCCTCTTCCTGCAACTGGGCAGGATAGACGAAACGCATGTCAACTGCGGGCCTTTCAATGCCCCGCGAATAGCCTCAAATGGACAAACTGGGACAAAACGGGTCACTGATGGACATTCTGGCGACAGGACGAGACGCGCGGGCAACCGTGGCCGGAGCGGGCCTTCTGATCGAGGGGCGCGACTTTCATGGCGCCGATCTGCGCGGGCAGGATTTTTCCGGGACGCGGTTTCACAATTGCGAGCTGCGCGGCGCCCGGCTCGACTGGGCCAACTTTGCCGGGGCCTGCCTCAACCATGCAAGGCTGCTGAACGCCTCGATGACCCATGCACATCTGCGGGGCGCCCTGCTGAAAGGCGCCAACCTGCGATCGGCACGGCTGGCACATGCCAATCTTGTGGACGCGGACATGACCGGGGCCAATCTCTGGCAGGCCGACCTTTCCGGCGCCAATCTGTGTGGGGCCATCTGCCTCTGGGGCGATATCAGCAAGGCAGGCTTTGCTGGCGCGCTCTATGATGAGGCCACCCGCCTGCCGCCCGGATTCCGCCCCGAGGCGGAAGGCATGATCCGCTTTGACATGCCGCGCGCTTGACACGGGCGCGCCCCCGCCCCCATCCCTTCCCCGCACATGACAACACTCAAGGCCATCCTCGGCCCCACCAATACCGGCAAGACGCATTACGCCATTGAGCGGATGCTGGGCTATGGGACCGGCATGATCGGCCTGCCGCTGCGCCTGCTGGCGCGCGAGGTGTATGACCGGGTGGTGGCCGCCAAGGGATACCCCCATGCCGCGCTGATCACCGGGGAGGAGCGCATCTGCCCTCCCACGGCGCGCTATTTCATCTGCACCGTGGAATCGATGCCGGTGGATATCCGCCCGGATTTCCTGGCCATCGACGAAATCCAGCTGGCCGAGGACGAAGACCGGGGACATGTGTTCACCGACCGCATCCTCAACATGCGCGGCAATCACGAGACGCTGCTGCTGGGCGCCGACACGATGCGCGGCCTGTTGCGCGAACTGAAGCTGGGCGTGGAGACCGAGCCGCGCGAGCGCTTCTCGGAGCTGCGCTATACCGGCCACACCAAGATCACCAAACTGCCCAAGCGCACCGCCATTGTCGGCTTCAGCGCGGAGGAAGTGTACGCGATTGCCGAGCTGCTGCGGCGGCAGAAAGGCGGGGCGGCGGTGGTGATGGGTGCGCTTTCGCCCCGCACCCGCAATGCGCAGGTGGCACTCTACCAGTCCGGCGAGGTGGATTATATCGTTGCTACCGACGCTATCGGCATGGGGCTGAACCTGAATGTCGACCGGGTGGTGTTTGCTTCACGTTCCAAATTCGACGGGCGGCGCCACCGGGCGCTGACACTGGCCGAGTGCGGCCAGATTGCCGGGCGCGCCGGGCGTTTCCGCACCGATGGCGAATTTGGCGAGACCGGCAGCTGCCCGCCCTTCACCGAGGAAGAATGGAAAGCGATAGAGGCCCACCGGTTTGACCCGGTGGACGCCATCCAGTGGCGCAACTCGGCCCTCGATTTTTCAAGTCTCAGGAACCTCATCCGCAGCCTGGAGAAGCCTTCGGGCAATCCGCGCCTAATCCACAATCCCCACGCCCTGGACGAATGGGTGCTGCGGCGGATGAGCGAAGATGGCGGCATCGGGCCGAATGTGACGGGCGACCGCAAGGTGCGCCGGTTGTGGGATCTGGCACGGCTGCCGGACTTCCGCAAGGCCGGCCCGGAGGGGCATGGGCGCCTCGTTCTGGGCTTGGCCGATACGCTGGCCGACCCGGACGCGCGCCTTTCCGATGCAGGTCTCGAGCGCCGGATGGAGGATCTGGCCTCTACGAATGGCGACATCGCCAAGCTGCAACAGCGCCTTGCCGCCATCCGCACCTGGACTTATGCCGCCCACCGCCCTGACTGGCTGGAAAATCCAAGCTATTGGCAGCAGAAAACGCGGGAGATTGAAGACTCCCTCTCCGACGCGCTACACGAAGCGCTGACAGCCCGCTTTGTCGACCGGCGCACCACCGCGCTGCTCGCAAGCCTCAAGAAGGAAGATGCCCTCGTGACCAATCTGACGCCCGACGGCGACGTGACCGTTGAAGGCCATCTGGTCGGCCGCCTGAAGGGCCTGACCTTCGAGCCAGTTCTGGATGCCCGGACGCTGGAAGGAAAGGCCGTGCGGGGCGCTGCCCTGGCCGCCATCCGCCCGATGCTGAGCCAGCGCCTTGCCGAGATCACCGGTGCGCCTTCGGACGCTTTCAAGCTGACCGAAGGGGCGGAGATAGAATTCAAGGGCGCCGCCATTGCCCGTCTTGCCAGGGGCGCCAGCTGGATTGCCCCGCGCGCCGAACTGATCGGCGCGGTTGAGGTGGAGGCCAGCGAACGCGCCCCGGCGCTGGCCCGTGTTGAAGAATGGCTGAAGAGCGAGATTGCCCGCCTGCTGCCCACCCATGCGAAACTGGCAAGCGGGGAAGCCGGCGCCGGCCTGGAAGGTATGGCGCGCGGCCTGGCCTTTCGCATCCTGGAAAGCGGCGCAGCGGTTGATCTGCGGACGGATGATCCGCCAGCGCGCATCACGCCGGAGCAGCGCGAAGCCCTGAAGGCTGCCGGCATCCGCGCAGGGCGCGTGGCCGTGCATGCACCCGACGCGCAGAAGCCGGCCGCCCAGCGCGTGATTGCCATCCTGAAAGCTGTTGCTTCGGGCACGGAATATCCGCTGGCCCCGGAAGGCGCAGGATCGTTCGCGCTGGACGGCACCTGGCCGGAAGAAGCGCTCGCCGCAAACGGTTATCTGCGCTTTGGCCGCCGCGCTGTGCGCGCTGACCTTGCCGAACGCCTTGGCTGGGAGATTGCCAAGCGGCGCAAGGAAGCCGGCAAGAACGCTTTCGCCATCGCCATCGACATGGCCTCAATGGTTTCCTGCCCAGCCGATGACTGGCCGGGCGTGCTGAAGGGCTTTGGCCTGGCGCCCGCCGAAAAGGATAAGGAAACCGGCGCGGTAACGCTGTGGCGCTATGGCGCCCGCACGCGGCCGGAAGAAGGCCAGACTGCCCGCCCGCCCCGCGCTGAACGCCCGCAGGGGGACCGCCCGAAGCGCGACGGCGCGCCGGGAGATCGTCCGCAATCGGATCGCCCGCAGGGCAAAGGCCCGCGCGGCGAAGGCCGCGGCCGCGGCCGGGATGACCGCCGCCCGCCGCGTGGGGGTGACACCCGCAACGACCGGCGCCAGGACAACCGCCCTGCCCCGCCCCAGCGCAAGGTGGCCGATCCAGACAGCCCGTTTGCCGCGCTCGCTGCGCTGCTGCCGCCGCCGAAGCCGCCAAAGCCTCCCCGGGCGCAGAAGCAGAAGCCACCGCGCCAGCCGGGCACCGATGGCGGCAAGCCTGCCGAAGCAGCGGGCGAAGGCAGCTTTGTCTACAAACCTTTCCAGTAGCGCGAGCGGCGAATGAACGAAGACGTCTCGCTGCGCCTCGATATCTGGCTGTGGCGGGCCCGCTTCTTCAGGACACGCGCCCTTTCCACCGCGCACATCAAGGGTCATGGGGTGCGCCTGTCGCACAGGGGCCAGACCCGGAAAACCGACAAGCCCGGCGCCGCCCTCACCGTTGGCGATGTGGTGACATTCGGGAAAGCCGGGCGTATCTACAGCATTGAAGTGCTGGACCTCGGGGATCGCCGCGGCCCCGCCGAGGAAGCACGGGCGCTCTACCGCCCTCTGGAGGCCGAGCCATGATGGACCGCATCAAGCGCCTGCTGACGCCGAAAACGCCCGCAGAACAGTCGATGCCGCCCTATGTGGCGGTGACTGCCCTGCTGGTCGAGGCGGCGCTGGTGGACGGGGTATATGTGAATATCGAAAGCGACATGATCGCCGAGATCCTGGTCGAGGCGTTCGAGTTCGAGGCCGACAAGGCTGACGCCCTGCTCTCGGAAGCCGAAGCGCTGGCCGAGGAGGCCGTCGGCAGCCATCAGTTTACCAAACATGCGAAGAAATTGCCGGCGGCGGAACGGGTGAAGGTGGTGGAGGCAATCTACCGGGTGATCCTGGCCGATGGCGAGCGGTCTGACCTCGAAGATGCCTATGTGCGGCATGTGGCCGGGCTGCTGCATGTCGATGATGTGCAGCGCGCCGAGGCCCGCCGCCGCGCAGAGGCGCGCACTTCCGGCGCAGTTTGAGCCTTTCTGCCTGCGCTGTGTAGTACGCCTCATTGACAGGGGCGCTTTGCCTCGCCAATTGCGAGGCTCAATTCCCGCCAGAAGACCCCGGACCTCCCATGACCTATATTGTCGTCGACGCCTGCATCCGCTGCAAATACATGGATTGCGTCGAGGTTTGCCCTGTCGACTGTTTCTATGAAGGCGAGAATATGCTCGTCATTCACCCCGATGAATGCATCGATTGCGGCGTCTGCGAGCCTGAATGCCCCGCTGAGGCGATCAAGCCGGACACCGAGGACGATCCCGATGGCAAATGGCTGAAGCTGAACTCCGAATATGCCAAGGTCTGGCCCAATATCACCCGGATGAAGGAACCTCCGGCTGACCGGGACGAATGGGCCAGCGTGACCGGCAAGCTGGAAAAATACTTCAGCCCCAATCCAGGCACCGGGGACTAGCCGCACCCTTAAGGAGAAATATTTTCTCCTTGTTTGTGTGCCCCGCTGTAATTGCGGGGAAATTAAAGGATCAGGACGCGTTAACGATTTGTCCGATTTCGCGTCTTTCCCATTCTGGCGCCGCCTGCGCCAGACTGTTGTATTTCCTGTAAGAATGTGCTACACGGAATATCTGAACAACAATCAAGAAGAGCGGGAATTCCTAACTCAGAGCCTTAATCAGGAACTGGGCCGGGTAAACTCGACTCTCTTAATGTGTGTGTAGAAAAGGGTCTTACCGAACATGGCGAAGAAGGCAGAAGCTCGGACTCATGCGTTCGAGGTCGGTCAGAGTGTTGTCTATCCGGCGCACGGCGTAGGCAAAATCACCGGTATCGAAAGTCAGACAGTCGCGGGCATGCAGCTGGAAGTCTATGTCGTGGCATTTGATCAGGACAAGATGATCCTGCGTGTACCGACAAATCGTGCCGAAGCGTCTGGTATGCGTGCCCTTGCAGGCTCCAAACTGGTTGATGACGCGCTGAAGACGCTTGGCGGCAAAGCCCGCATCAAGCGGACGATGTGGTCGCGCCGCGCCCAGGAATACGAAGCCAAGATCAATTCCGGCGACCTGATCTCGATCGCGGAGGTCGTTCGCGACCTGCACCGCGGCGACGACCAGCCCGAGCAGTCCTATTCCGAGCGCCAGCTCTATGAGAGCGCGCTGGACCGGATGGCCCGCGAACTGGCCGCTGTCGAGAACATCGACAAAGGCAAGGCGATGGAAAAACTCGCCAAGTCGCTGGCCAAGAAAAAAGTGGCCGCCTGATTTCAGGCCGAGCCTTTGCGCTGAAGAAAGCCCCGCAGCTTCTGCGGGGCTTTTTTTTGCCTCCCCCTTTGCCTCCCGCATCCCGTTTGACCGGGCAGGCGGATCATGCAAAAGAACGTTTCAGGAACAGCGTGGAGGCGGCCATGGCCATTGCAGGCGGATGTCAGTGCGGGAAGGTGCGTTTTGAACTTGGCAGTGCGCCCGAGCGGATCTCGATCTGCCATTGCCGGGATTGCCAGAAGAGCGCCGGCGCGCCGTTAGTGGCCTGGGCCATGGTTCCCAGGGAAGATTTCCGTGTGACGGCTGGAGAGGCGCGCGCGGTCAATTCCTCCGGCGACAGTTTCCGGTATTTCTGCAGCGAGTGCGGCACCGGTCTCTACTATATCAACGAGACCTATCTGCCGGGCATTGTGGACGTGCAGCTGATGACCCTGGACGCGCCCGATGCCTTCACGCCGGGGGCGCAGGTGCAGACCACCGAACAGGCCCCCTGGATGGCGCACCTTGCCGATATTCCGGCCTTCAAACGTTATCCGGGAATGGCGTGATCGGAGAACTCCGGCGCGAAAATACGCCCGCAAAAGCCGCTTTCCTAACACGGCCGGCCGATACGTTTACGAAGCCGTGTCATGGCAAATGCAATTTTAACCATGTTCCAACGCTCTCAAGGCACCCTTCATCCGTCGCCGGATAATCCGGTGCGTGATGGATTACCGGTTGCAGCACGGGAAAACCCGGCGGCCGGTTCAGGAGTGAAAGAGAAGCAACATGGCCTATTCAGATACACATGTGGAACCCGCCGGCCTGCTCGGCGCCCATTCCCATGCCGAAGACCTTTACCGCGCAGGCCTAGCCTATGCGACCGGCACCGGCACCGAAATCAACCTGATCGAGGCGCACAAATGGTTCAACCTCGCCGCTGTGCGCGGTCATGAGGATGCCAAGGTGCAGCGCCAGGAAATGGCGGAAATGCTGTCCTCAGCCGAAGTGAAGATGGCGCTGCAGGCGGCGCGCGACTGGATGCGTCTGGCTCACTGACGGCGCCTAGCGCTCCTGAACGCAGGCCGCAGCGCTTTGGCGCGCGGCGGCGATGTCCGGCTCCGTTGCATAGGGCCGGATGCAGGTAACCAGCGTCATCAGAACCTTGCCCGGCTCCTCCATGAAGGCGAGGTGGGCAGAATGGTCAAACCAGTATTCCGCCTTCACCGGCGCCTCGAGCGTTTCGATCCAGCCCCTTACGGCAGATGGCGGGGTCGTCAGGTCGCGCCGCCCATGCAGCAGAAAAACCGGCACCGGGCTTTGGGTGACCGTGTCCAGATCCGCCGCGCGCAGCTCCGGCATCAGGGCGGTGATGCTGGCCAGGCTGCCGGCGTCGTAGGCTTTCAGAACGTCCTCATCATACTCGGCCGACAGCCGCATGGCCCGGAACCAGGCCGAGGCATTCTCGCGATAGGCGGCAAGGCCCCCATAATGGATTGACCAGGTTCGCTGATCCCCGATCCGCGCCACCGTCAGATCGCCAGGATAGGGCGCCAGCGCCTCCAGCGCCGCCACGGCTTCTGCGTTTCCGTCTGCCTGCGCCGCGGCCAGAGTCAGCCGGAAGCCTTCTTCCTCATTGCGCTGCATGTTGATCACCTGGCCATGCCCCACATAGGCCGCCACCAGGTCAGGGCGCGCCATCGCCGCTTTCAGGCCGATGATCGTGCCCCAGGAATGGCCCAGCACAATCACCTTCTCCTTGCCGAGCTTCTGACGGACATGTTCGATCATCTCGATCACATCGCCGGTCATCTGATCTATGGTGAGCGTCGGAATGACTGTCTCCGAATCATTCAGCGACCAGGTCTTCCCTGCCCCGCGCTGGTCCCACTGCACCACGGTGAAATAATCCTCCCAGCCGCGCTGGAAGGTCCAACCGATGGCAAGCTCTGCCGAGCCGGGGCCGCCATGCACCAGCAGGATCACCGGATTGTTCCGGTCCTTGCCGCGGACGCTGATCCATTGATCGATGCCGCCGATGCGCGCGGCATAGGATTCCTCAATGCCATTGGGCGTGTTGATGGCGCCAATATCCGCAACAATCGCGCGCCCATCGACGGGGGCTGGAGCAGCGGTTTCAGCAGGCGTTTCAGGCGCAGGAGCCGTCGCAGGCGAGCAGGCCGCCATCAGGAAAGCGGCAAGGATGGTGGCAGGCGCGGCGCAGAAATTCATGATGTATCTCCCTTTTCCAATACGCGATGCGGCGGGAAGCGCATTTGGATGCACCTCCCGCCGGGCCGGCTGTCACGGAGAGAGAGCGCATCCGCTCAGCCAGCATACTCCAACACAGGCGCGTAGGAGACTACCTCAAACTCGATATTGCTCTCGTCGAAGAAGTAGAAACGGCGCCCCGGCTCGTAATCATCATGCCCGAAAGGCGTATAGCCTGCCCGGCGCACCAGCGTTTCTATGGCGACGATATCGTCCACCTCAATGCCGATATGATTGAGCGGCAGGCCCTTCTCGAACCGCTCCGGGCACGGTTTCCCCGCTGGCGGAGAATAGAGGGCCAGGTAATGGTTTTCCGAACCGACATGCACGGTATGCCCGCCGCTCATCGCCTTTCCGCGCCAGCGGACATGCCAGCCGAAGATCTGCTCGAAGATACGCGCGGCATGTTCCGAATCCGGAACAGTGATGTTGACGTGTTCTATGCGGGCGGGGCGATGAATTGACTGTGTCATGGCGGGTCCCTTTCCGGGGCTGGTTGATGCCTGACCTTTCTGATACAATCTCAAGTGCACTTTAGATCAAGCGAAGAATTGCATGACCCTGAAACATTCTGACATCCTGACCATTGGCGAGCTTGCCGCGCGCACGGGCGTCGCTGTTTCTGCGCTGCGCTATTATGAGGAACGCGGGCTTGTGCGCTCTCTGCGCTCGGCCGGGCGCCACCGGCGGTTTCTGCGGTCAGACATCCGCCGGGTATCTTTCATCCGGATTGCCCAATCCCTTGGCCTGACGATCGAGGATGTGGCGCGCGCCTTTGCCTCCCTGCCGGAAGGGCGCACCCCCACCGCAGCAGACTGGCACCAGATCAGCCATGAAATCCGCAGCGTGCTCGACCGCAAGATCGCGCAGCTGGAACAGATGCGCGAGACGCTGGACGGCTGCATCGGCTGCGGCTGCCTATCGCTGAAACGCTGCGCGCTCTACAATCCGGGCGATCAGGCGGGCAAGACGGGCACCGGCCCGCGCTTTGCGCTACCCGATGGCTGAAGCCGGATGTTCAGCGGGCCAGGGACGGGGTACCTTGCCGCGGCATACGGATGAAATAGTCGTCGAACTCCCCGGCATGGGTGAACACAAAACCATGGCGTTCATAGAAACGCCTGGCCGGGCTTTGCTTCAGCACGCCAAGATGAACGCTCTGGCCGGCCTGGTCTGTCTCCTCCAGAAGGCACGCAAGGATTCTGCTGCCGGTTCCCTGCCCATGAAATTCGGGTCGCAAATAGAAATGTTCCAGCTCGATGCCCTCTCCGCCGGGCCGCAGCGTGACGCATCCGGCAAACGCGCCATCCAGATGGACAAGCCTGGTGAAAGCGGGCGCAAAGCCTGCCGAGAATCGGGCCCGCGCCCGATCCGAATCAAACCGGCCGAGACGTTCCAGATGTTCACGCATTACTGACAGGCGCAGCGCGAGCAGCCGCTCGAAGTCTTCCGGCGTAGCCGCAGAAAACACAATTTGCATCGCGCGAGCCTTACCCCACGCGGCGCGTCATGCCTTTCCAGTAAGGCTCGCGCAGATCCTTGCGCAGGATCTTGCCGGAAGGATTGCGCGGCAGCGCCTCTATGAAGTCCACCGATTTGGGTGCCTTGTACGACGCAATGCGATCCTTCGCCCACGCGATGATGCTTTCCGGGGACGGATCTTCTCCAGGCTTCTTCACCACGATGGCCTTCACCGCCTCGCCCCACTTTTCATCGGGCACGCCAATGACGGCAACATCGGCCACGCCCGGCGCGCCGAAGATCGCATTCTCCACTTCGGCGGGGTAAACATTCTCCCCGCCCGAGACGATCATGTCCTTCACCCGGTCATGGATGTAGAGAAAGCCGTCCTCGTCGAAATAGCCCGCGTCGCCAGTATGGAAGAAGCCATCGCGCACCGCGTCCTGCGTCGCGTCCGGGCGGTTCCAGTAGCCCTTCATCACGAAACCTGACTTGATGACGATCTCGCCGACGTCACCTGTCGGAACGGGCTTGCCCTCCCCATCCACAACGCGCACCACAGCGCCCGGCCAGGGCACGCCGCAGGAGCGCAGCTTGCCCCAGCTTGGATCGTGCGCCTCGGGCGGCAGGAATGTCCCGGCACCGACGGTCTCGGTCAGGCCATAAAGCTGGGTGAAGCGCGCGCCCATGATCTCCACCGCCGTGCGCAGCAGGGCTTCGGAGATCGGCGAGGCGCCGTAGAAAACCTGTTTTAGGCTAGAGAAATCCGTCTCCCGGATATTCGGCTGCTGGGTCAATATCAGGATCACGGCGGGTACCCAGAAGGCATGGGCGATCCTGTGTTCGGGAATGAGGCGCAGGATCAGCTGCGGATCGATCTCGCGCAGGATCACCGTCTTGGCGCCCTGAAGGCTTGCCAGTACGCCGACATTCACGCCCGCCACATGGAATTGCGGCATCGCATTCATGATTGCCTCACCCGCATCATAGCTGGACCATTCCAGCATGCCGGCCTGGGTGAAGAAAGCGCGGTAATTGTCGTTCGTGAGCTGAACACCCTTGGGCAGGCCGGTCGTGCCGGAGGTGTAGAGCTGGATTACATCGTCATCCCCCTCCACGGTCAGCCCCGGCGCCGTGGCCGGTTTGGAATCGCGCCAGGAGCGGAAATAGTCCCAATCTTCCCGGTCTCCATCCAGCGTGATGATGCGCGTCAGGTCGGGCAGTTCGTCCTTGATCTGGTCGATCATGGAATAGAAATCCTTGCCGACGAACAGCACCTTCGCCTTGGCGTCTGACAGGATGAACTTCACCTCCGGCGGGGCAAGGCGCGTGTTCACCCCGGTCATCACCGCGCGCGCCTTGGCGCAGCCGAAGAGGATCTCGTAATAGGCGTCGGTATTCTTCGCCAGATAACCCACCCGGTCGCCCGGCTGGATGCCGAGGCGGATGAGACCATTGGCGATCTGGCTGGAATGGGTATCAAGCTCGGCAAAGCTGGTGGCGCGCCCCTCGAACCAGATTGCAGTTTCCTGCGGGCGCAGGCGGGCCTGCACGGGCGGAATGTCCGCAATATAGGGCATCGCTTCGATGTCGATCATGGGGTTCCTCCGGCCGGGATGGTTTCTTGGCGGGAACTTTAATGCCTTCCGCTGGCTTGTCAGCCCGGTTTGGAGCGCGCAACGGTGGCAAATGCGCGCCCGGAGGCCCCTGATATGCTGCGGACCCTGATTGCCCCTCTCCTGCTGGCAGCCTGCGCCAGCGCTTCCCAGCCCGCAGGGCTTGCGTCGCCCGCCGGATCATACACCCCATGCGAGCCTGCCGCCGCCCTTGCCGCGTTGGGCGATGAACGCGCCCGCGCCGAAGCGGTGCTGGATATGGACCCGGCAGAGCGCGAAGACCTGGCGCTGGCCCTGCTGCCCTGCCTGAGCGACCCCGATCCGGACCTGCGGGATGGCGCGGCCTATGCGGCCCTCTCCCAGATGATGCGCAGCCAGCTGATCGGGCTGGAGACGGTTATGGGCGTGATGCAGGAAACCCTGCGCATGGCCGGCGCCCCGGAAGACGCCGCGGGCTTTGCCCGCCCCTTTGCCATGCTCACCCTGGCAGAAGTGGCGCGCACCGACCGGATCACGCCCTGGATGGAGCCAGAGGCGCGTGACGGCCTGATCGCAGCGGCCCATGCTTATCTGGCCAGCCTCACCGATTATCGCGGCTTCAGTGACGCCGAAGGCTGGCGCCATGGCGTGGCGCATACAGCCGACCTGCTGATGCAATTGTCGCTAAACCCGCAGCTGACCAAGCCGCAGGCTGAAGCGATCCTCGCCGCCGTGGCGCTAAAATCCGGACCCACCGATCATTCTTACATCTTCGGCGAAAGCGAGCGGCTGGCCGCGCCGGTGATGTATCTCGCCCAGCGGGAGTTCTTCGGCGAGGAAGAATGGACGCTGTGGTTTGAAAGCCTCTGGCCGGGGGACGATCCCTTGCGGGAAAACGCCTATGGCTCCGAGGCGGCGCTTGCCAAGCTGCACAATCTGCGGGCCTTCGCCGAGGCCGTCTATGTCAGCGCCAAGGCCAGCAATGAGGCAACCTATGAGCCTGTAGCGCGCGGCGCCTTTGCCCTGCTGAACTCCCTGCCCTGAGCCAAACCTTGCAGCAGAGGCCCATTTGCGGCACTTGGGTGCGCATGACCGTTCAGACACCTCCGCCCAGCGCCGCGCTTGCCGAAACGATGCTCGATATGGGGCGCCGCGCCCGCGCCGCTTCGCGTGAACTTGGCCTGTTGACCGCGCAGGATCGCACCCGCGCACTGAAGGCCATCGCCGCCGCCATCCGCGCGGCCGGCCCGGAAATCCTGCGCGCGAACGAGGAAGACATGGCGGCTGCGCGCGCCAAGGGGCTCGCCCCGTCGATGCTCGACCGGCTCGCCCTTGATGAGAAGCGCCTAGAAGGCATTGCCGCCGGCGTTGAAACCGTGGCCGACCTGCCCGATCCGCTGGGCCGCGAGCTTGCCCGCTGGACCCGGCCCAACGGGCTCGACATTGCGCGCATTTCCGTGCCCCTCGGCGTGATCGGCATCATCTATGAAAGCCGCCCGAATGTGACGGTCGATGCCGGCGTGCTCTGCCTGCGCTCGGGCAATGCTGCGATCCTGCGCGGCGGCTCGGAAAGCGCGAAGACATCTCATGCCCTGGCCGACGCGATGCGCGGCGCGCTGAAATCGGAAGAAATGCCGGTGGATGCGATCCAACTGGTTGCCACGACTGACCGCGAAGCCGTGGGCCATATGCTCGGCGGCCTCAACGGCGCGCTGGATGTGATCGTACCGCGCGGGGGGCGCAGCCTGGTGGAGCGCGTGCAGGCCGAGGCCCGCGTGCCGGTGATCGGCCATCTGGAAGGGCTCTGCCACACCTTTGTCCACGCCGCCGCCGATCCGAAAAAAGCCGTCGACATCGTGCTCAACGCCAAGATGCGCCGCACCGGCGTGTGCGGGTCTACCGAAACGCTGCTGATGGATGTGGCGGCCGCCCCCACCCTGCTGCCGCTTATTGCCAAAGCGCTGACCGAGGCAGGCTGCGAGCTGCGCGGCGATGGCCGCACCCGCGCCATCCTGGGCGACATCACCCCGGCCACCGAAGAAGACTGGGCCACCGAATATCTTGACGCGATCCTTTCCATCGCCGTGGTCGATGGCCTGCCCGGCGCGCTTGCCCATCTCGCCCGCTGGTCGTCGGGCCATACGGACGCGATCATCACCGAAGACGCCGCCGCCGCAGAAGCTTTCATTGCCAATGTCGATTCGGCTATCGTGGTGCATAACGCCTCCACCCAGTTTGCCGATGGCGGCGAGTTTGGCTTTGGCGCCGAAATCGGCATCGCCACGGGCCGCATCCATGCGCGCGGACCGGTGGGGGCGGAGCAACTTACCACCTACAAATATGCCGTGCGCGGAACAGGACAGGTTCGCCCTTGATACGCCCCCGCCTGCCCGGTCCCGCCAAGGGTCTTGCCATCGGGCTCTTTGGCGGCAGCTTCAATCCCGCCCATGCGGGCCATCTTCTGGTTGCCGAAACCGCGCGCAAGCGGTTGAGCCTCGATCAGGTCTGGTGGATCGTGGCGCGCGGCAATCCATTGAAATCCGACCACGGAGCGTATGCCGCCCGCCTCACCTCTGCCCGCGCCATCGCTCGCAGCGCTGGCATGCGCGTCACCGATCTTGAGGCCCAGCTGGGCCTCACCTATTCCATCGACACGCTGCGCGCGCTGCAAAAGGCCGCGCCCGATGCGCGCTTTGTCTGGCTGATGGGGGCGGATAATCTGGCCGGCTTCCAGCGCTGGAAGGATTGGGAAGAAATCGCCCGCAGCGTGCCTATTGCCGTGATCGGCCGTCCGGGCGCACGCATTACCCGCGCCACGGCCTTTGCGCGCAAATTCGCGCGCCACCGCCTGCCCGAGACGAGCGCCGCTGCGCTCTCCCAGGCGATCCCGCCTGCCTGGGTTTACATCCGTGTACGGGAAAATCCGCTGTCCTCAACAGCGCTGAGGGCATGCCCATGAGCCTCTCACCCGAAGACCTTGACCGGCACCGCCGGCATATCCTGCTGAAGGAAATCGGCGGGCCCGGCGTGGCGAAACTGCGCGCCGCCTCGGTGTCGATCATTGGGGCGGGCGCCCTGGGCGGCCCTGCCGCGCTCTACCTGGCGGCGGCAGGCATTGGCCAGATCGAGCTTTGGGATGACGACCGGGTGGAACGCTCAAATCTGCAGCGGCAGATACAGTTCACGGAAAGTGATACCGGCGCGGAAAAGGCCGTCCAGCTTGCCCGCCGCATCACCGCGCTCGATCCGGCGATCCATGTCGACATAAAAAACGAGCGTTTCGCCGATGGCGCCGCCCCCTCCGGAAATATACTTATAGACGCCACTGACAACTTTCAGACCCGCTTCCTCCTCAACAAGTTCGCGCATGCAAACGGGCGCTACCTGGTCTCCGGCGCCGCCAGCGGTTGGAGTGGACAGGTCAGCGTGTTTGCCTCGGGCCTCGTGGCGGAGGCGCCCTGTTATGCCTGCTGGATTCCGGAAATGCCGCCTGCCGCCGAAGCCTGCGATGAGGTGGGCGTCGTTGGCGCGATCACCGGCATGACGGGTTCAACGATGGCGCTGGAAGCGGTGAAACTGATCACCGGTGCGGGCGAGCCGCTCATTGGGCGCATCCTTCTCATCGACGGGTTGCGCTGCCAGATGCGAACGGTCGGTCTGCGGAGAGATTCTCAGTGTCCGGTCTGTTCGATCTGAACAGAAGATTTGACATGCAGGCCGCTGCGCGCGTTACTCGCGAAGCAGTTTTCTTGATCGGATTCTTCGCGCCAGATGTTTTCCCGTTTTCTCGCAGTCGTCATAACGCTCGGCGTCATCCTGTTTGCAGGCTGGTGGTCTTTGAAGCGGGACGACATTCCGTATGACCAGCTGGAAACGATCTATGCGAGTTCTGACAGCCGCTATCTCGCTCTGGGTGAGGAAATGCGGATTCATTTCAGGGATGTCGGCCCGCGCGATGCGCCGGTGATCGTTCTGGTTCATGGCTTCTCGGCATCGCTGCACACCTGGGAGCCCTGGGTGGCCGACCTGAAACGCGACTACCGTGTGATCAGCCTCGACCTGCCCGGCCACGGCCTTTCCCGCTGCATCGACAATGATGCCATCGGCACAGACCAGTTCGTGGATGTGATCGACCGGGTGACGCAGGCGGTGAAAGCAGACCGCTTCACGCTGGCCGGCAATTCGATGGGCGGTGGCGCGGCCTGGAATTATGCCCTCGCCCATCCGGAAAAGCTTGAAGGCCTTGTGCTGGTGGACGCCGCTGGCTGGCCGCGCAGCGAAGCGGAAAGCGATGACCGGCCCTTTATCTTCCGCCTGCTGGAAATCGGCCTGGCACGGAAACTGGTGAAGGATCTCGACATGTCGTCGCTGATCCGGCCGGGCCTTGAAGACAGTTTTGCCGATCCGTCTTTCGTGACGGACGCGATGGTGGACCGGTATGCCTCCCTCGCCCGCGCGCCCTGCCACCGCGAAGCGCTGCTCGCCCTGTCCGCCGGCCGCGGCACCCGCGCCGAGGCTACGCCCGAGCGTCTCTCGGCCATCACCGTGCCCACCCTGGTGATGCATGGCGAGAAGGATAACCTCATCCCGGCATCGCATGGCGAGCAGTTTGCCGCCGCCATTCCGGGCGCTGAGCTGAAGCTCTATCCCGATGTCGGCCACCTGCCGCAGGAGGAAATCGCCGCCCAGTCGATTGCGGATCTGCGCGCCTTCCTGACAACCCGCGTGCAGGGGCTGCCGGCAGAGAATACCAGCCTGCCGACTCATTGATCAGTTGGCAAATTAGAGAATGGCGGGGATCACACGGTCTGGCGGGCGGTGGCCGTCAGCGAAGGTCTTGATGTTGATGATCACCTTCTCGCCCATCTCGGTGCGCCCCTCGATGGTAGCCGAGCCCATATGCGGCAGCAGCAGCACATTGGGCAGGCCGATCAGTTCCGGGTTCACCGCCGGTTCGCGTTCGAACACATCCAGGCCCGCCCCGGCGATCTTTCCGGCGCGGATGGCGCGGGCGAGCGCGGCCTCATCGATGACTTCGCCGCGGGCGGTGTTGATGATGTAGGCTTCCGGCTTCATCAGATTGAGGCGCCGCGAATTGATCAGATGGAAAGTCGCCGGCGTATGCGGGCAGTTGATGGAAACGATATCCATCCGCGCCAGCATCTGGTCGAGCGAGTCCCAATAGGTCGCCTCCAGGCTTTCCTCGATGCGGGCGCTGACCGGTTTGCGGTTATGATAGTGGATCTGCATGCCGAAGGCGCGCGCGCGCCGGGCCACGGCCTGGCCGATGCGGCCCATGCCGATGATGCCGAGGCGCTTTCCCGACAGGCGACGGCCCATCATCCAGGTTGGCGTCCAGCCATCAAACTTGCCCGCTTCCATGATCTGCACGCCTTCGTGCAGGCGGCGCGGCACCGCCAGGATCAGCGCCATGGCCACGTCTGCCGTGTCATCGGTCAGCACGCCGGGCGTATTCGTCACCGTGATGCCGCGCTGAACAGCAGACGCCACATCGATATTGTCCACCCCTGCCCCGAACTGGGCAATCAGGCGCAGCTGCTCGCCGGCGCGGGCCAGAAGGCGGCCATCGATCCGGTCGGTCACCGTCGGCACCAGCACATCAGCGGTTTGCATCGCCTCAGCCAGTTCCTCGGCGGAAAACGGCCGGTCACTTTCGTTCAGCCGGGCGTCGAACAGCTCCTTCATCCGAAGCTCAACAGGCGCCGGAAGCTTGCGGGTGACGACGACTTTAAGTTTGCTGGCCGGCATGGGACTCCCATCGGTGCTTTTATTATTTATCGGGGGCTTAGCAGAGCCAATCCGTCCCGCCAATCTCTCTCAGCTTTACTGTGGATTCATGCGTAGGTGCGAGAATGCACCTTCCCCTCCTGATGGAAGCTTTGCACATGAAACGGGCACCCCTCGTTCTGGCCATCCTCCTTGCCTTCTCGGCGGGCGCTGGGGCCGATCCGGCCGCCGAGCCGCGCGTCAGCCGCTTCTCCGGCAAGCCTGTGCCCCGCTTCGAGACGCTGCGCTGGGCCGAAGTAAACGGCCGCACGGGCCCCAGCCTCTCCTCCCCCATCGCCTGGCAGTATAACCGCAAGGGCCTACCGGTGATGGTCGTCAAGGAAAGCGGCGAATGGTACCGCGTGCGCGATCCGGCCGGCGATGAGGTCTGGGTGCATATGCGAATGCTGGCAGAAGGCTCCACCGCCATCGTCACCCGCACCACCGTTCTGGGGGCAAGCCCGGCGCAGGACGCAGAGGGCGTCGCCGAGATCGGCAAAGGCGTCCTGGTACAGGTCAGCGGCTGTGATGGGGTCGCCTGCGAGGTGGAAACGGCCGGCTACCGTGGCTGGATGCCCCGCGCCAACCTGTGGGGCGTGAGCAGCGTGGCTCCGGCTCTATCCGGCACTAAAGGTTGACAACGCGGAAGGCGTCGGCTGGAAGGCGTGATCCCAACTGATTGAGGAACCCAGACATGCAGGGTCCGCACGACTTTCACACCCCCAAATCGTCTTATACCAAAGAAGACCTGATCCAGTCCGGTCTCGGCAACTATTTCGGGCCCGGCAATGCCCAGCTGCCCGCCCCGCCGATGCTGATGATGGACCGGATCCCGGAAATCAGCATGGATGGCGGCGCCTTCGGCAAGGGCCATGTTGTCGGCGAACTCGACATCACCCCTGACCTCTGGTTCTTCCAGTGCCACTTCCCCGGCGACCCCGTGATGCCCGGCTGCCTTGGCCTGGATGCCATGTGGCAGGCCGTGGGCTACTGGCTCGGCTGGTCGGGCTCGCCCGGCAAGGGCCGCGCCCTCGGCGTTGGCGAGGTGAAGTTCACCGGCCAGATCACGCCCAAACGCAAGCTGGTCCGTTACGAAATCGACATCAAGCGCGTGAAACGCGGCAAGCTCGTCCTGGGCATCGCCAATGGCCGTGTCATCACCGATGGCAAGCTGGTCTATACCGCTGAAGACATGAAAGTCGGCCTGATGAACCCGTCAGACCTCGACTAGGCCCCAGACGGCCAATCAGCACGCCAGGAAGGCCCGGTTCGCCCACAGCGTCCGGGCCTTTCCCGTCTTGACGGCAAACACAGCCCCGCCTAGCCCAATCCCCAAGCAAAACTGGATATGAGGGAGCCCCCGATGGCCGATGACTGGAACATGCCGAAAGGCGACCTGATGAAGGGCAAGCGCGGCGTCGTGATGGGCGTTGCCAACCAGAACTCTATCGCCTGGGGCATCGCCACACAGCTCGCCGCCCAGGGCGCTGAGATTGCCTTCACCTATCAGGGCGAAAGCCTGGAGCGCCGCGTGCGCCCCCTCGTCGAATCCATCGGCATGGACACGATGATCCCGGCAGATGTGACCGACGACGCCTCCATGGATGCCGCCTTTGCCGCCATCAAGGAAAAGTGGGGCAAGATCGATTTCCTCGTCCATTCCATCGCCTTTGCGGGGAAAGATGAGCTGCAGGGCTCGATGGTCGCCAACACCACCCGCGAAGGCTTCCGCCGCGCGATGGATATCTCCGTATACAGCTTTATCGACTGCGCCCGCCGCGCCTCGGAAATCATGCCGGATGGTGGCTCGATCATCTGCATGACGTATCTCGGCGCCGAGCGCACCGTGCCTTCCTACAATGTCATGGGCGTGGCCAAGGCGGCGCTGGAAGCCTCGACCCGCTATGCCGCGCGCGACCTTGGCCCCCAGGGTATCCGCGTCAACGCCATCTCCGCCGGCGCCATGCGCACGCTGTCGCTGGCCGGCATCCGCGGCGGCAAGAGCCTGATGGGCACAGGCCGCAACTGGTCGCTTCTGAAGGAAGACACCAGCATGGAAGGCGTCGCGGGCTGCGCGCTCTACCTCCTCTCCCCCCTCGGCCGTTCCATCGCGGGCGAAGTCATCCATGTCGATGCCGGCTTCCACGTTGTCGGCGTGCCGGATGCGGGCGAGGAAGAGTAGGCTTCTTTCTCTTCCAATATTGACTTCGGGGCGGGGCATTCCAAAATGGGTGTCTCGCCCTTTGAGGTTTTTATGGTCCGTACCCTGTCTGAGTCCCGCTGAAGGGCCTGCCGTTCCCGCGCTGAGAGCAGTGCAAGGCAGGCCGGCGAAAGCGTAGAGCCCGGCGCCCTTCCACCTGGAAGCCGCGCTGGAGACGTTTTCATGCGCCCCTGATGTACTCCGGGGCGCGGGACCAGAGACCAGACACACCATGGATATATCCCGCGCTGAACAGCGCATCCTCCACCTGCTCGCCCAGGGCGGGCGGATCGACCTTGTCCGCAACGAGGCAGGCAAACCTGAAGAAGTCCATTGCTTCTCCCGCGATGGCTGGCGCTATACCGGCCTCGACATGGACCTTTTCCGCAAGCTGAAGCGGCGACGAACCATCGCCTCCCATGGCGGCCAACCCTACCGCATCACGCGGCGCGGCCTGCAACTCGTCCGTTCACAGCCGGACAATTGCTAGCCGGGTCCGGCCCCTTCGGTTATCCTCATCAGGTAAAACCGAAGGGGCCACCCGATGCGTGAACGCACTGCCACCTGCCGCTGCGGCCAGCTTTCCGCCATCTGCCGGGGAGAGCCAGTCCGCGTTTCGGTCTGTCATTGCCATGCCTGCCAGAAACGCTCGGGCAGCGCCTTCAGGGCACAGGCCCGCTGGGCAGATGAGCATGTCACCGTCACCGGCACTTCAAAGATATGGACGCGCGTTGCCGACAGCGGCAACTGTATCACCTACCGCTTCTGCCCGGACTGCGGCTCGACCATTGCCTATACGATCGAAAACTGGCCGGGCGTCACCGCCGTTCCCTATGGCGCCTTTGCCGGAACGGATATGCCAGCCCCCGGATTTTCGGTCTATGATGATCGCCGCCATGGCTGGGTGGAGATCGCGGGAGACGGCATACAACGGTCTACATCCGCCGCTGCCCAAAGGCGGCCGAGCCTCGATATCCTCCGCAAGGAGGACTGAACCGGCTTGCCAAGGGGAGCGGAATCCCGGAGCAATCTGGATGCAGACTACCAAGGGGGACAGACATGGCACGGCGAAATCTTCATCGGGTGGCGTCCCTGACATTTTGCAGCGCCCTGGCGCTGTCCGGCTGTGCCTCGCAGCCTGGCACCCCGGCGGCGACGCCCCTGCTGGTCGGCGCGGAGGGTGGGGTATGCCCCGGCGCCGGACAATTCGATGTGGCAAAGATCAAGACGAAGAATGCCGCGGAGGCCGCTCAGCGGGAAGCCCAGATTCTGGAATACACGTCGATCACGCCGCTCCCTCCGGGCGCCGAAGAGGCCGAGACGCGCCTTCGCGTCCGCGTGCCCCCAACCGGCATGTGGCCGCTGGACACCCGCATCACCCTCTGGAAGGCCGCCGATGGCGCCTGGCAGATCGCCACAGACAACATCAACTATGGCGTGCCCCCACCGCCGCCTCCCCCGCCGCCGCCGATCGATGCCGACGGCAACCTGCTGCCGGGCTTTGAAAACTGGCAGCCCGAGCCACCCCCTCCGCCCCGCCCGCCCTACACCAGCTCGGCGCTCAACCCAGGCGACGCAGCCGCCCTCGACGCGTTCCTATCTGATCCGTGTTACCTGAACGGGCCCGACCGCCTGCCCTACTCCGTTCCGCTCAACGAGATCGACCAATATGGCCGGGAGGAATGGCTCTGCCCACCGGACTCGGCCTATTACATGGCCGAGGTGAAACAGCCGGGCCTGCCCCCGCGCTACATCTCCCATTCCTGTTATATGGACTTCGCCGTCTCGAAGCTGCTCACGGCCGCCACCTATATGATCCCCACCCTCACTCCGGAGACAGAATGACCGCGCGCATTTTTCTCTGGGTCGGCCATCCGCGCGAAACCTCGCTCAGCCATGGCATGGCAGATGCCTACGAACGGGGCGCCCGCGCGCACGGCGCCGAAATCCGGCGGATGCATCTTTCAGACATGAGCTTCGATCCAGACCTGCATGACGGCTACCATTCCCGAAAGGTTCTGGAACCCTGCCTGGAGGCATGGCGCGAGAATATTCTGTGGGCAAACCATCTCTGCTGGGCCTATCCCCAATGGTGGGGCGGCATGCCCGCAAAGATGAAAGGCGTGATCGACCGGGCCTATCTTCCCGGATTCGCCATGCGCTATCACGAGAATGATCCGTGGTGGGACAGACTTCTGGCAGGCCGCTCCGCCGATGCGCTGATGACGGCGGACGGCCCGGCCTGGTTTGACCAGCTTGCCTATGGCCGCCCGGCCAAGCTGCAGGTGGAGAATCTGGTTTTCAAGTTCGCAGGCATCAAACCGGTGCGTACCCTGCAGGTCGGCACCGTGAAAACGGCAAAGCCTGAAAAAATTCAGCATTGGCTGAAACAGGCAGAGGCGCGTGGCCGCGCTGCCGCGAAACGCCTTGCCTAAGGCGTGATCGTCACCGCCGGCCCGGGAAAACGCATCCAGTAATAGGAGAGCGGATCATCGCCTGGCTGGGTCGCATAGGCGGCCAGCCGAGCGTCCCGGCCCGGCCGCACGCCGCCGGCAGGCGGCTCTAGCGCCCCCGAAGGCGCCACCATATCATACCGCACGAACCGCCAGCCTTCGAGGCCCACAGGCCGCCCCGTGAGGGCGCGCACGCTGCTCACCCTCAGCGGCGCCGCTTCCGGCAATGTGCCCGAAACCCGCATGAACAGCTGCGTCACCCAGACCCCATTTTCGGTGCGCGCCACACCGAAGGCCACATGCGTTGCCTTGGGATGGAGGATGTTCTCCCGGTGGCTAGGGCTGTCCATCAGGTTCCGGTGCAGGCGCTTGACCGCAAAATTTGCCCCGATGCGCGCGCCCGTCCGGGAAACGGTCGCCACATTCTCCGCAGAAAAATCAGCCAAGGCCGTGCGGTCCAGCGCCGCGATCCGCTCGCCCGGCCCCCGCCCATCCGGGCCGACATGGCCGAAAAATCCGTTCACCGCCATGTCCAGGCTGTGCAGGCGCGCCGCGTCCCGCAGGTCCGTGCGCAGCTTCAGCGCCGGCAGACCCGCTGTTTTCCGCTCCGCATTGATCAGTTCCAGGAAGCGGCCTTCCAGCGTCTCGTCAAAGGCATATCCGGCCGGCGGGTTGGCTAGGCAGGGCCGCGCCATCTCCACATAGGAGGCGACCGCCAGAGGCCGCCCCTCGATCCGCAGATCACAGGCCAGCGCCGGAAGCGGCAGCAGAAACAGGAAAGCCAGGCTGGCGATCACGCGGCGCATGAAGCCTTCCTATCACGGAAGGCCGCCGGCTTCACCCTGACAGTTCACACGGCGCTCAGATCACCCCGGCCGTCTGCAACCGCGAGAGCACCGGCGCCAGCATCCGCTCAATCGCCTCAGCCGAAGGCTTCACATGCCCATAGGCGGGCACACCCTCATCGGCGATCACCAGGTCGGCCTCGAACATCGCCGGATAGGTAAAGCGGTAATGGGCCGCCCGCACGGTGGACATGTATTGCTGCAGCACCGAGTCCACCGTCCGCCCGCGCTCGATCACATCCCGGCGGATACGGCGGG
>Ga0067045_1028040_pt1 | contig 45475 bp, 63 predicted proteins | sample TerdegcTABiofilm_FD_59184 | JGI IMG/M metagenome (GOLD analysis project Ga0067045, IMG submission 59184) | Combined Assembly of (Gp0054472, Gp0054536) Wastewater bioreactor microbial communities from Singapore -Terephthalate degrading...
GAAATTGTCAGGGGCTGATTTAACATAATGGTATTTTGTCATATATTATTCCAGGAAATGTTATTGATCGACATATTTCAACAACTATTGCGGATTTTATATGATATAATGTTTTGAAATAACCCCGAATGCCTATTATTTAGGTGTTCGGGGTTATTTTTGTTACTAACCTGTTATTAGTTCAATTTCATTTTCTTCATGGTCTATCAATTCAATAGCATCTTTCAGTTCCTGAATTGTCTTGTGGGTGTATATCCTTTCCCCCACTTCCTTTGACTTATGCCCCATCATCAAATCAATGCAAACCTTGTTTGCACCAGCAGAATCAAGCCTTGACCTGAAGGTGTGTCTGCATTCGTGGGGTGTATGTACAAAACCAAGCTGTTCCATGATGGCATTCCAAAGTTCATAATACTTGGATGCTGATATTTTCTTCCCTTCAAAGCTGAAAAGATATTTGTTTCCTTGGGCTTTTCTTCTTTGAACAAATTGAACAATCTTGGAATGAATGGGAACAATGCGGTCTTTCCCTGCTTTGGTTTTGATACCGCCTTTGATTGTTCCAGCAACCAAGTCAACATTTTCAGTTTCAATGGAAGTCATTTCACTGATTCTGAATCCTGTATATAAGAGGAACAGCACAGAATCAACCCATTCCTGCTTTTGGATTTCCCACACTTCATTGACTTCATCATCAGTGAAAGGCTTCTTGCTGGTTTCAGGAATAGGTTCAGCAGTAATCAGAGCAGAATATGACTTGTTGATTATATCCAGTTCCAAAGCATACTTGTCCAGGTGTCCAAAAAGGTTCTTGATTGCCCATTGGGTTGAATATCCACATCCACAGTTGTCAATGCAGTCCTGCATGTGAAAAGACCTAAGTTCTTTATATCTTAACTTTTCAACTTTACTGCAATGCTTAAAAGCAGACTTCAGTGACCCTTGGGATGATTTACCCAACTTTGGCAGCTTCTTTTCTGACCACTTCTTGAACAGTTCTTCCAGGGTGATTTTGGCAGCATCAATGTCATATGGGTTGCGGTTATATTCACCAAGAATCATCAACCCTTCTTCCCTGGTTTCACAATAACCAATGGTGTCATAGATTGGATGACCTTTTTCATTCCAGCCTATAGTTTTTCTTATCACAAAGGGCTTTCTTCTATTCCCTGATAGCTTTGCAACAGTGCCATATCCATTTGGGTTCTTCATAGTTTTCACCCCCTTACAAATTCATATTTTCATTTTTTCTTTTCTCATTGAACAAATTGAACATCATCTTCACAAGTTGTTTCAAATCATCTTGTGACATTTCATTGACAATTTTTTCAAGTTGTGAACTATCTGCTTGTAATAATTTCAAAAACTTTTTTGATGTAATCATTTTGTTCACCTTCTTACTGTTCAAACAAAGTTGAATATGAAATTCTGATTTCACTTAATTTTTCATTATCCATTACTTGAACCCAAAAATCAGGAACACCACAATTTGAAACTCTGTAAGCTGCATTAGTGTCTGTAATTTTTGAATCCGAATACTTTTTAAGTCCAAACATTTTAAGTATGTCATCTTTGTTCGCATAAGGAATATCTTCACTAATTGAAATCCTTTGCAACCTGTCACTGTTGAAGTGAAAAGCATAATTACCATAATGCAATGTTCTTAGTGGATAGGTTTTAGACAGACCTTTGTAATTCCATTCTTCAATTTCATCAGGTTCACCTTTCATTTCAACCAATTTACTTTCTGATATAGTTCTGTTCCCATCAATAAATGATGTTGCATCAAGAACTACTTTCACATCTGCTGGTGTAGATGACTGTTCTGATTTTGATTTATCAGAAAAAATCACTGCAAGAATAGTTGCAAATGCAAAAAATGCTATTACAACAACCAATGCTATTAAACACCCTGATTTCTTTTTCTTTGTTTCGTTTGACATGACATGTACCGCCTTTCATTTATTTTGAAATTAACTTTTCAATGTTACGGTGTTACAGTGTTACACATATTTTCTTATTACTTTATTTTTAAGAATACTTAAATTTTTGATAATTTTTTCTTTGATATATAAAGAAGTTCAAAATAAGTGTAACGCTGTAACAAGTGTAACAAATACTTTATATATCAAGTTTCTGAAGGTGTTACACATCAATCATGTGAAGTGTAACATGTGTAACTATTTTTCGGTGTACTTCTCAATCATAGTCAAATCAATCACTGTTTCAATTGCTTTGTCTTTTCCGACATCATTTAATTCAATGAAGTTTTCAAGCAATTGGACAGCTTTCTTACCATACAATTTCTGAATCTGTTCTATAAGCTGAACTTCATATGCGATTGCAGCAACTTTTTCTTGGTCATCATCCCAAGCCATTAAGAAACATGGATTGACATCAAATATTTCAGCCATTTTCTTAATTGTTGTTCTTTTGATGTTTTCAACAGAACCCTTTTCATATTTTCGGATAGCTGATTTTTGGACACCTAACATTTCACCAAGTTGTTCTTGGGTTAAATCTTTCTTTTCTCTTAAAAGCTTAATCCTTTCACCCATATTCATATCAATCTATACCTTTCATAAAAAATTTTTACTTTTTTAATATATGTGAAGTGTCTTAATAATAGCACATTCTTGACGTTTCATCAATATTTTTTAAGAAAGTGTCTTAAAAATTTTCAAAAAGGGGTTGACAACCTTTTAGGACACATGATATTATATGGGTGTCTTAACAAGACACTACATCACCCAAACATTGAAAGGACTGGTGGAAGCTATGATGTTACATGAAGCAAATGAACGGTTGAAAAAATCAAAAATCACAGAAGAACAACTTTGGGGGTTGAATTCTCTTTACATCTTACTTGACCTTGACAAAGATGACTTCTGCAAAATCGTTGATGCTGTTGGTGTTGACAAGCTGATAAAAAAGCAAAGTCGTTATGAAAGACTTGATAAGGCTGAACAAGAGTTGGCAGCCAAAGAAAAATACTTAGATGCAAAAAACAGATTGGAAGAACTTGAATCTGAAAAGCAAGACCTTGAAAATATCGTCAACAACTACAAACCTATAAAGTGAAGGGGGTTTTGACCCCCTTCCAAATCCAAAGAAAGGATGATTGTGATGAAAAAGAAAAAGATTTGGGCTTACCTTGACGGTAAGAAATTGGTTGAAGTAATACAGGCAGCACTGGACAATAACATGATGGTTGCTGATGTGAAAGCACTGTTGATAAAAGAAAATCCTGGTCATGAAGTCACATTCAAGGTGGTGTAATTATGGAAAATCAAAGCTTGCATGTGGTTATAGAAAAACTTGAATCTTTATTTTCAACCTTCAATGGTCAGTTCTTTAATGGTGAATTGCAAAAGCCAATCATCACAGTATCCCCTGATACAACCAAAGGTACTTATGGTTGGTGTACAAGCTGGAAAGCTTGGAAGCATCAGACACCTGACTTAATTGAAGGTGGTGCAGAAAAGGAAATTCCTGAAGGATACTATGAAATCAATATGTGTGCCGAATACCTTTCAAGACCTTTTCTGAAAACTTGTTCAACTTTGATTCATGAAATGGTTCACCTGTTGAACCTTCAGAATAAGGTGCAGGACACTTCAAGAAGCGGTAAGTATCACAACAAAAGGTTCAAAGAAGTTGCTGAACAGCATGGTCTGATTATTGATAAAGATGCCAAATATGGCTGGTGCATCACAAAGTTGACAGATGAAGCTGCTGATTGGATTAAGTCAGTGTACAACAATGAAGATGGCTTTGAACTGTTCAGAAGCAAGCTTCCCAAAGTCAAAGGAAAGGGTTCTTCTGCAAGAAAATATGTGTGTCCTTCCTGCGGTGCAATCATCAGAGCAACTAAAGAAGTAAGGGTGACATGCACAGACTGTGAAGTTGAGTTTGAAGAAGAAATCTAACTGATTGACCATTGTTCTTTGACAACTGAATACAGACCAGTAAAAGGCATGGAACAATCCCCATGTTGTAATAACCTGGTTGCATTCTTAAGAGAAAGGGGGTGATGTGAATTGAATGAATTACAAGTTTTTCAAAATACTGAATTTGGACAAGTCAGGACACTAACAATTGAAAATGAACCTTGGTTTGTTGGAAAAGATGTTGCAGATGCACTTGGATATGAAAGAACCGCTGATGCAATCAGAAGTCACATTGATGAAGATGATAAAGGTGTCGGTAAAATACAGACCCCTGGTGGAACACAAGAAATGGTAATTATTAATGAATCAGGGCTGTATTCTTTAATTCTTTCTTCAAAACTTCCTTCAGCAAAGAAATTTAAGCGGTGGGTGACAGGTGAAGTTCTTCCTGCAATAAGAAAAACTGGTCAGTATCAAGTTCCAGGTTATCAACCAAAGGCAACCAGTGTTGGTGAAATAGTTAATTTGATAAACATGACAAGAAGGACTATGAAAGACCAAGGATGTGACCCAAGAGAAATTGCAATTGCAGTAAAGGAAATATGTGACCAATTCAATATAAATCTTCCTGGTTGTTTTATAAAGCCTGAAGAAACCACAATGAATGACATCTATGAAATGATTGATTTTGTATTTAGTGTTCCAAAGGGTAAAGGATACAGAAAACCCACTTATGAGGATTTTGTAATTTATCAATCAACAGTAAAGAGATTGAAAGGAAGGTGAATAAGGTGAACAAAAATATGTTCAAAAGCAAGATGAAGCTTTTTGGTGACACAAATGCCATTCTTGCAAAATCTATTGGGATTTCTCCACAGCGGTTATCAGCAAAAATCAATGAAACTGGCGGTGCGGAATTCGTTCAAGGTGAAATTAAAAAAATCAAGGACAGATATAATCTGACCCCTGATGAAGTTAACGACATTTTTTTTACCCAAAAAGTGTCTTAGCAAGACACTTTTAAGATTTAAGTTGAAAGAAAGGATGGTTTGTAATGAGTTTTTCAGAGAGATTGAAAAAAGCAATGCTGGAAAGGCAGATGAATCAAGCTGAACTTTCAGCATTGACCGGGATTGGGAAGTCATCAATCAGTCAGTACCTGTCAGGTAAGAATGAACCAAAGGATGCTGCAATTCAAAAGATGGCAGATGCACTTGATTGTTCAGTTGCTTTCTTAGATGGCACAACAGAATGCCCTGATGCAACCCCTGACCCCAATGGACTGAAGAATGTGTCAGTTGACCAAACTGCAAAGCTTCTTGGCAAGTCAAGGCAGTTCATCAGGGTTGCACTTCAAAGAGGAATTGCCCCATTTGGTTTTGCAGTAAAGCTGACAGGTGAAAAGTTTTCTTACCACATCTCACCTAAGAAGCTTCAAGAATACATTGGAAAATTATAAGAAAGGATGGTCAAAAGATATGGAAAATTCAAAAGGATTCAAAGTGTTCAATCCTGACTGGACATGCAGAGGAAAGCAATATACACCTGGTCAGACTTATGAAGAAGATGTCAACCCAAGTGTATGTGACAGAGGAATGCACTACTGCAAGAAAGCTGCTGATTGTTTCAATTATTACAGCTTTAACCCTGACAATAAGGTTGCTGAAGTCATTGCCCTTGGTGACATTGCTGAAGAAGGTGACAAATGCTGCACTAACAAGCTTCAAATTATGCGTGAAATAACCTGGCAAGAAGTGCTGACCATTGTTAACACAGGAAAGGCTTGCACTGGTCTTTGCAACAGCGGTGATTGCAACAGCGGTGATTGCAACAGCGGTGATTGCAACAGCGGTGATTGGAACAGCGGTAATCGGAACAGCGGTAATCGGAACAGCGGTAATCGGAACAGCGGTGATTGGAACAGCGGTGATTGCAACAGCGGTGATTGGAACAGCGGTGATTGGAACAGCGGTAATTGCAACAGCGGTAATCGGAACAGCGGTAATCGGAACAGCGGTAATCGGAACAGCGGTAATCGGAACAGCGGTAATCGGAACAGCGGTGATTGCAACAGCGGTGATTGGAACAGCGGTGATTGGAACAAGGCTTCCAATGTCGTGGGGTGCTTCAATACTGAAAATCAGAAGCTGAAATTCTTTGATAAGGAAACAGACATGACATTTGAACAGTGGCAAAATTCTGATGCAAGATACCTGCTTAATCAGATTGACTTCAGACCTGCTGACTGGATTTGGTCAAATGAAATGTCTGATGAAGAAAAGGCTGCACATCCTGAACATGAAACCACAGGCGGTTACTTGAAAATTCGTGATAACAGTGATTGCTGCAAAGAATGGTGGAATGGTCTTTCTGAAAGTAACAGAAGCATTATCAAGAGTATTCCAAACTTTGATGTAGATAAGTTCTTCAAAATCACTGGAATCAAGGTCTGATGCCTATGGAATTTTTTAAGCACCAGGCACAGTCCCTGGAACAAACAAAAGATTTCAACAGGGTTGCTTATTACCATGACATGGGGCTTGGAAAAACATTCACTGGTGCTGAAAAGCTGGTAAGGCTTAATAACCTGGTCAATCTGTTGATATGCCAAAAGTCAAAGATTAAAGATTGGATTGACCACTTCATTGAACACTATTCAGATTGTTCAATCTACAACCTTACCGATAAAAAGCAGCTTGAAATGTTTCTTCAGGACATAGGAAGTCAGAAGTTTAAGATTGGCATTATCAATTATGATTTGGTGTTCCGAAGGTCAGAATTGCTGAAATTAGAGCATTTCACTTTAATGCTGGATGAAAGTTCACAAATTCAAAACGACACAGCAAAAAGGTCAAAGTTCATTCTGAAAATGCATCCTGACAATGTGATTCTACTTTCAGGAACACCAACATCAGGCAAATATGAAAACCTGTGGTCACAGATGCAGTTGCTTGGTTGGAACATTAGCAAAGAACTGTACAACAGACAATATGTGAATTGGGTGAAGGTTGAAGATGATGGTTTTGTTCACTTTGTCATTGACAAAGAAGAACCATACAAGAATGTTGACCGCCTGAAGCAAAAAATGCGTGAACATGGTGCTGTGTTTCTAAAAACTGAAGAATGCTTTGACCTTCCTGAACAGGTAATCATTCCAGTGATGATTGACGTTACAAAAGAATACAGGAAGTTCATGAAAACTGGATTGGTTACCATTGAATCAGATGAACAAAGGATTGAACTGGTTGGTGACACCAGGCTGACCAAAAGGCTTTATGCAAGAATGCTTTGCGGTCATTACAACAAGGACAAGCTTCAAGCATTCCAAGACCTTGCATCAAGCACTAAAGACAGACTGATTGTATTCTATAACTTCAATGAAGAATTGAACGCTTTGATGAACATAGCAGTCAGGCTTGAAAGACCAGTATCACAGGTAAATGGTCATGTGAAAGACTTAACCGCCTATGACACTGAAGAAGATTCAATCACCTTAGTGCAATACCAAGCTGGTGCAATGGGGTTGAACCTTCAGAAAGCCAACAAGGAAGTATTTTTTACACTTACTGACAAAAGTGAACTTTTTGAACAAGCAAAGAAGCGAATTCACAGGATAGGTCAAACAAGCACCTGCTTCTATTATTTGATGATGTGTCAGGACAGTGTTGAAGAAGGCATTCTTGATACTCTCAATAAAAGAAAGGATTTTACAGATGAATTATTCAAAGCGTATGAAACAAAAAATTAAACAAGTTTGCTGGTGGGTTTTTGTTGGGCTTTGCATAGGAATAACACCTTACATGTTTTATCTTGCAGACTTGGAAAGGGGTTACAATGCAACTGGTGGTGAAATATTCATACCATTCATTCCGGTGATGGCTTGGATGATGAAGAATTCTATAAAAGAAATGAAAGGGGTTAAACAAAATGATGAAATGTAAAAATGAATGCCCTGTGGGTAAGTTTGACGGATGCTGCAAGTTCTGCCCTGAAGAAAATTGTCAGGAAGCTTGCACCAGTGACCCTGAAAGCTGTGGTGATTCCTTACCTGATGAAGAAACAGGTGTTGCCTTGATACAGCAACAGCAGCTTTCAGTCCTTCAGCAGATTGCCGATATTGTAACAACCAAGAAGAAGCTGGAAGAACAGGAAAAAGGGCTGAAAGAAACCCTGAAGGCTGCAATGGAAAAATACGGTGTCAAGAAATTTGACAGCGACATACTGAAAATCACCTATATTGCAGAAACAGTGGCAACCAGCATTGACAGTGCCAAACTTAAAAAGAAATACCCTGCCATTGCTGAAGAATGTTCTAAGATTTCCCCCAAATCAGCGTATATCAAGGTAGAAGTAAAGGATGGTGAAACCAGTGGGGATTAAGAAAAGAAAGTGGACTGTTGCAGAAGCAACTGCCTGGATTCAAAAATGTGAGGATGGCACACAGAAAAAGGGTTTGAAGTATTGTTCTGCACTGGATTTTCTGAAAAATCAAAAGAAGGGGTGATGTATTTGCAATGAATCTAAAACATGGTAAGTGCCAAACAAGGCTAAATCGCATTTGGCGAAACATGAAAACAAGGTGCTACAACCCAAATTGCACAGGCTTTCACAAATGGGGTGGTAAAGGAATCCAAGTCTGTGATGAATGGCTAAATGATTTTCAAGCTTTCTATAATTGGGCAATCAGTAATGGTTATTCTGATGAACTGACACTGGACAGAATTGATGCAGATAAGGACTATGAACCTGACAATTGTAGATGGGTTTCGTATAAGGTTCAAAACAATAACATTTGCACCAATCATCCATACACATTCAATGGTGAAACGCTGAATTCTACACAGATGGCTGAAAAGTATGGGCTTAAACGAACAACTTTTGAAAACAGATTGAAAAGAGGTTGGTCACTAGAAAAAGCATTACTGACACCAGTTGGGGGTGCATGATGGGTAGTGAAAAGCAATTTGAAAACAAAGTAAAGCGGTGGCTTGAATCAATTGGTGTTTATGCAGCAGGAACACCTGAACAGAAAATCACAGTCCCACAGGTTGGTTGGTACTTAAAGACCTGGGGCGGTGGATACCAAAAAAGCGGAATACCTGACTTGCTGCTATGTGTGAATGGAATCTTCATCAGTGCAGAACTGAAGGGTGATTCAGGAAAACCTTCTGAATTACAATTGAAGAACACAGTATCAATCAATGCATCAGGTGGTGTGGGTTTGGTTCTCTATCCGAAAGGATTTGAACAATTCAAATACATAGTGAAAGGGGTGATACAGTGCAATGTTCACACAGTAGAATTGAAAGCTTTGAGAAATGCCCATTCAAGTACAAGCTGCGATATTGTGACAAAGTATTAACTTTACCACCTGAAAACGCTGACCATCCACTTGTTATTGGTACAGCACTTCACACAGGGCTGGGAAAGGGTGTCAATGAAGCTATTGACCAGTATTACATGTCATATCCAATAATCACTGATGACCACATCAATGAAGCAATGAAGCTTGAATATTTGATACCAAGGGCAAAAGCAATGCTTCCCAAAGGAAACTTTGAAGTTAAGATTTCAACAGATGATTTCATTGGATTTATAGACCTTCTTGCACCAGTGACAATGTTTCATGATTCAGAAGTTCCAAATCAGTATGACATCTATGACTTCAAGTATTCCAACAGTATCAGCAATTACAAAAAGTCAGACCAGTTGCATGTGTACAAATTTTTCTTTGAAAAGTGCAACCCTGGCAAGTACATCAGAAATCTGTTTTATCTATTTATTCCCAAGGTGAACATCAAACAGAAAAAGACAGAAGATTTGGCAGAGTTCAGAAAAAGAATCCAAAGTGATTTGAAGGAAGTTGAACCTGAAATTGTTCAGGTTGACTATGACCCAAACAAGGTCATTGAATTCCTGCTAAATACCAAGCACACGATTGAAGCGGATGACTTCATCAAAAACATTGGGTATTTGTGCAATTATTGCGAATACCAAAATTATTGTGAGAAAGGAATTGATTACATGTTGTTACCAAAAAATGAGAGAAGAAACATTGAAAAGATTCAGAAGAAGGTTGTTTGGCTTTATGGTTCACCTTTCAGCGGTAAAACCACTTTTGCAAACAAGTTCCCTGACCCCCTGATGCTAAACACTGATGGAAACATCAAGTTTGTGGATGCCCCTTTCATTCCTATTAAGGATAAAGTTGAAGCAAATGGAAGAATGTCACCTAAAAGGGTATTTGCTTGGGCAGTATTCAAAGAAGTCATTGAAGAACTTGAAAAGAAGGATAATGACTTCAAAACACTGGTTGTTGACTTGCTTGAAGATACTTATGAACATTGCAGACTTTGGATGTATGACCAAATGGGTATTACCCATGAATCAGATGATAGCTTCAGGGCATGGGATAAAGTTCTAACTGAATTCCTGTCCACATTGAAAAGGCTGATGAACCTGGACTATGAAAACATCATTCTGATTTCACATGAGGATACCAGCAAGGACATCACCAAAAAAGGCGGTGACAAAATCACAGCTATTAAGCCCAACTTGCGTGAGAAAGTGGCAAACAAGGTTGCTGGCATGGTTGATATTGTAGCAAGGGTAATTGCTGATGGTGATGTCAGAACATTGTCTTTCAAGACCAATGAAGTCATTTTTGGCGGTGGTAGATTGACAGTCAGCACTAATGAAATCCCCTTAGACTATGATGCTTTCCTTGAAGTGTATGCAGAAGCAAACAGGAACGCTGTTGCAGTCCTGAATGGTGAAGCACCACAGACTGCTGCCCCTGCTGAAAGAAAAGGCAGACAGAGGAAAACAGACACCCCTGCTGCTGAACCTGAAGCAAAGGAAGGTACTGACAACAAGGAATCCTTTTCTGAATCTACTGAAGGAAATACAGGAACAAATTCCGCTGATGTCGGAACAGATGCTGGAACAACTGAACAACCTACTGCACCCACTGGTCAGGAAGGCACAGAGCAGAAAACACAGGAACAGCCTGTTACCAGGACAAGAAAAAAGCGTGGAGAATAACCACTGAAGTTTTGAAAAGTTAATTTCAAAAATTTATTACTCTATAAATTTGAAAGGATTAGGTGAATTATTATGGCACAAAACATTTGGGATAAGTTTGATAAGGCTTACAACACAGAAGAATTGGCAAAAGAGGTTCAGGAACAGAAAGAAAGTGGTGGAAATTTCACACCTGTTCCATTTGGTAAGTATGAAGTTTCTGTCAACAAGATGGAATTGACTGAATCAAAGGCACATGACCCTATGGTGTCTATATGGTTTAAGGTTTTGAACGATGAACACAAAGGCAGCTTGATTTTCTACAATCAGGTTATCACACAGGCTTTCTGCATCCACAAGGTCAATGAACTGCTTAGAACTATGGATACAGGACTTGATATTGAGTTCAAAACTTATTCACAGTATGCACAACTTCTGATGGATGTCCATGAAGCGATTGATGGCAAGCTTGAATTTGGTCTTGATTATGGTGAAGGTAAAAAAGGCTTTGGTACTTATGAAATCACTGATGTGTTTGAAGTAGAATAACCAAAGCAACAGTGAAAGGGTGTTACTTATTTTTAATAGCACCCTTTCACCCATACTTCCCCATTATTAGTATAACCAGCATTTTATAAACCTATACAGAAAGGATGTGATTATGAGTGCTATTTTATGACTTTGAAGTTTTTGCCTATGACTGGTTGGTTGTAATTATGGATGTGACCAACAAGGAAGAACATGTCATAATCAATGACCCTGATGAACTTGAACGAATTTATAATCAAAATGTGAATGATATTTGGGTTGGCTTCAATTCAAGGCATTATGACCAGTACATCCTGAAAGGTATTTTGTGCGGTTTTGACCCCAAGAAAATCAATGATTTCATCATTGTCAGTGGAAACCCTGGCTGGAAGTTTTCTTCTGTAATGCGTAACATTCCCCTTATCAATTATGATGTGATGCTTGGAACGGACAGAGGATTGAAAAGCTTTGAAGGCTTCATGGGGAACAACATCAAGGAAAGCAGTGTTCCATTCGACATTGACAGGAAGCTGACCCAAGCTGAACTTGATGAAACAGTTAAGTATTGTAAACATGATGTGGAACAGACAATTGAAGTGTTCTTACAAAGGACAGAAGAATTTGATGCTTCAAGGGAATTGATAAAACTGTTTAACCTTCCTATTTCATCATACAGCAAAACCAAGGCACAACTTGTTTGTGAAATATGCGGTGGTCTTGGCAAGCGATTTGATGATAATGAATTTGACTTTCCAATTGTTCCATGTCTGAAGCTGAAAAAATATCAGTATGTACTTGACTGGTACAAAAATCCTGACAACCATGACTATGAAAAATCACTTGAAACAATGATTGCAGGTGTACCACACACCTTTGCTTGGGGTGGCATACATGGTGCAAAAAAGCAAAATACTGAATCAGGTGTGCTGCTGAATATGGACGTTACCGCTTATTACCCTTCCATTCAGATTCAGTACAAATATGGTTACAGGAACATGTCAAATCCTGAAAACTTTGAATTGATTCATAAGGAAAATTTACGTTACAAAGCAGAAGGCAACAAAAAAGCAAGGTCACCCTTCAAGATTGCTGATAACAGCATGAGTGGTCAGCTAAAGGATAAAAACAGCAGACTGTATGATCCTTTGATGAACAATGCAGTTTGTGTCAATGGGCAGCTTATGCTGCTGATGCTGATTGAAATGGTTGAACCACATGCACAGCTTGTTCAGAGCAACACAGATGGTATTCTGCTGAAGCTTAAAAGCATTGATGATTATGATGTCATTGATGATGTTGTTTATGAATGGGAATGTGCAACTGGCATGAAGATGGAATTTGAACTGTTCAATAAGGTGTTCCAAAAGGATGTGAATAATTACATCATTGTTGATAGTCAAGGAAAAATCAAATCCAAAGGCGGTTATGTGAAGAAGCTTTCCAACTTGGATTATGACCTGCCTATTGTAAACCAGGCACTTATCAACTATATGGTTCATGGAAAATCGGTTGAAGATACAGTCTTGAAATGTGATGACCTGAAGGAATTCCAAATGGTCACCAAGATTACATCAAAGTACAAACATATTGTTCATGGAAGCAAAATCTTAAAGGAAAAGTGCATCAGGGTGTTTGCATCAAAAGCACCTTCAGATGCAGGGGTGTTCAAAGTCAGTGTCAGAACTGGCAAACCTGAAAAAATATCAAATTCCCCTGAACACTGCTTTATTGATAATGATGAAGTGAACGGAAAGAAAGCACCTGAAAAGCTTGACAAGCAGTGGTATGTAAAGCTTGCAAAGAAAAGGCTTGCTGATTTTGGGGTGGTGTGATGGATAGATTTTTCAAAGGTTATGTTGAAACCAAGGACAAGAAATGCATTGAAAAATTTAAGAACAGAACCGACTTCAAGACTTATCGGCAAGTGAAATCACTTTCTGAATTTGCAGGTATCCTGGCAACTGACATAATTCTGATTGATATTGATGATTTTGAACAAAGTGAACTTCTGTTCAAGATTGTTAAGGAAAACCAGTTGAAGTGCAGGGTGTACAAAACAACCAGGGGTAAGCACTTTTTATTTAAAAATAAGGGTGTGGACACATGTAGAACTAAAGCACAACTTGCAATTGGTCTAACCGCTGATATCAAGCTTGGCAAAAGAAATTCTTATTCCATCCTGAAGTTTGCAGACCAGGAAAGGGAAATCTTATATGACCTGAAGGCTGATGAAGAAGCTGCTGACCTTCCAAAGTGGCTGTTACCGATTAAGACCACAATGGAATTCCTGAACCTTGAACCTGGTGATGGAAGAAACCAAGCACTGTTCAATTACATCCTGACCCTTCAGGCAGCGGATTTCAGTGTGGAAGAATCAAGGGAATGCATCAGGCTGATAAATAAGTACATTCTGAAAGTTCCCCTGTCTGATGAAGAACTTGAAATAATCCTGCGTGATGATGCTTTTTCAAAACCAGTATTCTTCAAGGGTACAGCATTCTTGTTTGACAAGTTTGCAACCTACATAAAGAACAACAACCACATCATCAGGATAAATAACCAGCTTCACCTGTACAAAGATGGCATTTATGTAAGCGGCCTTGGTGACATTGAAGCTGAAATGATTAAGCACATTCCACAGCTTAACAGGGCAAAAAGAACTGAAGTCCTGTCATACCTGGATGTGTTGATTAGAGAAAATACCCCTGCTTCCCCTGCAAGCATGATTGCCTTCAGGAATGGAATTCTGAATGTTACAGATGACAGCTTCATTCCCCTTTCCCCCAATACGGTGGTGACCAACAAGATTGATTGGGATTACAACCCACATGCCTATTCGGAAATTGCTGATAAGACCTTTGACAAGATTGCATGTGGTGACCAAACTATCAGGGCATTATTGGAAGAAGCAATTGGGTTCTGCTTGTACAGAAGAAATGAAATGGGAAAAGCCTTCATTCTGACTGGTTCAGGAAGCAACGGAAAATCAACTTATTTGAATATGCTGAAACATATGCTTGGAAAACAGAACATTTCATCCCTTGACCTGAAGAAGCTTGGTGACCGCTTCAGTACAGTCATGATGTTTGGCAAGTTGGCAAATATCGGTGATGACATATCAGATGAATTTATTACTGATGCATCAGTATTCAAGAAGATTGTCACTGGTGAAACCATAGATGCAGAGCAGAAAGGGCAACCAAAATTTGAATTTGAACCTTATGTGAAACTGTTCTTTTCTGCAAATAACATCCCAAGAATGGGAAAAGGCAGAGATTCATCAGCAATCCTTAGAAGGCTGGTCATCATCCCTTTTGATGCAAAGTTTGATGCAACTGACCCTGATTTCAATCCACATATTGGTGACATGTTGCGGTCACAGGAATCAATGGAATACATGATTCAGCTTGGGATTGCTGGTCTGAAAAGAATCTTGGTAAATAAGAAGTTCAGTGAATCTGAAAAAGTTCAAAAGGAACTGGATGAATATGAAGAAAGCAACAACCCCATTCTTGGATTTATTCGGGAAGTTATTGAAGCAGATGGATTTAAGATTGAAAATGAACCAGCAAATGAAGTGTACAAGCGTTATACAGAATACTGCCTTGCAAGTAATCTTCAGCCAATGTCAAACATTGAATTTTCAAAGCAAATTAACAGGCTGCTGAATTTACAGGTGGTTGTCAAGAGAATTGGAAGCAAAACTGTCAGGATGTTTATTTCAAAATAAAGAAAGGATGGTAAAGATGAATAAGCTTATAAAATTAAATGGTGTAAAGACACCCTTTGAAATCCAAACCATAACAGCAGCAAGGTCACAGGTCTTAATGAAGAAAAATCAGAACTTATTCTTCAATATCAATGCTGTTGGGTATTTGGAAGATTTGGTCTTTGAATGTGTTGTATATCCAAGCTTCAGTACAAAGCAGGAACTTATGGAATTTCTTCTTCCTGGTCAGTTCTGTGAATTAAGTGAACAAGTTCAAGAATTGAATGGGTTCTTTTGGGAGAAAGAAAGGAAAGCGGTGAAGAAACATGTCTAATGGTCACATCTTGGACAGCGGAAACAGGCGGTTATTTGAAAGCGGTGCAGTCAGAGATATTCAGGAAGGCAAAGGAAGGTGTGACCTTCTTCCCCTGGATGTGATTGCACAGATGCTGGATTCATCAGAGTTAATGCAAATATACCAGTTCACTGAAGATGGCTGTGTTGACCATCTACTGATGGCAATTGAGATTTTCACCAATGATTCAACCTTCTTCAGCTTGTACACTGCAACACTGGAAGTCAGCAAGCACTTTGAAGAAGGTGCAAAAAAGTATGGTGAAAACAACTGGCGAAAAGGCATTCCTGCCCATTGCTATGTTGATTCAGCGGTCAGGCATTATCTGAAATGGTGTAAGAAAGATGAAGATGAACCGCATGAAAGGGCTTTTATTTGGAACTTGCTATGTTGCGTATGGACATGTAATCACATGCCCGAATTGAACGAATTCAGAAAGGATGAACAAAATGAAGATAATTAAAGCAGGTTATGAACTGGTGACACCAATTGACGGTGAAACCATCTTGAAAAGAATTGAACAATGTGGAAGGGTTTGCTATAAGTCTGAAGGCAAAACCACAGATGATTCTGCTGAAAAATTTGTTACAGCTATTATCAAAAGAGGTCATGAATCAGTCCTTGAACATTGCAGCTTCACAGTGAAGTTCATTGTTGACAGGGGTGTGTCACATGAGTTGGTCAGACACAGAATTGCTTCCTTCAGTCAGGAATCAACCAGGTACTGTAATTACAGCAATGATGACTTTGGTTCAGAAATCACAGTGATTGAACCTTACTTCCTTGATAAACATACAGCAGGTTATGGTGGATGGGAAGTTGCTTGCAGACAGGCAGAAAAAGCATACTTTGAATTGTTAAATTGGGGTTGTTCCCCACAAGAAGCAAGGTCAGTTCTTCCCAACAGCTTGAAAACTGAAGTGGTCATGACCTGCAACCTTAGAGAATGGCGACACTTTTTCAAGCTTAGAACTGCATCCGCTGCACATCCCCAAATGCGTGAAGTCACAAGACCTTTACTGGATGAACTGAAGAAGCTTATTCCTGTGGTCTTTGATGACATTACATATTAAAGGGGGTGCAAATGATGGATAATGCAGAAAAGAAAATCCCAATGCTTACTGATGATAGGTTTGACAAGATTGAACAATTTGCTGAACTTGTGAAACCGCTTCAGCAATGGATGCTTGAAAATTACTGCCCCCACACCAAGATAATCATTGAATGCAATGGTGCAACAGTCACAACTGATGACATGTTTGTTCCGTTGAATCCCCTGAAGGCTGGTGATTGAATGGGTGGTAAAAATCCAAGGTTCAATGCAAGTGGTTGTCCTGACCCAACAGCCTATGAAGCTTTACAACCTATCATCAAGGAAGATGCTGAACTGGAAAAGAAAGCACATGACTTGATAAAGATTCTTAAGGTCATTATGAGTTTGGCAGGTTTTGAATTACTGAACCGAATTGAAATAAAAGACAAGAGGTCAGGAAGGGTGTTCAAATGAAGATACCAAAGCAAATCAAGATAGGCGGTAAAGTCTATAAGGTTGAAACAACTGACAGGCTTAATTTGGGGAATGTTCACTATTCAGGTGAAGTTGATTATGTGAACCTGGTCATCAGGATATGCCCCAATGCAAAGGGCAAAATGGAAACTGATTTTCTTCATGAAATGTTCCATGCTATTCATGACTTTCTTGGTTACAACAGGCAGGACGAAAAGAAGATTGATGAACTTGCCAATGCACTGTATATGATTATTCAGGATAATCCTGAAATCTTTGAAAAGGATGGTGTTCAAAATGAAACCAGTGAAAACGGAAACCAGTAATGTCACCTTTGTTGGTGAAGGTTGTCAGGATTTACCTGGCACAAGGTACTTATGTGATGATGGGGTTACTCCTGGTATAGAAACAGTTTGGGAACTGGATGAAAAAGAAAAGCAGCAGGTCTTGGAATCGGGCAGAATTTATCTTTACATCATGGGCAGGACAGTTCAGCCTTGTTTCTTGGCAACAGAATCAGCAGTGAGAATAGAAAAGGAAGGTGAAACCCATGATGGTGACAACAGAGAAAAGAATTAACATGTTTGTTGATATGATGCAGCGGTGTGTGGATAGTGATTTCACTGATTGGCTTATGGATAACGGATTTTTCACACAAGCAGCTTCAACAAAATTTCACGGAGCTTATGAAGGCGGTCTATTTGACCACAGCTTTGCAGTCACTGATTACCTGGTGAAGCTAACCACAGACTTGAATCTTCAGTGGCAGCGAAAAGAATCACCTTGGATTGTCGGAATGTTCCATGACCTGTGCAAGATTGACCAATATGAAAAGGTTGTGGATGTGGAAGGTAAAATGTTGTTTGGCAGTGATAAAATCAAAGGTGAGCAGATGCACTTTGAACATTCAAATGATGGGCTGTTGGATGGGCATGGTGAAAAGTCAATTATCTTGCTGGCACAGTTCATGACACTGACAGAAGAAGAAATCTTGTGCATCAGGTATCACATGGGAGCATACAACAAAGAGGATTGGAACGGATATGATAGAGCAATCAGAAAGTATCCGAATGTGTTATTCACACATACTGCTGACATGTATGCTTCTAAGGTTCTTGAAAATTAACTTTCAAAAATATGAAGTGTTACAGTCTGTTACAGATTAAATTATTCAACCGTAACAGGAAAAGCCTTGTAAACAGCGGATTGTTACACTTGTTACACATGTTACACTTACTTTTAAGTTATTTAGTAGATAATGAGTTTTTTATATATCTTAAAAATTTAAGTATCTATAAAAATAATTAAATATAGAAGATAAAGTGTAACATGCGTAACAAATACACATGAAAACCCTGTATTCATAAGGTGTTACAGCTTGTTACAGATGAACTTTGAAGTGTAACATATCTGTAACGCTTCAGAAAGGATGATTGTATGACAGCAAAACAGTATTTAAGACAGGCTTACCGCCTGAATGAATTGATAAATTCCCATTCAAAAGAACTTGAATCATTAAAGTTATTATCAACAAGTTTACCAAGCACAGACTTTTCACAGGAACGTGTTCAAGGGGGACAACTTCCAGGTGATAGAATTAGCAATATCATTGCAAAAATTGTTGACCTTGAAAAGCAAATTAATGATGAAATAGATAGTTTCATTGAATTGAAAAAAGAAGTTCATAATGTCATCAATGCAGTGACAAGTCCTAATGAAAGGCTTGTGCTGCGGTGCAGATACATAGAATTTCTTACATGGGAACAAACTGCTGAAAGAATGGCATATTCAATTAAGCAAGTTCACAGGATTCATTCAGAAGCACTTCAGAATGTAATTGTTCCTAAATCATGACACACTTTGTCCTTGTATGTCATTGTTGACTTCTGATATTATTATAATAGCGAATAGCAGCAAGCAAAACTTGCTGCTATTTTTATTTTGAAAAGAAAGGCGGTGTTGCATGATGGCACTGACAAAGAAGCAAAAAGCATTTGTGCAGGAATACCTAATTGACCTGAATGCAACACAGGCTGCGATTAGGGCAGGTTATTCCCCTACCAGTGCAAGACAGATTGCTGATGAAAACATGTCAAAACCTGATATTAAAAATGCTATTGATAGAGCGATTGCCGAAAGGTCAAAGCGAACAGGCATAAATGCAGACAGAATTATTCTTGAACTTGCAAAGATTGCTTTTGTAAACCCCACTGATGTCATCAATATGGATGAAGCAACAGTCAGGGGTGAAGCAAACCGGGATGACACTGCAACAATCAGTTCAGTAAAAGTTAAAAGGATACCAACAGAAACTGGTGATATTGTTGAAAGAGAAGTTAAGGTCTATAACAAAATCAAGGCACTTGAACTTCTTGGAAAGCATGTTGGAATGTTCACTGATAAGTTCAAAGTTGAAGGTGCAATCCCGATTGTCATTAAAGATGATATGGGTGAAGATGATGAATAATAACAGGTTAGTAACAAAAATATTGGAAAAACCTGTTATATCAGCACTTCAAATTTATTGCACCATAAAAAGTTGGTGAATCCCATGCTGAACGCATTGAACATATCACTGAAAAAGGTTGTTGGTAAGAATTACAATAAGTTTTGGCATTTTAAAGGCAGATACCGAATTGTAAAAGGTTCAAGAGCAAGTAAGAAATCAAAGTCCACTGCATTATGGTTCATCACCAATATGATGAAGTATCCTGATGCAAATGCCCTGGTGATAAGAAAAACCTTCAGAACACTGAAAGATTCCTGCTTCACAGAATTGAAATGGGCAATCAACAGGCTTTGTGTTCAGGAATTTTGGAAGGTCACTGAATCACCACTGGAAATGACCTATCTTCCTACTGGTCAAAAGATTTACTTCCGGGGATTGGATGACCCACTAAAGGTTACATCAATTACTGTTGAAGTTGGTTGTTTATGCTGGATGTGGATTGAAGAAGCTTATGAAATCATGAAGGAATCTGACTTTGACATGCTTGACGAGAGTATCAGGGGTGAAGTTCCTGAAGGCTTGTTCAAACAGATAACCATGACCTTCAACCCCTGGAATGAACATCACTGGATAAAAAAGCGGTTCTTTGATGTAAAAAATGACCCTGATATTCTTGCCATTACTACCAATTACCTGTGCAATGAATGGCTGGATGATGCTGATAAAAAAGTGTTTGAAACCATGAAGAAAAATAACCCAAGGCGGTATAGGGTTGCAGGTCTTGGTGATTGGGGTATTGTTGAAGGGCTGGTTTATGAGAATTGGGAAGAAAAAGCTTTCAGCCTGGAAGAAATCAGGCAGACAAAGGGTATCAAGTCAGCTTTCGGTCTTGACTTTGGTTACACAAATGACCCTTCTGCACTATGGTGTGGAATGATTGACCTGCAAAGTAAAACCATCTATGTGTTTGATGAAATGTACAAAACAGGCATGTCAAATGAAGCTATTGAAAAAGAAATCACAAGGATGGGATACCGAAAGGAACGAATCAGGGCAGATTCAGCAGAACCGAAGTCCATTGACAGGCTGCGTGAACTTGGTATTTCCAACATCACTGCTGCAAGAAAAGGCAAAGACAGTGTGAACAATGGTATTGACTTCATCCAGGATTTCAAAATTATTGTTCATCCAAGGTGTGTAAACTTCTTGACTGAAATCAATAATTACACTTGGGATGTTGACAAGTTTGGAAAGAAATTGAATACCCCCATTGATGACTTCAATCATCTGATGGATGCAATGCGGTATGCCCTTGAAGATTTTGTCAAAGGAAGGACTTTTTCTTTTGATTAGTAACATGATAGTAACAATTAACCCTGAAAACCCTATATTTCCAGGTGTTTGTATATATGCAGTAATAAAGAAAAGGGGGTGAATGAATCGTGTTTAACTTTTTTCAATCTGAAACTGAACGGATAAACTTCATTGTGAAGATGGGTGCTGAATCTATTATCACTGATGAAAAGTTTATCGAACTTGAAATTCAGCGGTTCAAGACCAGTCGAAGAAGAAAAGAAATGCTTGATGGTGAAAGGTACTTTGCAGGTGACCATGACATCCTGAAAAAGAAAAGAACCGTCATTGGCGAAGGTGGCAAGGTTGTAACTGTTGACAATCTTCCGAACAACAGGATTGTTGATAATCAATATAAAAAGATGGTCAATCAGAAAGTGAATTACTTGCTTGGTCAACCAATAGCAATCAGGACTGACAATGAAACCTATGACAAGCTATTGAAGCAGATATTCAACAAACGGTTTATGCGCTTGTTGAAGAACCTGGGTAAGGATTCGCTGAATGAAGGCATTGGATGGCTGTACATCTATTACAATGAACATGGTGAATTCACCTTCAAAAAGTTCAAAGCACATGAAATCATTCCTGGATGGCATGATGCTGAACACACTATTCTTGATTATGCTATCAGGATTTATGAAGTCATTGCTTATGAGGGTTCAGAGGAAAAGACCATTGAAAAAGTTGAAGTTTATGACCAGTCAGGTATCTACTATTTTACATTAGATAATGGTCACCTTGTTCCTGATGAACCGTTCTTTGCAAATTATTTCACTGTGACTGATGATGAAGGTAATGACCAGGGGTGGAACTGGTCAAAGATTCCGCTGATACCTTTCAAGTACAACAGTGAAGAAATACCGCTGATTAAGAATGTGAAATCACTGCAAGATGGCTTGAACACTATTCTTTCTAACTTCCAAAACAATATGGAAGAAGATGCAAGAAACACCATTTTGGTTTTAGTCAACTATGATGGTGAAAACTTAGGTGAATTCAGGAAGAATCTTGCAACCTATGGTGCGGTTAAGGTTAAGACAGTGGATGGTGCTGCTGGTGACTTGAAAACCTTGCAGATTGAAGTTAATGCTGACAACTACAAAGCAATTATTGAGATATTCAAGAAGGCAATCATTGAAAATGCAATGGGTTATGATGCTAAAGATGACCGCCTTTCAGGTAATCCAAATCAAATGAACATTCAGAGCATGTACAGTGATATTGACCTGGATGCCAATGAAATGGAAACTGAATATCAAGCTGCTTTTGAAGAACTGCTTTGGTTTATCAATATGCACCTGTTCAATGTTGGACTTGGTGACTTTGAAAATGAAAAAGTTGAAGTCATATTCAATCGTGATATCCTGATAAATGAATCAGAAGTCATTGATAACTGTCAAAAGTCAGTTGGTATTCTGTCTGATGAAACTATTGTTGCCAATCATCCTTGGGTTGATGACCCACAAAAGGAACTGGAACGAAAGCAAGAAGAAAAAGCAACTGCAATGGCTGAATATCAGAATGCTTTCAATCCTGCTGTTCCTGGTCAGGCTGAAGGCGGTGATGTAAATGGCAATACCAGCAAGTAATTCAGCCTATTGGAAACAAAGGTTTGAACAAATTGAAGCTGCTGCAAACAAGTCTGCTGTGGAAACTTTTGAAACCATTCAGAAACAGTATCTTGCAGCAGAAAAAGAAATTGAACAGCAGATTTCAACTTGGTATCAGCGTTTTGCAAAGAATAACCAAATCACAATGGCTGAAGCAAGAAAGCTGTTGACTACAAAGGAATTGGCTGAATTCAGATGGGATGTAAAAGAGTTCATCAAGTATGGTGAAGAAAATGAACTAAATCAACAGTGGATGAAGGAACTTGAAAACGCTTCTGCAAGATTTCATGTTTCCCGGCTTGAAGCTTTGAAGATTCAGACACAGCAAACTGTTGAAAAGCTGTTTGGCAATCAAACTGATGGAATTGACAGCCTATTAAAAAAGAATTACCTGGAAGGTTATTATCACACTGCTTATGAAGTCCACAAAGGATTCAATATTGGATGGGATATTGCAGCGGTTGATGATAACACAATTGAAAAGTTAATTTCAAAACCTTGGACAACTGATGGGAAGAACTTCAGTGATAGGATATGGTCAAACAAGACCAATCTTATAAATGAGGTTCAGACACAGCTTACCAGGACATTCATGTTGGGCAAGTCACCTGATGATGCAATCAAAGCTATTGCCGACAAGATGAAAACATCAAAGAATCAAGCTGGAAGGCTTGTGATGACTGAATCAGCATATTTTGCTTCATCTTCACAAAAGGATGCTTTCAATTCACTGAATGTGGAACGGTATGAAATAGTTGCAACACTGGACAGTCACACTTCAGAAATATGTCAGGGGCTTGATGGTAAGGTCTTTGACATGAAGGATTTTCAACCCGGTGTAACTGCACCCCCCTTCCATGTGTGGTGTAGAACAACCACTGTTCCCTATTTTGATGACAACTATGGAGAAAGAGCAGCAAGGGGTGCAGATGGAAAGACTTATTATGTACCAAGTGATATGAAGTATGCAGATTGGAAAAAGACCTTTGTGGATGGCGGTTCAAAGGATGGATTGAAACCAGTGACAGAAGGTGGTAAAATCAAGTTACCAGTGAACACTGACAGTGAGGTTTACAAGAAGCTTGGTGAAGAACATTACACTGGTTTACATACCATACTGAATGAAGCACCTGAAAAACAAAGGGCTGTATGGCAGAAACTTGAAAGTGACCTAACTGTTAAAAGTGCAACTTCAAAAGTTCATCCATGCTGTCACAATGTTCAAGGTATTGAAATGGATGTTGCAAGGGATGCAAAAGGTTCAACTTATTCAAAACCCTATCAGACAACATTCCATGAATTTGGGCATAATATTGATTACATTGCAAATAAGAAATTCGGCAATGGATATTCAGTACAGCCTTTTTCTTGGACTTATCAGAACAATGCATTTGATAAGAGTTTGAAGAAGGAAATTGATGATAGAGTGAATGCCCTTGCAATAAAGATGAAAGCTGATTTCAAGGCACATGCCAATGATTTTGAATGGTTACATCAGAATGGATATATTAGCGATTGGAATTATGACTTCTTCACCAAATATGGCAAATGGGTTGGTGGTGAACCAAGCTTTTCAAAGTCAATGGCTTATAATGCCATTGAAAAAGAAGTCAAGGAAATGACAATGGTTGCAAATGCAGACCTGTCTGATATTCTTGAAGGTGCAACCAAAGGCAAAATTACTTGTGGGTTTGGGCATGGAAAATCATACTGGTCAAAAGCTGAACATAAACTTTCAACAGAAGCTTTTGCTGAAATGTTTGATTCCAGTGTTACAAATCCTGTTCAGTTGGAAGCTATAAAGAAATACTTCCCTGAATCATATAAAATATTTGAAGAAATGCTTGATGCAATTTTGAAAGGGTGATGATTATGCTTGAAGAACTATTGAACAAATACGCTGAACAATTCGGTGATAGCTTCCCCATCTTTGCTGTTCGTGGCTTGGATGAAGATGAAATCATTAAAATTGTGCAGAGCAGTCTGGATGAAAACAAGCAATATGAACCCGAATATCTTGATGGTGTGGATTATTAACCAATAATTAAATATTTTTGATTGAAGCATCTTGCAAAGTGCAGGGTGCTTTTTTCATGCAAGGAAATGGGGGTGAAACAATGGTCAGATGCAAATTCAAATGCACACAGAAAACTGAAACCGCAAATGGTTTTCAGGTTACACTTGAACCTGTCACAACTGGAAGTCAGGAAAATGAACAGTTTTTTAAGTGGACACCCTGGGGAAAGATGGAGTTTGGAACTATCAATGAAGAAGCTGCGAAGAAGCTTGAAGTTGGAAAGGAATACTTCATTGACATATCCCCTGCACAGTAAAATTGGGGGTACTGTTACCCCTAAAAACTTTTTTTCGTGGCTTGTAGGGCATTTTAGAAGGTCACTTTTTCCAGCGTTTTCTAAAAAGAAGGTGATTTGTTGCTGAAAATCAAGAAATCACACTTTGGTGATTCATACATTGTTTATAATCCGCTTGACTTCAGCAAACACACCCATATTCAGCAACATGGGGTTGCTTATGTTGTGAAGCGGAATGTGGAAAGAAACCTTCTTCCAAAGACCAACAGCATTTGGTTGTTAAAAAGTCACATTCGGGTGTCAGATAACAGCTTTTATATTGCTATGGTTCAAGCAAAGATTGATTCATTAAAATAATATCGTCTTTTCGGTACTGAAGACGTTAAAGAACAGGACATCACTGGTCACGACCAGGTTAAAAAGTGAAGATGAAAGGATGGATTGAATATGAAAAAAGAAGATTTAATTAAACTTGGATTAAGTGAAGAAATGGCACAAAAGGTTGCTGAAGCATCAGCAGAAGAACTTAAAGGTTTTATTCCAAAAGCAAGGTTTGATGAAGTCAATAATGAAAAAAAGAAACTGGAAGGACTTCTGTCTGAAAGGGATGCACAGCTTGAAACCTTGAAGAATTCCACTGGTGATGTTGAAGCTATGAAGAAGCAAATTGCAGACCTTCAAGCTGAAAATAAGAAAAAGGATGAAGCACACGCTGCTGAAATCAAAAAACTGAAAGTGGATTCTGCTGTTTCCGCTGCGCTTGCTGCTGCAAAAGCGAAGAATGAAAAAGCAGTCAGGGCATTGCTTGACATTGATTATGAAAAGGTTGAACTTCTTGAAGATGGCACAATTAAAGGTTTGGCTGACCAAATCAAGAAGCTGACCGAAGCGGAAGATTCCAAGTTCTTGTTTGACACCGAAAAGAAAAAGCAGACAATCAAGGGTGCAAAGCCTGGTGAATCAGGCAATGATGACGATAATGACAGCATGACCCTTGACAAGTTCCTTAAATTAAGCACAGAAGAACAAATCCAGTTCAAAAACGATAATGAGAACTGGAAAGAACTATTAAATTTTGAAAGGTAGGTAAACAATTATGGCAACTTATTTGAATTTCCCCTTTGACCCTGAACTTTTCCTGCTCAATTGGCAGAATGAAAAAGACCCCACATTGACAGCTTTGCTTGAAAGTGGTGCTGTTCAGGCGAATGACAGAATTAAACAGCTTATTTCCAATGGTTCAGATTATTACACCATACCCTTCTATTCGGTGATTGGTGGAACACCTGACAACTATGACGGTGATGCAGACATTTCAACCGAAGAAGTAACAGGCAAATCCCAAAGTGGTATTGTCTACGGTAGGGCAAAAGGTTGGAAGGACAGAGATTTCATTCGTGACTTCAACAGCGGTGCTGACCCCATGAAGCAAATCACTTCACAAGTGGCAAGATACTGGGCGAAGTACAGACAGAAGGTCATCCTTGCAATCCTGAACGGTATCTTCAATATTGCTGATGATGGTGATTCCGTTTGGGATGAATGGCAGAATCACACTTTCAGCATTGCAACTGCAACTGGCACTGTTGGAACAAGCAACAAGGTTGGTGCAACCACAGCAGGTGATGCTGTTCAGAAGGCTGTTGGTGATGCTTTCAATGAATTCAGCCTTGCAATCATGCACAGTAAAGTTGCAAATGGACTGGTAGGACTTGAACTTCTTGAATACCGCAAGTACACAGACCCCATGGGTGTTCAAAGACAGTTAAGACTTGCAGATTACAATGGTCTGACTATTCTGATTGATGATGGTGTTCCTGTTGCTGACAGTGCAAGTGCATCAGGTGCAAAAGAATACACCACTTACCTGTTTGGTAACGGTGCAATTCAGTATGCCCCTGCCCCTGTGGACACACCTGTTGAAATCGCAAGAGAAGCAAAGAAGGATGGCGGTTACAATGAACTTATCACAAGAATTCGTGAAACCTATCATCCGAATGGGTTCACTTTCGTGAAACCGAATCCTTATACTGCATCCCCTACTGATGCACAGCTTGGTGCAGGTGCAAGTGGTTCTTCCAACTGGATAATTGCAGGAAATCCGAAGAACATTGCAATTGCAAGAATCATTTCCAATGGTTAATGAAAAAGCTGTCAAATTCAGTGAAAGGGGGTTGTATTGATGTTCATTGTTATTGAAAATCGTGTTTATGCTTCTGCAAAGAATGCATCAAACAAATATCCGCTTGTGTCAATCAACGTGGATGCAAACGGTGTGGTTACCATAACAGATGAAGGTGAAGGAATCGCAACCCTTCCTGCAATGTACAAGAAAATGACCCTTGAAGAAGTCATTGCAACATTCAGCATTACCGCTGATGTTGACGGTGGTTATAAACCATTCGTTGACCTTGACGGTTATGACCCTGTGACAATATACCTGGATGAATCAAACAAAGTGGTGACAATCACTGCTGCAAATCCAAGTGCAGGTGTGTTCACAGGAACATCAAGCAATACTGATGTTGCAACTGTAACGAATTCAAACGGTGCATTCACCATTGTTCCTGTTGCGGAAGGTGTTTGTGACATAACAGTGAAGTTTGAGCCGACAGACACAGATTTTGCTGACACCTATTGCAAAATACCTGTTACGGTAGCAAAAAGAAAAGTTGTGCTTGAACAGCAGCGTGATATTCAGATGGTTAAGTCCACAAGTTCACCTGATGTTTCAAGCACTGTAACGGTTAAAATCAAAGCAAATGTTGCTGCACCAACAGTGACTGCTGTTTCATCTGATGAAGATAATGTTGCGGTTTCGGTAACTGACCAAACAATCACCATCACAGCAGCGGATGACAAAACAGGTGAAGCAACAATCAAGGTCTATGGTACAAAGGAAAATGCAGATGACAGTGATGACATGGAATTCAAAGTCCATGTGTATGCAAATGCTTCTGCTGCTGCAACTGCACCTGATGCCTTTGACATTGATGCAGATGAAGAAATGGAACTGACCTGGACACTTCCCACTGGTGGAACGATTGTTGAAGCAACTTCTTCTGATGACACCCACATTCAGATTGTTGGTATCACAGCAAAGAACAAGGTGAAGGTCAAAGCAGTTGGTGGAAACGGTGACCAGGCAACAATCACTGCTTATTATCAGCAGCGTGGAAAAGGACAGGTTGCAAGCACAGTTGTTGGAACTGTACAGGCAGAATAATGAAAGGGGTGATAACCAATGGCTGATATATCTGACAGACTGGAAGCTTTAATTCAGATCATACAGAATGTATCAAGCCTTGGTGCATCCTTTGTTTATGATGTTGGGAAGCTGCTTGAATCATTCGGTTATGAAATGCAGGATGGTGATGACTGGCTTCTTGGCTTCTGTATTCAGAAGGTAGAAAACAACATCAGAAATGAATGCAATGTTTCAAGTATTCCAAGCGGTTTGAAAAAGGTTGCTTCACAGATGGTTGTGGGTGAATTTTTATTTGCAAAGAAAGGGATTGGACAGTTACAGGGTTTGAATATCAACATTGATGCAGCAATTAAGCAAATTCAGGAAGGTGACACCAATGTGACCTTTGCCCTTGGCAATGGAAGCATGACACCTGAACAAAGACTGGATTCACTGATTGCTTATTTGATGGTAAGCGGTAAAAGTCAATTTGTCCGATACAGGCGGTTGAAATGGTAAGGCAAGCAATTGAAAGCCTGTATAAAGATAAATGTTCCATTGTGGAATACAGGTCTTACAAGAAAGCAAACAAATCTACTGGACAAAAAGAATTTACCGTTCTTGAAAATCAACCCTGTAAATTGTCCTTTTCCACTATCAAGAGCAACACAGAAACCGCAAGTGCTGAAATGGTGAATCAGGTGGTGAAGCTATTCATTGCCCCTGAAATTGTGATAAAACCAGGTTCAAAAATAATCGTTGAACATGAAGGCAGGACAACTGCATATAAGAACAGCGGTGAACCTGGGATATACCCTTCACACCAAGAAGTGATGCTTGAACTGTTTGATGGGTGGTCATAATGAGCAGCGGAAAGGTTGACTTCAAAGCACTTGAACAGTTCAGGGATAAGATGCAACAGTTCAGTGATGAACAGGTTCAGACCTTCATTGCTTCATGTGCCAAAGAACTTGCTGCAAGGCTACTGGCAAAAGTCATCAAAAGGACACCTGTTGGCGAATATGGCAAGTCCATCATGCGTGATGAATCGGGTGAAGCTATCCGATTGAAAAGCGGAAAGAACAAAGGCAAGGTCAAGAAGCAGGTGGTCAAAAAGGGTGGTACATTAAGAAGGGGTTGGACAGCGAAAACCGAAGCAGAAGCCGAAAGTGGCACAGGCAGGGGTGCTGATGCAGTTGCATATGCAAATTCACTTGCTATAAAGAAAGTTGGCAGCAACTATGTCATTGAAATCATCAACCCTGTCCACTATGCATCCTATGTTGAATTTGGTCATAGAACTGCTAATCACAAGGGTTGGGTTGAAGGAAAATTCATGCTGACTATTTCAGAACAAGAACTTGAAGCTGATGCACCAAGGGTGATTGAAAACAAGTTGAATAAATACCTGGGGGAATGCTTCAAATGATAAACAAAATTATCGATGGTATATGTGAAAAATTAAATGAATCATTCGGTGATGGGTATGAAATTTACACTGAATTGAAGAACCAGGGTTTGAAAGAACCTTGTTTTTCTGTCATGTGCGTGAATCCCATCAGCAATCAGGTGTTGGGCAACCGCTATTTCAGAAACAACTTGTTTTCCATCCTGTACTTCCCTGCATCCAAAGAACCAAAGGCTGAATGCAATGCGGTTCTTGAAAGCTTATACCTTGCACTGGAAACAATCACAATCAGGGAAACACTTCCTGATGAAACGGTCAAGGAAAGCCTGGTCAGGGGAACAAATATGCGTGGTGAATTTGTTGATGATGTTCTGAACTTCCTTGTGAACTTTAACATGTTTGTTTATAAGGTTGAGGATGCAGACCTGATGGATGAAATGGTTCATGAATCTGATTTAAGGTAAGAAAGGATGATGTGCAATGGCAAAAGAAGTCAAAGAACCTGACATTGTTGAAATTAAGTTTTCAAAAAGTCAGTTGGTAGAATCGAAAAGGTTCAGCGGTCAAAAAGATTTGCTGAACACTATCCTGGAAGATGGCAAGGAATACACACTTGATGATGTTGTTTCCAGGGTGGAAAAATATATGAAAGGTAAGGTGAACTAATATGGCACTGGGCGGTGGTACTTTTGTTACACAGAATAAAATACTTCCTGGCAGCTATATCAATGTAATCAGTGCATCTTCCGCAAGTGCAGAATTGTCTGACAGGGGTATTGTTGCAATTCCACTAAATTTGAAGTGGGGGCAGGAAGGTGCTGTTATCACAGTTGAAAAAGGCGATTTCCAAAAGAACTGCTTCAAGCTGTTTGGATATTCCTATACTGATGATGAAATGAAACCTTTGCGTGAAATATTCATGAATGCGGTCAAAGTGTTTGTGTATAGGCTTGGAACAGGCACAAAGGCACAGAACACTTATGCAACTGCAAAGCATGCAGGCACAAGGGGTAATGACATCAAGATTGCAATTTCAACCAATGTTGATGATGCAACCGAATCTGATGTAAAGACATATGTTGGTGGTCAGCTTGTTGACCTTCAAACAGTTTTGACATCAGGAAAGACAACTGCACTTGCTGACAATGATTTTGTTGTTTGGAAGGATGATGTTGCACTTTCCAACACAGCAGGAACAGCACTTACAGGTGGTTCAAATGCAAGTGTGATTGGTTCAGACCATTCTGATGCACTGGGTGCTTTGGAAGCTTATGCCTTCAATGTGCTGATTTGTGATTCCAGTGATAGCACAACCAAGGGATTGTACTTCAATTTCACAAAGCGTATGCGTGATGAAATCGGTGTTAAATTCCAGTGTGTCATTCACAAGTACACAACTGCTGACTATGAAGGTGTTGTTTCAGTTGAGAACAACACAGGCACTGAAATGGTGTACTGGGTTGGTGGTGCTTTGGCAGGATGTGCAATCAACAAATCCTTAACCAACAAGCAGTATAATGGTGAATACACTGTCAATGTGGCTTACACACAGACAGAACTTGAAGCTGCACTGCTTGCAGGAAAATTCATCTTCCATGCGGTGGGTGATTCGGTCAGAGTGCTTGAAGATATTAACTGTCTTGTCACCACAACTGCTGACAAGGGTGACATATTCAAGGATAATCAGACAATCAGGGTTGTTGACCAAATTGCAAATGACATTGCAACTTTGTTCAATACAAAATACCTGGGTGTTGTTCCGAATGATGCAGCAGGCAGAATCAGCCTTTGGGCAGATATTGTCAAGCACCATGAACAGTTACAGACCATCAGAGCAATTGAAGATTTCAGTGATGCTGATGTTTCTGTTTCACAGGGCAATACAAAGAAATCAGTGGTGGTCAATGATGTTGTGACTGTTGTGAATACAATGACACAGCTTTATATGACCTGCATTGTTCAGTAAGGAAGGGGGTAAAACGCAATGATTAACAACATTGTTATGAAAGGCAAAGATGCAATTTCTGCAAAGCTTGCTGAATGCTTTGTTACCATTGAAGGCAACAGATACAACTTCATGCAGATGATAAACTTTGAAGCAAAGTTTGAAAAGAACAAGACCGAAGTTCCCATCCTGGGTAAGACTGGAATTGGAAACAAGGCAACTGGTTGGAAAGGCACTGGTTCTGCTACTGCACATTATAACCAGTCTATTTTCAGAACACTTCTACAAAAGTACAAGGACACTGGTGAAGATGTGTACTTTGAAATTCAGGTCACCAATGATGACCCGACAAGTGCAGCAGGAAGGCAGACCATTGTGTTTATGGACTGCAACACTGATGGTGGCATACTTGCAAAGTTTGATGCTGATGGTGAATACCTTGATGAAGATATTGACTTCACATTTGAGGATTTCAAGATGCCTGAAAGCTTCACTTTACTTGCAGGGATGCGTTAAAAACACAAGTATAATGCCCCTGGGTAGTTCGGACAGTGCTGAACATCCAGAGGCATTTTTAGTTTTAAGAAAAGAAAGGTGGATATTATGTCAAATTTAAGCCTGTTTTTGAAGAAGAACAAAATTCAGAAAGAGAATACAACATACCCTGCAACCAAGTCATTGCTTGATGAAAATGGGAAGCCTTTACTTTGGGAAATCAAGCCTTTGACCACAAAGGACAATGAAAATATTCGTGAATCCTGCATGATTGAAGTTCCTGTGAAAGGGAAACCAAACATGTTCAGACCGAAGTTGAACACTTCCCTGTACCTGGCAAAGACCATGGTTGCATGTATTGTTTACCCGAATCTTTATGATGCGGAATTACAGGACAGTTACGGTGTGAAAACACCCGAAGAACTGTTGAAGGAAATGATTGATGACCCTGGTGAATACAATGAATTTGCTGCTTTCATTCAGCAGTTCAATGGATTTGATACCAGTTTGGAAGAAAAGGTTGAAGAAGCAAAAAACTAATTGAAGAAGGTGACAGTGATGCAGTATTTGCCCACTACTGCTTGCACAAGCTGCACATGTTGCCTTCTGAATTCATTGCTTTGGATGACCAGGAAAAAGCTTTTGTGATTGCTTCTATAAAAATAAAGATGGAAGCTGAAAAAGAAGAAGCTGAAAAGATAAAAAGGGCGAAAAAGAAATAATCAGAAAGGCAGGTGATAAACATGGCTACAATCAGCACAGCAATTGAATTGACAGACAGAATGACAGCACCACTTCATGGTATTCTGAACGCTTTGAACCTTACTATTTCAGGGTTTCAGGATATGCAGAACACTGCTGCACAGGACATTGACACTTCTTCAATTGAAGCAGCAAGGGAACAGATAAACCAAGCTACTATGGCATTGCATGAACTTGAAGCATCAGGAATAAATGTTCCTATAAACACACCTGATGTCATTGTGCCTGAACCACTGATTGAACAGCCTGCACCTGTTGAAGTACCTATTTCCTGGCAAAGCAGCGGAATGGATATTTTCACGAATTCAGGTATTGAACGCTTTGAATCGGAAATCCAATCTGCAAATAATATGCTGAACACTTTGCACACAACACAGCAGCAGATTTCTGACACCGCTGCACAGACTGATTTGTTCCCTGACAACATGGTTGCTGATTTGAACAGCGTGAATAGTAGAATTCAAAGAATTCAATCCATAATTCAACAAATTGAACGCAATCCAATAAACCAGGTTGCTTCTGATGAAGTGAACAATGGTCTTGAAAGGCTGCGGTCAAGGTTGAACCAAGCGGTTGAGCAGCAAAGGGAATTGAATCAGGCAATGGAAGAAATGGACATTTCCAATGCTAATGCAGCTTATGACCAGTTACAGAACACTATTTCTGAAACAGAAATGTATTTAAGGGATAATGTTGACGAACAAGGAAGGTTCAATCAAAGGATTCAAGAAGGTCAGAAACATGCTGACAATCTGATGTCAACAATTAAGAAGATGGCTGCTGCTTACATATCGGTCAGAGCAGCAACAGAAGTCCTGGGTCTATCGGATGCAATGTCATTGGCAGAATCCAGGCTTTCCCTTATTGTTGATGATGGTGGTTCGGTTCAAGAACTGGAAAACAAGATATATGCTTCTGCACAGCGGTCAAGAGCAGCATATCAGGACACAATCAACACAGTTTCAAAGCTTGGTTTGCTTGCAGGTAAGGCATTCAGCGGTAATGATGAAATCATTGCCTTCCAGGAACTGATGAACAAGAACTTCATCATTGGCGGTGCTTCTGCACAGGAACAGGCATCTGCAATGTACCAGTTGACACAGGCAATGGCATCAGGAAGGTTGCAAGGTGATGAATACCGAAGCATCATTGAAAATGCCCCCTTGCTTGCCAAAGCAATTGAAGATTACATGGTCAATGTCCAGGGTGTAGAAGGAACAATGAAAGACTGGGCATCAGAAGGTATGCTGACCGCTGATGTCATAAAGGCTGCATTGTTCAGTTCCGCTGATGAAATTGAATCCCGATTTGAAAATATGCCAATGACCTTTGGTCAGGTGTGGACTTCCATCAAGAACCAGGCACTGGTGCAGTTTCAACCAATACTGAAAAAGCTGAATGAAATTGCCAACAGTGAGCAGTTCAATAGAATGGCAGCAGGGGTCACAACTGCTTTGGTTGTGGTTTCGGGCATTGTTACTGAAATCTTTGAATTGGTTGCAGCAGTCGGTGGGTTCATTTATGACAACTGGTCAATGATTGCACCTGTTGTGGGTGCTGTGACAACTGCACTTGGTATTTATGCAGGTTATTTGGCGGTCACTAATGGACTTGAACTGATAAGCAAAGGAATCAAATTGGCAAGCATTGTGGCAACCTATGCACATGCAGCAGCGACAGGAACAGCAGTGGCAGCAACAACAGCACAGGCAGCAGCACAAATGGGATTGAACACAGCACTGTTGGCATGTCCTATCACATGGATAATCATTGCTATAATTGCCCTGATTGCTTTGCTTTACCTGGTAGTTGCAGCAGTCAACAAATTTGCAGGAACATCAGTCAGTGCAACAGGCATTATCTTTAGGGCATTTGCAACCCTTGGTGCTTTCCTTTGGAACTTGTTCCTGGGATTGTTGGAATTGGTCTTTGGCATTATTGAAGCAATGGTCAATCCGTTCATCAAGCTTGCTAACTTCATAGGAAATGTATTCACCAATCCAGTATCATCAATCATTTACCTATTCCAGGGCATGGCTGATGGTGTGCTTGCTATCCTTGAAAAGATTGCATCTGCACTGGACTTTGTTTTTGGGTCAAAGATGGCAGATTCAGTTGCAGGATGGCGGTCAGGTCTAAAAGACATGGCTGATGCAGCGGTTGCAAAGTATGCACCGAATGAAAATTATCAGAATGTCATGGATGAACTGGATTTGAGTGTTGAAAGCCTGGGTCTGAAAAGGTGGGCATATGGGGATGCTTGGGATGCAGGATACAAAGCAGGTGAAAATCTTGAAGAAGCAATTGGAAACTTTGACCCTGCAAGTTTGTTTGGTGTTGAAATTCCTGATGCTAATGATTACACAGGTGCATATGACCCTTCACAGTACCTGTCAAGCATAGCTGATGACACAGACAGCATTGCAGGTTCAATGGAAATAACGGATGAAGAATTGAAATACCTGCGTGACCTGGCTGAAAGGGAAGCTGTCAACAGGTTCACCACTGCTGAACTTACAGTGAACTTTTCATCTGACATTAAGGCTGCGAATTCAGAAGTGGATTTGGATGGTGTTGTTGCTTACCTTGAAGAAAAGGTCAATGAAACACTTGAAATGGCTGCGGAAGGGGTGCATAAATAATGGCTTATGATTTTTATTTGGATTCAATGCTGTTACCTGTTGCCCCTTCAAAACTTTCCATCAGCATAGACAACAAGAACAAAACAATGGTTCTTATCAATGAAGGTGAAATCAATGTTTTGAAGAAGGCAGGGTTGACAGATATATCATTCACCGCCTTGTTACCGCAAACAAAATATCCGTTTGCGGTATATAAGAACGGTTTTCAGAAGGCTGATGCTTTTCTTGATAAACTGGAACAGTTGAAAACAAGTCAGAAACCATTCCAGTTCATTGTGTCAAGAACTTACCCAAATGGGAAGCTTCTATTTGACACCAACATCAAGGTCAGCTTGGAAGATTACAAAATAATTGAGGACAGCAAGAATGGCTTTGATGTGAATGTTGAAATCAAGTTGAAGCAGTACAGAGATTATGGAACAAAAACTGTCAATGTGACCATCAAGCAGGATAAACCAGTTGCAACAGTGCAAAACACAAGACCTGCTGAATCATCCCCTGCACCAAAGGTGACAGCAAAATCATATACAGTTGCCAAAGGTGATACACTTTGGGCAATTGCCAAAAAGTATTATGGTGATGGTTCAAAGTACACTAAAATATTTGAAGCAAACACAGGGATTTTGAAGAACCCTAATTTGATTTATGTCGGTCAGGTTATGACAATACCTGTATAAGGGGGTGACACTTTGAATGTTGAATTACTAATTCAGAACGGAAACAAAGTGTATGCCCCTATTGTGCAGGAAGGCATCACCTGGGAAACAGAAAGGAAGGGTTCACCTGGAAAGCTGACATTCACAGTTGTGAAAGACCAAAACATCAGCTTCACCGAAGGAAACCCTGTCAGATTGACTGTTGATGGTGTAAACCTGTTTTATGGTTTCATCTTCACAAAGAAGCGTGATAAGGAACAGAACATCACTGTCACAGCATATGACCAACTGCGATATTTGAAAAATAAAGACACCTATGTGTACACAAACAAAACTGCATCAGACTTCATCAAGATGGTTGCCAATGACTACAACTTGAACCTTGGAACGATTGAAAACACCAGTTACATCATTGCTTCCAGGGTTGAGGACAACACAACCCTGATTGACATGGTTCAAAATGCACTGGACTTGGAACTGACCAATAAAAAGACCATGTATGTTCTGTATGATGACTTTGGGAAGCTTACCTTGAAGGCACTGGAAAGAATGAAGCTTGGTGTGGTCATTGATGAAGAAACAGGTGAAAATTTTGACTATACATCAACCATTGATTCACAGACCTATAATAAAATCAAGTTGGTGTATGAAAACGAAAAAACAGGAAAAAGGGAAGTTTACATTGCACAGGATTCAAACAACATAAACAACTGGGGCATCCTGCAATATTATGATACCTTACAGGAAGGTGAAAACGGTCAGGCAAAGGTCAATGCACTTCTTTCACTTTATAATGCAAAGACAAGAAACCTGAAAATCACAAATGCCCTTGGCAACTTAAAGGTCAGAGCAGGAAGCATGGTTGTTGTGAATTTGAACCTGGGTGATGTACTGGTTCAGAACTTCATGCTTGTTGAACGGTGCAAACACACCTTCAATGAGAGTGAACACAAGATGGAAATAACATTGAAAGGTGGTGAATTCATTGCCTAATCTAATTGAATTGATAAAGAAGGCAGCTTTGGATGCGGTTGAAGCTTCAAAACCATGTGTGGTGATGTTCGGGAAGGTGACTTCCATCACACCACTGAAAATCAATGTGGAACAGAAGCTGACACTGACCGAAGCACAATTGATTTTGACAAGGAATGTGACCGATTTTACAACAGCGGTCACCGTGAATCACAACACTGAAACCTATTATTATACGGGTGTTTATCCAAATCAGTCACAGGTTGATGTTGGTCATAAACATGCAGTTGCAGGAAAGAAAACCATCACTGTTCACAATGGCTTGGTTGTCGGTGATATGGTTCTTCTTTTGAGGGTGCAAGGTGGTCAGCAATACATTGTGTGGGATAGGTTGGTCACATGATACCATCAACAAATGGTTTCCTTGCACAGGATTTTGTGATAGAAGAACAACCAAGCAAAACATATAAAATGCATCTTGATGAAAGCATCATCCTGGGATATGCTGACAAGCTTGATGCAATGGTTCAGGTGATTTTTAGCATACTGAACACCGAAAGGTATCAGTATGTTATTTATTCATGGAACTATGGGATTGAACTTGTTGACCTTTACAGTCAACCAGTAAGCTATGTCATTCCTGAACTGAAAAGGCGAATCACAGAAGCTTTGACATGGGATGAACGAATCATCAGTGTTGACAACTTTGACTTTTCAGTGAACAAAGGAAAGATAACATGCAACTTCACAGTACACACCATATTTGGTGATATTCAAACAGAAAAGGTGGTGAATTTTTGATGTATGAAAATATGACTTATGAAGTCATCTTGCAAAGGATGCTTGACAAAGTGCCTGACACAATGAACAAGCGTGAAGGCAGCATCATCTATGATGCACTTGCCCCTGCTGCGGTAGAACTTACCCTGGCATACATGCAATTTGACATGATACTGAATGAAGCTTTCGGTGACACTGCTTCCAGGGAATATCTTATCCGAAGGGCAAAGGAAAGAGGTCTTGAACCTGAACCTGCAACTCATGCAATATTGAAAGGCGAATTCACACCTTCAAATATTGATGTACTGAACAAAAGGTTCAACCTTGGTTCATTGAACTATGTTGTCACTGAACTGATTTCACCTGGTGTTTACAAAGTACAATGTGAAACAGCAGGAACTATTGGTAACCAAAGTCTGGATGACATCATTCCTATTGACTACATTGAAGGACTTGAAACAGCAAGACTTACAGAAGTTCTGATTCCAGGTGAAGATGAAGAAGATACGGAAGCTTTCAGACAACAGTATTTTGCATCATTCAGTGAAAAAAGCTATGGTGGCAACATCACAGACTACTTGACCAAAACAAATTCACTTCCAGGTGTTGGGTCAACCAAGGTCACACCATTGTGGGATGGCGGTGGAACAGTAAAACTGACCATTCTTGATTCAAATTATGACCAGGCAACACCCACACTGATTGAATTTGTTCAGAATGCAATTGACCCTGCACCACAGGGTGAAGGTTGGGGTATTGCCCCGATTGGTCACACAGTAACAGTGGACACAGTTGAAGAAGTAACCATTGATATTGATGCAACCATAACCTTTGACAGTGGGTATTCGTGGGAATCACTTCAATCACAGGCAACAGCAGTGATTGAAGATTACCTGCTTGAATTAAGAACCGAATGGGCAAATCAAAACAATCTGATTGTCAGAATAGCACAGATTGAAACAAGACTGCTTGCAATTGAAGGTATCATTGATATTTCGGGAACAACCATCAACACACTGGCAAGTAATCTGACATTGACTACTTTCCAAATACCTGTGTTAGGAACTATCACAGCATGAGTAGAGAAATAAACCTGATTGATTACCTTCCCCCATTCCTTCAAGGATACAGGGAAATGCAAGCAATTATGACCGCTGAAAATCCCGAATTTCAAGCGGTCAGTGATGAAGGTCAGGTGGTATTGGATAACACCTTCATTCTTTACTGCAATGAAGATGGCATTGCACGATTTGAAAGGATGTTAGGCATATATCCATTACCAAGTGACCCACTGGAAGCAAGGCAGTCAAGAGTTCTGACCAGGTGGAATGACACTGTTCCATATACTTTGAAAACCTTCTTGGTAAAGCTTAAAACACTGCAAGGCAATGATAATGTGCAGGTTATATTTGACAAAGACACTTATACTTTGCAGGTGGTGACACATCTTGAAAAGCAAGGTCAGCAGGATGACCTTGCTTATTTATTAAAGACTGTTGTTCCCTGTAATTTACTCATTGATTCAGTGAACATTTTGAATTGTATTTCAAGCGGTTCATTGACAATGGGGGCAGGTATAACCTATGCAGGAATAGAGTTCATAACAAATGACATCAATGAAACATTTGGTATAAATACTGAAATTGTCTTTGGAACAGGTATTTCAAACACAGGAATTCAATTCATTACAAATGACATTGATGAAAACTTTGACATCAGCACCCAAGCTGCACTGGCAAATGTAATCACAAGCACTGAAGTAATAAGTATAATTTGAAAGGTGGAATAATCACATGGCAGAATTTAGTTCATTTGTCATAACGACAAAAGGACAGGCTTTGATGGCAAAACTAATTGCAGGAAGTGGAATTGCTAATTTCACATCAATCAAAACATCAAGCACTGTTTACACCCAAGAACAGCTTGAAGCACTGACCGCTTTGACCAACATCAAGCAGTCAGCCGATATTTCAAGCATTGAAAGAATCAATGGAAGTTCAGTGAATATCAAAGGTGCTTTGAACAACACAGCACTGGTGACAGGTTACACTGTCAACACCATTGGTCTGTATGCAATTGACCCTGATGATGGTGAAATACTCTATGCAGTAGCAAGGGCAACAACAGCAGGTTATATGCCCCCTTATAACAGCATCACTTCAAGCGGTATTTTGTTTGACTTTGTGGTTACTGTTGGGAATGCAACCAATGTCACAGTGACCATCAACCCTGCTGCTGTTGCTACACAAGCAGATGTCATTGCAATCAATGCAAAGATTGCTGACCTGTCAGGATATGTTGGTTACACAGAAAATGACATTGTGGGTGTTGAAATTGATTTTGTGAACAGAACATTCACAAGGCTTGCAGGTGCAGTTGGAAAAACACCTGGTGCTGATTTTGACAATATCCTTGCTTTTGGTGGCAGAAAAAGATGCAACCTTGCTGACAATGGAACTGTCAATGCTTATTATGGTGATGCAGGGTATTCTGAAACAGGTTCAAATGGTCAGGTCATGGTTGAACAGCCAAAATTCTATTACAAGGTTGTTCCTTTGACCATTGAAAAGAATGATGCTGTTGAAATTGATACATTGTCAGTCACAGCAGGTGCAACCGCTGATGGAAACTTGACCATCACTCTTAATGGTACAGCCTTCACTGTTGCAGTTCTTGCTTCTGATAACACAGCAGCTTTGGTTGCAGCCAAAATCAGAGCAGCAATTTTCAGCGGATGGACTGTTTCAGGAAGCGGAACAAGTGCTGTATTCACAAATAATAAAGTTGGAACAAGAACTGCACCAACATTTGCTGCTGCATCCACTGGTGTCACTGCAACCTTTACAAGAACACAGTGCGGTTATATCGGCAAAGGCTTCAAAATGAGGAAAGGCAGATATTATGTCAGCATGACCAAGAAAGCAGGATTCAAGGTTCACCCTGCTTTTGTGAAGAACAATGTTGAAAAAGAAAAAATATATCTATCTGCTTATGAAGGTTCACTGTATGATGTCAGTGCTTCTGCTTACATCTTGGATGATTCACAAGTTGCTGACTTCACTGCTTCTACTGGTGACAAGCTTGCATCCAGGGCAAATGCAAAACCAATTTCAGGACTTACCCAAGACCTGACAAGAAGGAAATGCGGAATCCTGGCTGAAAATCGTGGAACTGGTTGGTCACAGCAGTATGCAGCAACAATTGCTTGTTCACAGCTTCTGTTTGCAATTGAATATGCTGCACTGAACACACAGACCAAAATTGGTCTTGGTGTGGTCAATAAAACTGATGATGGTGCAACCAATATGTCAAATATCACAGGGGCAACAACCAATCTTGGTAATGCTTCAGGTAGAGAAACTGGAACTGATGGACTGACTTCTGTTTCTTATCGTGGTGAAGAAAACATTTGGGGCAATATTTGGAAGTTTGTTGATGGCATGAACATCTATTGTCAGATTGCCAACAGCATCAATGACCTGTATGTTGCTGACAATGGATTTGCCGAAAGCACACAGTCCAGTCCTTATGCAAATGCTGGTATCACATTGGCAAGCAAAGAAGGGTATATTTCAGCCTTTGGTTACAGTGAAGCTTATGATTGGCTATTTGTGACCGCTGAAACTGTTGGTGACAGTGCCTTGCCTGTTGGTGATTATTACTGGCATTCTGTGACTTCAGATGGTTACAAAATCGCTCTCTTGGGCGGTGTATGGAATAGCGGTGTGACTGGTGGTGGTTTCTATTGGTATGTGAGTACTGCCCCTTCTTATCGTTATCGGAGTGTCGGCGGTCGCTTGGTGTATGTACCTGCTGCGTAAACGAAACTTGAAATTTTAATAAATTGGGCAAGCAGAACTGACCCGAAAACACAGGGGAAGAACACAAAACAAAAAAGCCATTAAATACACTATCTTAGGCAGTAAATGGAATAACAGTGTGAATAGTGGTAGTTTCAATTGGAATGTGAATAATACCCCTTCTAATCGTAATCGGAATATCAGCAGTCACTTAGTAAATGCACAAAATAGCATCCCTGAAACATGGGGTGCTATTCTCTTATAAAAATATGTGAAGCTGCTTGCCCTGGCACTTGCCAAAATATAAAAAGAATGATTGAACTGTATCGGTAAGCTTTTAAGCTGAAGGTTCAGTTTGATTGTGCATACAAAGGAAGTTCATCAGATGATTAGACATATTCACCCACTCAATAATCCAAATTGCACCTTGTGGGAAGCAATATGTGACATGGAAAATCTGAAACTTGCACACAAAAATGCAAAGAAAGGTAAAGGTTGGTATGAGGAAGTAAAAATGGTTGATGCTGACCCTGATTTCTATTTGGGGAAGCTTCAGAAAATGTTGCTTGACAAGACTTACAGAACTTCAGAATATAAAACTTTTATCAAGCATGACAGTGGAAAGGATAGAGAGATTTTCAAGCTTCCTTACTTCCCTGACCGTATTTGTCAATGGGCAATATTGCAGGTCATTGAACCTATCATGATAAGGCACTTGACCAGTGACACATATTCAGCCATTCCGAACAGAGGTATTCACCAAGCTTATACAAAATTAAGGAAGGCTGTTCAGAATGATGTTCCAGGTACACAGTATTGCTTGAAGCTTGATGCAAAGAAATATTACCCTTCCATTGACCACAACATCCTGAAAGACAAATACAGGCGGTTGTTCAAGGACAATGACTTGCTTTGGTTGTTGGATGAAATCATTGGTTCAACACCAGGTAACAAAGGCATACCGATTGGAAATTACCTTTCACAGTACAGTGGAAACTATTATCTGTCATCCTTTGACCATTGGCTGAAAGAAGTGAAAGGGGTTAAGTATTATTACCGTTACATGGATGACATAGTTATTTTGTCAGATTCAAAAGAGCATCTGCACCAGTTGCGGAAGGAAATTGACTTCTATTTCAGAACGGAATTGAAGCTGACCATCAAAGAAAACTGGCAGGTGTTCCCGACATTTGACAGGGGCATTGATTTTGTTGGATACAGAATCTTTTTGGGATATTCACTGTTGAGAAAGACCACATGCAAACAAATGAAGGTCAAGATGGTGAGAATCAGAAAGAAGGTGGAAAGCGGTCATGAAATGAGTTTTTCAGAATGGTGTTCAATCAATTCATACAAGGGTTGGACAATGCACTGTGACAGTTACCGATTAACTGAAAAGTACATCATCCCCCTTCAGAAATATGCAGATGATTACTATATCAAGAATATTAAAAGAAAGGTGGCATGACCAAGATGATTGACTATGGAAGGCAAAGAAGCACTGAAAAACCCAAAAGCATGGTCATTGATGAACAAAGCGTTTGGGTGAACACCAACATACAGCCTGTTGAAGAAACTGTTGGTGAAAACACATTCATTGGTTGGGAATTCGACATGAAGCAGTACAACAAAGATGAATACATCCTGTTGCTTGATACCCAACTGACAGACACACAGCTTGGATTGGTGGAAGTCTATGAACTGATTGCTACTGTTTAAGAAAGGAAAAGGTGAAAAGAGATGGCAAAAATATATGCAGGTCTTATCAGAAAAGGCTTGAAAACAATTGATGATGTTCCTGAAGCTTTAAGGGCAGAAGTCCAGGCTTTGTTGGATGGTGACAATGTATAGGATAATCTTATTTTTATTCAGAAAGGATGTGTTTTGTATGGCAGTGGTTTATGCAACACTTATTGTCAAAGGTAAGAAAACCTTTGCTGAAGTGCCTGACTTAATCAAGGAACAGGTCAGACAGGTTCTGATTGACCTTGACTGCGGTGACCTGGCGGTTGAATAACGCTTGAAATCATTAGGGGGTATGGTTCTATACCCCCGACAATTAAAACCCCCTGTGTGGCAAATATGAAGGTCACACAGGGGATTTCTTTTAAGAAAGGGGTTTTGTCTATGACAATAGAACTTGCCCTTCTGATTTCAGGTGTATCACTGGCATTTGGAATCTATCAAGGGATTACTAACATGAGAAGGAACAACCGAAAAGATGACCGTAATGATGCAGCACAGTTGACCACAGTGATTGTCAAGTTGGAAAACATCAGCAATGGAATTACTGAAATAAAATCAGAAATGACCAATGTTAAAAATGATATTAGAGAATCCAGGGAAAGGCTTATTAAAGTTGAAGAATCAACAAAACAAGCCCACAAAAGACTTGATGCACTTGAAAAGATTGTGAGGAATGCAGATGAATAAATCAAAAAATAAATTTTCAAAAGCAATCGTGGCAGCAGTGGTATTGTTAAATACAATTTTCACTGCTGCTGTTCTTTATGTGTTCTTAAAAGTAGGCAGTGAACCAGTCACCTTGATTGGTGCATGGTTTGCTTTCACCACAGGTGAATTATGGATGCTTTCAAGTATCAAAAAGACCAAAGTAAATAAAAAGGATGGTGTTAATAATGAACAAAATTGATTGGAAAAGCAAATTGACCAGCAGAAAGTTTTGGGCAGCAGTTGTTGGTTTTGTAACTGCAATCCTGGTTGCCTTCAATGTCAATGATTTGACCATTGAACAGGTTGTTGGTCTTATCACAGCGGCTTCCACACTGATTGCTTACATAATCGGTGAAGGAATGGTTGATGTTGCAAGAGTTAATTCTGCATCTTCAACAGTTAGCACAGAAACAAAAGAAAGTGACGGTGGACAATAATGAGTAACAGTTCTTTAGTAAATTACACTAAAATTTCCCCAAACAGCAGCAATCCCCGAAACCATGTAATTGATACCATCACGGTTCATTGTATGGCAGGTAATCTTTCGGTGGAAACCTGCGGTAATGTTTTTGAACCTACTTCCCGGCAAGCTTCTTCTAATTATGGTATTGGTTCTGATGGTAGAATTGGAATGTATGTTGAAGAAAAAAATCGTTCCTGGTGTTCTTCTTCCACTTCTAATGATAATCGTGCAGTAACAATTGAAGTTGCTAATGATGGTGGAGAAGAAACCGGATGGCATGTTTCAGATAAAGCCTATGCAGCTTTGATTGCCCTTGTGACCGACATTTGCAAGCGTAACAATATAAAAGAATTAAAGTGGAAAGCTGACAAGTCATTGATTGGTCAGGTTGACAAGCAGAACATGACAGTTCACAGATGGTTTGCAAATAAGTCTTGCCCTGGTGATTATCTGTATAACCGTCATGGTGAAATTGCTGAAGAAGTAAATAAAAGATTGAATCCAGTTGCAGAAACACCTTCAACTGGTGTGCTGTATAGGGTTCAAACTGGTGCTTTCAGCAATAAAGCAAATGCTGATGCATTGCTTGCAAAAGTCAAAGCAGCCGGGTTTGAAACATATATGGTTCAGAATAATGGACTGTACAAAGTTCAGGTTGGTGCTTATGGTGTGAAATCAAATGCTGATGCTATGGCTGCAAAACTGAAGGCAAAAGGGTTTGATGTATTCATCACAACTGAAGGTGGAACACCTGCACAGCCTGAAGCACCAAAAGTTGCAACAATTACAGTTGGAAGTAAAGTCAAGGTAAAGCCTGGTGTAAAGTCATATACTGGCGGTGGTATTGCATCTTGGGTTTATGGAAAGGTTTACACAGTGGATGAATTGAATGGTGACAGGGCTGTTCTTGACAAGAATGGACTATGCACCCCATTCAATATTTCAGACCTGATACTGCAATAATCTTGTTACTAATGTGTTACTAACGTACATGATTTTGACCTTCCGAACCAGTTCGAAAAGTTCAGAAAACCGCATAAACACTGTGTTTTTGCTGGTTGTAAATTGAACAAATTCATGATATAATGTTTTGAAATAACCCCGAATGCCTATTATTTAGGTGTTCGGGGTTATTTTTGTTACTAACCTGTTATTAGTTCAATTTCATTTTC
>Ga0067045_1002936_pt1 | contig 45455 bp, 37 predicted proteins | sample TerdegcTABiofilm_FD_59184 | JGI IMG/M metagenome (GOLD analysis project Ga0067045, IMG submission 59184) | Combined Assembly of (Gp0054472, Gp0054536) Wastewater bioreactor microbial communities from Singapore -Terephthalate degrading...
GGGGCCGCAAGGCTCTGAGTCCCAAGCAGCGCGGGGACCGAAGGCCCGATGGGGCCTGTTGGCAGGAACCGACCTGGCTGGCGCGACGCCAGGAATCTCCGTCCTTTAGGGCGGAGAGGATGTCAAGTGCAAACATTTCACAAAAGTTTTGCCAACGAAGACGAGGCGCTTGAGTATGCCATTGAACAGCAGACCCAGCGCCGCAACTTGACCGATGCCGAGATCATCCGGTGCATAGAAGCGCTGGATAGGCGGCGGCAGGCTGGCAGGCCGTCGAAAAAATTAGCGCCAAGTGGCGCTAATTTAAATAAGGGCAAATCCTCCCGGGAGACTGCTAAGTTAGTCGGCGTCTCTCCCCGCAAAGTCGAGCGAGCCCGGACCGTCCTGGCCCAGGCAGACGAAGCGACCAAGGCGGCGGTCAAAGAGGGCAAAATAAGCATCCACCGCGCCTACGAGGCCACCCGGGCGAAGACGGCTTCCCCGGCTTCTAATCCGGCGATGCCGGAACAGACCCAGGCAGCGCCAGCCCAGGCCCAGGCAGCGGCTCCTGCCACGGCAGACCCTGCACCTGGCCAGGCCGCCGAGCCCAAGTCCGACCTGCATAAACAGGAGCTCCGCCAGGCCCTGGAAGAACTGCTGGCCTGGCGGCAGAAGTATAGGCACCTGGTTGAGCTGAGCTACTACTTTGAGGCCATAGATTCTTGGGAACTTTGCAAAATCAGGCTGGTTAAAGGCTAATGTGCCCCTAGCGGCACTAAAAACTAATCGGAGGAAATTCACATGGCCGGCATCAGGCGCTCTCGCTTCTTGGCCGCCGTGCTGGCGGCAGCGGTGCTGATAAGCCCCGTCCTGGCCCACGCCACTTTGGAAAACGAAATGCGGGGCATGTTCAACAGCATGATCAACGTCACGGACGGGGGGTATTACAAGTCCCTGGGCCGGGGCGTGGTGGCGGGGCCGTCGGTGGTCATCCGCAACAGCCGGGTGCGGACCGACCTCATCAACTTTGTGCCCCCCAGCATTGACGCGGGCTGCGGCGGCATCGACATGTTCCTCGGCTCCTTCAGTTTCATCAACGGCGAGCAGTTTGTGCACCTGATGCAGTCTATCGCCGCCAATGCGGCCGGCTATGCTTTCCACCTGGCCCTGCAGACCATGTGCCCTACCTGTGCGCAAACCATGCAATCGCTGCAGCGGGTCATCCAGGAGCTGAACGCCCTGGCTGGGGACTCCTGCAAGGTCGCCCAGGCTGCGGTGGATTACCTGGCAGACAAGATGGGGGCCAATTCGCTGGCCAAGGAGATGGAGCAAGGGCCGCTGGCCAGCGTGGCCCAGGCCATCGGCGCCCAAGCCGACGCCTTTTCCGCCTGGTTGGACAAAATCAACGAAGGAACCAACACCAAAAAGCTGTCCGCTGATGAGGTGCGGGAAGTCCTGGGCAACATAGCCTGGAAGGTGCTGCAGAAGAACGGTTTTGTGGGCAGCGCTTTTACCGCCGGCGACCATGAATTGGCCGAAGCGCTGATGAGCTTCACCGGGACGGTCATCGGCTACAAAGTGGGCGATGACGACTATCCCAAGATTGATGAGTACGCCTCCCTGCTCAGCGCCAAGGCCCTCCTGGAGGGGAGCAGCTCCAGCAATGCCTTGAAGAAGTATAACTGCGGCGGGGTGGAATGCACCTCCATCACCACCGGGGCGTATACCTTCAAGGGGTTGCAGCATTTTGTGGAGGAGACGCTGCTGGGAGCAGGCCGGGATGCGGGGGCGGATTCCTTTATCCACAAGCTGACCACGAATGCCGGGGAACTGACCGCCAACGAGAAAAAACTCATCCAGGTCTCCCCCTACCACATGACCAGGCTGCGGAACATGGCGGTGTGCACCTACGGTTCCGGGGTCGGCAGTCTGGCGGAGTATAGCCGGAAAGCCGCCAAGCTCATCGCCCTGGAGATATTGCAGCAGTATCTCCGGGAGGCGACTGCGGCGATCCTCACGGCCAGCCAGACGGGGACCACCCTGCATGGGCATAACATCCCCTACGGTTTGAGCCCCAAGTTCGTGGAGCTCCTGAAGGAGCGGCAAAAGGAGGTCAATACGGAATTCGCCGGCCTCACTGAGCAGCTGAGCGCCACGCTGGAGCAGATATACCAGGGGGCGACGGCGAACTGCAACCTGAAGAACTTAACCATGCCGCTGAACGGCAATTAAGGCGGGAGCATGCCGTGAGCGAGGTGTACCTCTACTGCATTGGTGATGTGAAGTATCTGCAGGCCGCCCTGAACGGTTTGGCCATGCTGAACGACAGCGGCTTTTTTACCCACCTGTTTGTCATTGCCTTCCTGATGTTCGTCATCTGGACGGCGTTTACCAGCCTGCCGCATGTTACCGGCAGGGCCTCGGGCGGGGTGCCCTGGGCGCACTTCATCATCCCCTTCATCGCCTTCAAGTTCGTTTTCGGCATGTCGCTGACGGCGGTGGTCAACGATGCCTATTCGCTGCGGGCGGTGACGGTGGACAACGTGCCGTTTGGCATGGCGGTGGCGGGCAGCTTCATGTCCCGGGTGTCCTACGAGATCACCCGCCAGTTGGAGCAGGCGTTTTCGACGCCGCACCTGTTGGAGGAAGGTTTTGCGGCGCCGCTGGTGACGCTTTCCAGGGCCAAGCAGCTGCCTCATGGCCTGGACACCCTGCATGACGGCAAAATTAAAAAGACGCTGGTCGAGTATGTCCAGAAATGCACCAGCGTCGGGATCAATTTGGGCCAGATCAACGAGGCCCAGATCCGGAACAACGATGACCCGTGGGCGGCCATGCGCTGGAATTCGACGATCTATTATGCCATGACCTGGCTGCCCAGCGACCCGGAGGGCGGGACGCTGCGGTCCTGCACGGAGGCTTGGGAGGTAATCAACGACTATCTCCAGGGACAGATGTGGACGGACTGGGACGCTTTCCTCAAATCGGTTTTCTGCCCCGGCGATTCTTGCAACCCGGTTGACAAGGTGCAGGACGCGCTGATCAGCCTCGAACGGACGGAGGAGAACGCCTACAACTATATGCTGGCAGCGGTGGTCCTGCCGGTCTTTGAGCAGGGGCAAATCCAGTTCAACAGTGAGATGGGCAAGCCGGAGATGGCCATTCTGGTGGGTCAGGCCCGGGAGCAGCGCAACAAGCAATGGCTGGCAGAGGCGCCCATGTACTTAACGGTTGCCCGGGCAATGATGGCGTTCTTTGAGGTGTTTCTCTATGGCACGGCGCCGTTCATGGCCCTGCTGCTGGCGGCGTCGGTCTCGGGCCTGATGGTTTTGGGCAACTATTTCAAAATGTTCTGTTGGGTGCAGCTCTGGATGCCGGTGGCGGCGCTGGTTAACCATTTTGCTCAGATCATCATGCAGGACAAGCTGGAGGCGCTGGTAGCGGGTAATATTCCCTTGACCTCATTGAGCGGCTACCTGATCGGCATGTCCAAGATAGACGACTGGCTGGGGGTGGCGTCGTTGCTGCTGGCCAGCACGCCGGCCCTGGCGTTGGGACTGCTGTATGGGGGGGCCGTGGCCATGACGCACCTGGCGGGCCGGCTGCAGTCGGGGGATTTTACCAATGAGCATATAGCGGCGCCCTCGATTATGTCGCCGCCGCCCCTGGTCAACATGCAGGCGCCGTATAGCATGGCGCCCTTTGAGAGCCCGCACCGCACTGGGGCGTTGGAGGTGGTGCCGAAGATCAACGCCTCGGACGTTATGGCCAACGTGCAGGCGTCAACCCGGCAGGAGGCGGTGGCGGCCAGCCAGGCCTTCAGTACGCAGCTGCAGCAGGTGATGGGCAAGTCCATAGCGGCCAGCTACGGCGGGACGGCGGTGGAGGGGTTCCGGGATGGATTTACAGGGCGGGTGACTGAAGCTGAGGCCATGGCGCACGGCTGGGCACAGAGATTAGGTCACCAGACCAATTTGTCCACGCAGGACGTCCATAGGCTGCAAGGCATATTAAGCGGTTCCATTGCGGGTCGGGGGACAGCTGGCATCAACATTTTTGGGAGTGGCGCCGAGGTGTCCGGTGAACTGAGGCAAACTTTGCAGCAGGCATTCGGCCAGGAAAAAGGCCAGCAGATCGCCGATTCCATCAACAATGATCTCAACAAGACTGGTGCCAGCAGCCTGGCGACTGCCGCCGAGAGGACGTTAGCGCATGATGCTGCCACTCAGCGGATGCAGCAGTATATCCAGGGGTACAACCAGGGCGACATGGAACAATTGCAGAAGGCTGCGGAGCAGAAGCTGTCGGCGGACCGGCGCTACCAGGAGACTGCCCGGGCGACGCAGCAGGTGGGCAGCTCCACTACGATAGATGCTATCAAACTCGGTAAAATCCTAACCGAGACAAAAGGCGATGCCAGAAAATTCTGGTCTGAGATGGGGATGGCCTTGCCGGGTTGGCAGGCCGGCCCCAACCGGATGGGCGAGAGGGTGGACCGTTTGGGCGAGGCGTTCCAGTACTATCACAAGACCTTGGGTGTCGCTGACCCGGAGGTGGCCCGCTGGATGGCGACGGTGCACCGGTTGCAGGAGTACCGGGGGCCTGGGGAGGAGATAGCGCAGCGGAGATTAGGGGAGCTGCTCACGACCGCCATGCAGCGGGGGGTGCCGCTGGTGAAGGCTGGAGAGTTTAAAGGTGTGGCTGGCCAGGTGGAGCAGGCCGGGCAGCAGGCCCTTGATAAAGCAAAGGGACTGCAGCCGGTGGCAGGAGTCCAGGAGGGCATCGCTGGCATCAAAGGGAACGCGATGGCGCCGATCCAGGGAGAAAACGACATCCAAAACTGGCAAGGCCGGTGGGCCAACTATATCCAGGATGCCAGAACTGATCAGGCCCTGCAAGCAAGCCTGGCGAAACACAAGATCACTCTGGATGAGGCGGTCAAACAGTTTGGCCAGGACGCCACTGTAGCCCAGTGGACCACGGAGGGGCTGATGGCGGCCAGGCAGTGGGCTGAGAAGATGGACAAGAATCACTTAAGCGGACCAACCAAAGAATTATTTAAAGCAGCAATGCATGCCTATTATTCGGGTGACTTGAGTCAGTTTAAAAACTTTTTCAATGACCATGCTTTCCAAGGTTTTTACGATTATGCCCGCGGCCAGGGCTTGGATGACGCACAAGCACGGTTGTATGCCCACGCAGGCCGATACAATCTGGATATTATGTTTCGGGAGAAAGTAGGTGGCATGGGTTTTGGCTTCATGGAAAGATTTGGAGAACATAAAAATGACTTCATAAAAAAGAAAACTGCTGAGTTTGAACATATGGGCATGTCACAGGCTGACAGCTTGCGTATGGCCAAACAGGAAGCGGATGTAATCATTGCCTCCGGGACCACGGGTATGCGGTATTTCGACCGGTTGAGCAGTTTCAACAAGGAGGTGCAGTCCCTTAAAGATCAGATGCGCCAAATGGGACCGATAGGCCGTTTTGACAATCTCATCAATGCTGCATCGCAGAAGTATGGGGTCGATCCTGATTTAATCCGGGCGGTCATCAAAGCGGAAAGCGGCGGCAACCCGCAAGCCACGTCGCCGAAGGGCGCGATGGGGCTGATGCAGCTCATGCCAGGCACGGCAGCTAAACTTGGTGTTAAAGACCCTTACGACCCGGCGCAAAACATTGATGGCGGGACTAGACATCTCCGCGAGATGTTAAACAGGTTCGGCGGCAACTATCAGCTGGCGTTGGCGGCCTATAATGCCGGTGCAGAGAGAGTTGCCCAATACGGGGGCGTTCCGCCGATAAAGGAAACGCAGGAATATGTATCCAAAGTTCTCGGTAATTTAGGAGGCCACCGCTCAACTGCACAGTTTGGCAGTGGGCCGCGGCAAAAAATCATGTAACGGATAATTGCTGCACGGGGGGGGAAGTATGGAACCGAACGGCTTTGTTGACAATATGCTGTATGGGACTCCGGCAGGTCAAGGCCATGCATATTCTATGGGATTATTTGACATCCTCATGTCGCTAGCGATTCTCTATTTTTATCTCCGGTTGCCGATTAGGGCGATTGATAGGACCTGCGATCTCATGGTTGCATATCCCGCTTACGGGGAGAATCCGGTAGCTTGGCGAAAAAAATTAATTCAAAAGTATTGGCAGATACCAATAAAACTGATTGCAGGTATGGTCATAATGGGCGCCTTTGCTTATTGCACATGGCCAAAAGGATCGGTCCTTCCCGCTGATATAGATCAAGTCTGTTTTGTCATCATAATGGGCTACTTCACGATCGGAGGGTTCATCCTTCTCTTCTGGCCTCTGAAAATCTGGCGGGAGGCCAAGGTGGAGGAGGTCACGATTCAGTATTGCCGTGAGCAGGATATCGAGGACCGCATTGCTGCCGGCCTGGCCACTAAAAGCGACATAGCCTATTACCTCAAGTCTTCGCGGGAAAAGGCGTACTGGCGGGGCTATGGGGCCGGGCGGAGTTCTGGGGATGACTGGATCTAAAAGCGGCGTTTGAGAATCACCGGGGAGGGAGGCCGCCATGAGTTTGCCAGGACGGAAAAACCATTACGGCAACATCACCGTTGCCGAGTTGAGAGAGTGTGTGTATTGCCCGCGGGCCTGGGCCTACAGCAGCCGGAATGTCCGCCCGCATCTCCCCCCTGAGGAGGTAGCCGTAGTGGAACAACGGCAGGAGGCTGGCTGGCAATACCACCGGCAGCACGGCGAGGCGGTCTGCCTGGCGAGCCGGCAGCGCCGTTGGGCGGCCAACTGGTGGTATATCGGCCTGGCCGCGGCGGTCCTGGCGGTCGCTGTTCTGGTGTGGGGGAGGTAGGCTATGCAGGGGGGAGTCGGCTTGGTCATCATCTTGGTGGTTGTGGCGGTCCTGGCTTTCCTGTTGTCTCGCCGGAGCAGGCAACAGAGTGAGGAAACCCAACGCAATCTTGGTGTCCGGGCCGAACAGGTGGTGGCGGCGGATGTGGAGGCGCCGGTGCTCCAGGAAGCGGCCCGCCATCACCGGGACATCCGGACGCTGCCCGAAACGCTGGTCTCGGCGCGGTTTGGTCTCACAGGTAGGCCGGATTACTCCGTTGTTGATGGCAAGCACTATCTGCCGGTTGAGGTTAAAAAGCGCCGTGCCGACCGGCCGAGGGAGAGCGACATCGCCCAGGTCTGGGCCTATTGTTTCCTGCTGGAGGAAAATGGCTATCCGACCCGGGGCGGCGAACTGCGGTACGAGAACGCGTCGTTCAGCATTGCGTATGGGCCGAGGGAACGGCAGAGAATCATAGGGATTCTTGAGCAGATGCGGCGTTGGCAGCAGGTTCCGGCCCGCCGGGTGCCTAAACGGGAAGGCCCGCAGTGCCGGAACTGCCTGTGGCGGAATAATTGCGCCAGAGAGTAAAAAAAGGACTGCTTGCCCATACCTGGCGCGTTCCATTGACACGCCAGGGGGCAGATGATCGGCAGCAGGCGGTATCGCACGAACAGACAGAGGTCGATTCATGGCATACCATGCTTCATATCAGCAACCAGAAACCAAATGGCAGCGTATCTGGCGGTTGATGAAGAAGTGGCATTTCATCTGGGTGCCGCTGGCCATCGTCATTTTGGACCGCCTGCTGATCATGTGGCCGTATATCCCCATCGGGGAGGCCACGTTTTACATGAAGGCCCAGGCTCTCGCGACCTTTGATGAGTCCCTCTGGTGGGTGATCCATGTGGCCGAGACAATCGTCTTAACCTATCTCTGGCTATTTATAGTCAGTGCGCACATGTACATTACGGTCTTGGTGATCGTCAAGCTCAATAAGCTCTGGAAAGAGGATAAATATCAACGTCAGCTGGAGAAGACGGCGATAAAGGCTGCCCACGAGGCCATCGCGCAAGACCAAGTGCGCATCTTGATCAAAATGATGCATAAACAGGCCAAACAGGACAAGTTTCTCATCAGTGATGCGCCGTTCGGCCAATATATGGTCCAGTATGTGCCGCGGCGGGAATATCGCGAGCAGAAAAAGACTATGCCAAGTTTCAGGCTGCCTCTGATCGACGATATTGCAGTAACTTATCAAGAGCTTATGGAGCGAAGTTTTTTATTTCAATTAATTGTAGCGAAAGGTATGGAGTTCGTCGAGAAAAAGATATTGCCTGACCCCGATCACTCCAAGAGGCGCAAGGCAATGGAAGAAGTCATGCAGTATTTTGCCACACCCCAACCTCCTGCCCGGGCAAGAGGGTTGGGCAGGCTGGAAGCTGCGGAGGTCAAGGTTTTGCCTGCCGGCATCGGGCCTACGGCAGAGACAACCAGGACGGCAGGTGGGGGTGATGGCGGGCTGCAGGCATCTTCAGATAGTCCCCAGGCAAGTAGCGCAGCGCACCCGGCCGCCATGCTGCAGGGAGCGGAGTCCAAGGGGCCGGAGGAGCGTCAGCCTGCTGCGGCTACGGTTGGGTCAGGGCAGCCGGCTGCGCCGGCGGCGTCTGAGCCGCAAAAAGATGAGCCCGGGGCAGCCTGCCAGGGAGGAGAGAAACCGGCGGTGGTGTCTGAGCCACCAGTTAGCGCGGAGGAGAAAAGGGAGGAACCAATGGGGGTGGCCAATCAGGTTATGTCGGCTGATGTTGAGTCTGGAGTCCAGGCTGGGGCGGTTGCGGGGCCGATCCAGGAGCAATCCGGTGCCGGTCTGTCAACGGTAGAGGCGGCGGTGCCCGTAGGTCAGGCAGCGGTGCAGCCGCAGGCCAAGATCAGCGTGGAGCGGGCGTTAGAAATTATCAAGAACACGATTGAGCCAAAGAACGAGGTGCGGCGCATCGCGGGCAAACCGCCCTTGACGGCGGCCGAGGAAGAGGCGATCAGGCAGACGATCTTTAGTCAGGTGGACCCCGAGGAACTGGCGGCTTGGCGGGCCGGCCAGGAGGCGCCGGCGTCGGCGGCTTCGGAGGAGCCTGAGGAAGGGCGCCGCGCCGCCGTCGGAACGGAGCAGGCGGCGCACCAGGCGGAGGAAGAGGGCGGCTTGGTCGGCGTCGGCGCGGATGACCGGGATGAGGAGGAGCCGGAATGGGACGAAGACGATGAGGGAGAGGAGGACGAGCAGGTGTCGCCGGAACGGTGGCTGGAGGTGCTTGGCCAGGCTGAGGGCAATCCACTGGTGGCGGCGGTGATGCTGTTGATGGAGAACCGGGATGAGTGGCGTGGGTCGCCCAGCGAGCTTCTGGCGATGTTGAATCTCCGGGCTCCAGCAGCGGTGCAAAAAGGTAAAGGATGGCCACAGAATAATAAGTGGCTAACGAGGCAGCTTATCGATGATATGCAGCTCATTAAACAAAAAGGAATTGAAATTAATTATGGAAGGAATAAACGTCAAAGAAATTTACACATCAACAAGAGGTGACATCATTTTCAGGGTCTGGGGTGACATCATTTTTGATGTCATCGGCGGCGAGGGGGGCGGTGACATCATAAAGATAGCAAGATCAACAAGTTGACCGGAAGGGTGACATCATTTTGGGGTCGGGTGACATCATTTTCAGGGGAGGTGACATCATTTTCAGGGTCTGGGGTGACATCATTTTTGATGTCATCGGCGGCGAGGGGGGGCGGTGACATCATAAAGATAGCAAGATCAACAAGTTGACCTGAAGGGTGACATCATTTTGGGGTCGGGTGACATCATTTTCAGGGGAGGTGACATCATTTTCAGGGTCTGGGGCGACATCATTTTTGATGTCATCGGCGGCGAGGGGGGCGGTGACATCATAAAGATAGCAAGATCAACAAGTTGACCGGAAGGGTGACATCATTTTGGGGTCGGGTGACATCATTTTGAAAAAAGCCAAATCGCATGGGAAAAACGGGTCGTTTTTCCCTAGATAAGAGGGAAAAACACACTTTCTTTGGCACAAGGAGGAGGGCGACGGTTGGAAGGAAAAATGGCTCAGGTTGGAAGTAACTTTGGCTGGCAGGCATGGGCAAGCCGCCTCCGCAACGGCGAGGTCGTGCTCCTGGCCGCGGGGCTCAGCCTCTGCCTGGCGGCGGCGGTCGGGCTGACGGGACCGCTCTGCCTCACTCGTGGTTGTGAACTCTACCAGGACTTTGCCGTCCTGGGCATCTCCATGCACCTCTGGGGGGCGTTGGCTTTTGGCGGGGCCTTGGTTGTCAAACTCCTGGGCCTGAGCTTCTACCGCCCCTATATCCTGGCCTGCCTCTGGGGGGAGGTTATCCTGCTGGTCTGGCAGGTGCTATCAGCGCCGTGCAGCGAGTGCCTGCTCGTGGGCCTGATCTGGGGGACAGTGGCCTGGCTGGCGGTGCGGGCACCGGTAACCCAAGGGGTCTGGGCTGGGCTTTGGGCCACATCCCTGGTTGTCATCCTGCTGGAGTCGGCGGCGCCGTGGCCCCTGTATGGCCGGCCCGATGCGGCCATGAAGATATTCTTCAGCCCAGGATGCGAAGCCTGCCAGGCGGAGTTGGCGAAGCTGGCGGAGGCAGGGCCGGAGGTTCTGTCCAACGTGGCCTTATATCCCATCGCCCGGCAGGACGCGGAGGTAGCGGCGGTGCGGCGGATGGCGGTGGTCTTGCAGCAGACGGGGAACTTGTGGTTGGCCCTGCTGCAGGGGACGCCCAGGAAAGGGGAGGCAACTTGGTTGTCAGATATGGGCCTGCGGCTCAGGCTATGGTCCAACAAACTGCATTTAGGCCGCATGGGGGTGACGAGGGTGCCGGTAGCGTTGAGCTACAGCCTGGACGCCAGCGGCCATGACTGTGGGGTGAACGGTGGCAAGGACTGCATGTGAAGCGATGTATCAGGAGCTGGACGTAGAGGCGGTGCAGAGGTGGCTGGAGCTGGAGCTGGCCAGGTTGCAGCTGGCGGCCAAGCAATGGGTGGAGTCCTACTTTCGGGAAGGCCGGGAGCGGTCGGTCAGCCAGAAGCTCTGGCCGAGGCTGAAGGGATACCAGGGCCGGTCGTTTTATGTCATTTGGTGCCGGAAGGATTATGTGAACCCCAAGCGGGGGATAGTGCGGACGCAGCATATCAGCCGTGGTCAGGGGAGCTACCGGAGGCGGCTGGCGCAGATTTGCCAGCACCTGGAGCCGGAGGCGAGGGCCATGGTGCTGCGGTATGAGGAGCGTTTTCAAGCGGTCAGGCGGATGGTGGAACTGTTGACGGCCATGCTGGTGCAGCTGGACCGTTATCGGCAGCTCCAGGAAAAAGAAGGGAAAAACATCTTATTCGGGCACGAAAAGGCGGGCGGCGCCTGCTAAGAAAAGATTATGGCCCTTGGGAGCAAGCTCAGAGAGATCGGCGCCAAGATGCCCTGGTTGTCGGGGAAAGCCGCTGTCCAGGAGGAGGCCTTGGCAGCCATCAAGTATCCGCCGGTGGCGGCGGGGATACCGGCGCTGGAGGTGGAGCAGATCATTAGTCCGCATGGTGAGACGCTGGCCAAGATCAAGCATTTGGTGGAGCAAGAGGCGGATTGGGGGCAGTGGTATCTGCCGCTGATCAGGCGGTATGCGACGTTCGTGCATTTGCTGCCGGCCAGTGAGTATCACCACCATCGGGGTGCGGGAGGCTTGTTGGCCCACGGTTTGGAGGTGGGCCTGTATACGCTGCAGCAGGCCCGGGAGCAGCTGTATGGGATGAAGCTGGAGCCCAAGGTGCGGCGGTTGGCGAGGCCCCGCTGGCAGTATGGCTGTTTTGTGGCGGGGCTCTGCCATGATATCGGGAAGCCGGTGACGCTGCTGCGGGCGACGTTGGCGCCGGAAGGCCAGGGTTTGGCGGACTGGGATGAGAAAGTCTGGCAGCCGTATGCGCAGGACATCTTGTCCTGGTGCCGGCAGCACGGGGCGAAGCGGTATTGGGTGGCGTTTAAAAAGCGCCGGTCTAAAGACCACGAGCGGGCGGCGGCGTTGATCTGGGACCGGGTGATCACGGAGGCGGACAGGCGCTTTCTGTCGGAGTATGACAGTGACCTGCTGCCGTTGGTGCTGGGGACGGTGCAGGGTGAGGTTAATGGCGACCATGAGTTGGGCAAGCTGGTCCAGGTTGCGGACCGTCGGAGTGTGCAGGGGGATTTGGGGAAATCGAATTTAGCGTCGGACCTGGGCCAGGACGTGGGCTTGCCGGTGCTGCGGATTTACAGTGACGCCATGCTGCGCTTGGTGCGGGAAGATGCCTGGCGGGTGAACGAGGCCGGCGGGCGCCTGTGGTATATGGCGTCTGGGTTGTACCTGGTGTGGCCGGAGGGGGGCCGGGACATAGGGTTGTTGTTGGACCGGGACGAGGCGTATCGTGGGGTGCCGCGCCATCCGACGGTGATGGCGGAGATCCTGCAGGAGTGGGACTATGTGGAGGCGACGCCGGGAGGGTCGCCGTTTTGGTGGGTTGAGCTGGAGGGTTTGGATAAGCCGCTGTTGGCGGTGAAGATCAAGGAGCCTGGGGGTTTGCTGCCGGCGCTGCCGGCGCCGCGTCCGGGGTTGGTGAGACCGTATGAGGCGGACCAGGGTGAAGCGGCGGATAGCGCCGTCGAACCCGAGGCCGGGATGCCGGTGGAATCAAGCGTCCCAGAAGTCAGTCTGGCGGATGCGGAGGAGGAGTCGGGCGCTGGCGGAGAAGCGCCGGGGCAGGAAGTCCAGGGCCAGGAAATCCAGGTGCAGGACAACCAGGAGGAAAAGCCGGGGTGGCGGCGCTGGGTCTGGGCCTGGGCCAGGGAATGTGCTCCTGGTTGTCGGGTAATGGCGGAGCGGTGTGTAGGGAAATTGGATGCAGGCAAGGCAGTTGAGGAGGAGGCTATGGCGGCAAAGCAGCGGCAAGAAGTGCTCAGGGAAAGGATATGTGGGTTGCTGGCCGAGCATGACCGTTTGCAGGCGGACCCAGCCAGCGACCCGGATTGTGAGCGTCGTGGGGAGCTGGTGTTAGAGATGTGGGAATTGTTCACGGAGTGGCGGTATCTCGAAAACCTTGCTGGCGCCCAAGGTGGCGGTGTGGCCGCAACCGAGTGGGACGCAGCCGAGGTGGCAGGGGGTGAGCCGGAGTGGGTTTGGCAGATAACGCAGATGCTGGGGGATGGGATAGCGGTGTCGGAGTTTGAGGCGGAGCGGATTAAGAGGCAATTAGGCGGCCAGGGGTCGGTGCGGTCCTGGTTCCGGTTGTCGCCGGACGGCCAGGTGGTTGGCCGGGTGGATAGGGGAAGCTGGCATTGAGGTGGCAGGGATAGGAGGCGGCGATGCTCATCGAACAGCCCAGGCTGCTGGGTAAGCTATTCCCTCTCTATCATCGTCAATATTTGGTGCATGATGCCGAGGGAGATATCTGGTTTTTCAAAGAGAAAACCGACAACACGAATTATGCCCGTTACAGCCTGACTGGGAAGACCCTGGGTGCTATTCTCGCGCGCTCTTACTCGGCCCATCTATACTGCCAGTTTTTGTGCCGAGACGCTGCGCAAAGGGAAGTTGCGGTATTCATAGAAGATATTGTCACATCGAAACGCGGCCGGCATATCGGTTCCTGGATGGTCAACCGTCTGCTTAACCTTTTGCGGCAGGCCCAGGGCGTAGTTTGGATTGACCGGATTTACGGCGACTTTAGGCCGGACCGGGCGGAAATCGCCGAGAAATTTTTTGAGCGGTTCGGTTTTGAATTGAAGGTTGGCCAGAACCACAAGCGGCTAGTCACGGCCAGCTTGTCTGATGTAAAGACGATAGACTTGCCTGACCTGGTAGACATCGCGGTCGAGGATGTGGTCAGGGAGTGGTTTAACTGCATGCAGAAGATGCCAACTGGTAGGTAGCCCATGCGCTGGTTTGAATACGACTACATCCTGCGTCCCAACCTGGAGGTCTATGCCTTCTTGGGATGGGTGGCTGGCGGCTTGGGGACGCTGTGGTTGTGGTACCACAGCACTTATCCGGTGGTGGTGATCTACGGGATGCTGCTGGTCTGTTTTGTGTGGGGTACGTACCGGGCTATGGGTGCCTGGACTCGGTATCGCCAGAACCGGCGGTTGCTGGGGGATGCCTTGCCGCAGATCAGTTTTGCGGCCCTGCGCCGCCGCTTTAAGCCGCAGCAGGTGTGGCTGGGCCGTGGATTTGCCTGGAGCAGCGAGGAAATCCAGAAGGCGATGGACATCCTCAAGAGTGCGCCGACGGAGTTGATGCGTCGGAGCCGTGGTCAGTGGATCCATGGGGTAGGCGGCAGGGAGTACGACCTGCGGGTAGACCTGAAGCTCCTGGAGGGGCATACGCTGATCATCGGCACGACGGGGGCGGGGAAGACGAGGTTGTTCGACCTGTTGGTGGCCCAGGCGATCCTGCGGGATGAGGCGGTGATCATCATCGACCCGAAGGGGGATGCGGATTTGCGGGAGAATGCCCGGCGGGCGTGTGCGGCGCACCGGGGGGCGGACCGGTTTGCGTTTTTCCATCCGGCCATGCCAGGGGAGAGTGTGCGGATCGACCCCATGCGGAACTGGAACCGGGCCACGGAGTTGGCCAGCCGGGTAGCGGCCTTGATCCCCACGGAAGCCAATGCCGACCCGTTTGCGGCGTTCGGCTGGATGGCCTTGAACAAGGTGATCCAGGGGCTGGTGTATGTGGAGAAGCGGCCCAACCTGGTGCGGATTCGGCATTATATCGACAACGGCCCGAAATACCTGGTGTTCAAGGTTATGGAGAAGTTTTACCAGGAATATTTTGGGAGCAAGGAAGGCTGGGCGGCGCAAGTGGAGGCGGCCCGTGGGGAGCTGTTCAAGGGCAGCAGGAAGAAGGAGCCTCCAGAGGAGCTGGACCTGTATATCGCCTACTACAACAACAAGGTGCCGCAGAACCGGCACATTGACCCGGTGGACGGGGTGATCAACGCCTATCTGCACAACCCGGAGCATTTCCAGAAGATGGTGGCGAGCCTGAACCCGGTCCTGTCTATGCTGACCACGGGTGACCTGAGATATTTGCTGTCGCCGCACGAGCGGGACGGCGATCCCCGGCAGGTCTTGGACCTCAAGACTGTGCTAGACCGGAACATGGTGTTGTATCTGGGTTTGGACAGTTTGTCGGACCCGACGGTGGGGAGCGCCATCGGTTCGATTATGCTGGCGGACCTGACCGCGGTGGCCAGTGACCGGTATAACTTCATGCCCAATCCGCCCAAGGTGAACATCTTCATTGACGAGGCGGCGGAGGTGGTGAACGACCCGGCGGTGCAGCTGTTGAACAAATCGCGGGGGGCTGGTTTTCGGGTGTTCATTGCCACGCAGACGCTGGCGGATTTGGAGGTGCGGACGGGCACGGAGGCCGGAGCCAGGCAGGTATTAGGGAACACCAACAACTGGATCATTTTGCGCTCCATTGACGGGGAGACGCAGAAATATATCAGCGAGGCGCTGCCGCAGGTAGCGACCAGAACGCTGGACCTGGGGTATCGGAGCGGGGCCACGGCGGATGCGCCGACGGAGTTTACGGGGACATATACGGAGAGTCTGAAAGAGGCGGAGCAGGAGCTGCTGCCAGCGGCGCTGTTGGGTTTGCTGCCCAACCTGCATTATTTCTGCCGGTTGGCGGACGGCACGACGTGGAAAGGCCGGCTGCCGATTTTGGAATATGAGAAAAGGAGGTCGTAGTGAAACCAGATATCCGGGAGATGCCGATTGACGAGATCCAGGTGCGCAAGGTGTATCGAGATCTGGTGCCGAAGCCGTCTGCCAGGGACCTGGAGCTGTTGCGGGCGGAGATCGAGGCCAACGGCCTGGACCCCTCTCGTCCCCTGGTTGTGAATGAGGACCTGGTGTTGCTGGACGGCCACAGCCGTCTGGAGGTAGCGCAGGACCTGGGCCTGGAGTGGGTATGGGTGACGGTCAAGGACCTGGAGGATCACTGGGCGGAGCGGGAGTATGTGATCAAGGCGAACCTAGCCCGCCGGCAGTTGAACACGGCGCAGCGGGCGGAGCTGGGCCTGAAGCTCCTGGAGATAGAGCGGGAGAAGGCGAAGAAGCGGCAGCAGCTGTCCGGCCAGCTTTATGGCCGGGGCAAGGAGCCGGTGAGCCAGGAGGAGTTTTTGCTGCAGTGGGTGCGGAGCCTCCAGGAGGAGGCGGCGCGGGAGGGGGCTGAAAAGGTTCGTCAGAATTCTGACGAACCTATCACGTGCTCACAAGCACAATCAAACAGATCTCATGATATGGTTGCTGAACAAGTTGGCGTTAGTAGAGACACCCTCCATCGCGCTGAAGCCATCCAGCGGGCGGCGGCTACGGACCCGGAGGTGGCGGCAGACTGGGAGGATGCTAAGGAAGGCAAAACCTCGGTGAACCGGGTGTATCGGAAAATCAAGGTCAAGAATGCGAAGAAGCATTACGGCGCTGGCATTGGTCCGGGGCCGTTCAGCCTCAAGCTGGAGGAGCCGGAGGAGGAGCCGGAGCGGGTATATAGCGATGAAGAAAAGTGGGAATTGCTGTGGCTGTTTGCGGAGCATTTCCCCGTCTCGAAGGAATCGCTGCGCTGGGTGATGGAGAACGACAAGGGGGCCTGGTTTTACTGGCACCACATGGTGCATGGCACCATCATCGAATCCATCGCCTGGGAATTCATCATGGACCGCGTGGAACGGTATGAGCAGGAGCAGATTGCCAAGTTAGTCATTGAGCGTCCCTTGCCGGAGGGGGCCGAGTCGTTGGGGCCGTGGGCCTTGGACCATGCGCATGTGTGTAGTATGGAGGAGCTGCTCCGGACGTTTCCGGAGGAGCGGGCGCACATGGTGTTCACTGACGCCCGGAGGTCGAGCCGGGAGCAGCTGGAGCAGCTGGCGGCGTTTGGGCAGCGGGCCTTGGTGCCGGGCAAGTGTTTGTGCTTGTATGTGCCGCAGGGCCTGGTGCCGGAAGTCTGCCAGAGCATGTCGGCGCATGGCTTGCAGTATCTGTGGACCTGTGCGGTGGCCAGGCCCAGGGAGAAGAACTACCATCCCCTGTATGCGGTTATAGATGTGGTCAACCAATGGTGGATGCTGATGATCTTCCAGAAGCCGGGGCCGGCGGCCCGGCAGCTGGAGAGGCTGGAGGACTGTGATGACGGCGAGGTGTTTCCCGTGCCGCCGTTTCCGGGTGGGGGGCGCGGCGACGCGGTGGTGTCGAACCAGGTGTTTGTCAAGGACCTGCCGTGCCATCTTGTCAATAGCTTCACCTTGCCGGGCCAGTTGATTGTGGACCCGCATGTCCGTGACGGGGGTGTGGTAGGGATGGTGGCGAAAGAAACCAGGCGTCGGTATCTGTTGTTCCACTCGCACCCGGAGCGGGCCATGGCGGCGGAATTTCGTGTCGGGCAGGAAGAACGGTGGCAGCAGACGCGGCATTAACGGTGATGCGGCAGGCGGTGCAGGCCTCGGGGCGGCAGGATTTTGTGAAATCCTGTCTGTTCCGGTTGTGGCCGCACTCCCAGAAGCTGTTGCGGGAGGTGAGCCGCCGGCTGGGGGGAGAGATCAGGTTGCCGGGGGACAGGTATACGCTGCTGGAGCGCAGCATCCGGGCTGGCGTGGCGGCGGTGAACAGTGTGCATAAACCCAGGAGCAGGCATGGCTACTACCGGCTGGAGGACTGGGAAAGGACCGTGTATTTCGGTTTCTTCACCGGTCTGTTCCAGCGGGCGGCGGAGGTAGGGTATTGCCGGGTGAGGTCGGCAGGCGGTGTTTGGACGGTGCTGGGGCCGCCTTATCTCTCCTGGCGGGAGGAGCAGCCGGGGGAGGTGGTGATGGAGTGGTCTGGCGTCGGCGACCCGTACCGGACGGCCTTGCGCCTGGCCTGGCAGGCGGTGTTGGCCAGTGGTCAGCGTCGTCAGGTTGAGCGCCGGCTGCTGGATATGCTGGGGGCTGTGGCTTATGGGTAAGCACGAGAGGCGCAAGCCCGGCTTTTGGTGGTTTGTGCTGGTCTTGTTATTGAACGAACTGGGCTTGGTGTTTCTCTTCTTGCCGGCGGCGGCGGTCCGGGAGGTCTCGGCGCGGGAGGAGCGGCTGGTGGCGGCGGAGTTGGGCCAGGAGGCCTTGGAGTATGCGGCGGCTGAGTCAGGGCGGAAGTTCAAGAGGCTGCTGCTGGACACGGGGATCATCGAGGCCAGTTTCACGTTTTGTGGCTATCAGGGTAAAGACAGGTTCGACGACCGTGGTTTGGGGCGCTGGATGTTCCAGCGGCTGCAGGTGGTATGGATGGTGATCCGGCAGATGTTTTTCCGCTGGGAGGTGATGGCGTTGTGGCTGCCGGGGGCGGCGATCTTCACGGTGCCGCTGCTGGTGGACGGGATGGTGCAGCGGGAGATCAGGAAGTATCAGTTTAGTTTCGCCAGCCCCCTGGTGCACCGGAAGACCTGGCTGTTGCTGCATTTCCTGTTGGCGGCGGCGGTGCTGTTGCCGCTGCTGCCGGTGTCGGTGCCGCCGCTGGCGTATCCGGCGGCCCTGGGGCTGGCGGGTTTGGCGCTGTGGGTGATGGTGCTGAGTATTCAGAAGCGGATTTAAGCGGGCACGACCAGGAGGGTAATCTCCTGGTTGTCGGCTTTTGGAGGTCGTGATGCAGTCTGCCGTGTTGCCGGTTTATCTGGCCCTGGCCCGGGCGGTGGAGGCTCGGAATCCTTATACATTTGAGCACTCGGTGCGGGTGGCGGACCTGGCGGTGCGTTTTGGGCGTTTTCTGGGATTGGACGGCGCCCTGCTGGCGGCGACAGAGATCGGCAGCCTGCTGCACGACCTCGGCAAGATCGGTGTCCCGGATGCGGTGCTGCTCAAACCGGGGCCGCTGACGGTAGAGGAGCGGCTGCTGCTGCAGCGTCACGCTGTGCTGGGCTGCGCCATTGTGGAGCCGTTGGGGTTGGCGCCGCAGGTCCTGGCGGTGATCCGGCACCACCACGAGCGCTGGGATGGCATGGGCTATCCAGACGGTTTGGCTGGCGGTCGGATACCGCTGTCGGCCCGGCTGGTATCGCTGGTGGACGCCTGGGATGCGATGCTGTTGGCGCGGCCGTATCGGGGCAAGCTGGGGGAGTTGTCTGCCCGGCGAGAGATTCGGCGCCATGCCGGATCTCAGTTTGACCCTGTGCTGGCGGCGTTGTTTTTGGAGTTTTTGTCTGGTGGGCGGCAGCAGGATGTGCCGGCGGCAAGCCAAGGCAGCCTGTTGGTCCTGGGTGCGGCTGTCGTCTGAGGCGGTGCTATTCCCGAATAAACCCCTTTTTTAATCTTTGAACCCCACCAATGAGGCTTGCAAATTTAATAAACTGTGATCAGCCAGGAGCAGTGGGAGAGGGCGGCGTCGGGCCGTCGGCGCCGCGCTTCCCTCCCGGCGGTGTGGCCGCCCCGCGCCTCTCCTGCCGCTCTGGGCCGATAGATCAGATCATGGGGGTTCTGCCATGGCCCGAAGACTCATACTGGTGGTCATCATCCTGCTGTTTGGGGCGGTGCCGGCCTGGGCGGACGTGGCCGCCCTGTCCTACACGGACACGAACAGCCAGGTGCAGACGGTGGCGCCGTCGAAGCAGTTTATCAACCCTGTCGGTGGGATAGACCTGTATCTGACCGCCGGCCTGGACCGGAAGGTGGGGTATGTGCTCAAGGACGGCTCCGGCGCTACGGTGGCGGAGGGTGTCTCGGGGTTGATAACGGCGTCTGACACGATCACTGTATTGGGGCAGACGCACTACGGGAAAATCCTGTCGATTCCCGCCGCGCTGGCGGAGGGGAGCTATACCCTGACGGCGCAGATATTGTCCAGTGGTGGATCGGTAATCGCCACCCAGTCCTATCCCCTGGTTGTGGACCGCACGCCGCCGGCGGCGGGGGAGCTGTGGTGGCTGGCCCGGCCCACCGTGCTGCCCGCCACGTCCATCATGAACAACGAACTGGTCACCGGCTATTATATGTGCCAGATATGGGCCAAGGACGTCAGCGATGCCAACGGCATCGTCTCGGTGGTGTTCCAGAGCTACGATCCCAACGGACCGACGGTCTACGCTACCAAGGCCGGCTGGTATAACGCCGCGACGCAGGAGGCGGGTCTGGGCGGCGCCACCAGCGCGCAGTTTCCGGTGGGAGCTTTGCCTTCCCTGGACGGTCCGTTGGGGGTGCGGTTTATTATCACTGACCGGGCCGGCAATCAGAAGGTGGCGCAGGCGGTGGTGCGGTTTGACGGCACCTGCGCCCCATATCCGGAGCTGGTGGCGGTCCATGACCCCAATGTTACCGCCGAGTATATCCCCGGCTCCGGCCTGGTGGGTTACGTTGCGTATACACCGGGGATGGCGGTCTATGAGAACCCGATGAAGCTGCTTTACCGCCTGCCCCGGAGCAACTGGCTGAATGACAACCCTGATTACGGCCTGACGGCGTCCGGCGGGACGCAGGTCTATGCGGACTCCCAGTATGCCTATTTTGTCTTTACCGTGCCTTATAGCAGCACTGGCATCCTCAACCAGAATTTCTGGAAGTTTAACAATCCTCGCTGGTTTTCGGCGGGAGTGCTGACCTACCAGCTGGTGCTGGCGGCGGGGGTGCCGGCCTCTCCGGTGCTGGTTTCCTGGCAGGTGTACCGGTCTGATTCCGGCTGGGGGCCAGACAATGCCAGCGAAAAGGCGTTCCTGAGCGACGGCACCTGGCAGGTAACCCAGGTGCGGGCGGTGGTGGAGCCGCGGCCGTATGACCAGGTTGTGAAGACGCAATTGGGCAGCACGCCGTCCTGCACGGTGCCCGCGGGCCAGACAGAGTGCACCATGGCGGTGCCGTGGGCGCTGCCGGCGGCAGGCCAGGTCACCTATTATTCGGCGCTGCTCAAAGTGCAAAACGCAGGCGGGACGCTGTATACCACCGACCAGCCGAACCTGTTCGTGCTCTACGACCTGGCGCCGCCGGTGATCACTTCCCATACCCTGGACCAGGCTGGCAAGACGGTGACGTTTGACGTCATCAAACCATTCACCGGCGCTGCGATCAACACGGTCAAGCTGGAGGGTGGCGGCGTGCGGGCGGTGAACCAGGCGACGTCCGGGGACGTTCCCCTGAGCGGCTCGATGGTCCCCCTGGGTGGCAATAATTACCGCATTACGGTATCCTATGCCGCCCTGCCGGAGGGCAACTGGCAGTTTACCCTCCAGGCCTGGGATGAGTCCCAGAACCTGGCAACGCAGGATATAGGGGCCTTGGCCCTGGACGCCACGCCGCCGGCGGTGCAGTTTTACCGGCAGGGTCAGGTTTTGGCCGACCACGATGCCGTAGACAGCTTGGCGAAGGTCAGTTTTACGGTGACGGACGGGGTGGACGCCAACCCGGTGGTGGAGAGCGTGCGGTTGACGGGCGGGCCGCAGGACACCGACGCCTACCTGGCCTGCCGCCAGGAGAACGGCGCCTATGTGCTGGAGTATCCGGTCTTGTATCCGTCGGCGGGGCAGGAGTATACCCTGACGGTGCAGGTCCGGGATAGCACCGGCAACCGGCGGGTGCAGAGCGTGGCCTGGCTGTATGCGCCGCCGACCGTTCCCTTGGCATCGGCAGGTGGCTCTACGTTGAACCTGCCGGCCATCCCGGCGGCTGCGGTGCATAAGGACGGCAGCAGCGCTTTGGTGAGCCAGCCGGTGCAGATCAGCGGCCAGGTGGTGACTGGGTCTTATGATCTGGTGGTGGTGTCCGGGACTGACTCCACCGTGCCGGTGGTGGTAGGTGGCCTGGTGGTGGGTCCGGGCGAGCAGAAGGTTATTGCCGGGTATGACTTTGGCGCCCACGGCGGCCGGTTGGACCTGCCGGTTTGGTCGGAGCAAGCGGGGCAGGCCAATATATTGATCACCAGCCCGGCGCCGGAATTTCCCGTGCTGTCGGTGCCGATCAGATTTTGGACGCCGGAGGTGCAATTAACCGCCGATCCTGGCTGGGAGGTGCAGCCTCTGATCCAGACCCAGAAGATCAGTGCGGCGCCGGGTGCGGGGACGCCCTGTGCCCTGACGTATGACGAGCGGCAGGCCCAGGCCGCCGACCCGATAGATCAGCCTGTCTGTCTAGTGGAGTTCACGGCCACACCAACGGGCTACCAGGTCAGGGACGGTAAGCTGCAGGGCGTGCTGCAAGCTGCCGGCCCCCTGGCGGTGGATTACACGGTGTCGCTCTACAACGGCGGCACGAAGTACCTCTTGGCGAGCGGCAGCCGGGATATTACCCGCCTGCCCATCACGGACGTGTCGGTGGGCGCACAGGCGCCGCTGCCGTCGCCGGTGTATCAGAAGGTGCAGGAGCTGCGGGTGCAGGCCCAGTCAACGGGCAAGATTCCCTGCCGGGTCACCGGGGACCAGGCGGAGGCGGCGCGATATGGGGCCTATGAGACCACCTGCCTGGTGCGCTGGCAGACGGTGCCGTCGGGCCTGAGTGCGGACGCCAGCCTGCCGGTCCTCACCGGGAAGCTGGATAATGCGGGTGAGCAGGCGGTGTCCTGGAGCGTGGATGTATATACTCCGGCGGGCCGGGCCGAGGATGTTGCCAATGGGAGTCTGGCTATTACGGCCCAGGAGCCGCCGGAGCCGAGTTTCACGCTGCAGCCGGGGCTGTATGCCCAGATGGTGGATGACGGCAAGCTGGTCGTTATGTCCGAAGGCGACGGCGCGGTTGGTTCGGTGCAGTTCCGGCCGCCCATGGACAACGCCCGGCTGACCCTGACGGTGGAGGTTGATGGGGAGGCCGCGAGCTACGAGTATAAGTCGGCCCGGGCCATCACCTTTGCCCGGTATCTGAAGCTGGGGGCGCTGCCGGTCTGGTCAGCCAAAACCCTGCGGGTAGCGTTGAGCTACACCGACATGCCGGAGAAGCGGGCAGAGAAGTCCTATCAGGTGGCGGTGGTGCCGCCCAAGCGCCTGGAAGCGTGGTTGACCGCGGACCGGGTCGGCTCCAGCACGACCGGCTTGGGCGTCAGCCTCCAGGTTGGCAGCCTGACCAGGGATGGTTTGCAGTATGACCGGGCGCAGCACGGCGACTGGGAGGTGGAGTTTGGCTATATCGAAGGCGTGGACGGCTACCATGCCATGACGGCCAGGGAGGCGCTGCCGGCCAGCGGGCAGGTGTCCAAGACCCTGAACCCGCCGTTGGGGAATGTCAAGCTGGTGGCGGTGCTGAGTTTGCAGCCGCCGGCGGCGGTCTCGTATTACAGCCGGACGCTGGTGTCCAACAAGGCGTATGCCCAGGTATTGAAAGGGGAGGCCCCGGCGGGCGAGATCAGCAGCAAGGTGGTCAGCGGCCCGGCGCCGCTGGTGGTGCTGCCGAAGCTGAAGGTCAGCTCGGAAGACCAGCGGGTCCTGGGGCAGATTACCTGGCAGCGGAGCAAGGACAACGGCGCCACCTGGGAGAACCTGGAGGGTGTGCAGCCGTATATGGCCCAGCTCAAGCTCGCCCCCGGCCAGTATGTCGTGCGGGTGGAGCTGGAGAACCGGCTGAGCGGCGCCAAAGGGTATACCAACCAGTTGGCGTTTACGGCCTATGATGTGCCGGAGTTGACGGTGACCGGTCCCAATGCCGTGATTGTCAACACGCCGTTTACCCTGCAGGCGGCGCTGTCGTCTCAGGGCGAGGCAGTAGCCGTTGAGGAGGCCACCATCGAGTGGTATCGGCACGACCGGGAAGGCGACACCTTGGTGCAGACGGGGCCGACCTTGACGGTGACGCCGGCAGAGATGGGCAACTGCCAGTATATCGTCAGGGCCGCCCTCAAGAGTGCGGTCGCCGCGGATGCCAAGGCCTGGCGGCAGGCGGTGAAGCTGGTGCGGGTGGTGCCGCCGCTTCCGCCGGAGATTCGGGTGATCGCCCCCGGCAGCATGGAATACAACACCAAGGAGGCCCAGACCTACCGGCTGCAGGCGGTAGCGTCGCTGCGCAGCGGCCTGGATCAGGAAACATATCCGGTGGAGGGGCAGTGGGAGCTGCCCGATGGCACGGTGGTGCCGGGGACGGAGCTGAGCTACAGCCCGACGCCGGCGGACGCGGCAAAGCGCAAGAGCCTGTTGGTTTACCGGGCCTGGATAAAGGGGATGAAGGAGAGCACCACGGCCACGGTGATGAAATCCATCCCGCTGACCATCTATGACTGGCCGGCGTTCTCGATCAACGTCGACCAGGACTACGCCATGGCGCCGTCCCTGGTGACGTTGACGGCCATGCCGTCCACGGGCAAGCCCTGGACCTTGGAGAAGCCGCAGTATAGCTGGAGCCTGCCGGAAGGGGCCACGATAGTGAGGTCCCTGGACAACGGCAGGGTTGTGCAGGTGGCGTTCGACCAGGCAGGCACGCACGACGTGTCGGTGCAGGTGCAGGATGCCCGCGGATCAACGGCTACGGCGGCGGCTACAGTGGAGTTGGCGGCGGCGCCGGCCTTTGCGGTGAGTTTCCAGCCGGTATTTAGCAATCCCGACAAGCGGGAGCCGTTGGACGTGCTGGTGCGGGCCAGGTTCAGCGGCGGGCATCCGGCGGACCGGATCACCTCGGTAGTCTACAGCACTGAGGCGCCGGGGGCGGCGGTGAACCAGTCCCTGGGGTATGTGCAGGGTTTGCCGGCGGGGAGCCACACCATTACGGTGACGGCTGCCACGAAATTCGGCCAGACGGTAACGGCGGCGCTGCCGGTGGAGGTGGCGGTGAACCAGCCGCCGGCCTGTACGGTCTCCTCCCGGCAGGATGCCCGGTATGTGTATCTGGAGGCCTCGTGCAGCGATCCCGACGGCCGGATCACCGCGTACCGCTGGTACCGCAATGGCCGGGTGGTCGGCTGCAGCAACCGTTTGACGCAATCCCTGGCGGATGCGGCCGCCCCCGTGTATTTTGAAGCACTTGATAACAACGGCGCCAAATATCAGGAAACCATCAACGCCAACACGGGCGGCTGAGAGAACAACCAGGAGAAAGGAGGACAACGCAGCACCCATAAACGATCAAAGCAAGCAGCATCTCGCATCTCCTCATCTCCCCCCGGAGCCGTCTGGCTTCGGGGGATTTTTTATTCCGTTTATTGCGCTCAAAAAAGGGCTTATTTCCGCACAACTCAGCCGCTGAAATTTCGGACAATGGAAGCCAAGGAGGCGTTTATGGATCCGGTGAGCATTCCCGTGGAGATCGACACGCCCCAGCAGGTGCTCCTGTGGAGCGTGGACGAATTTGCCCCGTTCATGCTCTTCCTGGTGTTGGGCAATTTCCTCAACCATTTCTTTCTGGGCTTAGGCGTCGGCTGGGTGGTGTCGCATCTGTATCGGCGCTTTAAGAACACCCGGCCGGACGGCTACCTGCTGCACCTGCTGTATTGGGTCGGCCTGCTCCCGTTGGTGGGCCGGACCATGGTCAACCCGTATCAACGGGAGTATACGCCGTAATGGATATCAAGAAATTCTTTTCCAGTTATAGCGGCGTCCTGTTGGAGAACCGCATCTATCGCTGGGTGCTGCTCCTGCTGCTGGTGAGCAACCTGGTGCTGGTGGTGCTGCTGCGGAGCAACCAGACGGTGGTGCTGGTGCCGCCCACCTTGGAGAAGGAGGTCAAGGTTGGGCACAAGCAGGGGGACCGGGCCTACCTGGAGGCCTGGGGGCTGTTCTTCGCCACGCTCATGGGGAACGTCACGCCCCGGAATATAGATTTTATCCTGGCCACCCTGCAGCGGTATATTGCGCCGGCCATCTACCAGGAGATGAGCCAGGCCATGCTGGAGCAGGCCAAGACCATCAAGTCGGGCAACTTGGCCATGAGTTTTACGGTGCAGGAGATTGTCGTGTTGGAGGGCCAGTCTCGGGTGCAGGTGAAGGGCCAGATGGCCATGCACGGGCCGTTTGGCCGGTCGCAGAACCTAAGCCGGACCTATGAATTTGCCATTGCGGTCAGAAACTATGCCCCGGTGATTACGGACGTGCTGGTGCACGACCAGAAGCAGCCGGGGGAGGAGAAGGAGGGATAAGATGCTCCGCCTGGTTGTGGGGATTATGATCGTAGGTTTATGCAGCCTGCCGTCGGCCGGTCATGCCGGGGAGATCAATACCGTCAAAGGTCAGGTAGTGGAGGCGCCAAGCACAGCCCTGCCTGAACCTGATCACGACAAGATGCAAGAAATCGACCGGCAGATCGAGGAGGCCCTGCAGGAGCAGGGGCTGGCGCCGGTGGTGCCGCCGGTGACGCCAGGTTTGCAGAATAACCAGGAGGAAAAGCCTGATGGCGGCCAGGATAAATAAGGCGGTGCTGCCGCTGGCCCTGGCTGTGGCCCTGGCCGGAGGGGCGGCCTGGGCAGACGAGCCGTTCCAGGAGATCCCGGCCATCCCGGCGCAGCTGCTCCGTGGCGGCGGGGCAAGCCAGGCGCCGCCGGTCCAGGTGTTGGCCCAGGCCGCGCCGGAGGTGGCGCCGGCGGTGGCGGAGACGCCGCCGGACATCACGGCCCGGGTCATTGCCGCGGTGCAGGCCCGGAAGGGCCAGCAGGGGGCCAAGGCGGTGGCGGCCAGCGAGACGGTCAAGGTGGCGCCGGGGCAGAATACCGTCCTGGTGGTGGCAGGCAACAACCTGAACCGGTTGGTGACGCCCTTCCAGAGCCCCGTGGTGAACACGGTATCCAACGCCAAGCTCAAGGTGGACGGGTCAATTATCTACGTCAGCCTGGGGTTGGATGACGGGCCGACGACGCTGTTCATTACGGAGGACGGGGAGCCGGAGCCGGCGTTGTCGGTGACCCTGATGCCGCAGCAGGTGCCGCCCCGGGAGATCAGGCTGGCCCTGGAAGGCGGCTGGCCGGTGAGGGCCGGGGCCGGCAATAATCCCAAGGCGGCCAAGTGGGAGCGCAGCGAGCCCTATCTGGAGGCCATCAGCGAGGTGATCATGCGGGTGGCCCGCAACGAGCTGCCCCAGGGCTATAACCTACGCCGCCCGGTGGCCATGGACCCCCACCCGGCCTGCAAGCTGCCGGTGGAGGTGGAGCCGGGGCAGGTGTTGGAGGGGCACAACCTGCTGGTGGTGGTGTCCCGGCTGACCAACGTCTCGTCCGGCACCCTGCTGGTGGAAGAGTCGGCCTGTTACCGGTCGGGGGTGCGGGCGGTGGCGGTGTGGCCGAAGGTGCAGCTCGGCCCCCGGGAGAGCACGGAACTCTACGTGGTGTTCGGGCGGGACGCGGTGAACCCGCCCAAGGCCCGACCCAGCGTCCTGGCGGGGGACTGGGCGGCGCCGCCTCAGGTGCGGGAGGAGCCCAGGCCCACTCGGCAGCCGGAGCCCGAACCGTCCGGCGAGCCGGACCTCCTGGCCCGGCGGCCGGTCGCGACGCCGTACTAATGCATGGATAAGCTGCGCCAACTCCTCGCAGGGATAAACATAAAAATACCGGCCAAATGGCGCCGGCTGGCGGCGATCCTGCTGGTGGGCCTGGTGGTGTTCGGGATCCTGTATGCAGTGGTGAGCCAGTCGCCGCCGCGGTCGAAGCCCCCGGCCCGGACGCCGCCCAAACAGCGCCAGGTCTTTATGCCCGTGGATTTGGACAAGAAGATGGGGATCAGCGGGGTGTCCTCGGAATTGGACCGGGTCCGCAAGCAAAACGAGGCGCTGCAGAAAAAACTGGAAGAGACGACGGAGCTGGTGAAGCAGCTGAAGGGTCAGCTGCCCGACAGCCGGAACATTCAGCAGGAAGTGGACCGGCGCATCCAGGAGGCGCTGCAGAAGCAGCCGCCGCCGGCCCCGGAAGCGAAGCCCAAGGCGGAGGAGGGGAAGCAGCCCGGCCCGGCGCCGGCCAAAGGCAAGGAGTGGTGGCAGGAGTTCCAGCAGGGCGGCAAGGGCAGCCAGCCGGCCCCTCAGACCCCGACGCCGGCAGCCCCGAAGGAAGCCAAAGCGCCGGCCAAACCCGGCAAACCCGGCGAACCGCAGAAGCCGGAGATCCACAAACCCGGCGACATCCGGGTGGTGAGCGCCAAAGACTCCCAGAAAGACGGGGTGGCGGCGGTGAAAGACAAGCAAAAGAAAGAAGAAGACAAGGGCACCTTCCTGCCGGCGGGCAGCATCTTTTCCGGGACGCTGCTGACCGGCATGGACGTGCCCACGGGGCACCAGGGCCGGAAGGACCCCTTCCCGGTGCTGCTGCGGGTGAAGAAGGAGGCCATCCTGCCCAACCGCTACCGCACGGACGTGCGGGAGTGCTTCCTGGTGGCCTCCGGTTGGGGCGACCTGAGTTCGGAGCGGGCCTATGTGCGGGCGGAGCGGCTGAGCTGCATCCGGGACGACGGCAAGGCCCTGGAGTCCCGGATCGAGATGTACGCGGTGGGAGAGGACGGCAAGGCCGGCATCCGGGGCCGGGTGGTGAACAAGACCGGAGCGCTCTTGGGCCGGGCCTTGATCGCCGGGTTCCTGGAGGGGTTTTCCAAGCTGTTCGGCAAGCAGCCCATGATAAGCATTTACACGCCGAGCTCGGTGGGCCGGAACGCCAAGGCGCCGTTTGAGAGCTACCTGAGTTCCGACGCCTTGCAGTCCGCCGGGCTGTCGGGGGCGGGGTCGGCCATGGACCGGCTGGCCAAGTATTACATCGAGATGGCCGAGAACATCTACCCGGTCATTGAGATTGATGCGGGGCGGGCCATTGATTTCATCCTGCTCAACGGGGTGAACCTGAAGTTGCAGCAGGGCAAGGTAACGCTGGGGGAATAGATTTGGGCCGTCTCGTCGCAGTCGTATTGTGCGCCATGGTGCTGGCGGGCTGTTGCCGGACGTGCCGGCCGCCGGCCGCGGCGCCCCCGGCGGCGGGCGGAGCAATCAATGAGGTCCCGGCGCCCTACCGGCTGGCCTACCAGGTCTGGCCCACCCGGTATATCCCGGAGGTCGTGGTGATCCAGGGGGGCCGGGAGTTTGTCCTGCAACCGGAGATCCCGGAGGAGGTATGGTCGCGGTGAAGAAATTGGCGGGGATGGTATTAGGGCTTGTGCTGGCTGCCGGGCCGGTTTGGGCGCAGTCCCAGACGCCCCTGGGGGCCATCAAGAAGATGCAGCAGCTGCCCATCACGGGCGTGAACATCGTCGAGTCGGACAAGGGGACCTTCTTTGTCTCGGCCAACGGCCGGTTTGTGTTCAAAGGCCCCATCTTCGACATGTGGAACGGCCAGCCCATCAGCACCATGGAGGAGGTGGAAAAGATTGTCAACCGGCTGGACTTGAAAAAGATCGGCGTGGACCTGGAAGGCCTGTCTACCTTTATCCTGGGGAAAGGTCCCCGGGAGGTGGTGGTCTTTGCGTCGCCGGAATGCCCGCACTGCCACCAGGTGCTGCAACAGGCAGCCGGCTTGACGGAGCAGTTCACCTTCCGGATTGTGGTGTTTCCGGTCAGCCAGAAGGCGCTGCCTTTAGCGAAGAAGGTCTGGTGCGCCGGTCCGGAGAAGGGCCTGCCGGCTTTGCTGGCGCAGAAATATGACGGCCTGCCGGAGGGGCAGTGCGACATCTCGCCGATGCAGAAGACGCTGGTGGTGGCCCGGGTCCTGAGTATCCCGGCGGTGCCGTTTTTGATCCGGGACGACGGCCAGACCCACAAGGGGGCCCTCAACGATTTGGCCGGTTGGTTGGCCGGCCAACCCATCAAGGAGGCAAAGAAATGAGACGCATGTTACTGGCGCTTGCCCTGCCCATAGTCCTCTCTGGTTGTCTGAACGCCTGGCACAGCAACTACAAATGCAAAGGCTTTCCCGAGGGAGTCCAGTGCCAGTCGGTGCGGGAGACCTATGCCCAGACGAATTATCAGGAGGCCCTGACCCGGGGGGGCGATAAGGCCGAGGCCGTCCCGGCTGACTGGGCCGCGCCGGGGCCGGACGGGGCGGCGGTGCAGGGGCTGGGGTATACCGGCCCATTGCCCTTGCGGACGCCGGCCCAGGTGATCCGCATCTGGGTGGCGCCGTGGGAATCCCAGAACGGCCAGCTGCATTTGCCCAACTATATTTATGCCGAGGTGCAGGAGCGGCAGTGGAGCATCGGCGAGCGCCAGATGCGGGTGGCGCCAGCCATCACGGCCTTGGAAGCGGTCAGCCCGCCGGATAAAGGCCAGGCCCGGGGGGCTGCCGCCGGGAGGCAGGCGCCCCGCCAGGCGGCTACAGAAGTGCGTCAAAATAAAGCATTATTCCCGGATAAAATTCAGCGCCCGCCGGTACAGAATCAAGTTGATCTCCAACAATTCCAACAGCTGCCGGGGAGGGTCAGCCCTGGGGAAGGAGGTGCGGCGGCAACAGATTAAAGAAAACGCAGGCAGGGTGTATCGCAGCAATCATCTTAATGAAAGGAGGCATTCTTTATGCGCCGGAAACTGGTAATGGCAGGCATCCTGATGGCCTTGGCGGTCCTGGCGGTGGCGGGGCCGGTCTGGGCTGCGGGGTCCACGGGTCCCTTAGCCGACGTCTACAGCGCCCTCACCGAGTGGGCGCAGGGCAACGTCGGCAAGGTGATCGCCCTGGGTATGATCCTGGTGGGCATCGTGGCGGGGATCGCCAACCAGTCCTTGATGGCCTTCGCCGTGGGTATCGGCGGCGGTTTGGGGCTGTATAACGCCCCGACCATCATCGACACGGTGTTCAACGCCACGTTGACTGCCGGTATGCTGTAAACCTGAGGCCGGGCGGCGTCGGCGCCGCCCGAGGAGACTGGCATGGACCAACCCATCAGCAGCCTGATACCGGCCTTAGCCTACTCGCCGGAGGACCGGCTCTTCTTCCTGGACCCGGGGGCGTTGGGGTTTGGGTATATCTGTTCGCCCCTGACGGGGGGAGACGACCGGATAGCGGACCGTCTGAACAATGTCATGAACCTGGCCTGGCCGGCGGAGACGATTGTGCAGTTTTGCCTGTGGGCCGGGCCGGACCTGCGGCCGGAGCAGGTGAAGCTGCCGGTGGGTGAGGACCTGCCCCCACTGTTGCAGCAGAGCCGGGACAGCCGGGTGGAATTTCTGCGCCGGGGGTCGGTGGCGCCGCTCGACGGCAGCGGCCTGCGGCTGCGGCAGGTCCAGCTGGTGGTCACGGCACGCCTGCCCCTGGCGTATGGCGAGCCCACCGACGCCGACCAGAAGCGGGCCCTAGAGCTGCGGGATGCGGCCCTGGAGAGCCTCAAGGCCACCGGCCTGCAGGCCCGGGTGATGACGGTGGAGAATTACCTGCGGGTCATGGAGACCCTCTTGAATTGGTCTGCCGCGGCCAGCTGGCGGCAGGCCGATGCCGCCGCCTTTGATGCCAACCGGCTGATCCGGGACCAGATAGCCGACTATGAGACGGCGGTGGTGGTGCACCGGGACCGGCTGGAGCTGGGCGACAAAGTGGTGAAGGTCCTGTCGCCCAAGCGGCTGCCGGAATCGTCGTATTTCGGGGTAGCCCACCAGTTTCTCATGGACCCGGTGGCCGGGGCCCGGGGCATCCGGGAGAACGTGCTCATCAGCGCCGCCGTGTATTTCCCGGACACCGAGGCCAAGCGGGGGAAGTTGGAGAAAGAGCGGCAGTGGGTGGCCAACCAGGCCTATGGGCCGCTGATAAAATACGTGCCCAGGCTGGCCAAGAAAAAGCAATCCTACGACGTCTTGTTTGAGGCCCTGGACCGGGGCGACCGTTTGGTGCGGGTTGCCCTGTCCGTGGTGCTGTTCTGCGACCCCGGGGAGGAGAGTGCGGCGGTGGCGAACTGCCAGGCTTTCTGGCGGGAGAGCGGCTTCCAGCTCTTGGAAGACCGGTTCATCACCCTGCCCATGTTCCTGAACAGCCTGCCCCTGGGGGCGGAGCCGGAGGCGGTGGCGCAGCTCAACCGCTACCGCACCATGGGTTCCCGGCAGGCGCTGCTGTTCCTGCCGGTATTCGGCAGCTGGCAGGGCACGGCCACGCCGGTGCTGCAGTTTGTCGGGCGGGACGGCCAGTTAATGTTCTTTGACCTGTTTGATTCCTCCTCCAACTACAACGCCGTCATTGCGGCCCAGAGCGGTTCGGGGAAGAGCTTTTTGACCAACGAGATCATCATGCAGTACCTGTCGTTGGGGGGCCGCTGTTGGGTGCTGGACATCGGCCGCAGCTACGAGAAGCTGACCAAACTGCTGGGCGAGACCTTCATGGTGTTTGACGTCAACGCAGATATCTGCCTCAACCCGTTCAGTCTGGTGAAGAACTACAACGAGGAGGCGGATATTCTGGCAGGGTTGGTGACCATGATGGCGGCGCCCACGGAGGACCTCTCTGACTTCCAGACCGCCGGGTTGAAGCGGGTGCTCAACCAGGTCTGGGAGGCCGAAGGGCCGGCGATGACCATTGACTCTCTGGCCTTGGCCCTGAAAAGCGAAGAGGACGGCCGGCTGCGGGATATCGGCGAGCAGCTCTACCCATTCACCACCAAGGGGGAGTATGGCCGGTTTTTCAACGGCGAAAACAACGTCCGCTTCGACGGCCGGCTGGTGGTCATTGAGCTGGAGGAGCTCCGGGGCCGCCGGCAGCTCCAGCAGGTGGTGCTGCTGCAGCTGATCTACCAGATCCAGCAGGATATGTACCTGGGACAGCGGGACCGGCGCAAGCTGGTGATCATCGACGAGGCCTGGGACCTGTTGACCCAGGGGAATGTGGCCGGTTTCATCGAGCATGGCTTCCGGCGGTTCCGGAAATACGGCGGTGCGGCCATTGTGGTGACCCAGTCGGTCAACGACCTGTACAACAGCCCCAGCGGCGAGGCCATTGCCGAGAACTCGGCCATCAAGCTGCTCCTGGGGCAGACCCGGGAGGCCATCGCCCGGTTGGAGCAGAGCAAGCGCATTGACTTGGGGGAGTATGGCTATGCCATGCTCAAGACGGTCCACACCATGCCGGGGAAATACTCGGAGATCGCTTTGCTGTGCGAGGGCAGCCTGGGGGTGGGCCGGCTGTATGTGGAGCCGTTTAAGAAGGTGCTCTATAGCACCAAGGCGGATGAGGTGCATGCGGTGCAGCAGTGGCAGGAGCAGGGGTTAAGCCTCATGGAGGCCATCGAGCGGGTGGCGGCGGGGCAGAAGCCAGCCCGGGGGGCCGCTGCCGGAGGGGGATGATGTCGGATGTTGTAGAGACAGCCACAGTCTGGGCAGCTCGGCGCAAACCCTGGCCGGTATTTGCGGCCCTTGTCCTGCTGGTGCTGGCGGTGATCCTGGCGGGGGGCAAGTGGTTGATGGCGCACTATAGCCTGGCCCTGGCTTCGGGCCAACCCTGCCTGCCGGGCCGCCTGTATATAGTGGAGAAAGGTTTGCCGCCGGTTCGGCACGGGTTGGTGGCGTTCCGGACCGACGACCGGCAGCGCCCCTACCGGCCGGGGACGAAGTTCGTCAAGCTGGTGGTGGGCCTGCCCGGGGATCAGGTGGAGATTGGGGCGGGATGCCAGGGGGCGGTGGTCAGCCCGGACGGTGCTTATCCCATCGTTTTAGAAGACCGGATATTAGACCGGCTGGGAAAAGATTGCCGGGATTTTGCCGGCAGCTACGAGATTCCAGCAGACAGCTATTTTGTTGTGGGGACCCTGCCGGACAGCTATGACTCCCGCTACTGGGGGTTAGTGTCAAGCGAGCAGGTTGTTGGGCGGGCCTGGAAGGTTTTCTAACCCCCGGTGCCGGCAATTATGTCGGAGACAAAATGGAACAAGGAGGAAAGATGGCCCACAGTACGGTAATGGCAGACGTGCATGACGAGCAGTCCCCCTGGCGGGAAAAGCTATCCGCCAACGAGCGTCTGGTGCTCATGGCCGAGTACCAGAACATCATCCGCAGCTACGGTTGGCAATCCATGGCGGCCCGGCTGCTGGCCATTGCCAGCGTGCCGGCCTTTTTTGGCCTCGGCCAGACCGGCCCGATGTTCTGGCAGGTGGCCGCGGTGCTCTGCCTGGTGCTCCTGTGGTTGTTGGACGGCCACTGGCAGGAGATGCGGCTGCGCTACATCATGGTGTTCCACGACGTGGTGCACAGCGGTCGCAAGCCGGACCTGGAGATCCAGACCTACGAGACCCTCAATGTGGGCGCCCTCTGGCGTCCGCTCCAGGCGGTCGTCTATCTGCCGTTGATCGGCCTGTTCGCCTTTTTAGGGCTGCGGTGATGGTCTGGCGGTGTGCGCTGGCGGCGGTGATGGTCCTGGGCTTGGCCTGGCCGGTCCAGGCCGGCGGCTTCCCGGCCAGGCCGGCGGGGCCGCTCTTTACCATCACGCCGCTGGCGGACGGCCGCTATCTGCTGGAGCCGCGCCCAGAAGTTGTGTCGGCAACGCGTCCCCGAGTTAACTCCCAACCCAACCCCAACCTGCCCGCTGCTCGTCCGAGTGGCGGGCAGCACCTCAAGCAGTTAACCGACGCCGGGGAAGCGGCGGCTGGTTCCCCCGCAGGCAACCGCGGCGATTAACACGAAACCCAACCTGGCCCGGAAAGGAGGTGCGGCGTGAGGAGAGGGAGGCGATCTGTGGCCGTCGTCTCCCTCTGTTTTTTCTTGAGTTCTGGACTGGCTCTGGCCCGGTCGCCGCTGGACCTGGGGGATCTGGAGCAGCGGGCCGCGGCAGTGGCCGGCCAGGCCCACAACCAGGTGGAAAAATACCGGGCCATTGCCGAGGAGATTGCCCGGCAGCACCGGCGCCGGGTGGAAGAAGGCCTCAACCGGGAGCTCCCGGAAGCCGGTCCGCCGCCGGAGCGGGCCATTATATTCATTACCCTGGGGCCGCAGCCGCAGGAGGATATGGAGAGAAACCGGCGGCTGTTGCAGGACCTGCAGGCCGCGGCGCCGGAGGCGGTGGTCGCCATCCGGGGATTGCCGGCGGGGATGAAAAATATCGAGCAGTTTATGGGCTATCTGAAGCAGCTTTCGCAGGACGCCAAACTCCCGCCGCTCTGTCTGGACCCAACCCTGTTCCGGAAATACGGGGTGAGCGTGGCGCCGACGCTCATCCTGGAGCGGCAGGGGCAGAAGGTGGCGGAGGTCCGGGGTCTGGCCAACCCGGAGTGGCTGCGCCGGCAGGTGGAGACCGGGCGGACCGGCGACCTGGGGCAGATGGGGCCGGTGGCGCCCCTGGCCGAGCGGGATTTGATCGAGGAGCTGCAGGAGCGGCTTTGGGCCGTGGACTGGGAGAAGAAGAAGCAGGAGGCGTTTGCCCGCTACTGGCGGCGCTGCCAGTTTGTGGAGCTGCCGGAGGCCCGGGAGGAGCGGCGGTTTACCCTGGAGGCCACCTATACCGTGCCGCAGGATATTGTCCTGCCGGACGGCAGGGTAGTGGCGAGACAGGGCCAGGTGATTGACCTTTTTGAGGTGGTCAAACCGGGCTTCGTGCTGTTGGTGTTTGACGGGGCCAAACCCCGGCAGGTGGCCTGGGCCAGGGAGGCGGCCCAGCAGTACCAGGGGAAGCTGCGGGTGAAGTATCTCACCACGGTGCTGCCGGACCGTGACAACGGTTGGCAGGCACTGGAAAGACTGGAACAGGAATTGCAAGGGCCGGTCTACCTGCTCAACGAGCAGCTCCGGGACCGGTTTCACTTGCAGCACGTCCCCGCGGTGGTGGCGCCGGGGGCGGGGAATTTTTTTGAGGTGCGGGAAGTGTGCCTGGCCGGTGCGCCGGGCCGGGACAAAACCAGCCAGAAAGGAGAAGACAGTGCAAAGGACCGTTAAGCAGACCGTTGGCGTGGTGGTTTTGGTGGTGGCCTGTTGGGCAGGCGCGGCCGGAGGGGCCTCTTACCTGGATCCGGACATGGTAGGGGCGTTTGTGGACCTCACCCAAAAAAACAAGTTGGTGGGCGATTTCGCCAACACCCTCTTTGAGCTGCTGCAAGTGGATTCTAATTACATCTGCATAACGCAGCGCCTGCGCAGCCTGGACAATTACAATTCCGACGACGACCTGGTGGCCAGGAAGTATGTGGCGACCGCCAAGGCCCGGGGCAACACGGTCCGCGCCTACAAACCTGCCGTTAACCAGCTGATTGCCAAAAAATTCCATTCTCTGGCGACCTCGACGCCGATGCCCAATGCCCGGATCTTGGCCAACGAAGACCGCGCCCTCATCGAGTTCGACAAATCGGGCCGGGTCGTCTCCTTCATGGCGCGCGTCGTGGAGGTTGCCAGGACGGCCTTCGGCCTGGCGAAGAGACAGTATAACTCCATCTATCTGGGGCCGCAGAACGCCCGGGCTTTAGAGAACCTCCTCGACAACCGGATGTTGGCAGACAACTTCCTGCGAGAATTGTAAGGAACGCCCGCGCCTGCCCCCTTTTGGGCCTTTGGGCTGGAAGGGGGTTCAAGCGGGCCGCTTTGGTTTTAGTGGTTATTTCAGGGATTGGTATCATGCGCCGGACCACCGCCGTTATCCTCCTGGTTGTCCTGCTCTGCCCGGCGCCGGCCCGGGCGGAGATGGGCAACGTCTGTCCGGACGCCAAGCTCTGGTCGGGGCGGCTGATCTCGGATATCTGCTGGTCCTGCATCTTTCCGATCATTTTAGGCGGCGTGGCCCTGGGGGGCGGCACCGACGACGCCCCCTCGGGCCGGGCGCAGCCTTCCATACCTTTCCTCTGCATCTGTGAAGACGGCCCCCTGGGCATCTCGTTGGGCGTACCCCTGGGCTTCTGGGAGCCGGCCCGGCTGATCGAGGAGGTGCGCCTGCCGTATTGCTCCCCGTCCCTGGGCGGCATCAGGATGAACCTGACCAACTCCCGCCTCCTGGGGGGCGGCACCAAGGGCGAGCAAGACATCACCGACAAGATGTTTTACAATTTCCACTATTTCGCCTTTCCGCTGCTCATCATCCTGGAGCTGTTCTCCGGGGTCCGCTGCCACTCCGACGGGTTCGTGGATTTTGACCTGATGTATCTCTCCGAGGTTGACCCCACCTGGAGCGATGACGAGCTGGCGTTCTACACCGTCCCCGAGGTGGTGCTCTTCGCCAACCCCTTTATGCAGACGGCCTGCATCGCCGATGCGGTCATGGGCCTGGCGGACAGCACCATTGATAGCATGATTTGGTGCGCCGGCTCCTGGGGCGGCCTCTACCCGTTTACCGGCTCGGTGGAGGCGGGGGAGTCCCGGCCCCGGGTGACCAGTTTGATTGCCGCCAAGGCCATCGCCGCCCTGCACCGCCGGGGGCTGGCCTGGAAGACCATGGGCGACGACGCCCTCTGCGGCGGCTACATCTATCCCACCATCCCCAAAAAACAGTACCGCCTCTCCATGTTCTGGCCGGTGGCCGAGACCCAGAGCAACCATGCCATCGGCGCCACGCCCTTCCGCTGGGGGGAATGGCGCAACCTGCCCGGCTACGAAGACTATATCTACGTCATCTGGCGCTGGAACGACTGCTGTCTGAGGTGAGTATGCGGCGGCTGCTGGGGGCGCTCCTCATCTGTCTGGAAATCTGGGTGCCGGCCGCGGTGCTCTCCTGGCCGGTCTACCGGGCCACGCCGGCCCGGGCGGACCAGTTCCTGGAACGGGCCAGGCAGGGGCAGGCCCTGGGGCGGGGTTTGATACCCAATCCGGAGGGTATGGCCAGCCAGGACGCCGCCGGCAACCTCATCTTGAACTGGGGCAGCGGCAACAGCACCACCTTCCGGCCCCAGGACCTCTTCCCGGACCTCAACAACGCCCCCAACCCCAATGCCGGCAACCTGGCCGGCTCCGAAGCCGGCATCCAGGGGCTCACCAACTCCACGGTCCGGGACCTGCAGACCAGCAACAGCTACACCGGCCAGGCCTACCGGGTGCTGATTGGCTCCACCAACCGGGCTCGGGTCAATATGTCCCAGGACCCCATCTGGTCCCGGACTGACCAGGCCATCCAGCAGGCGGTCAGCGGCGAGTTAGCCGAATGCCATACCCAGTATGTGCAGCTGGCCGGGGAAACCACCGCCCATGTTCCGGACTACCGCACCTGCGAGCGCCTGGTTTTTCCCACCACCGGCGTCTGCAACCTCTACCATGACTATAGCATCACGGTCAGGTACGAGATCGGCGTGACCGCCTCGGCCTGGACGAACGACGACGCCAATTTCAAGATCGACTTGCGCGTGCCGGAACTCTTGCAATGTTGGGGGGCGCACGGCGTCTCCGGCTGCACCATCAGCGGCGAGCCCGTGGACTATGAGACGGTCTGCGGTGGGATCAGCGAAGGGGTCATCAAGATCCTGGCCGGCGCCGCCAGCACCTATTTTGCCGGTTTTGGCCCGTTGCCGGGCTGCGACAACGACCTGACCGCCGTGGTGTATGTCCACAACTCGCCGGGCAGCCACAGCTGGGAATATCGCACCGGCAGTTTTGTCTGGAAGGCCTTTCACATCATCGACCGGGGTTGGACCGCGGACCCGGGCTGCGAGGTATTGCTGACGAACCCGGACGGGGACAGCATCATCCGGCCCACGTCCTACGAGTGCACCTTGGGGCCGTGCGAGACTGCGGCCCAGATCCACGGCGTCTGGGTGGACCAGGCCACCCTGTACAGCACCAACCCCCTGGCTGCCAAGGGCATCAGCAACCTGGCCCAGAAGGTCACGGTGCAGCTGGAGCCGTTTCACACCGGCCGGATGGACTGCTGGACCGACCCGCAGGGGGAGGAGCATTGCCCGGAGAACACCGGCGACCGGGCCGACACCTGCGGGGAGCTGGAGGGCAACCCGGCCTGCGCCTATGTGCGGCAGGAGTGCATCGAGGGCGCCAGGGACCCTGAGTCCGGCCAGTGTTATGCCTGGACCGTGGTCTATGACTGCGGTTTTGATGCCGCCGTGGGGACCGGCGCCGCCAGCACCCTGGCGTTGGTCTGCGACGGCGTGATCCGGTGCCTGGGCACGGAGTGCATCGAGGGGCAGTTTGACGGCAACAACGAAGACTTTGCCCGGGCTGTGGCCCTGCTCCAGGCGGTGCAGTATGTCAGCGCCGATACGGATTGCACCGACGCCTCGGCCGGCGGCTGCGAGATTTTCAAGGGCCGGGACTATGACTGCAAGAAGGCTTTGGGCGGCTGGGTGGACTGCTGTGTCCAGCCCCAGGGCATATCGCTGGTGGATTATATCAAGCTGCTGGGCGGCATGTATTCCATGGCGTCTGCCAACTGGACCATTACCGCCTTCGGGCCTGCCATTTCCAACCCCTTCAGCGGCGCCTATTCAGTCCTCAGCGACGCCTGGGACTACACCTCGCAGTTGTTCACTTCGGCGTGGGACAGCCTCATCGGCACCACGGCGGAAGCCGGCACCCAGGCCATCGGCGAATCGCTGACGGTCCGGCTCATGGACGCCGCCTACGAGTGGACCAGCCAGAACTTTCCCGCCCTGGCGGAACAGATCTTCACCGTCAATGGCATGTACGTGGAATTTGCCCCCTGGCTGTCCACCGCCATCAGTTTCGTCCAGTTCGCCATGTGGATTTACACCATCTACAACGTCCTGGACATCCTGGTGCATATCATCTGGGCCTGCGAGGAGGAGGAGTTCGAATTGGGGGCCAAGCGGCAGATGAAGGTCTGCCATTACGTGGGAGCGTTCTGCAAGACCCAGGTGCTGGGCGTCTGCATTGAGAAGCGGGACTCGTACTGCTGCTTCAACTCGCCGCTGTCCCGCATCCTCCAGGAGCAGATCAGGGCGCAGACGGGGCGGGGCTGGGGGAGCGGCCGCGAGCCGGACTGCGGCGGCCTGCGGCCCCCGGAGCTGGCCCAGGTGGACTGGGACCGGGTGGATTTGAGCGAGTGGCTGGCGCTGCTCTCCATTGCCGGGGAGATGCCGACGCAGCGCACCCTCGATCTGGCCGGGCTGACCGGCTCCGGCTCACAGTTTGCCTTTGACGGCCAGATCACCAGGCCGGATGCGGCGCAGCGCACGCAGGAACGCTTGGCTGTCTACCAGAACCAAACCGGCCAGGATCTGGAACAGCTGCGTATCAACAGGAATTTGCGGCAATGGGGCACGGTAGGTCAGTAGCAGTAACAGAATACGGGGCAGCCCTGCCCCGGGCCGCCGCGGGCCTGGTGGACCTGGCCGGATTTTATATCCTGGCCGCCCTGCTCCTGGCCCTGACCTGGGGCAAGTGGCCTGATATCCTGTCCGACTTCGGCCGGGAGCTCTATATCCCCTGGCGGCTGGCCGAGGGGCAGGTCCTGTACCGGGACCTCTTCTACCTCAACGGTCCCCTGTCGCCGTATTATCACGCCCTGCTGTTCCAGGTATTCGGGGTGTCGCTGCTGACCCTGGTGGCCAGCAATGTGATCGTCCTGCTTGTAGCCGTCTGGCTCATCTACCATATCATTCGGGAGATGTCAGACCGGCCGACGGCGCAAGCGGCGGTGGTGGCGTTCCTGCTCCTGTGCGGCTTCGGCCACCTGGAGAACAGCGGCAACTACAACTGGATCACGCCCTATTCCCACGAATTGACCCACGGCCTGGTTCTGGCCCTGGGGATGCTGGCCTTGCTGGCGCGGGACCGGGAGCGCCGCCCAGCAGGCAAGCTCATCCTGGCCGGGCTGCTCTACGGGCTGGTATTCCTTACCAAGGTGGAGATTTTTGTGGCAGCCACGGCCATGGTGTTGGCCTGGCTGGTGCTCCTGCGGCGGGAGGGGCGCCTCCGGGCCATTGGTTTGTTCCTGGCCGCGGCTGTCCTCCCTGTAGTGGGCTTTGCCTTTTTCCTGGCCAGGCAAATGGAGTGGCAGGTTGCCCTGCGGGGCCTGGCGGGGGGCTGGGGCCATCTCCTGGGGACGCCCCTAGCCGGGCAGTTTTTCTACCGGAAGCTGGCCGGGCTTGATGAACCAAGCAAAAATGCCATGGAGTTCATGGCCGGCATCCTCTCGGTGCTGCTCCTGGCCGGGGCCGCGGCCGGCTATGACTACTACCGCCGCGTGCGGCGGTTCCGCTGGCTGGCAGTCGGCATCGGCCTGGGCCTGCTGGCGGCCCTGTGGCTGAAAGCGCCGTTCCCGCCGCTCCTGGCCGGGCCGGAGCTGCCGGTAGTGGCCCTCCTCGGCCTCGCCCTGGGAGCCTCTGCCGCCGGCCAGACAACCAGGAGGACAGGAAACCCGGCTGGCCCCTGGCCCCTGATCCCTGGCCCCTCCTGTCTCCTCCTGTGGTCGGTCCTGGCCCTGGCCCTGCTGCTGCGGTTCGGCCTGCGGCCCCGGCTGGCGCACTATGGCTTTGTCCTGGCCCTGCCGGCGGCGCTGCTGCTGGTGGTCCTGGCCCTCTACCACCTTCCCCGTTTCCTGGCGGCCCGCTATGGCGGCGGGCAGGCCTGGCGGCGCCTGGCGTGGGGAGGCGTCGTGGTATCGGTTGGTTTCTGGCTGGTGCTCTCCGGGCTGTGTTACCAGGCCAAGACCGTGCCGGTGGGCCGCGGCGGCGACGCCATCCTGACCTATCCCGAGCGCTGGGGGCCGCGGGATTATGGCCTGGCCCAGGCCGTGGGCTACCTGGAGCGGCACACGGCCCCTGGGGCTGCCCTGGTGGTCCTGCCCGAAGGCGTTTTGGTCAACTACCTCTCCCGGCGGCTCAACCCGACGCCCTATGTGAGTTTCATGCCGGCGGAGACGGCTATCGCCGGGGAAGAGGCCATGCTGGCAGCCCTGGGGCAAGGGCGCCCCGCTTATGTGTTGCTGGTTCACCGCCGGCTGCCGGAGTATGGCCACCGGCCCTTTGGAGTGGGAGAATTTGGCCAGGGCATCCTGTCCTGGTTGGACCGGGAATACGAGATCGTGGCGCAATTCGGCGCCCACGTCAGCCTATACAAACGCCAGGAGGTGTTGTGGAGAGAGTAATGGTCATCGGCGCCGGACCGGCAGGTCTGGCTGCGGCCTATGCCGCGGTGCAACACCGGCTGCCCTGCCTGCTGGTGGAAAAGAGCAGGCAGGTCGGCGGTTTGAGCCGGACCGTGGCGCACCAGGGGTTCCGGTTCGATATCGGACCGCACCGCTTTTTCACCAAGAACCAACAGGTGCAGCAATTATGGGAGAAGACCCTGGGGGAGGAGTTTTTCACGGTGCCCCGTTTCACGCGGATTTACTCGCAGGGGAGGTTCTATCTCTACCCCCTGAAGCTGGGCAACGTCCTGGCGGGCTTGGGGCCGCGGGACAGCGCCGGAGCGGTCGTGTCCTACCTGAAGCAGCGGGCTTGGCCGGTCAGTGTCCATAGCTATGCCGATTGGATTACCCGGCAGTTTGGCCGTAAGCTATATGAGATATTCTTTCGGGATTACACCGCCAAAGTCTGGGGGGTGCCGGGCGAATATCTCAGCCCGGACTGGGCCGCGCAGCGCATCCGCAACCTGTCGTTGTGGCGGGCCATCATGGGCGCTTTGGCCTCACGGGAAAACGGCAAGGTGGCGAGCCTGGTGGAGCAGTTCCGCTACCCCCGCCACGGCGCCGGGCAGATGTATGCGGCCCTGGCAGAGAAGGTCAAGCAGCACGGGGCAGAGATTGCCTTGCACACGGCGGTGGGCCAGGTCAGACATAGCCTGAACCGGATAACCAGCGTGTCCCTGTGGGGTCCCCGTGACCGCCAGGAAGTCCCGGTCAGCAATTTGGTAGCCAGTATGCCCATTACCGACCTGGTCCGGCGCATGGAACCTAAGCCTCCCGACCAGGTGCTGCGGGCGGCCCGGTCCCTCCGCTACCGGTCCCTGGTGACCGTCAACCTGCTGCTGCGCCGGCCCGCTGCCCTGCCGGACCAGTGGATTTATCTGCAATCGCCCGATGTGCAGGCCGGCCGCCTACATATCAGCCGCAATTTCAGTCCGGCCATGGTCCCGGACCCCCGGTTGGGCGCCGTGGCCCTGGAGTATTTCTGCTCCCCAGGCGATTATGTGGACCAGGCCGCGGACAGCACCCTGGTGGAGCTGGCCAAGGCCGACCTGGACCGGATCGGCCTCATGCCCTCCACCGACGTCCTGGAGGGGCTGGTGCTGCGGGTGGAGAAGGCGTATCCGATATACCACTGGGGGTATGACAAGCACCTGGCCGTTATCCGGGACTGGCTGGCGGGCTTCGTCAACCTGCACTGCATCGGCAGGTTCGGCCAGTTCCGCTACAACAATATGGACCATGCCATGCTCACCGGGCTGCTGGCGGTGCGGCGGCTGCTGGGGGAGGAGGTGGACCCCTGGGCCGTGAACGCCGAGGCGGAGTACCATGAGGAACTGCCTCTGGGCCGGGCGGCAGCGCCTTGGGGCGGCTTGCCGGTCCCGGCGGCCCGACCGGAGGAGCGGCCATGCGCCGTCACTTAACCACCCTGGAGGTCAGCCTGGTGGCGGCCCTGGTGGCCGCGGTGCTCTACAGCCTGCGGGCCACCGAAGCGGATCTGGACCTCTGGGGCCACCTGGCCTTCGGCCGGCTGTTCTGGGAGACGGGGCGGTTTCCTTACCGGGACGTCTTTTCCTGGGCCTCCACGGTCCCCTGGATCAATTACGAGTGGCTCACCGGCGTGGTGTTCTATCCCCTCTATCAGGCCACCGGGCCGGCGGGCCTGCAGCTGCTGCGCTACGGCTTGGGGCTGGGCCTGCTGTTCCTTCTGTTCCGGACCGCCCGTCTCCAGGGGGCCGGCATCCTGGCCACGGTGCTGGTCCTCTGGTGGATCAGTTCCCTCTACCCCTTCGGCTTCAGCCCGGTCAGGGCGCAGTGCTTCACCTACGCCTTCTTTGCCCTGTCGTTGTCTCTCCTGGAGCGGGCCAGGCTGGCGGGCCGCTTCTGGGGGTTGGCCTGGCTGGTCCCCCTCCAGGTCCTCTGGTGCAACCTGCACGGCGGCTTCCTGGCCGGGCTGGGGTTGCTGGCGCTGTATGCAGTGGGGGAAGCCCTCTCCCGCCGGGAGTTCCTGCCGTATCTGGGGTTTCTGATCCTGGCCTCCCTGGCCACGCTGGTCAACCCCTACGGCCTGGATTACTGGTACCGCCTGGTCCATGCCGTCGCCATGCCCCGGCCGTACGTGACGGAGTGGGGCTCGGTCATCACGGCCTGGCAGCGGGGGCTGTATGACACCGTGGGGTATTTTGGTCAGGTGGTGTTGGTCGCCGGGCTGCTCTTCGCCTGGACCCGGCGGCTGGCCTTGACTCCTGGTGTGGTATTGGGCGTCACCTTGGCCCTGGCCTGCCGGTCAATCCGGCACCTGCCTTTTTTCCTCATGGGGATCGGCGCCTTCCTGCCGCCGGCGGTGGATATCTTCCTGGCCCGGCTGCAGCAGGAGGCGTCGTGGCGGCGCTGGCAGTCCCGGCTGCGGCCCGGGCTGGCGGCGGCCTTGGTCTGGCTGGTCATCGCGGCCTATGGCTATGCCCTCTCCGGCCGGCAGCCGCTCACCCTGACCGTGCCGCCCCTGCCGAGCCAAGAGGCCAAGCTCTACTATCCTGTCGGGGCAGTGGACTATATCGAGGCCAACGGCCTGGCCGGGAACCTGCTGGTCTCATTGAGCTGGGGCGAGTATGCCTTCTGGCGGCTCTATCCGCAGGTCCTGGTGGCCCCTGATGGGCGCTATGACACGGCCTACGCCGCCCAGGTGTTGGCCGATACCTTCTCTTTGGAAGAGGCCCAGCCGGGCTGGGAGCAGCTGCTCCGGGCCTACGCCCCCGACCTGGTGCTGGTCAACACCCGGTCCAGGATATACCCGGAGCTGCTCCACCATACAGGCTGGCAAGTATTGTATCGCGATGCCGGGGCCGCCTTGTTCGGCCGGGCGGCTGAGGTCGGCAGGCGTGGTGTCGCAGAAAAAACAACTAGGGAGGGAATGTGATGGCGTTGCTGGATGCTGTTTTGCGTATGGTCGTTGCGGCGCTGATGTTCACCGGCTGTGCGCCGGCCGGTTACCAGGCCACCAAGGTGGCGACCCCGGCGGAGGCGCCGCCCCCGGCGCCGGCAGCGGCCGGGGAGGCGTTGGCTGGCGGCCCGTCGTTTGCCTACCAGATAGCAGCTGCCGGCGGCGTGCCGCACAGAATATTGCGGGATATCCCGCCGCAGCGGTCTATTGAGGAGATTGAGCTCAAATATGAGTCGGACAAGGCCAAGCGCTACACCGAAAAGACCCTCAAACCCGGCCCTGGCCTGTTGGACGTGGTGGGCATGGGCCTGAGCATTGGCCTGGCGCCTAGTTTGGGGGCGGCGCCGACCGCCGGAAATATCGCCCGCGCCGTCGCCGGGCCTGGGTTGATGATGGCCGGCGGCTCGGGCCGGCAGGTGGGCGATTGGGAGCGCCGTTTGGTGCTGGCGCGGATCATGCCCTGGCTGCCGGCCCAGGAAGCGGCCACGCCGGAGGAGGCGGCCGCCAAAGTCCGCCAGGCCCTGGAGCAGGCGGCTCAGGGGTTGGACTTAGGCCGTTCCGTCCTGCTGGGGGTGCCCCTGCCGACCCTGGCGGACCCGCCGGCGGTGGTGGCCCAGGCCCTGAAGACCGACAAACAGGTCTGGACGTGGGCCAAGGGGCCGGGTATACTAGTCACCGCCTCCGCCACGGCGCCTCAGCAGTATAAGGTCCTGGCCCTGCACGATGACGTTTCCACCTGGCAGCAGATCAGCGGGCGCCTGCCCCGCTGGTGTTTTGTCTATCTGGACCGCGGCCTGACCAGCAACGG
>Ga0067045_1028041_pt1 | contig 45443 bp, 44 predicted proteins | sample TerdegcTABiofilm_FD_59184 | JGI IMG/M metagenome (GOLD analysis project Ga0067045, IMG submission 59184) | Combined Assembly of (Gp0054472, Gp0054536) Wastewater bioreactor microbial communities from Singapore -Terephthalate degrading...
GATGTTGCTTTTGCGGTAACATCTGTTTGCTGTGCGCTCTTTTCTCAGCCACCTGCTTTCTCTTAATGTGGTTGATGATATTTCCAATTAATTTGCATCTGTTAAAAAATGTTTTTCGAATCTACTCATTGAGTTTTCGTTAATAAGCTCACGCTCAAAAACGCCGCTCTTACCACCGCTCTTATGGATCAACCTGATTGCGCCAATTGTCATTTCCCGGTCGATCGCTTTGCACATGTCGTAGATTGTTAAAGCAGCAACTGCGACAGCAGTTAACGCTTCCATTTCTACGCCGGTTTGACCGGTTGTTCGCACACTGGCTTCTATTTCTACCTTATTATGTTCCTGGTCAGGGCGGAATTGGACATCAATACCGGTTATGTTCAAGGGATGGCAGAGAGGAATTAAGCTTGAGGTTTGTTTGGCAGCCATGATGCCAGCTATCCTGGCCACACCAAAAACCTCCCCCTTGGCCACCTTTCCCCCAAGGATTGTATCCAGCGTCTCCGGACGCATTACAATTTCGCCGCGGGCAACCGCCAGCCTGCGAGTAACTTCTTTATCACCTACTTCAACCATCCTCGCTTTTCCCTGTTCATCCAAGTGGGTAAATTTATTCAACAGAATACCCCCATCTGATATACTGGCCCTGTACCAAAATATTTTTATCAAAATAGGGCCCGGTCATTATTCTATGCAAAACACTTATTAATAAATTCGCATGTCGCACTTTTTTGTAGAAAGATTCGCCAGGATATCTGTCACAAAGTACAGGAACGGCTTGGACATGGGCAGGCACAATGCCGTAGACAGGATATTTGGAAGAAGACAGATTGAATATATATTCGCATGAGACACGGGTGGTAAAAGACACTTAGTAATTACGCCAGCAGTGATGCTCCGGAATATGTCAGTTGCTCTGCCAGATCACTTTACCGCAGTCACGGAGGTCATATCCACCTAATTTTATTACTTCCCCCTTAAACTCAGGCAAGGTCATTACTTTCAGCAGTCTCTGAATATGCGGTGTATCCCAATATTCAACAGGAATACATAAATCATAGCGTTCCTCGGCAATACCGATAAACTCCAGCCCGAGAGCCTGCGCCGCAGCGCGAATGCCTAAACCCGCATCGGCCGCACCGGCTTTCACCGCCACTGCCACTGCCATATGGGTGTATTCTTCATGGTCGTACCCGTGTATATCTTCCGTGTCAATACCCAGTTCCGCAAGGTGGTAGTCAAGCAAGATTCTGGTGCCGGACCCACGCTGGCGGTTTACAAAGCTGACACCCGGCCTGGTCAGATCCTCCAGTTTCCTGATATCTTTCGGGTTCCCTCCGGCTAATATCAGCCCCTGCTCACGGTATACCAGGTTCACCAGTATAACGTCCCGTCCAGGCAGCAACTTCTTTATATATGTAATATTATAAGCGCCTGTCTTCTCATCTAATAAATGTATCCCGGCACAATGCGCTTCACCACGCCTAATGGCAGACAATCCCCCCAGACTGCCGACGTGGGCTGAAGAAAGAGATGAAGCCGGGTATTTTAAGCGCAGGAAGTTGGCAAGAACATCCAGAGTGATGTCATGACTGCCGATAATCACAGTAGTATCTTTTATTTCTTCCAGCGGCCTGAACAGTTCCACCGGCGCGGAACTTCCCCCGTTATATCCTTCCGATAAGCGGGGCACCCGTATCATTCCGTCTGCCTGTACCAGTGACATCAGAACACCGGCGCCACGGGAAACAGGAGTGGCAATAATTTTATCGCCCACTTGGCCTAGTTTAACCCTTACGAATTCCTCAACACCCATTGGGGAGACCAATTTCCTCGATACGGTCGCTTCAATCTTTTTTGTCTCTGGTGGATTCAAGCCAACTTTTTGGTAAATAATCGGCTTAATAAAAAGCTCCATAATTAGAAAAGCTGACACCGGGTAGCCAGGTATGCCAATTACCGGCTTACCGTATATTTCACCAAGAATTACCGGCTTACCTGGCTTAGTAGCCACACCATGCACCAGTACATTGCCCAGGGTCCGTATCACATCGGCGGTATAGTCCTCACTTCCTGCGGAAGACCCGGCATTGACCAGCACAATGTCGGCCTCATAAACTGCGCTGGATATTGCTGCTTTCAAGCTCTCAAAATCGTCAACCGTTATTTCCCGGCGCAACGCAACAGCGCCCCACTGTTTTACCATTGCTCCCAATATTCTCGAATTAAATTCGATAATGCTTCCCGGAAGCAATTCAGAACCAGGTTGCACTAATTCTGTACCAGTAGGCAAAATAGCTACTCTGGGGCGGGGGTGAACCAATACTTCAGATACTCCGCCGGCTAAAAACGCGCCGATATCAACGGGCCGGATCAAGTGATTGGTAGGTACAATCATTTCTGTTGCGATAATATCCTCCCCCACGGCGCGGACATGTTGCCAGGGAGTTGCGGGATGGATGATTTCGATCACATCAGGTTGAACATAATGTATATCTTCTATCATAATTACGGCATCATACCCGGCCGGCATCGGATCCCCCGTGTCAACCGGAATAGCCTCTTCGCCTACTTTCAACTGTACGGGAGTGGTTTCCGAAGCTCCATATGTGCCGGCGGAACACACGGCCATCCCGTCCATCGCCGAAGCGTGGTAATGAGGTGAAGAGAGCAGGGCATAGATTGGTGAAGCTGTTACCCTATTTAAGGCGTCTTCAACTGAAATCAATTCAGGACGCCCGGGATTCAAGGCTTCGACCTTTTGAAGATGTTCAAGGTAATACTCCAAAGCCCTCTCCAAAGGCAGGTCATCTAGATAAACATTTCTTTTCAGATGATCCACTCCTTTGCTACTAAAATGAATAGAATATTAACCTAACAGTCAATAGGGCTTAACTCTAACTATCTCCCCCGCTTCGACCCCTTCTTTTCCGGCAGGTATATATGCCAATCCATCCGCTTTGACCATAGTGCTGATCAGCCCGGACTTACCGAGTATGGGGTCCGCAAAAAGCCGTCCATCCCGCAAAAAAAGCCTAACGCGGATGAAATCCTCACGTCCGGCCGCAGAACGGAGATTGCGGACAATCTCCGCTTGTAAAGGGTATTCCGTAAAGGCATCTATTTCACAAACGTGATAACCTCCTGAACGAATCAGCGGCGCTACCAGCAGATCAAAGACCACCAATGCTGAAGCGGGGTGACCGGGTAGCCCGAAAACGGACCTGTCTTCTACTATAGCTCCTATAGTAGGCTTCCCCGGCTTGATCGAAATACCGTGAAAGAGCACGCCCGGTTTTCCCATCGAGTCAATTACTTCCAAAGCAACGTCACGTGTGCCGACGGAACTGCCTCCGGAAAGAAGCACCATATCGTTTTCCGAGATTACTCGTTCTAAAACACTTTTCAATTCTTTAAAATTGTCCCTAACAATACCGTAGAAGCGTGGCTCCCCGCCGCATGCGCATACCGCTCCGGATAAAGTGTATGAGTTAATGTCACGCACTTGCCCCGGCGCGGGGAATTCGGAAGGCGCAACCAGTTCGTCCCCGGTAGACACAATTCCGACTCTATAGGGGCGGATTACATCGACCTGTGTGACGCCGATGGATGACAGCATACCCAGGTCCTGAGGCCTGATCAGGTGACCGGCCGGCAGAGCAATCTCACCGGCGGCAATATCCTCGCCCCTGCGGATTACGTTTTCACCGGGCGCTACCGGCCTGGTGATTAAGATTGATTCTTTATCCAATTCTTCCGTATACTCTACCATCACCACAGCATCAGCGCCGGGAGGCAGCATTCCTCCAGTAGCGATGCGCCAGGCCTGCCCGGCGCCGACCCTGCCACGCGGCGCACGCCCCATCAATACCTCACCGCCGATATCCGCATACGCCGGTAAACTCTCCGAGGCTCCATACGTATCTTTTGCCCGTACCGCATACCCATCCACGGTAGAACGGTCGAAGCCGGGAACATCCCCGTCCGCCCGCACCTCTACCGCAAGGACGCGGCCGAGACTATCTAGTAGAGATACTTTCGTTCCGGGCTTTTTGGCCGGCAAGTAGCGGGCTAATGTTGACCTGGCTTCTTCCACAGTTATAGCTTTAAACAATTCAGCCACATACTCACCCCGCTATAACCTGTTCCTTTCTTAGAAACAACCTAGTTCACAAGCTCTAATTTTGATTTTCAGCTTGTTGGCGGCCTCGCCTATAAGTCTTGGCGGTATTTTTAACTCCTCAGCCAATCTCCTGGCTTCAGTGCAACTTATCTGCTTCTCGCGCGAAGCATTTTCAACCGCTTCTAATATCTCTTTACTCACTTCCATTACACCAACACCCCCTTTGCAAATATTAATATAAACATAATGCAAGTATCCCCCGGCCATAACTGCTCTCTAAAAATCTCATCACTTAAGAACACCCCAGGTATCGGTTACGTTATAACGTTAATTATGTCACCCACTTTAACTGATCCACCGGCCAGGATACGTATAAAGATACCCTCTCTTGGCATAACACAATCACCGGCCTGGTAGTAGATGGCGCAACGTGCATGGCATTCCTTTCCAATCTGAGTTACTTCGCCTATCGCTTCGTCACCTATTTTTAGACGGGTGCCCAATGGAAGACTGACCAAGTCAATCCCTTCAGTGGTAAGATTCTCGGCGAAATCACCGGGACCCACTTCCAGTCCCATTGCCCGCATTTTATCAATGCTTTCAACAGCAAGCAGGCTTACCTGGCGGTGCCAGTCGCCCGCGTGAGCATCGCCGTGTAAACCGTGATCCTGAATCAGCAGACCCTTACCAGCATTTTTTTTGCGCATTCCTTTATCGGGGCTGGTACATACCGCTTTTATTATTCCCATAAAATCACTAAAACCTCCTAAAACAACATTCCTATCCGCCAATTTGTGACATAACCCGGTTATCCCGCCAGCCGTCAAACATATGGTGGCGATCAGTTTTTAAACTCACAGCCTTCATTATTAAACCGGCTATTTCTTTGACCCCCGCGCCATTGCGCAGCGGGGTCTTCAGGTCTATCTCACAGCTATCATAAAGGCACGGCCTGATGCTTCCTAACGCTGTCAGGCGCAGACGGTTGCAACTGCCGCAAAAATGGTCGCTCATTGATGTGATAAAACCAACCGTACCCTGTGCGTCTTTAAGACGGTAGTACTTGGCCGGCCCGCCGCCTGCAGGTATTTTTGCCGGAAGCAGTTGACCCAGCCTCGTTTTGATCTGGGACATTATTTCTTCCGCAGGCACGAATCGCCCGGCAACCCAGGAATTAGAGAAGCCTACAGGCATTATTTCAATAAAACGTATATGCAACGGCTTCTCCAGGGTAAGGCGGGCCAATTCCACTACCTCGTCGTCATTGAAGCCGCGAATCACGACCGTGTTCAACTTTACCGGGTGCAAACCGGCATCCAAAGCGGAATTAATCCCTGCCCAGGCCCCGGATAATTCTCCATTACGGGTAATCTTACGGTAGCGGCCGCTGTCAAGGGTATCCAGGCTGATGTTTACCCGCTTTACCCCGGCTTCTTTCAACGCCTTAACCCGTGGTGGCAGAAGCAGCCCGTTGGTAGTCAGGGTTATATCGTCGATTCCGGGAATACTGGAAATGCGCCGTACCAAGTTCTCCAACCCCCTGCGGATCAACGGTTCCCCCCCGGTCAGACGCACCTTTTTTACACCGATATGGGCCGCCGCCCTGACGACGGTCTCGATCTCTTCAAAGCGCAGGATTTCTTTGTGAGGAACAGTCCGCACACCTTCCGGCGGCATGCAGTAAATACAACGCAAGTTGCACCGGTCAATGACGGAAACCCGCAAATAATTTATCTCCCGCTGATAGTTGTCCTGCATATTGTCATCACCTTTTCACGCGGTATGTTTAACTATATTCAGTATTCAGAATTCGGTAGTCAGAATTCAGAATATTTCAAAGATGAAAAACCATTCTCTCATTCTGACTTTTGGCTCCTGACTCCTTAATATTACATTTAGTAACTATTCAACCATATATAACAGCTTATACGGCCATACTATCTTCCCCGCTGCTGTCCGGCAGTTAAGGCCGCAGTTATACCGAAGGCCAATACCAGAAGGATAATGCTAAAAGCTGAAGCCAGTTCATAGTCCCCCTTATTAACCGCCAAAACCGTAGATGTAGTAAGCACCATTGTAGAACCTTTCAAGTTGCCGCCTACCATCATGGAAGCGCCCACCTCTGAAACAGCCCCTCCAAAACCCGCGATCACGGCCGCAAGTAGTCCCAGTTTAGCCTCCCGTAACAGCAGCCAGAGCAGTTGCAGGCGCGACGCCCCCAGGGCAAGAATCTGAAGTTTGATTTTGGGGTTTAAAGACTGGATGGCTGCAATGGTGAATCCGGTAATAATCGGCGCCGCGATAATGACCTGGGCTATAATCATGGCTGAGGGAGTATAAAGCAGTCCCAGCAGGCCTAAAGGACCGTACCGGCAAAGAGTCAGCCATACCCCCAAACCTACTACGACAGGGGGCAGTCCCATCCCCAAGTTGATTATACTAATTATAATCCTACGCCCCGGGAAAGAAGTCAGGGCTATTAAAGTACCCAGGGGAGTACCTATCATCACTCCAATTATTGTGGCCGTACCGGAAACATGAAGGGTCCGCAATATTATTTCCAGAACCTCACGGTCACCGCTCAGCAACAGCCGGATTGCCTCCACTAAACCTTGCCAGTACACACCCAAATCGATCACCTTTATTTTTATATCAAAGCTTCAAATTAATAGTTTAGATAAATAATTATTAATCACCCTCCCCAACTAGAGGGAAAATAGAAACCCTGTCTGTTGTTGTCACCGCGACAGGTTGTCCAAACCTGGTAAAACATAGGCGGCAGCTCAATTATAGTTACTTCCGGTGAACACACATTATTATATCAAATTTTAGCTTGAACAGGCAATTTCAATATATGTCACTGTTCAAACTCCCCACGATCAGCCTTAAAAGATTCGGGTGTTTCATGATCTTCTTGCCCGCGCCATATCCTATCTTTTGAACAATTACAGCAGGCAGGTCGATAAACCCCTCGGCTAAAGTAGAAATCAGCGCCGCCCCTGTAGGTGTCACCAGTTCAACTTCGAAGCCTGTCCCGTAAATGGGAACATTATGTAAAATTTCCAGAGTCGCCGGAGCCGGGGACGGTATAATGCCATGCATACATTTGATGAAACCTTTTCCCATAGGCAGAGGTGAAGCGTAAACCAAATCCACTCCAAGCAGATACAAACCCGATACGGTACCAACAATGTCAATGATGGCATCAACAGCGCCTACTTCATGAAAATGCACTTGATTGGGAGCGGTATCATGTACGGCAGCCTCTGCCATTGCTAAACGGTTGAAGACGGCTTTACTCTTCTCCTTAACTACCTCCGGTAACGTGCTAATGTCAATAATCCGTTCGATTTCGTCCAACCGTCTCTCCGGCTGATTCTTCTCCACCTGGTCCACAAAAACATTTACCGCGGCAATCCCGTTTCTTTTAACCTTTTCCAGGCGCAGGACATAGCCTTCCACCGGTAGTTTGGCCAGTTCTTTTTTTAAACAATCAAAATCAACCCCGGCGCTGATTAAAGCGCCCAGGCACATATCGCCGCTTATTCCTGAAAAACAGTCAAAATAGGCTATTTTCATGTGCTGCCCTTTCGATCAACCGTGTAATGGCGCTGGCCATCGCGCCGGCGCCAAAACCATTGTCAATGTTAACAACACTCACACCTGAAGCGCAACTGTTCAACATGCCTAACAAAGCAGAGAGCCCATTAAAGCTGGCGCCGTAGCCGATACTGGTCGGTACGGCAATTACCGGCTGGTCGGCCAGGCCGCCAACCACACTGGGAAGCGCCCCTTCCATCCCGGCCACAACAATAATTACATGTGCCCAGCGAATTAATTCCAGCTTGTCCAATAAACGGTGGATCCCTGCTACACCTACATCGTAGGCTTTCCTTACATGATTGCCCATCACCTCGGCGGTAACGGCAGCCTCCTCAGCGACAGGCAGATCAGCAGTCCCAGCGCTCATAACTAGGACATTGCCGGTTTTAGGCGAACCTTCACCGCGGCATACTACAATCGTCCTGGCCAACTCATTATATACCGCGTCTGGATATAGTTCCCGCACTGCCAAAAAAACTTCCTTTGTAGCCCTTGTCCCCAGGACGCTCCTGTTCCCCGCACAAAGTCCCTCAAAAATCCGGACAATTTGCTCTACTGTTTTCCCTTGACAGAAAACCACTTCAGGAAAGCCTTTGCGTAGGGCACGGTGGTGGTCAATCATCGCACATCCAAGATCCTCGAACGGTAAATTTTTTATTTTATTTAACGCAGCATCAATGCTTATTTTTTCGTTTTTTACGTCTTCTAGAAGCTGGCGCAATATAATTTGTTCGATTGCGATCATCTCCGAAAAATAATAAACAGTTCTAATAAAACTCATCTAGTAAGTCCAATTCAGGCGCTTTAATTCTTATATTGTCCAAAATACTGCTCTAAAACCGCCATGGTTTCATGGGCTTTGCGACCCGCGCCAATTCGGCGAATATTGGAAGGATCCTGTCTCGGTTCGTTCAAACCGGGATTATTTGTATAAAGATAAGTACAGCCGGCCTCTTTCAGCATTTTAACCAGGTCGTCGCAATAAGCGCCGTAAGGAAAGGCAAAATCTTGCGGTTCACTTTCTCCGGCCAATTTTATGGCGTTGTTGTTTAGAGTAATGTCCATCCATACCCTGGCGCAGTACTCCTCTTCAGTCTCCAGGCGAGATTCTGTTTCGAGCCAGGTCCGTGTTACCAGATAAGCGCCTTCTTTATTATCCGCACCCCTGACCAACCGGTGTCCGTCATAGCTATGCCCGCCGATCCGCCACAGTCCTGATCTTAAAAGCTCCCCCGCTTCCTCTAAACTCAAGTGCTCGCGGCTGATCTCCGGTCTCGGGTACCGGTCAAACCATTTCGAGATCGCAAATACCACGGCAGGATAGTTAAAACGTTTCGTAAGCGGAAAAACAAATTCATAGATATCCCTGTATCCGTCATCAAAGGTGAGTAATACCGCCCGTGGAGGCACTACAGTATGCCCATTAATAAAAGCATGAAACTGATCCAGACTAATCGGCCGGTAATCACCATCTTTCAAGGCTTGAAATGTAGCTTCCAGATCTTCCGGCCTTATCACATTTGTATTATCCGGCTCTACCCCAACCGCGTGAAAAACCAGCACAGCCACCCGCTGGTTTGTCGGCCCATACTGCTTTTCCTGTGCAATGGCTTCAGGAGCAGCGATTAAACCAGACAGAGCATAACAATATATGGTCAGTAGAAAGCAAATAATAAATAATCCGGCTGTTCTAATAACTTTTAAAGGTCTGTGTTTAACAAGCGATAAAACTGAAAACATTGATATCCTCCGGTAACCTTCATACAAAATACCAGACCATAAAGGCCTGGCATTTTATATACAGACATAATACATAAACTACCCTTAACACCTCAACGAGTCAGAAATAAGTATTGATATTAAACTAGAATGGTATAATAGAGCACAGGTCTTCACACAGAGGGATAATTAATATTTCGCCAAACAACCTGAAAACCCTTTTTGATAATACTAGTTTTATGGTAATTATACCTAATGCTTTATGCAAACCACATTTTTTCTAACGAGGCCTTGTCCAGACTAACCGCTTTTCGGTAATTAAACAATGTACCGGGATATCGTGAGCGTCAGGGTACACATACTGCCGCACCTGAAACTCAAAAGCCAGGGCGACAAAAGTCGTATAAGGTCCGGCCTGCGCTAAAAAGCGGTCATAATAACCGCCGCCGTAGCCTAAACGGTTGCCACTCAGATCAAAAGCTACCCCCGGCACAAATATTAAATCAATTTCAGTTGGTTCAACCGGCCGCAGGCAATCCGGTTTGGGTTCCAGGATTCCCCAGTTACCTGGCTGGAGATCGCCGGGATAGTTCTCAAGCAAGGAAGGTAACAACCTGTTGTTTTTGATATCGGTTGCGGGAACAACGACTCGTTTACCGGCAGCCATAGACTGCGATACCAGAGTTCCGGTTTGCACTTCGTTGCGAAAATCCAAGTATGTCATAACAGTTTCAGCCTGCAAGTACTCTTCCATCGCAAGCGCTTTATCAACAATCAGATTGCTTTTTTCGGTTACTTCAGCAAGGCTTAAAGATCTCCTCTCTCGTAGAACTGTTTTTCTTAATATGCTTTTGGTCATCCCAACCCTCCCGTTAAGGTAAAACCATTCTCCCCTCAGCACCCGGCAGGCCCGTTCAGGGTCATTGACAATCAACCTTAACATGCCGAAATCTGTCATATCAGCAACAGAAAGAGAGCTTCAAGACACTATAATACTTCAACCATAAGGCCGTACCGCTCTCCTAAATCCATGTAAAAGCGACCGGTGAGGTCCCTGCCCCGGTGGTCAAATGCCAAGCCCGGCAATAGAACCAGTTGTGGTTGCCATCCCGGACAGCCGTGCAAAAACTCCTCCAACGCCCTTGAGAAATCTTCAACCGTAAGCAAACCAGCAGATTTAATCGAACCGCCAAAAAACCTGTTGCGTACTACCACCACCTGAATTTCAGCCACACTTTGATATTGTTCCAGCGCCATCTTGATTACCGGACCGGCGAATTCGGAAGTTAGAACAAGCACTTGAGACACCCGTCGGCGTTGTATCACCCGGCTGATGTCCTCAATCAAGCCGGGGTCCATATCGTAATCCATTACCAAACCGGAACGCTCACCTGAATTCTTAATTATTCTTACATTAATCTGTTCATCTCCTCTTATTAATGTAAGTACCGGAGAAGACGTTCCTAATACTTTTTTAAAAGCATGAACACGGGTCAAAGGAGTCGTTTCATTAACCTTAACAATTAAATCCCCTGTACGAATACCTGCCTGCTCAGCAGGTGAACCGGCGATTACTCCGGCAATCCATGGTTCCAGATCGTGGATAACCGGTGGTTCACAGGTTAAAGGAGTGGATATTTCCTCCCGGAGCCGGGTAACAAAAAAATGTAATTCATTCCATATGGAAGGGTCAAAACGCAGAGCAGGCGGCGCCAATTCGGAAAAGCCAGGTAGAAATACTCTGATGGTCTCGGCACCACATTCAGAAAGATATTTAATTGTTTCTTCGAGATCCTGCCACCCGACCAAGTGAGGCATGGCTACAACGCTACCGTGAAAAGGTACTCCGTATTCTTTTAAAAGAAGGGGACATTTTATAGAATTGAGAGCATTTGCGTCCCCCATCAATACTGCCCGGCCTACTTCCGTGGCGCTGTTCAGAGAAAGGTTAATCACTATCCTGTCCAGTAACCGCAACCTCTCAACCGTTCTTTCATCCAGCAGGCTGCCGTTGGTGGTGATTTGTATCGTAGTGACTGGAAATCTGTCACGGACCAGTTGAAGAATTTTAACTATTGCAGGGTGGGTAAAAGGCTCCCCTTCAATAATTCTGGTCACTGATTCACCTATGACTACCGGATATGCCGGGTCCATAAATGAAAGAGTTCTTTCAACCTCCACCCTGCTGCGTGGAGCTATACGGCAGACTTCCACACCTGAAGGGTTTTGGCGGTGCGAGCAAAATATACAGCATAAATTACAGGAAGATGTAAGTGGTAAAATATTCCCGGCCAGTGCTGCGTGCAAAATTAGATTTTCGATATGATTCGCATTCATATCTAAAAATTGTTTCCCACAGGGCAACCCCTTTATTTATAAGTTATTAACAGACTTATGCACAGTATCCACAGAAGTTTTTTCACAAAGGTTCATTTAAGTTTAAATGTCTAAAAGCTTGGTATCCAGCGGTTAACATAGAATAATAACTTATGATATTACAATTCTACCCCTAAAGCTGCCTTCATACCTTTCCTCACCCAATTTCAAATCAGGAACGGCGTTTAACGTCAAGGGGGCGAAAGCACCTCTAAGATATTTATAATAAGCCGCACCGGCAATCATAGCGGCGTTGTCAGTGCATAGTACAGGCGGCGGGCAGATTACCCGGCGGGAATTTTTAGCCGCCCTCCCGGTCAGTTCATCCCGCAGGCGGGTATTAGCAGCCACTCCACCGGCTAGAAGAATAGTTGATACTCCGGCCTTCTTCGCGGCAGCTATTGTTTTATCAACCAATACATCCGTAACTGCCTTTTGAAATCCGGCAGCCAGGTCTGCGCTATCAACCTCTTCACCGCGTTGCCCCGCCCGGTGCATATAGTTAATTACGGCAGATTTTAAACCACTAAAGCTGAAGTCAAAACTACCCTCTTCCAAATAGGCTTTTGGGAAAGTAATAGCTTCGGGATCTCCCGCCCCGGCCAGGCGTTCAATTAACGGCCCTCCCGGATAACCAAGTCCTATAGCGCGCGCCACTTTGTCAAATGCCTCACCGGCCGCGTCATCCCGGGTTCTTCCTTCAACTTGATAACAACCGTGCTTCTTAATCAGTACTAAATCAGTATGCCCTCCTGAAACCACCAGACCAATCACGGGAAAAACAATACTTGGTTCAATCAAAAAGTTGGCGTAAATGTGTCCTTCAATATGGTTAACACCAACCAGCGGCAGGTCCAACCCGTAAGCAATAGCTTTTGCGGCCGATACTCCCACAAGAAGCGCGCCAACCAGACCCGGACCATATGTTACCGCTACCGCGTCCAGGTCTTTAAAGCCGAGCCCGGCCACTGACAGCGCTTCAGCGATCACATGGTTGATTAATTCCAGGTGTTTACGGGAAGCCACTTCGGGAACAACTCCGCCAAATTTACCGTGCACATCCACCTGGGATGAAATTACGTTCGATAATATTTCCGTACCGTCGGCCACCACTGCCGCTGATGTATCATCGCAAGAAGTCTCTAAACCAAGTATAATAACACTCAAAAAAACACCTTCTTTGCACGATAACATGCCGAATTGACAATGTCCGAGCGTGTATCAGCTCACACTGCCAACCAGAAAATAATGCATAATTTTTCTATTTGTTATTATATCATAAAAAAGCCTGGATACACGTAATAAAAAATGCTTTTACCACTACTGACAACACTAATAGATTACATATTCAGGCAGAGAAAACCGCCCGGTTTTGGCGAGCGGTCATATCCTCATTAAGATCCTTTAAATTAAACCCACCCTTTAATCACTTCAGACGCAATCGCTTGCAGGCCTTCTTCCCTGTAAAAATACTCCTGGTGCCCTTTTATCGGATTGAAGGAGTTTATTATAAATTCAAAATTACTGTCAAGGCGGGGGAGTATTTTCGGCACCATCTGCGGCCAAGCTATATCAAGAATTCCGGCGACATTAACAAAGCGTCCAACATCCGGTCTTGATTCAAGGTCAGCGTGTCTCGCCACCCCATGTTTGAACCAGAAAAGCGGACTGCCCAGCATCAACAATTGACCTACCTTTTGCGCGGCAGCCCGGTTCTGCATGAGGGCACAGAAACATACAATCGAACCCAGGCTATAGCCGATCAAGTTCACCCGCTCGTTACTATTGTTAATAGCCTCGTAAAGACGTTCATTTACCGCTTGAAAAGTCTTCTCCCAATATAAATAAGTAAAAATATCTCCGAAATTGTCCACGATTGAGTCTGAAAGCTTACGGATCGCGCCCAAGTCTTTTACACAAGGTGATCGAAGTGAACTTAGTTCCTCTTCAGCTCTCTTTTTTAGACCGATTATTTGAATTTGTATTACGCCTTCATCCTGCCCTTTTCCAACTTTTGGACCGGGGACAAGGTCGTAATAATAAACTCCACCAAATTGCTCTTCCTTCAAATTGAGACCCTGTTTTATCAGTTCATTCCGAAGTGGAACCGCCCATTCCTTCCAATAATCCCTGTCGCTGCTGAAACCCATGCCGTGGACAAACAATATCACCCCATACCCTTACCCCCGTAAATATTTTTTATACATTATATTCCGGGGACTATCAGACAGCTACGTTCAACATATCACCCGCACAAAGTTATTACATCTCTGTAACAAGCCACAAGCTCCACCTTCACGCAACTACATTGCTTGCAAATGACAGTAAGAACATCACATAAGTCACTTTGAGATACGTAAACATCGAAGCCATCCTGGTCATCATTTCCGCAATCACAATGGAAACGGATCAAGTTCATCACCGCCCCTCAATTTATAACGTCTATAAATATAATAGTAAATATAACAGTTACTGATCAATACATTCTATAATGTATGAATTAATCCCTTTTTTCACAAAAATTAACACAAATATAAGCAGGAACCTTCTGAAAACCGCATAGATTCCTGCTTATATAAGTAAAATATTCCTAGTAGTTAACATATTCTTTTCGCCTGGAAAAGAGCTTCACCAGCAGTATTCCAGCAATAAACCCGCCGACATGCGCCCAGAAAGCGACACCTTGGGCGGCCTGATCCGTCAGGCTGGCAACGCCGCTAAGAATCTGTAGGATAAACCAAAACCCCAAAAATATTACTGCCGGAACAGGTACAATCTGGATAAATATAAAGAAAAAGATTAAGGTAAGCACTTTGGCCCGCGGATAAAGAATCAGATAAGCCCCAAGCACTCCGGCAATCGCCCCGCTGGCCCCAATCAATGGTGTTTTTGAAAGCGGGTAGTACAAAACATGAGTGATGGTGGCAATATAGCCGGTCAAAAGGTAAAACACCAGGTACCTGATATGCCCCATGCGGCTTTCAACATTATCTCCGAAAATCCATAAATAGAGCATATTGCTCAAAACATGAAACCAGCCCCCATGTAAAAATATAGCCATGGTAAGCCTGATCAACTGATCGACAGTCATACCTACAGTTGTAAGCTGGAACGGAATTACCGCGTAGGAAAAAATAAAATTATCCAAGTACCTTCCCAAAGACACTTCATATCCAAATACTACTAGATTAATAATAATCAATAATACATTTACGATTGGGAAACCCCGGGAAGGTATATTATCTTTTAAAGGAATCGTGGCCAGTTCCTCCCTTATTATCTTATTATAATCATTTGTTACTATTCAGGTATTCATAATTCAGTAGTCGTGAATACAGAATATTTCGAGATAACAAAACCATTCTCTCATTCTGACTTCTGGCTCCTGATTTTTTATAATATTCTATTTTCTAATTTCTCTGTTTGCCAATCTTTATTTTATTTTTTCCGGTTAAGCTTAGATTAAAGTAGGTGAATATTGGTTTGTGATTTCAGTCCGGGAGAAACGGGAGGGATAGAAAATGGAGATAGAATTCCACTAGGTTAACGCGAAAGGTGGACTAAAAAACTTTTATAATTTTGGAGGCGCCCCCTCATCATTATACAAGGTGAACCTTTTCCGGACTGATATTAATCCAAACATCTTTCCCAATGACTAATTCCTTACGCAATGCCTGGTCATGGTTTATTATGGCAATCAAAGGAATCCCGCAATCCACCACTACTGTATACTGGTTGCCATAAGGCAGCAGTTTTTTGATTCTACCACCTACAATATTGGCTTCTTTGTCAGCAGTCTCCGGCATTATTTTGATATCTTCCGGCCGTATTAAGATATAAACCATTTCGCCGCCAGGCGGAGCAGATCCGGATGCGATAATAGTGTGTGGTCCGGCCTTTATAAAGACCTTCCCGTCTTTATTTTCAATAATCCTGCCCCGGATCTTGTTTTTTACCCCCACCAGGGAGGCTACGGTTAGGCTGGCCGGACGGGCCAGGATCTCCCAAGGCGAGGCCGTCTGGACTATTCTGCCCTTTTCCATCGCAATTACTCTATCGGCCAGAACAGGAATTTCAGTGTAATTATGGGTTACAATAATGCTGCTTACACCGGTGTCCCGTAAAATATCGGCCAGATCGGATATTAGAGTGGTTCGTGTGGGTTCATCCAAAGCGGCAAAGGGTTCGTCCAGAAAAAGCACTTCCGGTTCCAGCGCCAGCGCCCGGGCCAAACTCACCCGTTGTGATTCCCCACCTGAGAGATTACGCGCTGAACGTTGTGACAAATGTTCAATACCCAGCCTGATTATCCATTTTTTTACCCGTTCTTGTATCTGTTCTTTTGGATAGCCCCTGATCATCAGACCGGAAGCCACATTATTATAAACTGTGGTTTCAAGCAGCAAGGCTTCCTGAAACACCATAGCCATGCGGCGGCGATAACTGAGGGAGTCTTTCCAGTTGACTTTTTCGCTTTTAAAATACAACTCTCCCGTAGTGGGACGTTGCAAGAGCATTAATACCTGTAACAAAGTGCTTTTACCCGCCCCGTTCGGCCCGATTAAAGCTATAGTTTCACCTTGCCCCAGAAAAAAAGCGTCAACATCCAAGATCTTTTGCTTTCCTAACGTAAAAGTAAGGTTTTTTATTTCAATTATCTTCCCGTTCATATGCGCGTTTTCTCCTTATAAATTCCTCTTATATCGTTTCTGCTCATACATTAACTTGTCCGCTTCGACCAGCAATTTATCAATTGTATAATTTGATTCCGGATTATAATGCGCTATCCCGACACTTATCGACAGCTTGTAACCATCCCTCTTTGCGTTGTGTGCATCCAGTTTCTCACGCAAACGCGTAATAAGAGCTTCAGCACTGGAGACAGGAGCTTCAAGCATAAGAACGGCAAACTCATCTCCGCCGATGCGAGCAATGATATCAGACTCCCGGAAAGTGTTTTTTAAAATATCGGCAGTCTCGATTAAAGCCCGGTCACCTTCATGATGGCCCAGATTATCATTGATCCACTTCAAGTCATCCAAATCTCCATATAGCAGCAATACTTCGCCTTTTGTACGGTTTGCCAACGTCAGTTGCTGTTGGGCAAGGGTTAAAAACCCACGCCTGTTGCATAAACCGGTAAGTTCATCAGTAAGGGACAGACTGCGCAGTTTTTCCCTTAATTGCACGTTTTCAGTAACATCACGAAGCGTCGCGATAAGGGCATTACTACCTTCCCAATTTGTGTCCGCCACACGCACTTCGGCAATGAGTACAACCCCATCCTTACGGGTTATGTTGACCTCTTTTGTTTCACCGGCAACTACAGGAAAATCGAACAATTCGCCCAGCAACTCTTCTTTGTTGCGGCCAAAAAGGGTTTCCGCAGCCGGATTAAGATATCGAATGACCCCATCCATATCTATAACAACAATGGCATCGGCGTTCCTTTCAAGTAGCGCGCGGTAATCCGCTTCCAGAATTTTAATGGTTTCAAGCGCTTTCTTTAACTCTTTGTTTGATTGTTCGAGCTCATAGTTTTTTTGAATGGCATTCTCAAATGTGGAAAGAAGCAGATCAATAATCTGGATACGTCCTGAATTAAGATAATGCTTTTGTCCAGCAAAAAAAACCTCGATACCCATTTCCGCGCTCCCATTTTTTCTTAATTCCTTGTTTGCCAGAATGTAGCGTATGCGGGAAATAAGAAACTTCTCATGATAAGGTTTAATAATAAAGTTATCTGTACCACACTTCAGCCCGTTGATGATATCAATTGGGTCGGAAAGAGAGGTCAAAAGGATAACTGGAATATCTTTAAGGTTCTCATCAAGTTTGATCTGCCGGCAGAGTTCATAACCATTCATTTCAGGCATGAGCACATCACTGATAACTATTGTCGGTTTTTCTTTCTTGATATGTTCAATTGCTTCAATACCGTTATACTTTACTATTACATGATAATTATATTGTTCAAGAGTATATCTCAGTTGCTCTGCTTGTGTCAGGCTGTCTTCAACAACTAAAATATCGATACTTTCGTTCATGTTGTTTCCTCCTGATTATGTTTTGTTCCTCACGCATATATCCTGCACAGAACTGAGAATATATTCCAGCTTGGTTTAAGTTGCAGGTGTACATATATAGTTAGATAAGTCTGTTTATAACTTCCAACAAATTACCATGATCAAAACTACTTTTTACAATATAAGCATTAGCGCCCACATCAATGCCACGCTCCCTGTCCTCACGGGAGTCGAGCCCTGTCACCAAAATAACAGGCAACTGTGAATATTTTTTATCCGCACGTATCCTGGACGTAAGATCAAAGCCGTTCATTCTCGGCATTTCAACATCAGATACAACCAAATCATAGTCCTCCGTCTTTAGCGCTGTTAACGCTTCAATACCATCAACAGCGGTTTTGACACTATATCCGGATGACTCTAAAATATTCTTTAATAACATTCTTGAAGTAATCGAATCTTCCACAACTAAAATTAGTTTTCTCTTTACGCTGACTTTCTTTTCTGTAGAGGAAGTCCCGGCAGGGATATGATTAACTTTCACCGTTGATTTCAGCAAATCTGGAATACATAGAATGGGAACCACCTTCCCGGATCCGAGAACAGTGGCGCCACTAACATTTCTTACCCGGGAAAGCTGTTTTCCGAGACTTTTGACCAGTACCTCCTGCTCACCTATAATCTCATCCACAGCAAAGGCAATCTGTTTTTCTGCGGAACAGAGAACCAGCACCGGGATATATCCCGAACTGTTATTTTTATTCTCTTGCCGGGGGAGCTCCAATACATCAACAAGCCTTGCGAAGGAAACGGCGCAACCGTTCAGGTAAATGATTTCCTTATTTTCAACCGTCTTAATCTCTTCTTGTTTAATTCTTATAACTCTGTTAACGTTCGATGATGGTATTACAAACAACTGCTCTATAACTCTAACGAGAATTCCCCTAAAAGTAGCCAGTGTTACCGGAATAAGAATGCGGAATGATGAACCGGTTTGGGGGTCTGTTTCCACTGAGATAACTCCGCCAAGCTTTTCCACCTTCTCCCGCACGATGGCTAGTCCAAGTCCCCTGCCTGATATATCGGTAATAATGGGACTTGTGGAAACTTCTGATTGAAATATCAGCGCCAGCGCTTCTTGCCTGCTAAGCCTCCCAACTTCTTTTTCTGACAAGATTCCCCTCTTTACAGCCGATTCTTTTATTTTATTTAAGTTAATGCCGCTTCCATCATCCGAAACGAGGATTTCAACCTTGTGGCCGCTTACCTGTGAAATAGCAACAGTAATCTTTCCACGCCGTGGTTTATTATTTCTCTCCCGATCTTCCGGCTTCTCTATACCATGATCGATACAGTTCCGCAACATATGGATGAAAGGATCCTTCATATCTTCGAGGATGCGTTTGTCAATTTCTATCTCGCTCCCCTGCAAAGTCAACTCCACTTCCTTGCTTTGAACACGGGACAGGTCGCGAACCATCTTGGGGAAAGTTACAAGGAGCGACGAAAAGGGAAGCATGAGTGCTTTTTTTACATCCTTTTGGAAATTATCAACAATTCCGCCAATCGACCGGCGCTCGTATTCCGCTAATTTTATCAACGTATTTAATTTACTTTCAAGTAATTTAACGCAGTTATGATTCCAATCAAAAAATTCCAAAAGTTTGGTGAACTGCGAATTATTCTTACCAGTTTGTATACCTGGATAATTTTTTACACATTCCTTATCCCAACGGTCAAGCATATCTTGAATGTCCCGCAAATCTGCCAAGTGCCGGTCTGCCGCCAACTTTATCGACAGCATTTCCTCTGCTTGCAGTAAAAGAGCATCCAACTTTTCTGTGGAAATCCTCACCGTCGTTGATACAGCTGGCTTATCTCCAATATTTAGAGCACTTCGATGGGTATTATTGGTATTTTTTTCTGATAATTCCATATTTGTTTTTTGGTTTATAATTGAACAGGACGATAGAAAACCGTTGCTGCCCGTAATATCAGGCAAATTATTATCTTGTGACAAGGGTATGTATTCTTCAATTGGGATGCCGCCTGTTTGCCTGCCGGTTTCCAGGCGGGACAACTGCCGCATGAGTTCTGTAATTGGGACTTGTTCCCCTTCAGCAGAGGAAAGTAGGATTTTATTAATCGTATCGACTGCAAAATGGAGCGTGTCAAACAGTTCGGGCGACGGGTTTATTTCCCTGCGCTTCAAAACGGCCAGGACGCTCTCGAGTGACTGGCAAATTGTTTCAATATCAGTCATGTTGACTGCCCGTGCCGCACCTTTTAAACTATGCGCCTCCCGGAAAATGGTTTCCACGACTGCCGTTTGCCTTTCGATATCAGATGTTTTCTCTAGTTCAAGCATTCCGGCAGACATCGCCTTGAGACGCTCTTCCGCTTCAATTATAAACAATGACTGAAGTCTTTTGAGCAACTCGTTTTCATTCTTATTTTCCTGCCTGGGCATGTCGGCTCCCCCGATTCCTTAAACCTTATACTGCTCCACCAACTCCTTCAGTCTCCGCCCCAATTCGTCCAATTTCAGCGCCGCAGCCTCCAGCTGTCTGGCGCTGTCAACGTTCTGATTGCTTGCTTGCTCAATATTATTCATGGCCAAAGCTACCTGATCAATTCCTGCCAACTGCTGCTGGGCGGTAACCGCAATCTGTGTCAAAGCTTGTGTTGCTTCCGAAATTGTTTTCGCCATGGTCCGGATCGATATGCCTGCTTCAGTTGATTGTTTTACACCGGCATCCACCGCTTTGCTCCCTTGTTCTGTTGCCATTACCGCCGTGCTGGTGGCTTTTTGAATATCGTTTAAAATTCTTCGCACTTGTGCCGTAGCTTGCTTCGATTGTTCCGCCAGACTCTTGATCTCCTGGGCCACCACGGCAAATCCCTGCCCGTGTTCCTCTGCCTTGGCTGCCTCAATTGAGGCGTTGACCGCCAGGAGGTTTGACTGCTCCGCCACATCGTCCACTATGGAAATAAGTTCCCCTATAGCCTGGCTCTGCCCACTGAGCCGCACGATACTTTCAGCGATAGAAACCATTTGTTCTTGGATCAGGTTCATCCTCTCGATCGTCTCATCCACCGACTCTTGGCCGGTTTGTGAGGCCTGCATTGCTTTTTTGGCGATCTCTGAAATATATTCCGCTTTCTGGCTGGAATTCTGAACTGTCTGTCTCACCTCTTCCATTGTCGCAGTTGTCTTACTTACTGCCGCGGCTGATTCCGCCGCGCTGGACGCAAACTGAACGGTTGAGACTGAAATTTCGCTGGCGGAGGAAGCCAGAACGTTCACGCCTTCCATAATCTGACTTATCTCACCCCTTAAATTCTCAACCATCTTATGGAATGACTGGATCAGGAAACCTATTTCATTCCGGCTCTCATTGGCAGGCACGCTAATGCTTAAATTACGGGCGGCTATCTGCTCGGCAACGTCTACGGCTGTTTTCAAAGGTTGTGTGATACTTCGCATGATGAAGAAAGTGATCAACCAGGAGATAAGTATTCCCAGGGCTATCGTTATACCACCGGTAATAAACATAAACATACGTGTACTGGAGTATACTTGCGCCGCTTCGTTATATCGTAATTCACTGCGCTCTTTCTGGTAATTGACAATATCTTTCAGCGAATCCTCGATCTTGGCCATCCCGGGTATCACATCCTTAACAATTACAGATACTGCTTCAGCATTATTACCGGCCAAACCTAATTTTACCACTTTATCGTTATATGGTTTGACTGTTTCGATAGCTTTCTCAACATTTGCCAGTAACGCCTTGCCTTCTGTGGTAGTATCCATTTTCTTAAGTTCGGCAAAGTCCCTGTTGTATTTCGAGCGGGCGGCTTCAATCTTGTTAATGGATTCTTGTTTGGCGTCAAAATCCTCCAACAGCAAAATGGTACGAGTTTCTCGCGAGATGACAGCCATCGAATCCAACATATCATAAGCTAATTCCATACTGATAAAGTTTATATTATAGATCTGTTTCAAATCATTATGAATCTTCCCCATACTCCTGTTCCCCACCAGCGTCAAAACAACCAGCAGGACCAGGACCAGCCCGAAGCCCATTCCAAGCCTTGTACCTATTTTCATATCCCTAAAATTCATCTTGCTACCCCCATGCATATGTTTTTTCTACGGCTCAAGCCTCTACTTCTTCGTTAACAACGATCCGTTTGTCAGATAGAATCCTCGCCATGTCTAGAACGATGAACTGTTCCCTCGTCATACCTTTTAAATATTCCGCCCGTATATTGGTCAAGGTGGGCGGCGACGGTTGAATTTCATCCTGCGTGATGGACTTCACTCCGGTGATGGTTTCTACGGGGATGGCAAACTCCATTTCGTCTGTGTGAACAATGATGGCCTTATTATGGTCGATAAATCCTTTCCCCGGGAGGCCGAAAAAATTATTTATATCAACGACTGACAGTATTTGTCCCCGGACATTGACGATCCCCAGTACAAACGGCGGCGTGCAGGGTAGCGGCGTTAAATCCTTCAGCGGACAGACCTCACGGACATATGCCGACTCGACTGCATATTTCTCACCGTTCAAAAGAAACCCGACGATTTTCAGACGCGTTCCGGCTGTTTCCTTAATCCCGGTTCCTCGGGCAAGCGCTTTCGCTCTGGCTCTGAGGATTTTTTTCTTTTCTTCCGGAGCCGGCGTCAATGCCCTCTCAACAGCCGCCCGGGCGATCTCAAGACGGCGATAGATTTCACTCCAGACTATTTTCGCCATTTTCCCCCCGACCGCCTGTCCATTCTGACGAAGCTCGTACTCCAGCCTGTCTTTTTTCATTATGAAGTCTTCCTTCCAATATAACAGCTATTATTTCCGCGAGTCTGCCGGCGGTAATACCCTCTGATTCCGGCAGGATGTCTTCTTTATCATAACCGTCCAAAAGCATAAGCGCATTCCCAAAGTATTTCTCTGAGTCATAGTCATTTCCCTGCCGCAAGGCAAGATTTCCCAGCGCAAAATGCGCGAGAACAAAATTCTGATCGAGATAAAGAGCGCGTTTTAATGATAATATAGCTTCTTCAACTTGATCTTGTTCTTGTAAAATTATCGAAAGGAGATAATACAAGCTTGGATTGAGTTTATCGGCAATAATAGCTTTTTCACACCACTCCCGCGCCTCGGCAAGTTTTCCTTGATCAGCGCAAACCCTCGCCAATTTGGCCATCGTATTGTCACTATGGCGAAGTTCACCGGGCGTTGAATCATTATGTAACGAACGATCATCAGCAGGTTGAACGGCGTTTTTTTCTGACAAGTCAGTTCGAACAATTTCAAGACATTCCGGCTGAAGCTCAAGACCGGAAGTAAACGTCTGCTGTTTAAGAGATTTAACGCCATCTTTTTTATAGAGAACCGCCCCGTTAATATTTAACATAACGAACTTTGAAAAAAGAGCGGGTGCGGTTTCGGCGGGACTGGTAAACAGCCAGCCGCCGGCCGCGAGAGAGCTGAATAGACGTTGAATGACTTTTTTCTTATGCTCGGAAGAAAAATACATAAGTACATTGCGGCAAAAAATTATATCCATCGCACTGGTATTGTTCATTAAAGACGGGTAAGAGTCTTCCGCTAAATTAAGATAAAAAAATTGCACCATTTTTTTGATATGGGGAAGAACCTCGAAACACCCCTCCTTTGGCCTCTTAAAAAACCTTTCCTTGACCCATGCCGGTGTGTCGCGAAACGACCACTCGCTATAAACTCCTTCTAACGCCTTACGAATAAAATTTGAATTAATGTCTGTACCAATGATAGTAACATGCCAATCCTTTAAATTATAAATCATTTTATCAAGCAAGATAGCGATAGAATATGGTTCCTCACCTGTACTGCAGCCAGCGCTCCATATTCTTAATCGTTGTCCGTTCCTACCGCGAGAGAAAATCAATTCTGGAAGAACATGTTTTTCAAGAACTTCAAAAAAATTTTTATCCCGGAAAAAATAAGTTTCCCCGACAGTCAGATGGTTTGCCAAAATTTCTATCCGGCTCTTGGTTAACTGCGATGACATTAACCACCGGATGCACGATTCGGTATCTTCAAAACCGAATTCTCTAGCGGCGGCATTAATTCCCCGCTCAAGTTCCCGCCAGCGCTTCTCCGGAAATTCCAGGCCCATCTGGCTGGCAAGGAATTCATTAAGCCGGGAAAGGACATTATCTGAGATTCCGGAGGTCATTTTTCTTCCTTCTTCCGCATTTCTTTTATTGCATCGTTCAAAGTTTGCTCCTCTTCGTGAAAAAGCAGCCTGCCAAGATCAATTATCAGCATCATACCGTCTTTAAGTTTTATCACACCTTCAACGTATTCAATTTCCGGCAGGATCTTTCCGGCTGAGATAAGCTCTTGTTCCGGCCGTTCGGTAACACCGCCCACTTCATCCGCTACCAGGGCCACAGTTCGCCTTGACGTGTCGGCAATAATAAACTGGTCACTCAATTCAATTTCCCGGCAGGGCAACCCGAACCGCTTCCTGATATCAACGACCGGAATAACCCTGCCCTGCAAGTTGATCACACCGAGAATAACTTCCGGTGCATGTGGCAAGGGGGTTACTTCTACCGCGCGAATTATTCTTTCTACGTTGGAAAGATACAATCCAAACTGTTGTTCATCAAGCTTAAAGATAACACACCGATTCAACCTGCTCATAGAATTGTTTTTCCTTTCCGAGAAAACAGGTTATTTACAGGCAAAAATATAGCCCGACAATACCATCCGGGCTACCTCTCAAGCATATTATCAACGGTTAACGCCTGGTTTGCATTCAAACTTCATCTGCATCGCCGCCAGAGTATCGGTAAACACTTTTCCGGATTGCTCTTGAATAACCAGATCAGCCTTTCCGTCCCAGGGAGTATCATCCCGGTTGATGATTACCAACTGCCTGGCGTATTCCGGCAGTGAAGCAACCGGATAGACTTGAAGGCTGCTTCCGACAACGATAAGCAACTGGCACCCTGAAAGAACCTTTGTTGCCTGAAAATAATCATCCCCCATCGAATCTTCAAACAGTACAACGTCAGGGCGCAATATACCGTTACATTTATCGCAGCGGGGCGGATTTATCCCGGTTTCAAACTGGTTGATTAAATGTTCAAATGGGTAGCTTTTTTTACAATCAAAACAATGGCAGGTACGCAGATGGCCATGCACCTCCCATACTTTTTGCGATCCGGCCTTGCGATGCAGCCCGTCAATGTTCTGAGTGATTACTCCCATCAGGTAACCTTCCCGCTCCAGGTGGGCCAGGGCATAGTGCGCTGAGTTCGGCTCAGCGTTGGAATAGGTGATCCAGCGTTTTAAGTTGTTCTGGTAAAACGCTGCCGGATCGCGGCGTAACGTGGAAGCGCTGGCAACTTTCATCGGGTCGAACTTATTCCAGAGACCGGTGCCGGCACTGCGGTAGTCGGGAATGCCGCTCTCAGTACTGATCCCGGCACCAGTCAGGGCGAAGGTGCGGGAAGATCCTTGTAAAAGTTTGACGAAAAAATCAATTTTTTCTTCATATTTCATTGACTCACCCCATTTTTATATATTTATTTACATTCGCCGCCAATTGACTTTGGATTGATCCGCGGCCAAAGATTACCTTGGTCAAAAGTTAGCAGGGCTGTGAGAAAGCGGCTTTTTAAATCAGGATAACGACCCGTTAATTCGGCCACTAACAGCCTCACTTCCTCTCTCTTGGTGTGGCCGTTGGCCGGGCAGGGATTTGCCGCCGTGGGCAAATTTTCCATCTCCACCCATTTTCGCAATTCTTCCGAAGATAGATACACCAACGGCCTTATCATCGTCAGTCCGCTACGGTCAAGAAAAGTCGAGGGTGAAAACGTTCTCATCTGGCCGGTATAAATAAGGCTCATAAAATATGTCTCAATAACGTCATCCAGATGATGACCGAGGGCAACCCTGTTACAGCCAAGTTCCCGCGCTTTACCGTGGAAAGCGCCCCGGCGCAGGTGAGCGCAGAGCGCGCAGGGATTCTCCCTTTTTCTAGAATCAAAAACGATCTGCGCTATTTCAGTCTTTACCACATGAAAACCAACATTTTGAGAATGACAGAAATCCTTTAACAAAGATACATCCATCGACCAGCCCAGATCAATAAAAACAGCTTCCAGGTGGAACTTTACCGGCGATGTGCGGCTAATCAGGCACAATGCGCGTAATAGAGAAATACTGTCCTTTCCACCTGACATCCCCACAGCCACCCGGTCACCTTCCACGATCATGCCGAAATCAGTTATTGCTTTCTTAACCCTGCCTAAGAACCATTTGCGATAGTTCTTGATCATGTCCTACTCCCTATAATGCCGTGTTTATAATATAATAATCATCTCTGTTTATAAAGACAAGTCCTAAACCCAAACAGTGGTATCTAAACTTTATTTCCGGAAAACATTTTATTGCATAATTCGACAATCAGGAGTATATTTAATTTGCATTACTTACTAACTAGCATAATCACGGGGCGACTCAATGTTTTACAAATATTTTATAATGCTGCTCGTCGGACTCGTACTCCTGGCCAATTGCATCCAGCCACCGTCATCCGCTACAGATAATAAAACGGATAAGTCAGCCAGTGCCGAAGCTTCAGATCAAACCTCAGCCCCCGCTCAAGCCGCCACCGGCCGGCAACCTGAAAATATTGCATCACCTGAGCCGGCGAAATATGTTTATCTGACTTTCGACGACGGGCCTAACTCACATTACACGGGCATAATTTTGGATATCTTAAAGAAATACGGCGTTAAAGCAAGCTTTGTTGTTATCGGCAACAACATCGAGAAAAATCCTGAAGTATTTAAAAGAATCATTAATGAAGGACACGGTGTGGTTAACCACACCTACAGCCACGACTACAATAAAATTTATGCCAATCCTGAAGCCTTTCTGGAAGATTTGCAAAGGTGCAATCAAACCATAGCCTCATTCACAGGAAACAACGTAAGAGTATTCCGCGCTCCCGGAGGTCCCGCTAAGTTAAATAAAAATATAAATGAGCTGCTAAGCAGATATGGTTATATATCGTTAGGTTGGAATGTTACCGCTGCCGACACTGATCCCAACGGTGCCACGCCGGAGCAGGTTTACGGCAATGTCGCAAACGGGGTTGTTAATATGGAAAGAATCCATAGGACTCCAATTATCCTTATGCATGACGGTACGGAAATAAACCTCCGGCAGGACACGCCCGGAGCAGCGACATTGACTTACATCCGGAACCGTGAGAGCGACGTAGCAGCCCTGCCGAGAATAATCGAGTTTTTGCAGGCGAGGGGCTACTCTTTCGCTGTTGTCGACGAAAAAACACCTTCAGCGTGGTAACAAATACACCTTCAATAACCTGTAGGCTTACAATGCGGCTCATATTTGTTCCTTACCGCTTGTCCGGCCCAAGCCCTTTCAAGGGGTCAGTTTCCCAGTTACTCCTGCCCAGGTATAGGCATGCCGTACCCATTAAAATATTCAGTAAAGCAAAGGACAGGTAAAATAAGCTGAGAATAGGCTTGCCGCGCATCAGGATATACCCTCCGTAAAGCATCAGACCAAACAAAAAATAACTCTTAGCTTTCCCGTAACTAATAACAGAATCCCAAAGAACGTTAATTATTGCTGCGCGCCTCTCTCCGGCAGTCAGGGAAGACATCTTCGGTACAGTTTCTTCCTCTTGGAACGCTGCGAGGCCGGCTCGCAACGCCAATTTCATCAGCCCGTAACGGTTAATCATCTTGATGTTGACACCTTTACGGTAAAATTCCGTCATTACCCGCGCCACACCAGGATCGCATTCCCCGGTTGTAACAAACAAGCCGTTTTTGTAACCCTCCAGTTCCATCGCGGCGATAAAGGACCGGATGTCGGAAGAAGTTATTTTTTTATCCTTATCCGGGCGCGTACACAAAATGGCCACAGGTATACCTTGATAAACACATTCCAGATCGATACCTAGTTCTCCACTGCCGCTCTTTTTCTTCTTAGACGTTTTTAAACTTACAGCCTGGAAACCCGGGAGTCCGGCTATAATTTTCCGTACAAAGAGTTTAAATTCATTCCGGGGATCCATTTTTGATATATCTTCGAAAAACTTATTGCCGGCCAGCCAGAACCGCCTCCGCTGTTGTCTCTTTCGCTCTATAATGTTTAAAATTTTGCGCAGCAGAACGGCCTCTAACACAAGAATCGGAACAGACAATAAAAAAGCTGTAATCAGTCTTCCCGCAAGGCTTGTCAGTAACAGAAAACTTGCCAGCCAGATGAGGAGCAGTCCGCACAACTGATCAACCCGGCGGCCTAAAACGCTTCTGGTATCTTCCTTCGGCTCTTTTCTTCCATAGTCCATGCATGTCACCTCTATACCTTTTACTATAATTCTATCCAAAAAAAATGGAAAAATAACATACTTGCCGCCCTTAACTTGCCAGGGCAGGCCATTTGGGTTACAATTTCGTTATATGATTGCGTAATCAGTTATTATTGGGAGGGCTTGCCATGTTATACGAAAGCACCAGGGGCCAGTTTAAGCGGGTTTTATCAGCGGAAGCAATCATACTGGGCATATCTCCGGACGGCGGGTTATTTGTTCCCTATGAAATTCCGCAGATTTCCAGAAACCGTTTAAATGAAATGACCGGTCGGGACTACCAGGCCCGGGCTGCTGTTATATTAAAGGAATACCTCACAGATTATAGTGAAGAAGAGATCAATGAGTGCGTTTCTTTTTCCTATAATCAAGATAAGTTCGATTCACCCGCGATTGCACCGGTGCGCCAACTAAACGATTCTCTCTATATATTAGAGTTATGGCACGGACCAACTTGTGCATTTAAAGACATGGCCCTACAAATCCTGCCCCATTTGCTGACCAGGGCGGCGGTAAAAACCGGGGATAATTCAACTATTGTGATTATGGTTGCAACTTCAGGCGACACCGGCAAGGCCGCCCTGGAGGGTTTTAAAAACGTACCGCGCACAAAGATAATTGTTTTTTACCCGGAACAAGGAGTAAGCGCGATGCAACAACTGCAAATGATCACCCAGGAAGGGAAAAATGTAAGTGTTGTCGCCGTCCGTGGCAATTTTGACGACGCTCAGAACGGTGTTAAAGATATCTTCAGTGACACCGGGTTCGGCCAGGATTTACTTAGAGAAAATTACCGGCTCTCTTCCGCCAACTCAATTAACTGGGGCCGCTTGGTACCCCAGATAGCATACTATTTTTCCGCCTACCTCGACCTGGTGGCTAATGGCAGTATAGTCTTAGGCGAAAAGATTAATTTCGTAGTACCAACCGGCAACTTCGGCAATATCTTGTCGGCCTATTACGCTATGGAGATGGGCCTGCCGGTAAACAAGTTAATTTGCGCGTCCAATGCCAACAATGTCCTTACCGATTTAATCCGGACCGGGGTATATAACCGGGAGCGGCAGTTCTGGAAGACCATTTCTCCATCTATGGATATCCTTATCTCCAGCAATCTGGAGCGTCTGCTGTATCATCTGACTGACCGTGATTACGTTAAAACCAGGGGATGGATGGCCAGTTTGAAAGAGAAGGGAAACTACCGGGTGGACGAGCTAACTCTGGCACGAATCGGCAGAATCTTTTGGTCTGATTTTGCGGATGACAGCGAAACAATGGAGACTATTAGCTCAATTTTTCAAAAATACGGGTACGTAACCGATACTCATACTGGTGTAGGCGTTAATGTATATAAAAAATATACTGCCGCCACAGGTGACAAAACGAAAACAATTGTAGCATCAACAGCCAGTCCCTTTAAGTTTAACGCCAGCGTCGCCCGGGCCGTCCTGGGAGATACCGCGGTACAGGGTAAAAACGAGTTTGAACTGTTAGAGCTTCTCTCGGCCATAAGCAGCATGGAAATTCCACCTGGACTCAAAAATCTTGACAAAAAAACCGTACTGCACCGGGGAACGGTATCTAAAGAAAGCATGAAGGAAACAGTCAAAAACATCTTGCAACCAGCAAATTAACAGCTACCTAATACACCGTCGCTACCTGCAATGATTAGATCACTGCAAAATAAAATTAATCAACCGCAGTTATTGAACATATATTGTTCTTTTCATACAAAACTATATTCTTTCAAGGTTTTTTGACATTATATACCGGTAGGATACGGAAAGACCCGCATTACTGCGGGTCTTTCCGTATTTTATCAATGTTGACATATAAAGCCTTCTCATTTTCATCATATTCAGCAGGAAATTTACCTTTGACTGTAATTCCAAAGTGATTAAAAAACCCCCTGCCAAATACTTTGGTCTTTTTGATGTTTTGGCCATTATTACTTGCTTTGATCCTGATTATATTAGTTTCAGGATCAAAAGCCAGTTCAACTCTATTGATACTTAATTTTTCACGGGCATGTTTGTTTAACACTATGGAATTCTTTGAAATCGTTATCAAGGGTAGTTTAGGCACTCGTTCGCCACGAGGTTTATAAATTTCAAATGCCATTTTTCACACTCCTATATTTTACATCAAGTAAATTATAAATAGAAAACAGTTGATTGTCAATCTTCATGCAAAATAAAGAAGATAATTATCTTACAGGCTAAAATATCACATCCTTGCACTGGACTTAATAAACTTCTCATTTGCATATCTTGTATTATGATCGTCAATTATTAAACCTTGTTACATAAATTATATACCGCAAAACAAGATAAATTTAAATATGTTCTTAAAATTTAGCAGAAACTTGGCTGGTTCGAGGTTTTTTTTGAACACTGGCAGGAATTCAGACTTTTCCGGGGAAATATTCATATAGAGGTGTTTAATTCATGCGCAGAGTACCGACCACCGCACTTCGGCCTGGAATGAGAGTAGGTCACACGATTTATAACAGCAACGGTGAAATACTGCTGAAAAGCAACGTTTTATTAAATAAAAATTACATAAATAGTTTAATAAAAATGGGTATTCCTGCTATTTATATTATTGATGAAAGTCTGCCGGACTTTTTTGTAGAAGATGTCATTGATGAAAAAACCAGGGTTGAAACAATTAAGTTGACCAAAAGAATTCTTACAGACACTGAATCAACAAAATCACCGTTGAATAAAACGCATCTAACCGAAGCAAGGAAAAGCATCAATAAAATAATTGACCAGTTATTGGAAAAACCATATGTAATGGTTAATATGGTTGACATCCGTAGTTTTGATGATTATCTTTTCGGCCATTCAGTTAATGTTTGTGTACTATCACTGATTGCAGGTATATCATTGGGTTACAATAAAACAGAATTAATGCTCCTGGGCATGGGTGCACTGATGCATGACATCGGTAAAACCTTGATCCCCTCTCAATTGCTTAATAAACCGGGTCCTTTAACAGCTGATGAATTCAATGTAATCAAACAACACTCAGAGTTAGGTTACACAATATTATCCAACAACGAACCACACATCAAAAAAATATCTGCGCTAATCGCTTTACAGCACCATGAACGTTTTAACGGTGACGGTTATCCCAAGGGTTTAAGAGATATTCACGAATTTTCACAGATTACCGGGATGGCGGACGTATTCGACGCCATGACCGCGGACCGTGTCTACCGGAAAGCCCATCCTACGTTTGAAGCTTATGAGATGTTGGCCGGTTCGGGGAATTTTTTGTTTGACTATAAACTTGTCCGGGCCTTTCTCGCGAGCATTGCCGCTTACCCCGCCGGTTCGCTGGTACGCCTCAGCACCAATGAAATTGCCATGGTCACCGAAACTGCCAAAGGGTTTTCTTTGTACCCGAAAATAATGATAATATTTGATGCGGAGAAAAAACGGTTGAAAGAACCTGTTGAAGTTGACATGTCAAAACAAAGTACTGTTACGATAGTAGAAATATTGGAGTATGAAGAAATTGAAGAATTAAAAATACGGGATTTGATGCGAACCAGTTAAAACTACGGGATGTAGCGTCTTGCCCCCCAATATTCCCTATTGTAAGCGCCGCTATCAATTGCATCTACCCGCACAGACGAACTGCTGTCTGGTGAATGGATCATCATGCCGTTACCGATATACATGGCCACATGGTGGATTTGACCCTGTCCCTCTTTAGCCGCGAAAAAAAGTAAATCACCCGGCATAAGATCAGATTTTTCTACCGTGTGACCTTCTCTTGCTTGTTCGTCGGCGTCCCTGGGAATGGATATGCCCTGGGACTGGTAGAGTCGCATGGTATAGCCGGAGCAGTCAAAACCATAAGACGACGTCCCGGCCCAGATGTACCGCAGGCCGAGAAAGCGCTTAGCTTCATTAACTATTTCCTCCCCGGAGAAAGACAACTCACTAACCCGCTTTACATCCTGCCGCGACAGGTAACCAGTATTGCCATCGGGCAGCCGGACCGTAACAGTGTTAACCTGTTCTTCCAGCACCGGAAGCCTTGTTTGGTAACAAAGCTCAACAGCAACATCAGTCAGCTCTTGATTTGAATAAAGTTTTATCATATTTTTCGCTGCCACAACGTTTGGCAGGGTTTCCAATTCTTTTAAATAAACTTGCTCAGTGACAATATGGTTTGCCGGCACCCAACCGGGATAGCCGAATTCGTTAAGGCTACTTTTTTGTCTGACAGCCGCCACTTTTAACCAGTCGCCGCGGCGCTCCAGAATCACCACCGGCTCCCCGTAAAGGGCTTGTGTCTCCGCCTTCCCCACCAGCCATAACCGCATCTCAATGTCCATACCGGCAGCCCAGGCGGTCGGGTTACCGGGCTTATTTAAAAGTAAGTTGTCATAATCACGTAGTTGTCCGGGATTTGACCACAGCACTGTTACCGGTTCAGTTACAGCACCGTATAAAGACCCTGCCGGCGCTTCATATCCCGACAATTCAACAGGAGTCACCGGTTCGGCCGGCATGGCTCCGGGGCTGGAGTCCGGCCCTGCTGTAAACCTGCAAGAAGATAACGATAATAATATCATGGCAGACAATAAAAGAACACCTCGACGAAGACTATTCATTCAATATTACACCCGCTGTCCTATTCAATACTTAATCACAACTGTAATATTATATACCATGCGAATGTATTTCAGTCCTAAATATCGTAACTAATCAGTAGTCAGGAGTCAGAAGTCAGAATAATTTATGAGTGCAAATCAAGGGGTTAAAAACCTTAAGTAATGTAAGAAATCCCTACTGAATTCTGACTATCTGAATAGAACTGCTGACGCAATCTTCCGGATATGCCGTAAGGGACAGCGCCGCAACTCGATTGCTGCGGCGCTGTCCTGCTCGTTTATTTTCGCTGTTAATTTGTAGCTATTCAGGAGTCAGAACAATTTATGGGTGCAAATCAAGTGTTTAAACCCCCAAAGAAATGCAAGAAATCTCTCCTGAATTCTGACTACTGACTCCTGAATTCTGAAATTCAAAGGGTCGTATCTTTTGCCAGGTTGAATTTATTATGCAAGGCTTGTACAGCCTTTTTCGCTTCTCCTGCATCAATGACACAGGACGTTTTAATTTCCGAGGTGCTAATCATCTCCAGGTTTATTCCTTCCTCCGCCAGCGCTTCAAACATCAACGCAGCCACACCGGGATTGCTGATCATGCCGGCGCCTACAATGGAAACCTTGGCTACACTGTCTTTACTAGTAACCCCACTGGCCCCAAGTTCCGGCAATAGTCCTTGTACTACGGATAACGCTTTTTTTAAATCATCCCGTGAGCATGTGAAGGATATATCGTTTCTTTCGTCTCGTGTCGCGCTTTGAATGATCATATCGACGTTTATCTTTTCATCGGCTAATGCTCTAAATAACTTATAGGCAATGCCGGGCTTGTCAAAAACGTCATACAGTCCGATTTTTGCAACATTTAGATCGTACGCCACTCCGGTAACCACAAGCGATCTTTCCATGCTGTCTACCTCCCTTACTATCGTACCCAAATTATGATTAAAACTGGAACGAACATGCAGCGGTATTCCATATTGCATGGCCAGTTCGACCGAGCGCGGGTGCAGTACCACCGCGCCCAGGTTGGCCAGTTCCAACATTTCATTGTATGAAACTACATCAAGCTTTCTAGCTTCAGAGACGATCCTTGGATCGGTTGTGTAAACCCCATCCACGTCGGTGTATATTTCACAGAGATCGGCCTTTAAAGCAGCGGCAAGAGCCACAGCGGTGGTGTCCGAACCGCCGCGGCCGAGAGTAGTGATGTCGTTTTGGTCGTTTATCCCCTGAAAACCGGCTACTATGACAATGTTGCCCATATCTAATTCTTTTTGCAGCCGGGCAGTATTAACGTTTAAAATTCTAGCTTTAGTATGGGCATTATCAGTCATAATACCTACCTGGGCACCGGTGAGAGAGATTACCGGCGCTCCCAGTTCCTTAACAGCCATAGCCAGAAGCGCTATTGAAACCTGCTCCCCCGTTGACAAAATAACATCCATTTCCCTTTCAGGAGGACTGTCGGTTATTTTCTCAACCAGGTGAATTAAATCATCAGTCGTATCGCCCATCGCTGATACAACAACTACCAAGCTGTGACCCTCGGCGCGGACATCATTAACCCGACTGGCCACCTTCCGGATCCGTTCAGCGTCAGCCACTGAACTGCCTCCGTATTTTTGCACAACTAACACTAATATCGCCTGCCTTTTCAGTCCGTACGCATTGCCGGACGTTAAATTGATCTATCCTAACCTATATAAATTGATCTATCCTAACCTATATTTAATGTGGGGCTACCTCTTCAGACTTCGGTGGGGGTGGAATCTCCCACCGAAGTCCCGTAGCGGAAGCTAAACGAGTTCACTTTACTTCAAGCGCCCTAGCGCCTATCGGGCTTGGTTTAAGAACAATCGTTTTACACTTTACGCCATTCTGGCGAAAAGTATCACCCATGACCCGGGCGATTAGATTAAAATTGCTGTCTGCAAAAGCAATTACCGCCGGTCCGGCGCCGCTCAGGGTTACACCCCTGGCTCCAGCTAATTTCGCCGCAGCCAATACCTTTTTCATGCCCGGAACCAAGATCGAACGGAATGGTTGGTGAAGGTGATCCTCCATCGCGGTCCCTAACAAGGTAAGATCACCCTGCTGTAAGGCGGCTACCAACAAAGCGACCCTGCCCACATTAAAAACAGCGTCTTGAAATGATACTTGTGACGGGAGAACGTCCCTGGCAGTCTTCGTGGTTAGAGTAAAATTAGGGATAGCCACTACACATTTGATGCTTTGAGGCGGTTGAATCTTTAAATTTTTCAGTTCCCCGTCTGCCTGGATTGAGAGTACTATACCGCCCAGGACCGCGGGCGCGACGTTATCGGGATGGCCCTCAATTGTACTTGCCAAGGAAATTATTTCTTTTAAAGAAAGCCGGCCCCCTACAAGTAAATTGGCCGCTATTACCCCACCGACGATGGCGGCAGTACTGCTTCCCAGCCCCCGGGCGACTGGTATCTGGTTAATCAGGCGTATTTTCAGTCCGGCTGGATTACAGTTCACCTGCTCAAAAACGCGTTGCGCCGCCCGAAAGACAAGATTGTCCCTGTCCCGTGAAATATCGGTAGCGCCCTCACCTGTCACCTCGATGGTCAAGCCACGGGGAACCTGGATCATCTCTACTATATTATATAATTCCAAAGCCATCCCCAGGCAGTCAAAGCCGGGCCCAAGGTTGGCTGTAGTAGCGGGCACCTGCACTCGAATCATTTGGGATATCCCGGTTGGAACAGCCAAGCTGCCGCCTGTACCAGGCTTACGCTCCTCCCTGGTAGAATTGTACATAACTATAGTGCGTAATTAATCCCCTTCGGTGCGAATCACACTGGTTATTTCATAAACGGTAGGCAGTTCTCTAATAGATTTTATAGCTTCCTGAAAATTCCTTTCCAGCACTTCATGGGTTACCAGTACTATTTCCGCGGAATGCCCGGAAGTGTGCCTTTGGATCACGGAAGCCAGGCTTACTTCATTATTGCCGAAGATCAAGGCAATCCCGGCCAATACCCCAGGTTTATCGGCAACATTCAGGCGCACATAATATTTCGTTGAGGTGGATCCCATCGGCTTAACCGGCTTTTCCTCAAAACAGGTACAACTAATCATGCCCGGCACGTTTCGCAGCAAATTGCGGGCGGCGTTCATCACATCAGCTGCCACAGCGCTGGCTGTAGGTAATTCACCTGCGCCCCGCCCGTAAAACATCACGTCTCCAACTGCGTCGCCCCGGATAAAAATAGCATTATAAACATCATTTACTGAAGCTAGAGGGTGGTGTTTCGGGAGCAAGGCCGGATGCACCCGTACCTCGATCCCTTCCTCCGTTTCTTTGGCGATTCCAAGCAACTTAATTACGCAATTGAGCTCATTGGCATAAGCAATATCTTCGGCGGTAATACCGGTTATTCCTTCTACATATACTCTATTTAACGGCACCCTGGTGTTGAAAGCGATTGAACTCAGGATAGCCAGTTTGCGCGCCGCGTCATAACCTTCCACGTCGGCTGACGGATCAGCTTCGGCGTAGCCCAGAGCCTGCGCCTCTTTGAGTACCTGTTCAAAGTCCAGGCCTTCCTTGGTCATTCTGGTCAACATATAGTTGGTTGTTCCATTGATTATACCGATAACCTGCTTGATGCGGTTGGCGGCCAGGCATTCTTTTAACGGCCTGATAATAGGTATACCCCCGGCAACGCTACCTTCAAACAGCACGTCAGAATCGTTCGCCCCGGCAGCTTCAAAAAGCTCTTTGCCGTGCAGCGCGATCATATCTTTATTCGCGGTAACCAGACTTTTTCCATGATTTAATGCCTTCAGGGAATACTCCAGGGCCGGACTGATCCCGCCCATCACCTCTACCACCAGGTCAATCTCAGGGTTTTCAACGATATCACCGACATTAGCAGTCAGCACACCTTCACTCAGATCTATACCCCGGTTTTTCGCTGGATCCCGTACCAATATTTTTTTGACCTCAATCCGAGCGCCTACTTTTTGCTCTATTCCCGCGCTGTTTTCTTTCAAAATTCGATATACGCCACGTCCGACGGTACCCAAGCCCATTAGACCGACATTGATCACTCTTTCAGACAATATCATTCTACCTCTTTTCTTAGATCGGGGTTATGGCTCAATGCAAAATCAATTTTCCACAAATGATCCGGTTTCCTAATCTATTATTATGGTATAATATTCCAAAACACCTGATCAAGGTTTACAGACAGGCCGTTCAGCAGGGGTGAAACCAGCGGTTGGCGGGCGTTGCGAGAATACAGGCAGGGTGGCTTTTCCTCCCCTTCTTCCAGGGAGAATACCTCAACGACTTGAGCCCCCGCGTTGACCAGCCAGAGTTCCCGCACTCCGTAACGGGCATACAGCTTCTTTTTGATCGTGCGATCCTTTTCCGCCGTAGAGGGAGAGAGGATTTCCACCACCAGATCCGGCGCGCCCTGGATATTATCGTCGGTAACGATACTGGAGCGCTCCGATGAGATAAACATGATGTCTGGCTGCACCACATCTTCGGCAGATAATACCACATCCAGCGGCGCAAACAGAACTTCTCCACATTCTTTCTCCCGGACAAATTCACGTAAAATAGCCTCCAGGTTGGCGGCCACCCGCTGGTGGATGACACTAGGCGACGGAACCATGAAAAACTCCCCTCCGATCAGCTCATAGCGCTGGTCTTCCGGCATCAGGCAATAATCATCGTAGTTAAATTTAATATGTGGGTTTACCACGGTCATTTAATTCACCCCCTGGTGACATTATACCGTCTCTTTTTTCCAGGTGTCAAACATCGCATCAGTAATTATCGGGAAGGATTTTAGCGCTCCAATGCGCGGGCTCGTTAATGTTATGATGATTAAGTTAAAATTCCGGCTTGATAAACAAGGCGTACACGGCCAAGGCCAGGACAAAAGCAGCGAGCACGAAGGTTCCGATCCCGCCTCGCCGGTATCCATTTCTTAGCGCCCACCAGCCATAGGTGCAGGTATAATAAGCAACGGCCAGAGGAATAAGCAGCAGTAACCACTTCATGAGCAATCAATCCTCCTTTGACGGAGACGTTTTCAACATAAGACCGGTCCGCCTTACCCTGGTATGCACCGTGACGTTAACCTGCGCCTCCGGGTACCTCTCCAGCCAGTTAAAATCGTGCCAGGTTTGCACGGTCCAGAAATGACGCTTCAAATGAAAGCCGAAGCCGAAGACATCGGTTTTAAACTCCTCCTGGGTTCGCTTGATCAAGTTCTGGCACCCATGCCGGATATACGTTGAGAAAGCTTCTTCAATAACTGGTTTTAATTCCGGGCTTTCGTAATTGATGTCTTTCAACATAGCAGAAAGATCAGCTTCCAGGTAGATGTCCACATCAATCGTTGTAGTCCCGTCTTCATTAATATGGGTTGCATACTTGGGGCTGCGCGCCTGGCGAACGGCGAAACCAATCAGCGCAGGTTCATGAATAATAGGGTCCACAAAATTAAAAAAACCATTTTCGAATTCGCCCCGCAGCATCAGGTAATACCTGGTTTCCTCACCGCTGATAGTACCTGCCATTTTGCTTCCCCGGAACACGGCGGTACCCATAATCTGAGCTTTATTTGCTCCGCTGACCGGCACTTCCCCGGCGAAATACCGGCCAGGTTCATATCCACCCCCTTTTTTTACCCCCGGCTTGGCTGTCTCCAGCCCGCCCTCATGGATAGCCACCAGCGGCAGGCTGGGCTCAATCGACCAGCTCTTCACATCCTGATAAAAATTCATAAACATAGTGTTTTTGTAGAGTCCATGAGCCCTTGACAAGCTCCCGATCAGTTCATATTGTTTAGTCGGGCTTAATTCCAGAGGAGGCTGGTTTTTTTCCAGAAAATCCTTAGCTTTTCCACGGCAGACAAATATAAAGGAGGTTGCCCGGAGCTCATAGTACCGGCTCATGGTGCTGAACCAGTCCGCGAGACCTTCTTTAGCCAATTCTTCAGAAAATATGTACGCCTTAGTATGTAATAGTGACAGGTGCCTGCTGGTCACCGTGTTTAATTGTTCGAGTCCCGTTAGTGGGCCGTAAGTTTCCACACTTAGCACCAGGACGTTACTCCCCACCTCTTTAGTCCCGCCCGCTCCACCGGCCGTTCCGGCGATGACCTTGGGGTTGGCAATACTGACGGTCACCACCATGTTATCTTTTTCCCCCTTGTCAAAACCAATGGCCAGAACATAGGCGGTCTCGTCGGTTTCCCTGCTTCCGAAACAGCCGGTCAATAATAAAACAGAGAGCGCTGTCAGAAATAGAGCGCATAACCTAGCTGCCCGCACACTTACCCCTCCCTTTTAGCCAGTATGCGGCAAGAATAAGCAACGGTAACAGATAGTCGGGAATGAGGACAAACCCCCTTAAATAAACGTCCAGATTCACAGCGGCAGGCATATCCAGCGGCAGGAGGCCAATAATGTACATGACCAGTCCCAGGGGCCAGATCAGGGGGCGGTACTCAGGCAGCTTCAACGACCTGGCCAGGGAAACTGCCGCCCCATATAGCATCAGGGAAATTTTCAAGGCCCCGACAACGCTCCAGATTAGGATAAAGACGGCTTCCGGCCGCTGAAAAAAACGTCCGAGGTAAATGGTCCTGTACAACCTTAAAAAAGGGAGGGTGAATTCTTCGCTGATGGGCCAGTTATAGGTCAGAACAAGGGTTACCAGTAACACGATCAAAATCCCAAAACTAATCAACATGGAGATGTATCCGATCCTGGCAAAATTTTTCACCCCACCCATGGCCTGTACTATTACTGCGGCCAAAATTACTTCAGCTATTCCAGCGGTAGCATAAGTACCATGTAAAAAATCTCTCGATACTCCTTTTCCAAGTAATGGCAACAAGTTGTAAAAGTTCCAAAATGGTATTAAAGAAAGAACCGTAATCAGCAACCCGGCTAATACATACAGATAAATTAGGCGGGCCGTCCGCGCCAAAGCCTCAATACCTAGGTATGCGCCTAACAAACCCATTGTCAAAAACGAAAAATCTATTATACTGATTGGCGCAAAACGCAGAGTGGTGGTCAGCATCGCCTCGCTGAACTCTCTGAGGAAAAGAGCGCCCACCATTTCGAAAGCTGATACCACGATAAGAACATTCAGCGCCGTTCCGATAAACGGGCCGAAGGCTTGCTCGGTGGTTTCGATAATGGTATAGCCGGGGTTTCTTTTAAAGACCAGCGATATAAGATATACCCCCACCAGGGCAACGGCCAGGCCGCCAAGCGGCGTCATCCAGGCAGCCGGGCCGGCAATTTCCACGAGTGATCTCGGATAGGACAAGAAGCCCCTGGACAGACTGGACAGGGCGAGCAGGACAATAGCCTCGGCCGGGCCGAATGTACCCTCTTTAATCATCTTTACCACCAGTCTTATGCCCGATCCAGCCTCTTGAGACATCCGGCTGGCGCTTTATATCCTGCGGGTTCAGGTAGTCCGGCCGTTTTTTGTGGAAGAATACCGGCAGCCTGGTAACTATATCAGCGCCGGTAACGGTCCTGGGCCCGATTGGAGCAAGATAGGGCACGCCAAAAGATTTCAGATTGGCGGTTAGGATAATCTGGGTGAACAGACCGATGGCAATGCCGAAAAAACCCAGCGCCGCACCCAGGGAGATGTAAAAAAAGCGGTAAATACGCAGGGCAAAAGCCAGGGAGTAGTAAGGGATGGCAAAGCCGGCCAGCCCGGTTACGGCTACCAGGATCACCAGGATCGGGCTGACGATATTGGCTTGGACGGCGGCCTGACCCAGGATTAAAGCGCCCACAATGCCGATGGTCGAGCCAATGACGCCGGGTATGCGCAGGCCCGCCTCCCTGATCAACTCAAAGGAAATCTCCATCAGGAGCACTTCAACAATTGAGGGAAACGGAACTCTTTCGCGGTTACCGGCGATGGCGAGGAGCAATTCCGTGGGGATCATTTCATGGTGGAACAGCACCACAGACAGGTAGAGTCCCGGCAGCAAGAAAGAGAGGTTGAACGCCAGGGCGCGCAGGTAACGGATGAAAGTGCCTAACTGCCAGCGACTGTATAGCTCTTCGCCGGTATGCAGCATTTCATACATGGTGACCGGCACGAGTAGGACGAAGGGGCTACCATCAACGATGATGGCCACCCTCCCGTTAAAAATGCCCGCGGCCACTCGGTCGGGGCGCTCTGTTGCCATTACCGTCGGGTTTAAGTTATAGGGGTTGTCCTGGATAAATTCTTCGAGCACGCCGCTGTCTATAATGTGGTCTGTTTTAATACTGTTAATCCGCCTTTTTACCTCCGCTACCAGGGCGGGATTGGCCAGGTCGCGCAAGTACATTACCGCCACATGGACCCGGTTGCGGGCACCGACTTGTAAAAATTCAGTAGTCAGATTTTCGTTTTTGATCAACTTCCTGATCAAAGCCGTGTTAGCGCGCAGGGTTTCACTGAAAGCTTCCTGCGGACCGCGGACCACTTGCTCAACCGTGGGCCGGTCCACCCCGCGGTGTTCCCATCCCTTGGTTTCCACCAGCACCGCCTCGGCGCAACCTTCCAAAAACAGCGCCGTATCGCCGTAGTTTACCGCGTCCAGGATATCGCGGAACTGTGTCCGGACCGAAACCTGGTTGCCCGGCAGCAACCTTTCTTTAACATATGAGGCCAGTTTCCCTTTTCCCGGCGGGACAGGCCGGGCGGCAAAAAGCATTAAAGCCTGAAACAGCAAGTCCTGCACAGACTTATCAACCAAACCGTCTATGAAAATAGCAAAGCCTTCGATTACAGGGTCTGTTCCTATGGCTATATCTCTCACTATAATATCCTTATTTTCCGGCAGTCCGTATAATTTCCCGACAATTTCCCTGTTTTCCGCAAGAGAAGCGCTTACCGACAGTTCTTCTGCTTGCTTTATTCCATTCGCTTGGCCGGATTCCTGATCCGGATTTTCCTCCCCAGACCTGCCGCTGTCTTTCCTCTTTTTCGTTTTATCATTAGCTTTGCCGCTAGGGCGTACGGGCTTTTTAAAGGAGCGGCGGCCGGCAGGCGCTTTTTCTTTATTATCGCCATGCTCCGGGGCGGCCTGACTCTCTGAAGATGGCCCGCTCTTTTGTGCAGTTTGACGATCGTTTGCCGTTTCCTCCAGGATAAACCCCTCACGGTCGGTATTTTCCTGGTAGCTTATCAACTTGAGTAAATGTTTCAGGGTACTCATGCCGCACCTGCCATTTTCAATCATTTGGAGAATATATTACCCTAAATGGCAGGTACTATTCTGCAAATTTTTACCGTTAATGCAAAGCTTAATAATTTCCTCTTAGTTAGAGCAGGATAATAAAGAGAGCATATACTTGACTTTACTTTTCATGACAGGTGGTCCTATGCCTAAATTGACCCAGGGTGAATTGTTGAATATCGCTTTCAAAGAGGCTATACACCGGGAAGAACAGTACGAGGCCCGGTTTACTTACTTGTCTAAAACAATCAAGGACGACAAGCTTAAAGCAATGTTCAACGACTTTGCCGGGAGCAGCCGGAAGCGTCTGACACAACTAAAAGCTGAAATGAATAATTTTAATATCAAATATTCTTGACAGGGGTGGGAAAACAGCTTGAACGCCCTGAATTACCTTTACCTGGCCCTTGACGAAAAAATAAACAGCCAGATTTTTTATAACGAACTGTCCGTTAAGGTAACCAACCCGGTGGCCAGGGCAATTTTCACCCGGTTGCGTGACGAGGAAATGGCCCATATTGAAGTACTCCAGCAGGAGATTACCGCCATTGAGGCCAGACCGTTTCCAATAAATATAATCGTTCCCAGGTTAAAAGCATAATAATCCCGGGCCACTAATCGGCCTCCGGACCGCCTGTCTCTATTTCCCTGGCAGTAAAAGACACAACCTTCTCACTTAAACCGGCAAGCAAGGCCATATACTTGATAACGTCCAGGTTGGTATTATAGATTAACTGCTTGATCCCTGGTGTGGTTAAAAAAGAAACCAGATGATCGTAATCTTTATTAGTGCAACGGTTCAGCACTTTCCTCAAATCAGTGGAAAACCTGATGTTTTCTTTTAAATTTGTTAAAAATCCCTCATAATTTCTCCCTTCAACTATCGACCTGGCGGCAAACACTCCGCTCCTTACAGCGTCAAAGAACGCAAATCCCAATGTTGGCTCTAAAAATCCCCCGGCGTTACCCACAAAAAGAATATTACCCACCTGGTGGGGGTAAACAAACCCGGATACATGTTCCCAATCCCAAAGGGAGCTAATCTTATAAGTGAAATTTTCGATTTGCCAGAACTTTTTCCAGTAACCAACAATGTTATTTCTATTAGCATTAGATACAACTAGAATGAGTGAAGCGCTTCTGTTGTTAAAAGGCGTGAGGTAGGCATACCCGCTCCCGGCGTATTCAGTATTAAGCCACATTTTCAGAACGTTAGGGTTAAATGATCCCAATACTGTTGCCCCCATCAGCCAGGTTTTAAAAATATCCGTCCAGCAGCCCAATGTCTTAGTAATGTCATACGTACCGGTGGCCACGACTACATAATCGTATTTTGAAGCGAGGGCCGCATAATCAGCCCTGATATTATATTGAACAGGGGTTTTGACCTGCGAGAGAAGTTGATTTTCAACAGCATCTTCCGCCTGCCCTCTTTTGATCAAGTAACCCAGGTTTCCGTAAACAGAACCACAGGTACGGGGAGTGTACATAATGATCTTTTTGATTAAATTCAACGGTTTAATAGAAATGTGGTAACTATCTTTAATTTCCTCGATCTGGTCCTTGACTGGCCGGTTCATGATCTGCAAGAGCACGCTTACATGTTCAACAAGGTCTCCTGTGCGAGGCCGCTGCTCAAAAATATCGGACTTGACCCCGTACCGCTCCAGTTCATGAGCGCAGACCAGGCCACTTGGACCAGCGCCGATGATGGCAACTCTCAATTTTGTTAGTCCCTCCAATATAATTAACCATTAATGTTATAAAGGTTTGCATTTCAAATAGTTATTAAACATATCTAGCCAGTCATAATCAAGAGAATTTACCTAACTTCTCTTGATTATGACTTCGGACAGACAGGTAGTAATACTGTAAAAGACAGCAAGCAGGGTAAGGCCGGCAACCAATAAAAAATAACTGTACCCCAGTCTCCAGTTAGGATAAGCAATGCCGCCCAGACTATAAACCGCAGCCTCAACAGCCAGGTAAAAAACTGAAATACAAACTGTATACAGGAGCCTGTCCTCCCATTGGCGGGGCAGCCAGTATACATATAAAATTGACTTTGCGTAAATACCGAGTATATTAAAGAAAGGTATCCCTCCAATATATAAAATACCTTTTGGATAGTTATACAAATTTAATTTTATCCCAATGTAATCTATAACAATCCCTATGGTAACGCCGATTAAACCAGCCATCCACAACCTTGGAATACGTTTTTTTACAAATATAAATAATAACGTCCAGGCAAAAAGTGAATATAAAAAATGCGGCATTTACCTTCACCTTTCTCATAATTCATACGCCCATTCTTCAATTCTCGGGGTAAACATGTCCACATCGCCATACATAACTTATTTTAATCTCGACAAAAATTTAAACCAGGCAAAAACTAATAATCCAATAAGCAGCAAAAATATAGTAAAGTATTGCATGTTCAAAATTTAAATCCCCTTCTTCACTTGTCCATTGTTTAATCCAAGCGTATCCACCAGCCAGGTTAAGCTGGTGAATACAAGCAGGTTTATAAAAATACTGGCCGGATGGTTCCAGTTTATATACTTCAAAACGCCTATTTTTATAAATAGATATTCTTCCATGGAAAAAAGGGTAACCATAACCAGGATATTAAGCGCCTGCAACAAGCGCCATGCGGGCAGAGTTTGAGCAAACAAAACACCGACGGCGAATACTACCCCGAAGGTAAAAAAAACAGAAGAACCCAGGATATTGATCTTGCTTTCCACATGGTACAAATTCATCTTCATTGCCGCGGTGTCTACCAGTATTTGCATGGTTGAGGCGATAACCCCGCCCCATATCGTATATTTAAGCCTCTTCCAGTCTACCAGCAGAAAAAAGATGATCCAGGCGATAACCGCGCCGACCAGCCAGGTGAATTCGGGCAATATTCCGCCCTCCCCTCACGTCAAGTATATTAAGAATAATATCTCTATACTGATTAATGTTTCCCCTGCGGGTAAAAAATATGAACAATACAAAAAATTAAACCGGCCTGGTGACCGGTTAACTTTTCTAGATTATAATACAAATCAACCCGCCCGAACCGTCGTTGATAATACGCTGGAGGGTTTCCTGCAGTTTGAGCTGGGCGTTTTCCGGCATGCGCTGGAGCTTATTCTGAATTCCTTCCCTTACCAGGTCGTGCACGGATTTGCCGAATATTTCCGAATTCCATATTTTCTGCGGGTTTTCCTCAAACTCATTCAACATATACCGGACCAGTTCCTCGCACTGTCTTTCCGTTCCGATGATCGGGGTGATCT